>Ga0153954_1000429_pt1 | contig 33914 bp, 32 predicted proteins | sample TSFL038MetaG_FD_102277 | JGI IMG/M metagenome (GOLD analysis project Ga0153954, IMG submission 102277) | Attine ant fungus gardens microbial communities from Florida, USA - TSFL038 MetaG | ecosystem: Host-associated > Fungi > Mycelium > Unclassified | place: USA: Florida, Wekiwa Springs State...
CCACGCCGGGGGGCATGCTGCTATCCTCGAATGACCCTCCGTTCGCTTCTCGCTGCTACATTGCCGTTCTTCGTCTCCGCCTGCATGGTCGGGCCGAATTTCGTGCCGCCCGATACCAAGGCCGCGCCGACCTACGCCGCGTCCACCGATGCGCCTTTGCCGGCCGACCAGCATCTCGCGGTTGGCGCCGGTCCGAAGGCCGAGTGGTGGACCAATTTCGGCTCGCCGTCGCTTGACAGCACCGTAGACCTCGCGCTCACCGACAATCAGGACGTCGCGGGGGCCAAAGCGCGCGTCGCGGAAGCCCAGGAGTCGGTCAAGTCGGCGACCGGCGCATTGCTGCCGCAGCTTTCTGTCAACGCCGGTGCAGGCGCGGAGAAGTACGGTGCCTCGAGCTTCGGCCCGATCGATATTACGATTCCGTCCTTCGTCTATTACACGGCCGGTCCCGCCGCGACCTTCCCGACGGACCTGTTCGGCGGTGGCCGGCGTGAGGTCGAGCGGCAGGCAGCGCTCGCGCAGTACCGCACCTTCGATCTCGCGGCGACCCGGCTCTCGCTTTCGGGTAACGTCGCCACGCAGGCGCTGGCGCAGGCGGCGGCACGCGCGCAGATGTCTGAGGTGCAGGGCATCATCGACAGCGACAGCGAGAATGTCCGTTTGGTGCAGACGGCGCTCGCCGTGGGCTCGGCCAACCAGACGCAACTCCTGACGGCGCAAAGTCAGCTCGCCGCCGACCGCACCTTGCTGCCGGACCTGCGCCAGCGTCAGGCTGCCGCGCGTCATGCGCTGGCGATCCTCGTGGGCAAGGCGCCGGCCGACTGGTCGCCACCCGACTTCGCGCTCGACGATTTCGTGCTGCCGGCCGAGATTCCGGCGTCAGTGCCGTCCGAGCTGGCGCACAGCCGGCCTGACATTCTTGCTGCCGAGGCGCAGCTGCATGCCGCGAGCGCCGCCATCGGCGTGGCGACGGCCAAACAGTATCCCAACCTCTCGCTGACGGCATCCTTCGCGCAGCAGGCGCTCTCCCTGGGCGACATGTTCGTCGCCGGATCGCCGGCCTGGGCGGTCTTCGCGAGCCTGACGCAGCCGATCTTCAACGGCGGCCAGCTCAGCGCCGAGAAGCGTGCGGCGGTCGATCGCTACAACGAGGCGTTGGCCAAGTATCGGCAGACGGTGATCACAGCCTTCGGCCAGGTTGCCGACAGCCTGCAAGCGCTGACCAACGACGCCGATCAGCTCCATGCGCAGGAGGAGGCGGCGCAGACCGCGAATCGTTCGCTCGAGCTCGCGCGGAGCAGCTTCACGCTCGGCAACACCGGTATCCTCGATGTCATCGACGCGCAGCGCCGTGCCTCGCAGGCTCGGCTCGGCCTCTCCCGCGCGCGGGCGCAGCGGCTGATCGATACGGCTCGCCTCTATCTGGCGCTGGGCGGCGTTTCCCTGCCGAGTTCCTGAGTCAGGCGACGCGGACGGCCTTGGCGTCGTTCAGTGCGGCGATTTCCGCGTCGCTGTAGCCGACTTCGCGCATGATCTCGGCTGTGTGCTCGCCGACCATCGGCGATTTGCGCTGCACGCCGGCCGGCACGTCGGAAAGCTTGATTGGGTTGGCGGCCGACTTCACGACGCCAAGCCCGGGATAGTCGACCTCCAGCACCGAGCCGCGCGCCTTGGTATGGGGATTGGCCATCACGTCGCTCACCTTGTAGGCGGCCGAGCAGGGCATGCCGGCCGGGATGAGCTTGTCGAGCAGCTCATCGGCGGTGTGCTGCAGGAAATAGGCCTCGATCATCGGTTCGAGGATCGCGCGATGGGCCACGCGATCCTTGTTCGTGGCGAAGCGTGGATCGGCCAGCCACTCCAGCTTGCCGAGCGCGGTGCACAGCAGTTTCCAGAAAGCGTCGTTGGTGCCGGCGATGAAGACGGGCTGCGTCTTGGTCGGGAAGACGCGCAGCGGACAGAGGATCACGTTCGATGTGCCCATGCGCTCGGGATTCTCTCCGGTGAGCCCGTAGTTGGTGATCCAGTGGCTCATCAGGTGCAGGCCGACATCGAACAATGAAAGGTCGAGACGCTGGCCCTTGCCCGTCTTGTGCCGTTGCAGCAACGCGAAGGCGATGCCCGCCGCGCAGGCGAGGCCGGTCGAGTAGTCGATGGGCGCCGTGCCAACGCGGCACATCTCACCCTGATAGGGACCGGTCGCATCCATCAGGCCGATTTCGGCCTGGATGCAGGGATCGTAGCCCGCGCGATGAGAGTAGGGGCCGGTCTGGCCATAACCGGAGATCGAGGCATAGACGCAGCCCGGATTTTCCTTCGACACGACGTCCCAGCCGAAGCCCAGCTTGTCGATCACCCCCGGCGTGAAGGCTTCCATGAACACATCGGCCTTCCTGACCAGACGCATCAGCACATCGCACCCACCCCCGGTGCGGAGATCGATGGCCAGTCCGCGCTTGTTGCGGTTCATCGACGGCACCCAGGCGCCGTTGAAGTGCGGCCGGAAATGTTCGCCGTTCAGCGGCTCGACCTTGATCACATCGGCTCCCATGTCGCCCAGGAGCTGCCCGGCCGTGGGGCCGGCGATGACTTGCGTGAGGTCAAGAACGAGCGTGTCGGAGAGCGGAAGCATGGCCTGAGCAGTAGCGCCTTTGCCGGAAGCGCGCCACAGCGTGGGCGTGCTACGTTTCGCAGGTCCGATGTTCCGAGGAGTTGCCATGACCGCCGCCGACCGTCCCAATCTCAGGATCGACTCCGACCGGTTGTGGTCGAGCCTGATGGAGCTGGCGCAGATCGGTGGCACCGAGAAGGGCGGCGTCTGCCGCATCGCACTCACCGATCTAGACCGTCAGGGGCGCGATCTTTTCGTACGGTGGGCGAAAGAGGCCGGCGCCACGATCAAGGTCGATCAGGTCGGCAACATCTTCGCCCGGCGCGAGGGCCGCGATCCCAGCAAGCCGCCGGTGATGACGGGGAGCCATCTCGATACCCAGCCGACCGGCGGTAAGTTCGATGGCGCTTATGGTGTGATGGCCGGACTCGAGGTGCTGCGGGTGCTGCATGATTCGAACTACGTGACCGAGGCGCCGATCGAGGTCGCAGTCTGGACCAATGAGGAAGGCTGCCGCTTCGCGCCGGCCATGGTGGCGTCGGGCGTGTTCGGCGGCGCCTTCACGCTCGACCACGCTTTATCGATCAAGGATCGCGACGGGGTGAGTTTCGGCGAGGCGCTGAAGAAGATCGGTTATGACGGCAAGGAGCCGGTCGGCGGACGGAAGATTGGCGCGTTCTTTGAGGCGCATATCGAGCAGGGCCCGATCCTGGAGCGCGAGAAGAAGACGATCGGCGTGGTGACGGGCGCTCAAGGCCAGCGCTGGTACGAGATTTCCTGGACGGGCATGGAGAGCCATGCCGGCACGACGCCAATGGAAGGACGGCGCGATGCTCTGGTCGGTGCCGCCGAGCTGATCGTGAAGTGCCGAGAGATCGGCAACCGGCCGAACGGCCGCTCGACGATCGGTGTGATCGAGAGCCAACCGCAATCGCGCAACACGATCCCCGGCCGCGTCTTCATGACCGTCGACTTCCGTCATCCCGACAACGACCAGCTCACGAAGATGGATGAGGAGATGCGTGCAGCGGCGGCTGACATCGCCAAGCGCCATCGGCTGGAGGTCGAAATCGAGCAGATCTGGTACTTCCCGCCGTCACCTTTCGCCAAGGAGCTGGTCGATTCCGTGCGTCGCGGGGCGGAGACGGCAGGTTACGCGCACATGGATATCGTGAGCGGCGCCGGCCACGATGCCTGCTATGTGAGCCGCGTCGCGCCGACGGCCATGGTCTTCGTGCCGTGCAAGGATGGCATCAGCCACAACGAGATCGAGGACGCGAACAAGCCCGACATCGGCGCAGGCTGCCAGATCCTGCTGCAGGCGATGGTGGAACGCGCCAATGCCTGACACAGCAGCGAACTCGCCGCCGCGGATCCAGCGGCGGGGAGGGAGCATTATCTCGACCGGAACGGCCGCCCTGGTCGCGACGGTCGCCGGTGTCGGTGGCACCTTGCCCGTGATCCTGGCGGCCGCGCATGCCATGGGCGCGACGCCCGCCGAGGCGAGCTCCTGGGTGTCGGGTCTGGGCATCGCCACCGTCGTGAGCTCGCTTTATCTCTCCATACGCTATCGCATGCCGATCACCGGCGCCTGGTCGACCTCGGGGGCGGCGCTCATCGCCTCCACACAGGGTGTACCCGACCTGCGTGCGGCCGTTGGCGCCTTCATTCTGGCGGGTGCGCTGATCCTGCTGACCGCCATCGTGCGGCCGCTCGGTCGCCTGATCGAGAAAATTCCGACCAGCATCGCCGCGGCCATGCTGGCGGGCATCCTGCTGCATCTGGTCGTGGCGATGGTCGAGCAGGTGCCGATCCAGCCGTTGCTCGTCCTGCCGATGATCGTGCTCTTCCTCGTGGTGCGTGTGCTGATGCCGGCCCTGTCGTCGCTGATCGTCCTGGTGGCGGGCGGCCTGATCGCCTGGGCGCTGGGACTGGTCAAACCGATCCCGCCGCTCGGCTTCTCGACCCTGGAAGTCATCGCGCCGGCATGGGACCTCGCGACCCTGATTGGCCTCGGCGTGCCGCTCTATCTCGTCACCATGGCGTCGCAGAACCTGCCGGGCTTCGCCGTGCTGCGCAGCGCCGGCTATGAGCCACCGACGCAAGCCTCGCTCGCCGTCACCGGCGGCATGTCGGTCGTCACGGCCTTCTTCGGCGCCCACACCTCGAACCTCGCCGCCATTTCGGCCGCGCTCTGCGCCGGGCCGGACGCGCATCCCGATCCGGCGGAGCGCTGGAAGACGGGGCCATTCTACGCCTTCTTCTGGGCGCTGATGTCGCTGTTTGGCGCGTCGCTGGTCGGTCTGTTCGGCGCCCTGCCGCCGGCGCTGCTTGCGACCATTGCCGGTACCGCGCTGCTGGGATCGACGGCCGGCGCCATGGGCTCCGCCCTCGCGCACGAGAAGGAGCGGCTCGCCGCCGCCGGCACGCTGGCCGTCACTGTCTCAGGCGTCACCTTGCTCGGCGTAGGCTCGGCCTTCTGGGGACTCGTTTTCGGTCTGCTGGTGCTGGGCCTGGAACGGATATTCAGGCGCTAGGGAAGCGCGCAGCGTAGTCCTCGAGCGGCAGGTCGAGGGCCCGACAGAGGAAGCTGATCGTATGGTAGTAGCCGACCAGCGCGATCACTTCGAGCATCTGCGTCTCGTCGAGATGAGTCCGGACACGGGCCCAGATTTCTTCGGAGATCGTGCGCTTGTCGACGAGATCGTCGATGGCGGCGATCAGCGCCTGCTCCTCGGCTGACCAACAAGGAGATGCGGCATCGCCGTGCACGGTCGCCTCGATCTCTCTTTCGCCGAAGCCGACCTTTGGGCCGAACAGCGTGACGTGCACGCCCCATTCATACTCGGCACCTAGTCGCGCCGTCGTGCGGTCGATCACGATCTCGCGCTGGCGGAGGCTGAGCGAGCCTCTGTCGAGCAGGCCGCCGGCGAAGAGCTTGCCGAAGATGCGTGGATTGCGCGCCATGGTACGGAAGAGAACCAATGGCTCCAGCCCGGCCGGCATGATGCGGGCGAGGGCGTCGGCGATGGCCGGCTCATAGGGTTGGGAGGCGGGTTCGATGCGAGGCATGCTACAGTTTCTGGAGCGACCCGCGTCGCGGTGCTACAGAAAATGTAGTAACGGAGTGAAATAGATGGTGAAGAAGGTCCGCGGCTCGCGCACCGGTCGGCCGATCATGGTCCTGCTCGACCTCCTGGGGCGGCGCTGGGTGCTGCGCATCGTCTGGGAGATGCGCGACACGCCGCGGCGATTCCGTGAGCTGCAGGAGTCGATCGGCGCCAGTCCGACCATCGTCAATGCGCGCCTGGCCGATCTGCGCGAGGCGGGGCTGGTCGAGCTCGATCCGGCGGCCGGTTATCGCCTGACGGCGCTTGGCCAGGAACTGCTGCAGCTCTTCCTGCCGCTGCACGTGTGGTCGGAGAAATGGGCCAAACGACTGAGGGTGTGAATCTTCCAAGGACCGTCAGGTCTGCATTCGGGGTCGCTTGCCCGCGTCGTTATAGCGGCCTAGCCTGAACGCTCGGCAGTGGACGGCTGACTTCTACAACTTGTCCGCGCGTCTCCTGTACGAACAAAAAACGAGAGAGAGGAGACACCCCATGAGACGGCATGAGAAAGCGTTGTCGAAAGCGTGTCTTGTCGCGGCCGTTGCCGCTCTGCTGGGCGTGGCACCGCTTGCGGTGCAGGCGCAGGGCACCGATCAGCTCAAGCACTACGAGTCCAACAACAAGAACTTCTGGCTCAATCCGCCCGCCGACTGGTTTCTCGGCGACGAGACGAAGGAACAGAAGGGGCTGACGCCGAATGCCGGCCAGCCGCTGCCGACGCCGCAACCTGAGCTCGAGAAGATGCTCTCGACGATCAAGCTGCCGCAGGGCTTCCATATCAAGGTGTGGGCGGCAGGCGTGCCGCAGGCGCGCCAGATGGCGTTCGGCGACAAGGGCACGCTCTTCGTGGGTACGTTCGACAAGGGCACGGTGAGTGCCGTCGTCGAGGAGGGCGGCAAGAAGACGGTGAAGACCTTCATCACCGGCTTGCGCATGCCGACCGGCGTCGCCTTCATGGATCACGCGCTTTACGTGATCGATATCGACAAGCTCTACAAATACGACAATCCGGAAGCGGACCTGAACAAGGCGCCGCAGGGCAAGGTCGTGTACGACGACATGCCGCCCTACGTGCCGCATGGCTGGAAATATCTCGTGGCCGACGGCAAAGGCTGGTTCTACATCCCGTTCGGGCCGCCCTGTAACATCTGTCTGCCGCCGGCCACCGTGTCGCAATACCGGCACGTCAATCCAGCCAATGGCACGGCGGAGATCGTGGCGCTGGGCATCCGCAACAGCGTCGGCGGCGCTGTCGATCCCCGGACCGGCGATCTCTGGTTCACCGAGAACGCGCGCGACTGGATGAGCGACGACATGCCGAGCGACAAACTGAACCATGTCACGCGGCTCGGCGAGCATTTCGGTTATCCGCACTGCCACCAGGGCGACACACCCGATCCGGTGTTCGCCATGGGGCATAAATGCTCCGAGTTCACGCCGCCGGTCGTCAAGCTCGGCCCGCACGTGGCTCCGCTCGGCATGAAGTTCTATACCGGCGACCAGTTCCCGGCCGAGTACAAGAACGGCATCTTCATCGCCGAGCATGGTTCGTGGAACCGCCACAAGAAGAGCGGTTACCGGATCAACTTCGTGCACGTCGATGCGGACGGCAAGAACGCCAAGGACACCGTCTTCGCCGGTACCTTCCTCGACGACCAGAATATCCTCGGCCGCCCGGCTGACATCCTGCAGGCGCCCGATGGCTCGCTGCTGGTGTCGGACGACCAGGCCGGCGCGATCTATCAGATCAGCTACTCCAAGTAGCTGAACCCGTGTCTCCCCGCCCGCGGCAACTCCCGCGGGCGGGCTTCGTTTTCCTTTTTGTCGGCGTGACGTCCGTGAAAGCGAAACCCCTCGTTCCGATGCTGGCGCTTGCGATGGCGGCGGTGCTGTCATCCCTTGCGCATGCCGCCGATCCGTCGCCGGGCATCAAGTCGATCGTGCTGACTTGCGGGACCTGCCATGGGCCCAAGGGGGTGTCGTCCATGGCCGCCACGCCCTCCATCGCCGCCCAGCCCGACATCTTCATCCAGTATCAGCTCGTCTTCATGCGCGACGGCGGGCGCGATCCTGGTGTCATGAAGGCGGCCGTCAGCAAGCTGACCGATGAGAATATCCGCGACCTCGGCGCCTACTACTCGTCCCTGCCGCCACCGCCTGCCCAGAAGGCCCCGGGTGAGGTCGACGAGGCCAAGGTTTCAGCCGTAATGAAGCCGCGCCATTGCGACAGTTGTCATAAAGAGGACTTTTCGGGCCAGGGCGAGACGGCCCGCCTCGCAGGGCAGCGGCCGGATTACCTGATCAAGGCCCTGACGGACTTCAAGAAGGCTGCGCGGCGCGGGCGCGGCATGGGCGCCATGATGGAAGTCTCGGTGACGCTGCAGGAGGACGACATCAAAATGATCGCCACCTATTTGGCCCGGAAGCCTTGACACTATTGAGGACTGTTTCACACTGCCCAGTGGCTCTTTCAGAGGAGAATCGCCATGGCTTGGAAGACTCCGCGTATCGTCGAGATCGCCGTCGGCATGGAAATCAACTCCTACGCCTGCGCCGACCTCAAGAAGTAAGCCAGTCGACACATCCCGCGGCTGACCGGCCGCGGGATTGTCTTGGACGGTCGGCATGAAGGCCGTCGTTTTGGGCGCCGCCGCGGGTGGTGGCTTCCCCCAGTGGAATTCCAATGCAGAGGCCTGCCGCCGCGCGCGCGCAGGAGACATGGGTGTGAAGGCGCGCACCCAGGCATCGCTTGCCGTGAGTGGCGATGGCGAGCGCTGGTTCCTGATCAACGCCTCGCCTGATCTGCGCGAACAGATCCAGACGCAGAAGATCCTCCATCCGCGACACGGGCTCCGCTCCTCGCCGATCGAGGGCATCGTGATCACCGGCGCCGATGTCGATGCGATCGCCGGGCTGCTTCATCTGCGCGAGCGTCAGGCTTTCACGCTGTACGGCAGCGATCGCGTCCTGGGCGTGCTCAGGGCCAATCCGATCTTCAACGTGCTGTCGGACGAGAGCGTCAAGCGGGAGACCGTGCCGCTCGGCCAGCCGTTCGAGCCGAAGCATGTCGATGGCAGCGGGAGCGGTCTCTCGGTCGAGCTGTTCGACGTGCCGGGCAAGGTCGCGCTCTATATGGAAACCAGCGACAGCGCCCAGGAGCTGGCCGGCAAGCCGGGCGACACGGTCGGCGTCGAGATCCGGCAGGGTGTGCGACGGCTGGTCTACATCCCGGGCTGCGCGCGCATGACCGATGAACTGAAGAAGCGGCTCGCCGGTGCCTCGGTCGTGCTGTTCGATGGCACGCTGTGGCAGGACGACGAGATGATTCGATTGGGCCTCGGTCCCAAGACAGGCCAGCGCATGGGCCACATGAGTGTGAGCGGTCCGGACGGCACAGTCGCGGCCTTCCGCGACATTCCCGTGCAGCGCAAGGTCCTGATCCACATCAACAACTCGAATCCGATCCTGGTCGACGATTCGAGCGAACGCCGAAGCCTGGCCGACGACGGCTGGGAAGTGGCCTATGATGGCATGGAGGTGAGCCCATGAGCGAGACGGGCGACAATCGCCTGAGGACGGGAGACGAGCTTGAGGCGGAGCTGCGGGCGATCGGCGCCGAGCGCTATCACCACCTGCATCCGTTTCACAAGCTGCTGCACGGCGGCAAGCTCAGTCGCGAGCAGGTTCAGGCCTGGGCGCTGAACCGCTACTACTACCAGGCGATGATCCCCATCAAGGACGCGCATGCGCTTTCGAAGTTGCAGACGTCGGAGCTGCGCCGGGAATGGCGCCGGCGCATCATCGATCATGACGGCGACTCGGCCGGCACCGGCGGCATCGAGCGCTGGCTGAAGCTCGCTGAAGGCGTGGGGCTTGACCGGGACTATGTGATCTCAACCAAGGGCATCCTTCCCGGCACGCGCTTCGCCGTGGAGGCCTATGTGAACTTCGTGCGCGACAAACCGATCCTCGAGGGCATCGCCTCGTCGCTGACCGAGATGTTCTCGCCCAACATCATCGCCGACCGCGTGGCGGGCATGCTTGCGAACTATTCATTCATCACGCGCGACACGCTCGCCTATTTCACGCCGAGGCTGACGCAGGCACCGCAGGATGTCGACTTCGCATTGCGCTACGTGAAGGCGGAAGCGAAAACGCGTGCCGAGCAGGAGCTGGTGCTGGATGCGCTGCGTTTCAAATGCGACGTGCTCTGGACGCAATTGGATGCGCTTTATCTCGCCTATGTCGATCCCGGTCTGATCCCGCCGGGTGCTTTCGTGCCGAAATAGATCATGGAACGCCTCGCCGTCTCCGAATCGAGTGTGCTCAGGATCGCACCGCATATCGTCTTTCGTTTCGACGACACGCGGCAGCGCTGGATCATGATGGCGCCCGAACGGCTGATGTTGCCGGACGAGCAGGCGGTCGAGATCCTGCAGCTCGTCGACGGCAAGGCGAGCGTCGGTGCGATGATCGACTCGCTGGCGGCACGCTATACCCAGGCGCCGCGTGATCTGATCGCCAAGGACGTCGCGGCCATGCTGCAGGACCTGGCCGACAAGGGCTGCCTCGCCGATGCCGCCGCGCATTGACCCGCCACTGGCGCTCCTGGCCGAGCTGACGCACCGCTGCCCGCTGCGCTGCCCCTATTGCTCCAATCCGGTCGAGCTTGAGCGCGCGGCCTCGGAGCTGACGGATGACGAGTGGTGCCGCGTGCTCGGGGAGGCGGCGGCGCTGGGCGTGCTGCAAGTCCATTTCTCGGGGGGCGAACCGATGGTCCGGCGCGGACTGCCGTCACTGATCGCCGCCGCCAACGAGAAGGGCCTCTACAGCAATCTCATCACGTCGGGCACCTTGGGCGGGGAGAGCGAGCTCAGGGCCTTCGCGGCGGCGGGGTTGAAGCATGTGCAGCTCAGCTTCCAGGACTTTGCGGCCGAGGGAAACGACCGTATCGGCGGCCTGGCGGGAGCGTATGCGAAGAAAACGAAGTTCGCCGCCGCGGTGCGCACCGTCGGCGTGCCGCTCACGATCAACATGGTGGTGCATCGCCAGAATCTCGCCGGCCTGCCGCAGATGATCGAAATGGCGCAGGCGCTGGGCGCGCGGCGCCTCGAGATCGCGCATGTCCAGTATTACGCCTGGGCTCTCGTCAACCGCGCGGCCTTCCTGCCGAGCCGCGAGCAGCTCGATGAGGCGACGCGCATCGTGGAAGCGGCGCGCGAGAAGCTGAAGGGCGTGCTCGCGATCGACTATGTCGTGCCCGACTATCACGCGGTGCGGCCGAAATCCTGCATGAACGGCTGGGCGCGCCAGTTCCTGAACATCACACCCTCAGGCAAGGCCGTACCCTGTCATGCCGCCGAAACGATTCCGGACCTCGACTTCCCCTCGGTGCGAGAGTCGAACCTCGCCGACATCTGGTATCGGTCGGAGGCCTTCAACAAGTTCCGTGGCACCGAGTGGATGCCCGAGCCCTGCCAGAGCTGCGACCGGCGCGAGATCGACTGGGGCGGCTGCCGCTGCCAGGCACTCCTTTTGACCGGCGAGGCAGCGCGCACCGATCCGGTCTGCGCGCTCTCTCCTGACCATGCGCTGGTCGAGACAGCCTTGCTCGAAGCCGGCCGGCTGCCGGCAGACTTCGTCTATCGCCAGTTCAGCTAGCGCGCGACGACGCGCTGCTCTTCCAGCCGGTCCGTGGCAGGCGGCGGCGTGCGCGAAAGATCGGAGAGTTCCTTGCGCAGCTCGGGCGTCATGTCGATTTTCACCGAGGCAAGCGAGTCCTTGAGCTGATCGAGGTTGCGCGCGCCGATGATGGGCGCGGTGACGGCGGGATGACTGCCCACCCAGGCGATGGCCGCGCTCACCGGGTGCAGGCCGTGCTGCTTGCAGAAGGCGACGTACTTCTCGGCCACCTCGAGCATCCATTCGTCGCTGTAGCGGGCCTCGTACATCTTGTTGGTCTTGAGCCGGCCCGAGTTGCTGCCGGCGAGGTACTTGCCCGACAGCAGACCCGCCGCGCCCGGGCTGTAGGGGATGACGCCGATGCCGTTGTGCTGCGCCATGGGCAGGATCTCGACCTCGGCCTGGCGCTTCACGAGATTGTACATGGGCTGCGTGACCTGCAGCCGCGACCAGCCCATCTTCTCCTGGATGTCGACAGCGCGCTGGGTCTGCCAGGCCGACCAGTTGCTGACGGCGGGATAGATCACCTTGCCGGCGCGCACGAGATCCTCCAGCGCGCGCATGGTCTCGTCGATCGGCGTCACTGCGTCGAAGCGGTGCATGAACAGCACGTCGATGCGATCGGTCTGCAGGCGCTTCAGGCAGAGCTCGACGGCATGCGCGATGTGGCGCCGCGAGCCACCCTTGGCGTTCACGTCGGGCCGGATCGGGTTGAAGACCTTTGTCGTGATGACGAGGTCGTCGCGATCGTCCTTGATCAGCTTGCCGAGTATCTCTTCCGACTTGCCCTTGCTGTATTCGTTGGCCGTGTCGAAGAAGTTGATGCCGGCGTCTCGTACCGCCTTGTACATGGCGGCCGACGTGGCTTCATCGGCATCGCCGCCGAACGACATGGTGCCGAAGCAGAGTTCTGAAACGGAGACGCCGGTACGGCCGAGAAGCTTGGTTTTCATGGGATGATCCTAGCCTAGGGCAGTCCGTTGCGTACATGCGCGCGGTGGGCCGGACGCTCGGTCAACTTTTCATAACAGGCCGCGACGCTGATCCCGGCCTTGCGGCAAATCTCCGCCATCGGCAGGTCACCACGACCCTGCCTTAAGATGAACGCCTTCTGTGCCTCCGAACACGGCGATGGCTTCATCGTCCTTCGCTCCTCTCCCAGCCTCCGGGAAAAGACCGGAAAACTCTAACCAAAAGCGGCCCAGTCTTCAGCGCTCAGAGCAATCTTAACAGTTAGATCACATTAAATACGCCACCTGTGGTTAGGGTGGTCGTTTGCGCCGAATTTGCATAGCTGGGACCACTCCTGCGGCTCGAAGCTTCCCGGCATTATTGCACTTCAGTCTTCGAGCAATGGCTATGCGAACCGGCGCAACAGGTGTCGTCCCAGCGACACAGCGCAGATCACGGCATCTTTAGCTTGCGCCCGGGACAGGCACCCAGCACTCTGTATCGAGTGCAGGGGGGAAGCGTTCGATATGGTTCCGAGTGCCACGGACGCGCGTGGATTGAACCAAGGAAGAGCACGAAGGTGCGGGCGTGACGATCGCAAGGGCCGCATCGGACTGGCTGCCTGCGCACTTTCGCTCCTGATGCCGCTTGTCTTGGGCGCCTGCATGGTGGGGCCCGACTTCAAGTCGGCCGATGCGCCCGTCGCCGAACAATGGCTGGAGGCGGGCGACCCGTCCGTGCGAACCGATCGGCAGGACTACGAGCAGTGGTGGAATGCGTTCAACGATCCCACGCTCAGCAACCTGATCGACGTCGCCTATCGCCAGAATCTCACTCTCATGGCTGCGGGCACTCGGGTGCTCGAAGCGCGCGCTGCGCTGGGCGTTTCCATCGGCCAGTTCTATCCGCAGCAGCAGCAGATCAACTCGAGTGTCACCTACAACCAGTTCAGCAGGAGTGATGCGACCTCCAATCCCCTGAACGTGCTCAACAACAACATCTGGAAGGCCGGACTCGGTGCGCAGGTCGGCTGGGAGCTCGATTTCTGGGGCAAGTTCCGCCGCGGCGTCGAATCGGCGAGCGCCTCGTACCTCGCCTCGATCGCCACCTACGACGACGTGCTGGTCACCCTGCTGGGTGACGTGACGACGGCCTACATCGGTATCCGCACCCTGCAGGTCCAGCTCGAAATCGCCCGCGACAACGTCGTCAAGCAGCGCAGTGCGCTGCAGATCGCGACCGAACGCTACCGCGGCGGTGCGTCGACCCTGCTCGACGTTTTCCAGGCGCAGAACGTGCTGGCTCAGACCGAATCGACGATCCCGGCGCTGACGGCGCAGATGGAACAGGGCGAGGCGGCGCTGCGCGTTTTGCTGGGCATGACGCCCGAATCGCTCACCGCCCTGCTCGCCGGACCGCAAACCATTCCCGTGCCACCGTCGGAGGTCGCCATCGGTATCCCGGCCGATCTCGTGCGGCGCCGTCCCGACATCCGTAGCGCCGAGCTCAAGGCGGCCGCGCAAAGCGCCAAGATCGGCATGACCAAGGCCCAGCTCTTTCCGGCCTTCTCGCTGACCGGCGTGTTCGGCGGCACGGCGTCCAACTTCAACGAGATTCCGGTCGGGCAGGTGTTCCAGGGATCCGCCATTACTTTCGCGTTCGGCCCGACCTTCTCCTGGCCGATCCTCAACTACGGGCAGATCACCAATCAGGTCCGCGTGCAGGATGCGCGCCTGCAGACCCTGCTGCTCGATTACCAGAACGCCGTGCTCAATGCGCAAAAGGAGGTCGAGGCGAACCTCTCGGCCTTCCTGAACGGGCGCAAGCAGATCGTGCTGCTGCGCCAGAGCGTGACCGCCGCCAACAACGCGCTCACCGTCGCCATCGACCAGTACACGCTTGGCACCCGCGACTTCACCACGGTGCTGACGGCCGAGCAGAACCTCTACACGGCGCAGACCAACCTCGCGTCGGCGGCCGGCAGCCTGTCGACGAGCCTCACCAACCTCTATCGCGCCCTGGGTGGCGGCTGGCAGATCCGCAACAACCGCGAGTTCGTTGACGACAGCGTGCGCAAGCAGATGCGCGAGCGCACCGGCTGGGGAACGCTGTTGCCGCCGGACGGACCGCCGCCCAGCCCGACCCCTGGCCTACCTGGTCCGCAAGATCGCGGCCCGACCGTGCGACCGCCGGAGTTTTGAGACGATGAACACGAACCCTGCCCTGACGCGCAAGCGTATCGTCCTGGTCTCGTTCGCTCTTGTGCTGGCTCTTGGCGTCCTGGCCTTCGGCCTGGACAGGAATTGGTGGACCTCTTCCAATGACGACGCCGCCGCGCAACCTGCCAGCACATCGTCGCCCCCAGGCACGTCGCCCTCGGGCCCTGCGGCCTCTGGCTCCCCACCCTCCGGCACAACACAAGGCACGCAGGTGGCCCAAGGGCCGACGACGGGGCCGGTGCCGGTCGCCAAGCCCAAGGTCCAATCGGTCAGCGACACCACGGTGGTCACGGGAAACGCGGCGTCGGTCGCCGTCGTCAAGCTGATCGCCCGGGTCGTCGGTTACCTCGACCAGATTCACTTCGAGGACGGTCAGTTGGTGCGTAAGGGCGACAAGCTGTTCACGGTGCAGCAGGACCAATATAAGGCCCAATTGCAGCAGGCCCAGGCTCAGCTCCAGCTGGCGCAGGCGCAGCTCGACCACGCCAAGATCGAGGTCACTCGCTATGTGGCGCTCGTCAAAAAAGGAGCGGCGACCCAGGTCGACGTCGATCACTGGAACTACGAGCAGGCCGCCGCCGAGGCCAACATCCTGGCCGCCCAGGCCAATATCGCGGTCGCCCAGCTCAATCTCGACTACACCGGGATCACCGCACCGTTCGACGGTCAGATGGGCAAGCATCTCGTCGACACCGGCAACGTGGTCGGTGGCGCAGGCCAGCAGGTGGTGCTGGCCGAGATCACCCAGCTCGACCCGATCTACGTCGAAGCCAATATAAGCTCGCAACAGGCCCTGCAGGTGCGCACCAATCTCGACCAGCGCCGGCTTACGCTCCAGCAGATCCAACAGATTCCCATCGAGGTCGCCCTGTCGGACGAGACCGGCTTTCCCCATCGCGGCACTCTGCAGTACGTGGCGCCGGTGATCGACCCGCAGACCGGCACGCTGTTCGTGCGTGGCATCCTGCGCAATCCCGACCACACGTTGGTGCCCGGCATATTCGTCAAGATGCGCCTGCCTTTGGGGAAGAGTGCGGCGAACGGCCTCCTGATCCCCAACAACGCCTTGCAGGAGGATCAGGGCGGCCGCTATGTCCTAGTGCTCGACAAGAACAACGTCACGCAGCAGCGCTACGTGCAGATCGGCCAGCAGGTCGGCGCGCTGCGCGTCATCACCAGCGGGCTCACGCCGGATGATCTGGTCGTGATCGGCGAGCTGTGGCGCTCGTCAGCGGGAACCAAGGTCACGCCCGACCTCAAGACCATAAACTAGGACCGGATCCGCGATGTCGAAATACTTCATCGAGCATCCGGTTCTCGCCAATGTGCTGGCGATCGTGCTCGTCCTGCTGGGTGCGGTCTGCCTGTTCCGGCTGCCGATCTCTGAGTATCCCAACGTGGTCCCCGTCACCGTCCAGGTCACGGCGAGCTACCCGGGCGCCAGCCCGCAGACCGTCATCGACCAGGTGGCGCTGCCGATCGAGCTGCAGGTCAACGGCGTCGACCGCATGCTCTACATGCAGTCGACAAGTGCTGCCGACGGTACCTACACGCTGACCGTAACCTTCGAGATCGGCACCGATCCCGACATCGATCAGGTGCTGGTGCAAAACCGCGTGCAGCTGGCGCTCGCTTCGCTGCCCCAGCCGGTGCAGGCGCAGGGCGTCAACGTGCAGAAGAAGAGCACCTCGATCCTTCAGATCGTCAACCTTCATTCGGCCGACGACCGCTTCACCGGCCTGTTCCTCAGCAACTATGCCACCATCAACCTGACCAACATCCTGGCTCGCATTCCCGGCGTCGGCCAAGTCAAGGTGATCGGCGCCGGCGAGTACTCGATGCGCGTCTGGATGGACCCGGAGAAGCTCTACAGCTTCGGCCTGCAGCCCGGCGACGTCATCACCGCCATCCGGCAGCAGAGTATGCGCGTCGCCGCCGGCCAGATCGGCATGCCTCCGGCTCCGTCGACGGCGGGCTTCCAGTATACCGTCGACATCCAGTCGCGGCTCGACGAGCCCGAGCAATTTGCCAACATCATCGTCAAGGACCGCACCAAAGAGGGCGGCGAGCTCGTCCTGGTCAAGGACATCGGCCGGGTCGAGCTGGGGGCGCAGACCTACTCGGAGGACTACCACTTCGACGGCCGGCCGGCCGCCGGCATCGCCATCTACCAGACGCCCGAAGCCAACGCCCTGCAGGTCGGCAACTTGGTGAAAGCCAAGATGGCGGAGCTGGCCAAGCGCTTCCCGGACGGCATGCAATGGAGCACCCCCTACGACACGACACTGTTCGTCACCGCCTCGATCGACGAGGTCTACACGACGCTGTGGCAGGCCGGCATCCTGGTGCTGATCGTCATTCTGTTGTTCCTGCAGAACTTCCGCGCCACCGCGGTGCCGGCGACCACCGTGCCGGTCACCATCATCGGCGCCTTCGCCGGCATGGCGGCGTTGGGCTTCAGCGTCAATCTGTCGACGCTGTTCGGCATCGTGCTGGCGATCGGCATCGTGGTCGACGACGCCATCGTCATCGTCGAGGGCGTGACCAAGCACATCGAGGAGGGCATGCCGGGCCACGATGCCGCGATCAAGGCCATGCGCGAGCTGTTCGGTCCGATCATCGGCATCACCCTGGTCCTGATGTCGGTGTTCCTGCCGGCCGCCTTCGTGCCCGGTTTGACCGGCCAGATGTTCGCCCAGTTTGCCCTCGTGATCGCCGCCACTGCGCTGATCAGCGCCGTCAATGCCGCGACGCTGAAGCCAACCCAGTGCGCGCAATGGCTGCGCGCGCCGGTGCCGCTGGAGAAGCGCAACTTCTTCTATCGCGGCTTCAACCGCGTCTACGACCGCGTGGAAGCAGGCTACACGCGCTTCATCGGCTTCACGGTCCGCAACGCCGCCTACACGGTCGCGCTCGGGCTGGTGCTCGCCGGCGTAGCAGGCTGGGGCATCGGGCGGCTGCCCACGGCGTTCATCCCGATCGACGACCAGGGTTATCTCATCGCCGCCGTACAGCTGCCCGACGGCGCCTCGCTCGACCGCACCAGCGCGTCGATGCAACAGGTCTACCAGCGATTGAAGGACGTTCCGGGCGTCCAGAACGTGATCGGGATCTCGGGGCTATCGGTGCTCGACAACAGCGCCGATCTCGCCAATGCCGGCGTCGCTTACATCATACTGAAGCCGTTCGCCGAGCGCGTGAAGGCCGACGGGCAGGACCTGCTCACCATATTCGGCCGGGCGCAGAAGGCTCTGGCGACGCTCGACGACGGACAGCCCATCGTCCTGCCGCCGCCCGCCATCCAGGGCATCGGCAATGCCGGCGGTTTCCAGATGCAGCTCGAGATGCTGGGCGGCAGCTTCGACTACCGCAAGCTTGACGAACTCGCCCGCGAGATCGTCAAGCAGGCGGGGAGCGAGCCCAGCGTGCGTAACGTCGTCACGACCTTCCGGGTCAATGCCCCGCAGGTCGTGATGACGGTCGACCGCGCCCGTGCGGAGACTTTGGAAGTCTCGCTCGGCGACATCTTCTCGACGCTGACTGACTATGTCGGCTCGACCTACGTCAATCAGTTCAACAAGTACGGCCTGTCGCTGCAGGTCTACGTCCAGGCCGACTCGAAGTACCGGCTCCAACCTGACGACCTGTTGAACCTCCACGTGCGCAGCCGTAACGGCAACATGGTGCCGCTGGGCTCGGTTGCCAGCCTGGGGCCGACCACCGCGCCACCCCTGATCACCCTCTACAACCTGTTCGCCTCGGCAACCATCGTCGGCGGCTCGGCGCCGGGCTACAGCTCGGGCCAGTCGATGGACGCCATGGAACGCATCGCCAAGCGCGTGCTGCCATCCGACGTCACCTTCGAATGGACGGCGATGTCCTACCAGGAGAAGATCACCGGCAACCAGCTCTACTACGTGTTCGCGCTCTCGGTGCTGCTGGTCTATCTCTGCCTCGCGGGCCAGTACGAGAGCTGGATTCTGCCGCTCGCCGTGCTGTCGGCGGTGCCGCTTGCTCTCATCGGCCCGGTCATCGCGCTCACGAGCCTGGGTGCGGCGAACAATCTCTACACCCAGATCGGCCTGTTGCTGCTGATCGCACTCTCGGCCAAGAACGGCATCCTGATCGTCGAGGTGGCGCGAGAGGAGCGGCTCGTCCACGGCAAGTCGATCCTCGATTCGGCGGTGGCGGCCTCTCGCATGCGCTTCCGGCCGATCCTGATGACGTCGTTCGCCTTCATCCTCGGCGTGCTGCCCCTGGTGACCGCGGTCGGCGCGGGCGCCAATGCCCGTCGCTCGCTCGGCATCAGCGTGTTCAGCGGCATGATCGCCTCGACATGCCTGGCTGTCTTGTTCGTGCCCTCGTTCTTCGTGCTGTTGCAGAAGCTCGACGAGCGCCGCAAGCGAGGACGGCCTTCCGCTGTTGCGGTGCAATGACGTTCTTCCGGTTTTTAGGTCCGGCGGAAGGGTTAGAATTCCGGCAATAATCTGCCCCAGAGAAGGGAGATTGCCGTGAAGAAGGGGGCTTTACCGAAGAGCAGATCGCCTACGCGCAGCGGCAGGCAGACGATGCATGGCCTCGAATAGTGGGCCTAAGGCAGGCCGTTTCGCACGTGGGTGCGATAGGCCGGACGCTCGGTCAACTTTTCGTAATAGGCCGCGACTGCCGGATAGTGCGGCTTGTCATCGAACTTCAGGCAGAACCAGCGATTGACCACGAGACCAACGGGAATGTCGCCCACGGTGAAGGTGTCGCCGCAGACGTAAGGCCCGGTCTTCGAGAAATGCTCCTCGAGCTGGCCCACTTCCATGGTGATCTGGCGACGGCCCTGCTCGATGAACCAGGGGTGGTTCCACGGTGGCTCGTTCAGCATGCCACCCAGGAAAGCGCCACGCAGGGAGATCGAGGTCTCATAGTTGGCCCAGTCCATCCACTGCTCGACGTGGCAGCGTTTGACCGGATCCTTGGGATAGATCGCATCCGGCCCGTGCCTTGTCGCGAGATAGCGTACGATCGCGTTCGACTCGCGCAGGATCACGCCATCGTCGATCACGGCCGGGATCAGGCCGATTGGATTGATCTTCAGGAAGTCCGGCGTCGAGGTCGGCGTGTAGCCGCGGCCCCAATCCTCGCGCTCGAACGGGATGTTGAGCTCGTCGCAGATCCACAGCACCTTGCGGACATTGAACGAATTCTTCCGGCCCAGAACCTTCAGCAACGGCCTCTCCTATGATCCCTTCGTCCGGTCTTTTCGTAGCAGGACCATGAGCGTCTTCAAGCGCGCCTGGACCGTCAGTTTCGCAGCGCTGGTGAGCGCGTGTGCCACGACGTCGGTCGTGAGCAATGAAGATTACGCTGTGTCGTACGACTATCAGGAATTCCGCGGGCAGCATGAGTTCGCGGTCGTCGTGTCCGGAACGGCATCGCCCGATCGGGTGAGGACAGCTCTTCAGGCCGGCGCGCCGCGCTCATGGCCGGCTTTCGTCGCCGGCAACGGCAGCGAGCGCTATCGCCTGATGCTGATCTTTGATCCGGCGCCGGGCCTGACCGCGGCACGCGTCTGTCGCGGCGAGACGCCCTCCGCCCCTGGAGCGGAAGGGCGGATTGTCGTCTTCGCCGTCTATTGCCGGGCCAGCCAGCCGATGTCGCAGGCCACGGGCACGGCGCCTCAAGGCAAGCTGGACGCGCTCTTCAAGGATCTGCTGCCGATGGTGTTCAGCGATTCGCCGGTTGTTCGACCGATCCACGGCTATCCCGGCGGCTTGCTGTAGAGCGCCAGCCGAGCGCGGGCAGGCCGAGCCGCTTCAGCAGATCGGGCGGATCGGTCTCTTCCGGCAGTCGGCCGATGCCGAGGCGCAGGAAGAGCAGGCCGAGCGACGGCCACGAGGTCACGACGCAAAAAGGGATGCAAAGTACAAGGCCTCCGGCCAGCAACGCGAACATCCAGGGCAACGCCACGGGCTGAAGGACTGCGAGCGCGCCGAGGCTTGCCACGCCGAGCAATGTCTGTGGCCAGAGTTGCCGGCAGGCCTGCCGCCAGCCGACGACATGATCGTCGCGCGTCTGGCCGATCCAGCCGATGGCGCGGCCGAAGGGCAGGCCGAGGAAGAAGAGCGTGTGGCAGACCCACAGGATGGGGCAGAAGAGCAGGAAGAACACGGTCTCGATGGCCGCGCTGGCGAGAAAGCGCAGCGGCCCGCCAAAGCCCCGGCGCCGCTCCGGTTGGGCCAGCACATCGACGATGGTGGCGATCCTGGCAGAGAACCACATGAACAGGATCATTGCGAGCAGGGCCGGCCCGTAGCCGGGATCGAAGACCGATGACGGTGTCGGCGCCTTGGCCAACGCATACGTGCCCGCGATGAGCAGGCCGACCCAGGCGGGCGAGCCCAGAAACATCATCATGGCGAAGAAGAGCTGGAAACGGCTGGTCGGCTTCAGTCCCGGCCGACCGATGAAGAACACGTATTGCAAGGTGCCTTGCAGCCAGCGTTGATCGCGCCGCATGTACTCGATCAGCGTCGGCGGATTCTCCTCCCAGCCAAGCTCCTCCTCGGGCAGGACACGCACGTCGTAGCCTGCGCGCCGCATGAAGGCCGCCTCGATCTGGTCGTGGCTGAGCACGGGTCCGCGCAGGATGCCCGTGCCGGGCAGCGGTGGGATCTCGCAATGCTGCTTGAAGGGCGCGATGCGGATCACCGCGTTGTGGCCCCAGTAGGGGCCGCAATCGGCCTGCCACCAGGCACTGCCGATGGTCCACGAGCGCATGCCGAGACGCATGCCGAACTGGAAGAGGCGGGCGAAGGCGCTGGTCGACGGCATGCCGATCACCAGCCCCTGAAGGATGCCGAGCTTGGGATCTTCCTGCACGATGCCGACCAAACGCCGCAGCGCCGCGGCCGTGATGAAGCTGTCGGCGTCGAGCGTCACCATCAGCTCGTGCCGATCGCCCCACCGATCGAGGAAGTCGCGGATGTTGCCGGCTTTGAAGCCCGTATTGACCTCACGTCGCCGGTAGGTGAACGGCAAGTGCGCCGCCCACTTGGCGGCCAGCGTCTCGAAGGCTTGTTGCTCGATCGCGGCGATCTCGGGCCGGTTGGTGTCGCTCAGCACGTAAACGTGAAAGCGCTCGCTGCACCGCTCGGTCACGATGTCATCCATCATGATGTCGAGGTTGCGCACCACGCGATCGGGCTGCTCGTTGCGCACGCACATCACGATGGCGGTCGACGCCGTGATCTCCGGCAATGGTTTGGAACGCGCGGCGTGGGGCAGGATGGTGGCGATGGGATCGCGCGAGAAGCGCATGACGATGAAGCCGATGGCGGCGTTCCAGAAGCCGACCACGAACCACGGCGAGGTGAGCGCCAGCAGCACGAGCAACAGCAGGTCGAGCCGGTCGAAGCCGCCGGCCGAGAGGGTGAGGGCGCCGAGCGTCAGCAAGGCAGCGGTCGAGAGCAACACCAGCGCCGTGAAGACGAGGCGGCGGACGAGAATGCGATCGGTCAGGGAATGCGCTCCGAAGGAGACCCATGATAGCGTGAGCCATGGCCCGCGAGATCACATCGGCTTGAGCAAAACGGGAGCAGCGCTCTGGTACGTCGCCCCGGGACGGGCGGAGATCCGCGAGGAAACGCTGGGGCCGCTCACAGCCGGGTCCGTGCGCGTGCGCGCCCTGCATGGCGCGATCAGCCGGGGCACGGAAGCGCTCGTGGCGGCAGGCAAGGTGCCATTCTCGGAATTCCAGCGCATGCGCGCCCCGTTCATGGCGGGCGATTTTCCCTTTCCCGTGAAATACGGCTACGCAACGGTGGGCACGGTCGAACAGGGGCCGGCAGAGCTGCAAGGCCGCACGGTGTTCAGCCTGCATCCGCACCAGACCTTGTTCGACATTCCTGCTGGCGCCGCGGTCCCGATACCCGTGGACGTCCCGGCCTCGCGTGCCATTCTCGCCGCGAACATGGAGACGGCGCTGAATGCGGTTTGGGATGCGGACGATGGGCCGTTTGGCCGCGTCGCCATTGTCGGCGCAGGTGTGGTTGGCGCGCTCACCGGTTATCTGTGTCGTGAACTGGTCCAGGCAGACGTGACGCTGGTCGATATCAACCCCGCGCGGACGGCAGTCGCCTCGGCCCTTGGCTTGCGCTTCGCCACGCCGGAGCAGGCACCTGCCGAGTGCGGCCTCGTCTTCCATGCCAGCGCAAGCGCCGCCGGCCTCGCAACGGCGCTCGACCTTGCAGGCGACGAGGCGACCGTCATCGAGATGAGCTGGTACGGCGATACGCCCGTGCCCGTGCCGCTGGGCGGCGCGTTCCACAGCCGGCGACTCAAGCTTGTCGCCAGCCAGGTCGGCAGGGTGGCGCCGTCGCATCGCCGAGACTGGACGCATCGCCGGCGGCTCGAGAAGGCGTTGAGCTTGCTGGCCGATGGCCGGCTCGACGCGCTGATCGAACTGCCGGTCGCCTTCGCCGATCTGCCCACCGTCCTGCCGCGCTTCCTGGCGCCGGCAAGCGGCATCCTGTGCCAGCGCATCGACTATTGAGGAGGCCGAAAGGTGTATGCCGTCGAAGTCCGCGATCACATCATGATCGCCCATTCGTTCAAGGGCGCTGTCTTCGGTCCCGCGCAAGCGCTGCACGGCGCGACCTTCGTGATCGACGCTGCCTTCATGGCCGAGACACTCGACGCCAACGGCATCGTGATCGATATCGGCCGTGCCCATGAGGCGCTGAAGTCGATCCTGGGTCCGCTGAACTACAAGAACCTCGACGACGTCCCGGCCTTCACCGGCCGCAACACGACGACGGAATTCATTGCCCGCCACATCCACGATCGCCTCGCCGAGGCGGCACGAGGCGGCCAGCTCGGCCGCGACGGCAAGGAGCTGAAGGCGATCCGGGTCAGCGTCCTCGAATCGCATGTCGCGCGGGCCTGGTACGAGGCGCCGGTGTGGCCGGCCGCCTAGCCTTCGCCATCCCCGGCGACCTCGACTCGCCGACCGGGGGCTACGGCTATGATCGCCGCATCATCGCCGAGCTGCGCACGCTGGGCTGGGATGTCGAGATCGTGGCGTTGGGCGACCCGCGGCGCCTGCTTGCCGTAGCAGCGGACCGAACCATCGTCGTCGACGGACTCGCTTTCGGGCGCATGCCGGACGTTGCGGCACTGCGGCCCATGGTGGCGTTGGTCCATCATCCCTTGGCGTATGAGACTGGCTTGTCGGCCGAGGAAGCGGAGCGGTTGCGAGACAGCGAGCGCGCGGCCCTCGCGTCGGCGCGGAAGATCATTGCGACCAGCGAAGTCACGTCCGACCTCCTGGTTGCCGACTATGGTGTGCCGCGCGCACGTGTCGAGGTTGTTCTGCCTGGGACCGATCGCGTGCCTTTGTCGAAGGGCAGCGGCGGCGTTCCGCTGCAATTGCTCTCAGTCGGCGCCATCTCGACGCGCAAGGGCTTCGACCTGCTCGTCGACGCTTTGGCGCGAGTGGCCGAACTCGACTGGTACCTCACCATCGCCGGCGACCGCAGTCGAGATGCTGGGGCGGCCGCTCGGCTCGATGCAGCGGTCGAACGCCATGGATTGGCGGGCCGCATCGATCGGCCGGGCGCGGTGTCTGCTATGCAGTTGGAGGCTCTTTATCAACGCGCCGATCTCTTCGTGCTTGCCTCGCAGTTCGAGGGCTACGGCATGGCCTATGCCGAAGCGTTGGCGCACGGTCTGCCGGTGATCGGCACGACGGGCGGCGCCATTCCCGGCACGGTACCCGCAACTGCTGGGCGCCTCGTGCAACCCGGCGACGTCGACGCGCTTGCCGGCGCACTGCGCGATGTCATTTCAAATGCCGCCTTGCGCAAGGTGTTGGCGCAGGGCGCTCGCGCGGCAGCGTTGAGCTTGCCGACCTGGGCCGAGTCAGGCGCCCGTTTCGCCCGCGCGCTGGGCTGACAGATCGCAGTCGAACAGCACCTCGTCGCCGAGCGGCCGGATGTTCATCGGCACGCGCAACGCCTCGTTCATGCGCACGATGGGCGGCAGGTCGAGGCCGGCGATGCCCGAGCCCATGATCACTGGCGCCACCACGACATGCAGGCGATCGAGGCAGCCCGACGACAGAAAATGCGACACGGTTTGCGCGCCGCCTTCAATGAGCACGCGGCTCAGCCCGCGTTCGGCCAACGCATCGAGGATCGCGCCCGGATCGAGACAGAGGCAGCCACCCCTGTCGGGGAGCGCGATGGTCTCGACGGCATCGGGTGCCTGTGTCCGCGTGCCCTCGCGTGTCACGACGATGCGGTGCACGCCGTCATCGGCGAAGGCACGCGATGTGGCGGGCAAGGTGCCGCGTGGATCGATCACGACGCGCACGGGATTGGGGCCTTCGACATGGCGCACGGTGAGCTGCGGATCGTCGGCACGCACGGTCTTGGCGCCCACGACCACGGCATCGACCACGGCGCGCAATCGATGCAGGTGAGCGAGGCCCTGCGCGCCGCTCACAGACTTGGAATGGCCCGTGAGCGTGGCGATGCGACCGTCCAGCGACTGGCCGATCTGGCCCACGGTGACCGCAGGTGCATCGGGTGTCCGGCGCAGCGTGCCGAACAGTCCTTCCCACGGCTCGGGCAAAGGCTCGCCCGTGCGAATAAGCCGCGGCACCTCAGCCCAGTTCCAGTCGACGTCCGCGTTTGCATCCTGCATGAGGCGGATACTGGCGCGCCGTCACATCGCGTTGAACACACGAAGCTGTGTGGTCAGGCGAGGTTTTTCTTGAAGTGCGCGATCGTGCGGTCCCAGGCGAGCTTGGCCGCCGCCTCCTGGTAGCGCGGCGTCGAGTTGTTGTGGAAGCCGTGCTGCGTGCCCGGGTAGGTGAACATCTCATACGAGACGCCGGCTGCCTTCAGCGCCGCTTCGTAGGCGGGCCACATCGAGTCGATGCGCTCGTCATTCTCGGCATAGTTGATCAGCATGGCGGCCTTGATGTCCTTGACCATCGCCGTGACCGGTGCGGCGCCGTAGAAGGGCACGCCGGCCTTGAGGTCGGGGCCGAGCTCGACGGCCAGGAAGTTGGTCGTGCCGCCGCCCCAGCAGAAACCTGTGGCACCCAACTTGCCCGAGGAGAGCTGGTGCGCCTTCAGGAACTTCGCGCTGTTCACCATGTCGGTGCGGAGCTTGTTCTGGTCGAGCTTGGCTTGCAGGTCGCGGCCGTCATCGTCGTTGCCGGGATAGCCGCCGACCGGGAACAGGCCGTCCGGCGCCAGGGCGAGGAAGCCCTCGACGGCACAGCGGCGTGCCACGTCTTCCACGTAAGGATTGAGCCCGCGATTCTCGTGGATCACCAGCACGGAGGGAAATGGTCCCTTGCCCGCGGGCTGCACGAGGTAGCCGCGCATCGTGCCCGAATTGCCGCCGGGCGAGGGGTAGTTGACGTAGGTCGCCTTGATGCGCTCGTCAGTGAAGGAGATCGTCTGCGCTTGGGCGTAGCGCGGCATCAGCGCCTGCGCCATGGCCAGCCCGCCCACGGTAACGGCGGCAGCCTGCTTGAAGAACGACCGGCGGTCGATGCGGCCGTGACAATATTCGTCGTAGAGATCGAAGACGCGCTGGTCGATCCAGCTCTGGGTCACTTCCGACGGCTGATCCAACATGGTGGGTCTCCTCTGCCTCAGTTGAGCCGCGCCGCCTCGGCCATCACCTCGATGGCCGCAGGCTGGCGGGAACGAACGCTGAGCGAATCCGCGCCACTGTCTTCCCAGGCGCGGAAGCGCTGCTTGATGCGTGCGGGCGGACCGACCAGCGACTTCATGTCGACCCATTCGTCGGGTACCGCGGCGATCGCCTCGTCCTTGCGCTTGGCGAGGTAGAGTTCCTGGATGCGCTTGGCGGCATCGCCGAAACCGCGCCGCACCATGATGTCGTTGTGGAAGTTCTTCGTCTGGTGGCCCATGCCGCCGACATAGAGCGCGACCTCGGGCTTCAGCTTCTGCAGGGCCGCCTTCACGTCGTCCTCGACCTCGACATGCACCGAGCCCTGGATCGAGAAATTATGGAAACCCTTGCCGTTGCCGGCGCGGCGGAAGCCTTCCTCGAGCCACGGCCTGTATTCGTCCATCGCGCCCGGCACGAAACCCATCGGCAGCCAGCCATCGGCGATCTCGGCGGTGAGCTTCACCGTGCTCTCGCTGCCCGTCGCGAGATAGATCGGGATCGGGTTCATGTGCAGGATCGACTTCAGCGGCTTGGCCAGCCCCGACGATCCTTCACCCGTATAGGGCAGCGAGATCTCCTTGCCTGCATGCGCCACAGGCTCCTCGCGCGCGAATATCTTGCGCATGATCGCCACGTAATCCTTCATGCGGTAATAGGGCCGGCCCCAGGGCTGGCCGTACCAGCCTTCGACGATCTGCGGACCCGAGACGCCGATGCCTGCGATGAAGCGGCCGCCGCCGGCCATCGCATCGACGGTCGCGGCCGACATGGCGGCGTTCGCGGGCGTACGCGCGGCAAGCTGCATGATGCCGGTGCCGAGCTTGATGCGCTTGGTGAGGGCGGCAATATAGGCGAGCGGTGTGACGGCATCGGAGCCATAGGCCTCGGCCGTCCAGACCGAGTCGTAACCCAGCTCCTCGGCGCGCTGGATCAGCTTGACGGGGATGTCGAGCTCCGCGCGGGAATAACCGATCGACAGGCCGAGCTTCATTTCGCCTTCTCCCTAAGCGGTTTGCCGCGTCAGGCGCCCCGAGATGATAAGCGCCGTGGCGGCGATGCACACAACAATCGTGGCCAACACATTTATTTGAGGATCGACCCCGAGCCGGACGCTTGAATAGACCAGCATCGGCAGGGTCTGCGACTGCGCCCCGGCCACGAACTGGGTCATGATCAGGTCGTCTAGCGAGAGGGTGAAGGCGAGCAGCCAGCCTGAAATGAGCGCCGGCGTCAGCATCGGCAGGGTGATGGTCCGGAAGGTCGTCCATGGCGTGGCACCGAGATCCATCGCCGCTTCCTCGAGCGAGCGGTCGAAGTCGGCGAGGCGGGCCTGGACCACGATGGCGACGAAGGCGAGCGAGAAAGTCGTATGCGCGATCGTGATGCTGATAAAGCCGCGATCCGGTCCGCCCAGGTACTGCTCGCCGCCCACGAACAACAGCAGCATGGAGATGCCCATCACGACCTCGGGCATCACCATGGGCGCCATCACCAGGCAGCCGAACAGGGTGCGGCCGATGAATTTCGGCACGCGCGCAAGGACGTAGCCGGCCGCGAGACCCAGGATCGTCGAGAGCGTGGCGCTGGCGAGACCGATGCGCAGCGACAGCCAGGCGGCGCTCAGCATGTCGTCGTTGTGGAAGAGCGCGTGCCACCATTTGAAGGAGAAGCCTGCCCACACAGTGACCAGCCGCGACTCGTTGAAGGAATAGACGATCACCAGCAGGATCGGCAGGTAGAGGAAGGCGTAGCCGAAGGCCAGCACGCCGAAGGCGAAGCGCGCGCGGCCGATCACGTGCGGCGCTCCAGGCTCTTCGCCTGCTGGCGCTGGAAGATCGCGATCGGCCCGACCAGCAGCACGAGCAGGCAGATCGCCACCGCCGAGGCGAGCGGCCAGTCGGCGTTGGTAAAGAACTCGTCCCACAGGACCTTGCCGATCATGAGCGTGCTGGTCCCTCCCAGCAGGTCGGGGATCACGAACTCGCCCACCGCCGGGATGAAGACCATCAGGCAGCCCGCGACGATGCCGGGCAGCGACAGCGGCAAGGTGACGGTGAGGAAGGCCTGGATCGGCTTGGCTCCGAGATCGGCCGCCGCCTCGAGCAGGCTCCAGTCGAGCTTCTCGAGGGTGGCGTAGAGCGGCAGCACCATGAAAGGCAGGTAGGCGTAGACGATGCCGAGGTGCACGGCCCATTCGGTGCCGAGGATGGTGCCGGAATGCTCGCCGAAGCCGACCCAGCGCAGGAACTGGTTGAGGATGCCGTTCTCGGCCAGCAGGCCCATCCAGGCGTAGACGCGGATCAGGAACGACGTCCAGAAAGGCAGCACGACCAGCATCAGCAGCAACGGCCGCCGTCGCGGGTCGGCGCGCGAGATGGCGTAGGCCATGGGGTAGCCCAGCAGCAGCGCGACGAAGGTGGAGACCGCGGCGATGCGCAGCGACGACAGCCAGGCCACGACATAAAGATGGTCGCTGAACAGCAGCTTGAAGTTGGCGAACGACAAGCCGAGCTCGACCGGCGGCGCGTTGTCCGGCGAGTTGGTCGCGAAGGCCAGCACCAGCACCAGCACGAACGGCAGCAGGAAGAAGACGGTCAGCCAGACGAAGGGCAGGGCAATGACGGCGCGGACGCCGGTCGACAGGCCTCGCACCTTATTCATGAAGCGGCTGACCCGCGTCGTCAGCCCAGCCGAGCCAGACCTGCTGGCCGCGCGACCAGGCACTTTCGTGGGCACGCTCGACATTGGCGCTGGTGACCACCATCACCCGATCGCCCTCGACGGCGACGCGATAGAGCGAACGGCCGCCTTCGTAGGCGATGTCGATGATCCGGCCGGACTGGGCATGCGCCGTGGCGGGTCGTTCACCGCTGAGCACGATCTTCTCGGGCCTGATCGCCAGCCAGCGGCCGGGACCAGTTTCCAGGATGTTGGCGACGCCGATGAAGTCGGCGACGAAACGTGAAGCGGGTCGCTCGTAGAGATCGTGCGGCGTGCCGGTCTGCACGATGCGGCCGGCGTTCATGACGGCGAGCCGGGAGGCCATCGACATGGCCTCCTCCTGGTCGTGGGTTACGACGATGAAGGTCAGGCCGAGCTGCTCCTGCAGGCGGACCATCTCGAAGCGCGTGCCCTCGCGCAGCTTGCGGTCGAGTGCGGCCAGCGGCTCGTCGAGCAGCAACAACTTGGGGCGCTTGATGAGCGCACGGGCGAGCGCCACGCGCTGCCGTTGGCCGCCGGAGAGCTGCGCCGGCTTGCGCGCGCCCAGCCCGTCGAGCTTGACCAGGGCGAGCGCTTCGGCCACGCGGCGGGCGATCTCGGCCTTGTCGACGCCCTCGCGGCGCAGCCCATAGCCCACGTTCGCCGCAACATCCATGTGCGGGAAGAGGGCGTAGGACTGGAACATCATGTTTACCGGCCGCAGATGCGGCGGCACGCCCGTCATGTCCTCACCGTCGATCAGCACGCGACCGCTGTCGGGCGTCTCGAAGCCCGCGATCATGCGCAACAACGTGGTCTTGCCGCAGCCCGAGCCGCCCAGGAGAGCGAAGAGCTCGCCGTGCGCGATCTCGAGGTCGACCTTGTCGACGGCGGTCACCGCGCCGAAGCGTTTCTCGGCGCCTTCGATCGCGACGATGGGGCCCTTCGCGCCGTCTGCCATCTACTGCCCGGTCTTGATCGCCGTCCAAAGCCGTGTGCGCTTGCGCGTCTGCTCGGCATTGGCGGCGCTGATCGTGTAGAACTTGGCGCGATTGCCGTCCGACGGATAGATCAGCGGATTGCCCGAGATCGACTTGTCGAGGAGCGCCGTCGCGGGGACGTTGGCATTGGCATAGCCGGTGATCGCGCTCGACGCCGCCGCGACCTTCGGGTCGAGCATGAAATCCACGAAGCGCAGCGCCTGGTCGGGATGCGGCGCATCCTTGGGGATGGCGACGACGTCGATCCAGATCATCGCGCCCTGGGTCGGGATGGCGTAGGCGATGTTGCGAGGTTCAGACGCCTTGGCGGCGCGATCGCGCGCCTGCAGCACGTCGCCCGAATAGCCGAAGGCGAGGCAGATGTCGCCGCCGGCCAGCGCATTGATGTACTCCGACGAATGGAACTTGCGGATATAGGGCCGCACCGCCTTGATCAGCTCGCCGGCCTTCTTGAGATCATCCGGGTTCTTCGAATCGGGATCGAGGTTCAGGTACTTGAGTGCCGCAGGAAGCACGTCGGTCGCGCTGTCGAGGACCATCACGCCGCAATCGGAGAAGCGCGAGACGATCGACGGCTCGAAGATCATGGCGAGCGAGTCGACCGGCGCGTTGACCATGCGCTTCTTGATCGCCTCGACATTGTAGCCGATGCCGATCGTGCCCCACATCCAGGGCACGGCGTGCTCGTTGTCGGGGTCGTATTTGGCGAGTGACGCCATGATCCTGGGATCGAGGTTGCCGTAGTTCTTGAGCTTGGACTTGTCGAGCGGCCGGTAAAGCTTGGCCGCGAGTTGGCGCACGAAGAAGGGCGAAGCCGTCGGGACCACCACATCGTAGCCCGAGCGGCCAGTCTTGAGCTTGGCGTCCAGGATCTCGTTGGTGTCATAGGTCGTGTAGTTGACCTTGATGCCGGTGTCCTTGGTGAAGGCCTTGAGCTGGTCCATGGCGATGTAGTCGGACCAGTTGTAGACGTTCACCTGTCCCTGCGCGGCGACGGGGCCTGCCGCGAAAGTCAGCAGACAGGCAAAAAGACCAAGACGCATCGACGTTTCTTCTCCCAAAGACTCCCATGCTTATCCCGGCCGGGCCTCATCCTGCAACGGACCAATCCGGATGGCATGGTGCTTGCGTCGTTATTTTCCGGGGACAGCCTCGGCGAGCGAGGAGAGATGCAGGCGAAGACTTCCACCATTGCGGCCGAACCCTATGAGTTCGACCTGAGGCCGGCCGAATGCGCCCTGCTGATCATCGACATGCAGCGCGACTTCCTGGAGCCCGGCGGCTTCGGCGAGATGCTGGGCAATGACGTTTCCCAGCTCCGCCGCACGATCGAGCCCAACAAGCAGCTGCTGGCGGCCTGGCGGGCGGCCGGGCTGGCTGTCCTGCATACCCGCGAGGGGCACCGGCCCGACCTCTCCGACCTGCCGCCGGCCAAGAAGGTGCGCGGCCGGAGCGCGACCACGATCGGCGACAAGGGGCCCATGGGCCGCATCCTGGTGCGCGGCGAGCCGGGGCACGACATCATTCCCGAGCTCTATCCCGTGGCCGGCGAGCCGGTGATCGACAAGCCCGGCAAGGGCGCCTTCCATGCGACGGATCTGCATTCGATCCTGCAGCATCGCCACATCACCCAGCTCGTGGTGACCGGAGTCACCACCGAAGTCTGCGTCAACACCACCGTGCGCGAGGCCAACGACCGCGGCTACGACTGCCTGGTCCCCGAGGATTGCGTCGGTTCGTACTTTCCGGAGTTCCAGGAGATGGGACTGAAGATGATCAAGGCACAGGGCGGGATCTTCGGCTGGGTCACGACCTCGGCCGAGATTTTGAAGGCGGTCGGCGCCTGAACGTCCACGGCGAGGAGTAGCGAGCAACGGGGGAGAGCGACATGGTTGATGCGAGTTTCAAGCCCCGGCTTTGGGTCCCGGGCGACTGGAATGCATTCTTCGGTTTCGGCACCAACATCCTGGTGAACATGCTGGTGCTGACCGGCCTGTTGCGCTTCGTCCTGAAGATGCCGGACGAGCTGGTGTTCGGGCGGATCCTCCCGGCAACCGGCTTGATGCTCTGCCTCTCGACCGTGTACTACGCCTGGCTGGCCTACAAGCTTGCCAAGGAAACCGGCCGGACCGACGTCTGCGCGCTGCCTTCGGGCATCAGCGTGCCGCACATGTTCGTCGTGGTCTTCGTGGTCATGATGCCGATCCTGCTCAGCACCAAGGATCCGGTGCAGGCCTGGGAGGCGGGCCTCACCTGGGTGTTCATCCAGAGCTTCGTGCTGATGGTCGGCGGCTTTGTTGCTCCGGTGATCCGCAAGATCACGCCGCGCGCGGCCCTGCTGGGCTCGCTGGCTGGCATCTCTATAACGTTCATCTCCATGCGTCCCGGGGCGCAGATGGTGATGACGCCGGTGATCGGGCTGGTCTGCTTCGCGGTCATCATGGCCGACTGGTTCGGTGGCGTGCGCTACTTCAAGGGCGTGCCCGGCGGCCTGGTGGCGATCGTCGTGGGCGCGATCATCGCCTGGGGCTCGACCATCCTGGGCTACAACTACGGCGGCCTGACCGCGGCCGGCGTGAAGACGGCGCTCGCGAGCTTCGCCTTCTCCTATCCGATGCCGGCGATCGGCCATGTCTTCGGCGGCTTCCAGTTCATCGGCATCATCCTGGTGACGGCGATTCCGTTCGGCATCTACGACCTCGTCGAGGCGATGGACAATGTCGAGAGCGCGGCGGCGGCGGGCGATTCCTTCCCGACGACGCGCGTGCTGACGGCTGATGGGGTGGTCAGCCTGATCGGTTGCCTGATGGGCAATCCGTTCATCAACGCCGTCTATATCGGCCATCCCGGCTGGAAGGCGATGGGTGGCCGCATCGGCTATTCCGCCGCCACCGGCGTGCTGGTGATCGTGCTGGCCTGGTTCGGCGTCATCGCGCTCATGATGGCGGTGATCCCGGTCGTCGCGATCCTGCCGATCCTGCTCTACATCGGCATGCTGATCGGCTCGCAGGCCTTCCAGGAGACGCCGATGCGGCATGCGCCGGCGATCGTGCTGGCGCTGGTGCCGCAGATCGCGGCCTGGGGCAAAGGGCAGATCGATGGCGCGCTGGGCGCCGCCGGCACCAACGCCGCGGCGCTCGGTTTCGACAAGCTCGACGGCCAGGGCGTACTCTACGAGGGCCTCTCGATCCTGGGCGGCGGCGCCACCCTGGCTGGCATCGTGCTGGCCGCGATCACCGTGTTCATCATCGAGCGGGACTTCGTCAAGGCGGCGGCCTTTGCCGTCGCCGGAGCGGTCTTCACCTTCTTCGGCCTCATCCATGCCGAGGCGTTGGGCGTGGGCCGCACGCCCTCGATGGTGGTGAGCTATCTCGGCATCGCCGCGATCCTGATGGCCTGCGCGAAGTTCGCCAATGTGGTGCCCCGCCCGGACGAGGCCGAGGTGATGCATGGCCGCGGCCACGGCGAGCCCATCCCGAAGCCGGCGGAGTAGTCCGTTCTCTCATCATGTCGGCTGCGCGCGATGGAGATTGCGCGTCAGCCACATGGCCAACGACAATACGGCGAAGAGGACAAGCGAGCCCGAGAGCAGGGCCGCCTCCTCGAGTTGCAACAGGGTATAGAGGCCGGCATAGAGCACCGACAGGGCGATGCCGAAGCCCAGTGCGACCGTCAGCCGGCGGTGCAGGAACCAACTGTAGACGGTCGCCTGCACGACGACGGCGGCGCCGCTTACGGTGTAGGCGGGTGCAAAGCCGATGCGCTCGCTGAAGGAAAGCAGCAGCAAGTAGAAGATGCAGAGCGACAGGCCGATCAACCCGTATTGCGCCACCGACGGTCGGATGCCGGTGGCCAGCTCGAACACCAGGCACAGCGTGAAGGTGAGCCCGATGATCATGACCGCGTATTTGATGGCGCGGTCGGTCTCGCGATAGGC
>Ga0153954_1000430_pt1 | contig 33889 bp, 32 predicted proteins | sample TSFL038MetaG_FD_102277 | JGI IMG/M metagenome (GOLD analysis project Ga0153954, IMG submission 102277) | Attine ant fungus gardens microbial communities from Florida, USA - TSFL038 MetaG | ecosystem: Host-associated > Fungi > Mycelium > Unclassified | place: USA: Florida, Wekiwa Springs State...
CGCGAACCATCCCAGATCTCTGGCAAGCCATCGCCGACGCCCTGCGCCGCTTCACCCCACAAGAATGCGCTAACTATCTCGCCGCCGCAGGATACGATGCAACATGAGCGGAAAATGCTCTAACTGATTTGGCGCAGTGAAAAGCTCATCGGCTTGTTCGAAGCCCGCCTCGCGAGCCATCCCTTTCCACGTCGCCGCAGTCTCGGCGAAGTCGGACGAGCCGCAATGGCTATCGAACGCGGCGAATTCTTCGTCGGATATTGCCAACCATTGCGGTCGCAATTGACGGAACCGCTCCATCCAGCCCTCGCGACCCTCACCTTCCAAACAGATCGGCTCCCAGATGACAAACAGGCCGTCACGTGGAAGAAGGCGTTCGACCTTTTGCATGAAGGCTTGTTTCTCCGGTGCGCGGAGATGGTGGAGCGACTGGCCAATCCAGACCACGTCGAGCGGACCTGCCCAATTATCAATTGCCTCGGCAAAATCCTGACGTCGGAGTTCGATTGGACACGAAAGTGAAGACAGTGCGTCCTTTGCAACGTCCAGCGACGGCTTTGAAATGTCGATTCCGACGTAGCGAGCAAGGTCAGCGCCGGAAAGCGCAGCAGGAGAGGAGGGCGCGGTGCCGCAAGCGAGATCGGCAAAAACAGAGCCGTCCTTCGCCTCGTTCAAGAGAATCTCGTGGAAGCACGCTGTAGACTTGCTCGTGGGCCATGTAGTTGGCGGCAATCACCCTTCGGTAGGTGGCTAGACCCCTCGCAAACAATTCCTGATCGGATGTCATGCGTCGCCTCCCTTGGGTGGCGTAATAATTTCGAAAGTAGACCGAGGCGCATCAGTTGAAAGGGAAGTCTTGAGGGCGCGCCGCTCGCCGCGCCTGAGCGAGGCCATGCTCGGCAAGCCTCAAGAGACTCAATCGTTTTGAGCCGGCGCTGAACGCCTTCTATCACGTCGACCAGGACGGTGCGCGCCGCGCCGATGCGGAGGCCGACGAGGCGGCAAAAAAGCCGGACATCGGGACCCAAGGAATGTTTTGCGCCTGGGTGAACGCTCTTGGCTATTGCGGTCTCAACGTTCCGGGCAAACCGCATTCCGACGGGCGGCCCATCGGGGTCCAGCTCGCTGTGCGTCGGGGTGATGACGGCTTGGCCATCGCCTTGGCGGATCGCCTCGAGAGGCGAATCCTTGGCGGGATCGATGGCCGCCAATCAGCTATCAATGACTTACCCGGCGGGGGCGACCCAGGTGTGAGGCCCGAGCCCGCAAGCGTTAACGTTTTCTTACCTTTGAGGTAACCAATCTTCTCAACAACTCATTAAAATGGTCTGCATTAGCGTCTCCAGCCTGAAGGCGAAGGGAGAGCGCACATGGGCTGGATTGTCGCACTCGTCACAATATCCGCGCTTGTCATGCTCGGCGTCACGCTTCGCCGCATGGAAGGCGATCAGGGATGGCGCGACCAATGTGAGGGCTTGCGGGAGAGGCTGGATCACCAGGGCGCTCCCCGCGCTTGAGGCCCGCGCGCCGAATTCATCGCCCCTGACGAAACATCTCCGGCGCGTCAGTTGACCAGGTCGACCGTGTTGTCCGCGCAGATATCGAGATTGGACACATCCGCCGATTTCCCGTCGGCGTATTTTCCGCGCAGGTCCACGTGGCAGCTCTCGCCCTTCGGCATTTTCGTCCACGTCCATTGGCCGGCTTTCAGCGCGCCCAGCGCTTTCTTCCAGTGCGTTGAGCCGCTCTCGGTCGCCTCGAGCTCGACGAGATCGGCGTCGCGCCAATTCGTGACCTTCACCGTGATTGCGCCGCCCGCCGGCGCCTTTGGCTGGGGCTTGGCGGCCGCGGCCGCGTCCGCGGCGGGCGCGGACGCTGCGACAACGCCGAACAGCGTCGCAGGGATCGCAACGGCCCCGATGATCCGGCTCTTCATGAATCTCGCCCTCGCGAGCCGATGACGTGATGTGACCATAGCGTCCAACGATGGCGAAAGAAAAGCGGCGAAGACCCCGTTGACGGGTTGAAGAACCGGCTCCGCTGGAACCCACTCCGCGCCCATGCGTTGGATCCCGAACGTTTCGAGGATCAGGGATCATGGTTCGATCAACGTTTGTCGCATTATTTGCGGTAGCCGCAAGCTTCGGACTTGCCCCTCAGGGCCAAGAGACGCTCGCCGCCGAGAGCAAGGCGCCGCCGCCGACCTCCGCGCCGCAACCGTTGAACAAAGACCACTTGGCGCCGACCGGCAAAACGCTCCCCCACCCTGGAGTTCCCCAGGCCGAGGGAACGACCGATTTCGACCGCTCCATTCAAAAGAAGGATGATCGAGCGGTGAACAGCATTTGCAAGGGCTGCTAAGGCCGCCTTACCGCGTCAGAGTCATGAAGGGCGCGCGGCGGCGATCGAAACGCTCGCCATCCGGGATAACTTACGCGCACAATGTGGGTATCCCGTCAGTTCCATCAAAAGCAGGTCGCGCTTTGGGCGCTCGTGACGGCGTTGATCATTCTAAGGTTAGTATGATAGCCTCATCGCTTGACCGCATGACGGACAAAGGGAGAGGCGAAGGCCCGAATGAGCGAAGGCGCTTGCAACAGGCTCAGCGACGCACAGACAGTGGTCGATGCGGCGATTCGCCGCTCCGCGATCGAGCGGGCGCGGGCGCAAAAGATCGTGCTGCCGACATTTGCGCAACTCTCTTCGCGGGCGGCGGTTCCGGAGCATATCGCCTCCCGCCTCCCGGAGATCGACCCCGACGCGCCGCATCCTGACAATCTGTGGCGCATCCACTGGCGCAATGCGCCCGATCGGCGCCACACGGTTTCGATCCCGGACCATATCGTGCTCCCGAAGGCGCTGACGGGCGTCGACGCGCCGATCGTGGTGATGATCGGGTCCCGCTTCCCGATGATCGGCGCGCACAAGGTGCTGCCGGCCTATGCGGGCCTCGTCGTCAGGCTCGTGACGGGCGGCTTCGATCCGGCTCGTCATCGCGCGGTTTGGCCCTCGACCGGAAATTACTGCCGCGGCGGCGTCGCCGTGTCTCGCATTCTCGGCTGCGCTGGCGTCGCCGTTCTGCCGGAGGGCATGAGCCGGGAGCGCTTCGAGTGGCTCGCCCGCTGGGTGCGCGACCCCTCCCACATCATTCGCACGGTCGGCACCGAAAGCAACGTCAAGGAAATTTACGACAAGTGCCGCGAGCTGTCCGCATCGCCGGACAATGTCATCTTGAACCAGTTCTCGGCTTTCTCGAACTACGCGGCCCACTATGTCTGCACGGGCGAAGCCTGCGGCGCAGTCTTCGATCATCTCGCTGCAAGCCGCGCGAACATAAAGCTCGCCGCCTTCGTCTCGGCCACCGGATCCGCCGGCACGATTGCCGCTGGCGACTATCTCAAGGAGCGTTACGGCTCGGCGATCGCCGCGGTCGAAGCGCTCGAATGTCCGACGATGTTGGAGAATGGCTACGGCGAACACAACATCCAAGGCATTGGCGACAAGCATATCCCGCTCATCCATAACGTGATGAACACTGACGCCGTGATCGCCGTCTCCGACCGGGACACCGATCGTCTCAACCTCGCCTTCAACTCGCCGGAGGGCGCGGCCTACCTGGCCTCCCGCAAAGACATCGACCCGTCGCTCGCAGCGGTCTTTGGCGAGATCGGCATTTCGAGCTGGGCCAATATCCTCGCCTCGATCAAACTCGCGCGGTCGAAGGGCTGCGGTCCGAACGACGCGATCGTAACGATCGCCACCGACAGCGCGCGCCTCTATCGCACCGAGGCCGATGGCGCGCGAAGCCGGTTTTTCCCCGGCGGCTTCGGCGCGAAAGACGCCGCGAGCGTCGTTGACGCCTCGCTCACCGGAGCGTCATCCGAGCATGTGCTTCTCCTCCGAGCCTCCGAACGGCGGCGGATCTTCAACCTGGGCTACTACACCTGGGTCGAGCAGCAGGGGATATCGATCGAGGATTTCGACCGCCGCAAGGACCAGGGGTTCTGGCGCGAGGTCGCCGGTTCGACGCACGAGTGGGACCGCCTCATCACGGAGTTCAACGGTGAGGCCGGAGTCAATTGATCCGCCGCGGCGGCCGCTCGAGGAGGACGGGGTGACGGGCTACGAAGTGCGGCCGTATGCGAAATTGCGCGACAGCCTCGCGCAGCGCGATCGCAGCCTGCGCGAGAAGGTGACGTCGTTGCATGACGCTGCGACCCTCGTGCAGGACGGGATGTCCGTCGGCATTGGCGGCTCAACGATGTCGCGCACGCCGATGGCGATGATCTGGGAATTGATGCGCCAACGGCGGAAGCGGCTGAGCTGCTCGCGCAGCATCGTTTCGACCGACGGCGACCTCCTGTTCGCGTCCGATATCGCCGACGAAGTCGTCACGAGCTGGTTCGCGCAGGGCATTCTCTGGGGTCTCTCCAAGGTCATGCGCCACCATGTCGAGAGGGGCGGCAAGCGCTTCCAGGAATGGAGCCACATGGCGATGGGCATGCGCTTCCGCGCGGGCGGCATGGGCGTGCCGTTCCTGCCGATCCGCTCGATGCTTGGCTCGGATGTCCTCAAGCAGCGTCCGGAACCCAAGACGTTCGACTGCCCGTTCACGGGCGAAAAGCTGCTGCTCGTCCCCGCGCTCAATCCGGATGTGGCGCTCATCCACGTCCAGCGCTGCGATCCTTACGGCAATGCTCAGATGGACGGGCTCCAGTTCATGGACATCGATCTCGCCATGGCGGCTGACCGGGTCATCCTCACGACTGAGCGCATCGTCTCGAACGATCAGATCAGGCGGGCGCCGGATCAGACCAAAATCCCGTTCTTCTGCGTCGACGCGGTTGTCGAAGTCCCCTTTGGCGCGGCGCCGCACGAATGTTTCGGCGTCTATGAGCCGATGATGCGTCACATGGAGGCTTATGTGGCGAAAGTGAATGCGGAGCCTGTCGAAGGCATGCGCGCTTATCTCGAGCGCCATGTCTATGAGCCGAAGACGTGGACGGATTTCCTGTCGCTGATTGGCCTCGATGAGCTGCTCGAGGCCGCCAACAAGGGGCGCAGCATCTACAATGACTGACAGCCAACGCTGCACGGCTTCCGAAATGCTGGCGATCTTGAGCGCGCGCCAGCTGAAGGATGGACAAGTCGTGTTCGCAGGCGTCGGCGTTCCGCTTCTTGCGGCGACGCTTGCCCAGAGACTGCATTGTCCGGGCCTCACGGTCCTGTTCGAGGGCGGGGTCGTCGGCGCGTTCGTCGAGCCCGGGAAGCTTCCGCCCTCGACCAACGACCAACGTTGCACAAAGCGCGCCAATATGGTGCTCGGCAGCGCGGACGTGCTGCTGCTCCTGCAGCGCGGCTATGTCGATGTAGGCTTTATGGGGGGAGCGCAGATCGACCAGTTCGGCAATCTGAACTCGTCGTTTATCGGCGATCCAGCCGCGCCGAAGACCCGGCTCCCAGGCACGGGTGGCGGGAACGACATCGCGAGTCTTGCAAATATGATTGTCGCGATGAAGCACGAGAAGAGGCGCTTCGTCGAGACGGTCGACTTCATCACGAGCCCGGGGTTCATCCGGGGGTGGAAGACGCGCGCCGAGAGCGGCCTGCCTGCAGGGGGCATGTTCCGCGTGATCACCGAGCTTGCCGTGTTCGGCTTCGACGAGGAAACGCGGCGAATGAAGGTGCTTGCGCTCAATCCCGGCGTCAGTCGCGCGCAAGTCCAGGACAACACCGGCTTCGAACTCATGTTTGACGAGGCCCTATCGATGACCGAACCGCCAACCAGCCGCGAGATTGAAACGTTGCGGGTTCTCGATCCCGACCGTCTGTTCACGGCTTGACGAGATCGCGCGCCCCCGGAGAAATGCTCATGAATAGTCTCGCCAAGACGTTTGGCGTCGCCGCGCGGAACTTCACCGCCTATCCTGAGATGCCGAGCGCGAAAGCGCTTGTCGAATATGGCGTCCGGGTCGAGGAGCTTGGTTATGACTCGGTATGGGTCTGGGACCATATCCTCCTGGGCGTCGAACCCAATTTCCCGATCGTCGATTCGCTTACCGTTCTGACCGGAATCGCCGCCCGCACCAGCCGTTTGAAAGTCGGAACTGGCGTCCTCGTCTTGCCCCTACGCAATCCGGTCACGCTCGCCAAGCAGCTGTCGAGCATTGACCACTTGTCTGAAGGCCGGCTCATCATGGGGCTAGCCTCCGGCTGGTATAAGCGCGAGTTCGACGCGGTCGGCGTTCCGTTCGAGAAGCGCGGCAAGCTCATGGACGAGAATCTCGAGATCATGAAACGATTGTGGGCCGAGCCGAAGGTCGACGGGAAATATATGAATCACAACATTTCCGGCGCGGTCATGTATCCGAAGCCTTTCCAGAAGCCGCGCATGCCGGTGCTGATCGGCGGTTATGTGGAGAAGGTGTTGCAGCGCGCCGCGACCGCCGGCGACGGCTGGCTGACCTATTTCTACCGCCCCGCCGATTTCAAGAAATCTTGGGACAAGATTCGCGGTTTTGCAAAAGAAGCCGGCAAGGATCCCGACTCCTTGCTCAGCGCCTCGCAGCTTCCGATCATGGTGGGCCCGTCCAGGGAGGCGGTGCGCGACGAGATGATGGAGTGGCTGAACAAGGAGTGGGACTTCCCCGCGCATAGCGACTGTTCGCGCGAGAGCGCGATCATGGGCACGGTCGACGATTGCGTCGCGCAATTGCGCGAGCATTTCGCCGTCGGCGTGCAAAAAATCATCTTCGTTCCCTATAAATACCGCCCCGATCAGATCGAGACGATCGCGCGGGAGATCATCCCCCGCTTGAAATCGCGATGACCAATCGGCGGACCAGGAAAGAAGGACACGTCAATGACCGACGCCAACCATAAAAAGATTCTCGACAAAGTCGATGCGAACCGCGACCAGGCGATCGGTTTTCTGCAGAAGATGGTCGCCATTCCGAGCATCACCGGAGACGAGGCGGCGATCCAAAGGTTCGTGTCCAGTTACATGAAGGAGATTGGCCTTAAGGTCGATCTCTGGGAGACCGATTGGGAAGCTCTGAAAAAGCATCCCGGCTATCGGCCCGTTCAGCGCGGATATGAAGGGCGCCCCAATATCGTCGGCGTGCTGAAGGGCACAGGCGACGGCCGTTCGCTGCTGCTCAACGGCCATACGGACGTGATTCCCGTTGGCGAGGGTTGGAGCGATGATCCGTGGTCGGGGCGCATCAAGAATGGGCGCATCTACGGACGCGGTTCCTGCGACATGAAGAGCGGCGTCGCGAGCCACATCCTCGCCGTGCAATACCTCAAGGAGCTCGGCCTCACTCCCAAAGGCGACATCATGATCAATGTCGTCATCGACGAGGAGGTGAGCGGCCACGGCACCCTCGACACCGTCATCCGGGGCTATAAGGCCGACGCCGGCATATCCGGCGAGACCAGCGATCTTGCGGTGCAGCCCGCCTGCATCGGACGCATCTGGTTCGAGATCGAGATCCAGGGCAAGCCGGCGGGTATCCAGCAGCGCTATCTTGGGGTGAGCGGGATCGATCTCGGCAACACAATCGCCAAGGCGGTCGCCGACCTCGAGGCCAAGCGGATCGCGACCGTGACGCATCCGCTTTACCCGAGCGCCATCGATTCTCTTCCCTGCATCGTCGGCAGCTTTCAGGCGGGCGGTTATCCGAGCGCCTTCCCGGCGAATTGCTTGCTCAAGGGCAGCATCGGCACGGTCCCCGGAGAGGACCACGAGGGCGTGAAGCAAAGCCTTGTGGATGAGGTCGCGCGCGCGGCCGCCGCGGATCCCTGGATGAAAGATCATCCGCCGAAAGTGAGGTTCGTCGGATATGACGCACAGGCTTCCGAGATCCCGCGCGACCATCCGATCGTTGATGTCGTGTCGCGCGCCTATACCGAGATTACCGGCAAGTCCCCTGTGATCAGCGGGCGGCAGGGCGCGGCGGACACCCGCTTTCTCAACCTGTACGGCGATACGCCGACGGTCATTTTCGGGCCCGGCTCGACAGCGGTCATGCACGCCGACGATGAATATGTCTCGATTGACGACTACCTCACGTCGATCAAGGTGATGGCGCTCGCCATTTACGACTGGTGCAACGCCGAGCCGCTCCGCCGAACAGCTTGAAAGGGATCGCCGTGACGGGTGGAACGGCGCTCTCGTCCGGCAGTGAGGCGCGCTGTACGACTTAGTCCGGCGTCGCGGCTCAGGAAGGCCAGGCAATGAGCGATCAGGGCGTAGGCGCCTCGGTTAAGCGCAAGGAGGACGAGAGGTTCTTACGCGGGCGGGGCCAGTTCGTCGGCGATATTCGCCTCGCGGGCATGAAGGACGTCGCCTTCGTCCGTTCGCCGCTCGCCCACGCAAAGCTGCGCGCCGTCCACATTCCTCAAGAACATCGCGGCAAGGCCTTCGCCGCGACGGACCTCGATGGCGTCAGGCCGATCGTGGCGGTGTCTGGGTTGGCGGGGTTCAAGGCGTCGGAGCAACCGGTCCTTGCGGACAAAAAGGTGCGGCAGGTCGGCGAGCTCATCGCGATGTGCGTGGGCCGCACCCGGGCTGAAGCCGAGGATATCGCGGCAAGCATCGAGGTCGATCTCGAGGAGCTGCCGGCGGTGCACGACATGCTGGCGGCGCGCTTACCCAACGCGCCCCTCCTGCACGAGCACTGGGGCGACAACACGTTCCTCGAAACGTTCGTCGACATCAATTTCGAAGCAGCGCTCGATGCGCCGATCACGGTGACGCGGGAAATTTCGACCGCGCGCCAATGTATGGCGCCGATGGAGGGTCGCGGCACAGTCGCTTATTGGGACAGCCGCGTGGACCAGCTGGTCTTGTACACCGGCAATCAGATGCCGCACATCGTGCGCACCGGCCTCGCGGAATGTTTGGGGCTGATGCAAACCCAGGTTCGCATCGTTTCGCCGGATGTGGGGGGCGGCTTTGGCTACAAGGGCATTCTCCTGCCCGAGGACGTCTGCCTCGGCTGGCTCGCCATGCGCTGCGGCCATCCCGTCCGTTGGCTCGAAGATCGGCGCGAGCATCTGACGGCCGGCGCGAATTGCCGGGAGCATCATTACCGCATCACGCTCTACGCGGACCGAGACGGAACGCTGCGCGGCGTCGATTGCGAAGCGACCGTCGATTCGGGCGCTTATTCTTCGTACCCGTTCTCGGCCTGCCTCGAGGCGGCGCAGGTCGCGAGCATTCTGCCGGGTCCATACGACTTCCCATCCTATCGGTGTCGCACCTGGTCGGCGGCGACCAACAAATGCCCGATCCTTCCCTATCGGGGAGTGGCGCGGACGGGCGTCTGCTATGCGCTCGAACTCATGCTCGATCTCGTGGCGCGCGAGGCTGGGCTCGAGCCCTTCGAGGTGCGGATGAAGAATCTCGTCCGGCCCGAGCAGATGCCGTTCGACAACATCACGAAAAAGCATTTCGACAGCGGCGACTATCCCGAGGCGCTGCGTCGCGCCTTGGACGTGACGGACCTCAAGAGCGTCCGCGAGCGCCAGAAGCGCGGGGAGCTGGACGGGCGCCTCATCGGCGTTGGCCTTGCGGTTTATTGCGAGCAAGGCGCGCATGGCACGTCGGTCTATGCCGGGTGGGGGATACCGATGGTGCCCGGACATGAACAGGCGACGGCGCGCATGACACCGGACGGTGGGCTTGAGCTCAGGGTCGGCGTCCACTCGCATGGGCAAAGCATGGAGACGACCCTGCCTCAGGTGGCGCATGAGATCCTGGGCATCGAGGTGGCCAAGATCAAGCTTGTCCATGGCGATACGGAATACACGCCCTATTCGACGGGAAGCTGGGGTTCGCGCAGCGCCGTGATGGCGGGCGGCGCGGTCGCGACGGCCTCGCGCGAGGTGGCGCGGCTTGCGAAAGCAATTGGCGCGCACCTCTTGCAGACGGATCCTGAATCCGTCGAGCTGCGCGACGGCGCGGTCCAGGGACAATCCGGCAGCGTCACGCTCGCGGAGATCGCTCACACCTGGTACCGACGCCCGCAGGACCTCCCGGCCTCTGTCGACCCGCGGGGGCTTGAGGCGACGATCGGCTATAAGCCGGGGCGCGACTCGGGCACGTTCAGCTACGCCGCGCATGTCGCGACCGTCGCGGTCGATCCGGAGACCGGCGACATTGAGATTCTCGATTACGTCATCGTCGAAGACGGCGGCAAGCTCATCAATCCGATGGTCGTCGACGGCCAGATCTATGGCGGGTTCGCTCAAGGCATCGGCACCGCGCTCTACGAAGAGATGAACTTTGACCCTTCGGGCCAACCCCTGGCGTCGACCTTCGCCGATTACCTCCTGCCCGGTCCCACCGAGGTGCCGGCGCCTCGCGTCCGCCATATGGAGACGCTTGCGCCCTATACGGAGTTTGGCGTGAAAGGGCTCGGCGAAGGCGGCGCCATTGCGCCGCCGGCCGCGATCGGCAACGCGATCAACGACGCCTTGCGGCCTCTCGGCGCCGAGGTCTTCCATTCGCCGACGACGCCGCGCCGCGTGCTCGAGGCGATCGCCGCCGCGAGGCGCGAGCGGGCGTCAGTTGTTTCCGAGGAACTCAAGGAGTGAAGCCGGTCAATTTCGACTATGCTCGTCCGAAGGACGTCGAGGCTTCGTTGTCGCTGCTCGCGGACGACGATCGTTCCGTCAAGGTCGTGGCCGGCAGTCAGTCTCTCGGGCCGATGCTCAACATGCGCTTAGTGCAGCCTGATCTTCTCGTTGATGTGACCGGCGTCGAGGAGCTTCGGCAAGTCGAAGAAGACGCCGAAGGCGTCGTGATCGGCGCCTGCATCACCCACGCCGACATCGAGGACCGCCGGGTCCCGGATGTGACGGGGGGCGCGCTGCCCAGCGTCGCTCACGGCATCGCCTACCGGGCCGTGCGCAACCGCGGAACGATCGGCGGCAGTCTCACCCACGCGGATCCGTCGGCGGATTGGATTTCCATTCTTGCCGCGCTTGGCGCGTCGGTCACGCTGCGCGGCCCGAAGGGCGCACGCACGATCCCCGTCGAAGATTACATGCTTGGCGCGCTCGAGGCCGATCTTCGGCCGGACGAATTGCTCGTCTCCGTCAAGGCGCCGCGGCTCGGCCCGTCAGCTCGATGGGGCTATTACAAGATTTGCCGCAAGACTGGCGAGTTCGCCCATGCGATTGGCGCTTTCGTCGTCGACCCGGATCGCGACGTCTGCCGCGCGGTGATCGGCGCGACAGAGACGCGTCCCATCGTCATCGCCGACGCCCGTTCCGTTGTCGCCGACGGCGCGCCCGGGCGCTTCAACAGCGACGCGGCCGACCAATTGGCGACTTCCGCCGGCATGAACGACCCGCTTGAGCGCCAGACGCATATCGTCGCGCTGAGGCGCGCCGTGGAACGGGCGACGGGGCGATGAGTAAGGTCAGCCTGACCGTCAACGGCGGCGCGCTGACGGCTGAGGTGGAGCCGCGCACGCATCTCGCGGACCTGTTGCGAGAGACTCACAACCTCACCGGCACGCACATCGGTTGCGAGCATGGCGTCTGCGGCGCCTGCACGCTGCTTGTGGACGGCGCGCCGATACGCTCTTGCATCACCTTCGCCGTCGCGTGCGAAAACGCCGACGTCACCACCATCGAGGGACTCGACGAGGACGAAATCGCGCGCGAGCTCAGGGCGGCGTTCTCGGCTCATCATGCGCTCCAATGCGGCTATTGCACCCCGGGCATGATTGTCTCCGCGCGCGATGTCGTCCTGCGGATGGAGCGGCCGACGGAGCACGAGATCCGCGTCGCCATGAGCGGCAATCTCTGTCGATGCACGGGTTATGTCGGCATCGTGCGCGCGATCCAGAGCGTGATCGAGAACCGCCGCGCGCGCGGCGTCGCGGCCGTTCCAGGAGGCAATCGCGACCGGTTGGGGCCGGCCGGTTCGGGCCGCGCCGGCGAAGCGCATCGGACGCCTGTCCCAGGCGCTTCCGCTGGCCCTCGCGCCGTCTCACGGCCGCCGGCTGACGCGGCCGCGAGTCTTGAGAGCGACTGGAAGCCGCAGGTCGAATTCCGGCAAAGCTTCGTCATCGCGCATCCGGTAGAGGAGGTGTGGGCCTTCTTCGGCCGGGTCGACGACGTGGCGGCTTGCCTCCCCGGCGCGTCGCTCGACGGCGGCGAGAGAGACGGCAGGGTCGACGGCAAAATCAGGGTGAAGGCCGGTCCGATCTCCGCCGAGTTTACGGGCGTCGCCCGGATCACCCGCGACGAGACGATGCGCCGCGGCGTGATCGTAGGATCCGGCCGCGACGCGCGCAGCAATTCCGCGACGCGCGGCATGATCGCCTATTTCGTCAAACCGGATGAGGACGGCGGCTCCCGCATCGATGTCGATGTCGGCTACACGCTGACGGGCATGCTGGCGCAATTCAGCCGCACCAGCTTGGCTCAAGATCTGGCGGCCCGTTTGACGGCTGCCTTCGCGCAAAACCTCGAGGCGCGTCTTTCTTCTGGCGCCGTCGGCTCGGCGCCGCCCGTGGTCCACGAACTCGACGCCGGTTCGTTGGTCGCCGGATTGCTGTTCGGCCGGGTGAGGCGCTTCTTCGGCAGATTCTTCGGCCGCCCCTGACCGGCCGGCGCAGCTCCATCGCCCGGGGCTTGTCGGCGGGCGCGAACTGGAATGGTCGTCCTATCTGTCATAGGAAAGCCGATGGGGAAATTTTCCACGATCTACAATCGCAGCCGCGTGCCGCTTTATCTTCAAGTCGCCTCGGTGATGCGTCAGCGCATCAATTCCGGGCGTTGGGCCGAAGGCGAGAAAATCTCGACGATCGAGGAGCTGGAAGAGGAATTTGGCGTCGCGCGCGTGACGGTTCGGCAGGCGATCGAACTCTTGCGCGCCGAGGACCTCCTGCAGGCCCAGCAGGGCAGGGGCACCTTTGTCTCTGGCAGACTGCCTAACAATCGCTGGCTCAGCCTGGCGACGGATTTCGATTCCTTGGTCGAGTCGATCCGCAACAACGTGCTGAAGCGCGTGTTCGTCCAGCGGGACGCCGAGCCTCCGTCGCTCGCGCCCGGCGAAGGCGCTCCCGCAGAGACCTACACGTTCTTACGAAGCGTCCAATTCAATAGCGGCACACCCTTTTCGGTCGTCAACCTGCATCTCGATCAAAGGCTGTTTTTGCGGGACAGCAAGCGTTTCATGCGGTCAGCCGCGCTGCCGAAGATCGTCGAGATGGAAGACGTTGCGATCACGCACGCCTATCAGACATTCACGATCGGCGTCGCCGATCCGGAAACTGCCGATCTGCTCGAGATCGGGCTCGGCGAGCCCACTGCGGACTGCCACCTCACCGTCATCGACGACCATGGCGTCGCGATCTATGTCGCTGACATCCACTACCTCAAGAATTGCTTCGTCCTCCGCAATGACCTGCTGACGCAAGGCTCCGGGCCTCGATAGTGGGAGAGATCCGGGAGGGGTCGCCCGCCTTCGGGGAGGCTGGTCGAACCCCGGCGCCGACCCGAGCCGGTCGCTATCGTGGGCGCGCCGTTTCCTATTGATCCGCCGGGTAAACTGAACGATAATGGTACTAAGAATAGAATGATAGTGTGATGTTGGTGGGAACGCCGGGATTTTGGGCGCCTCTCGGAAGTCGACGATTTGCGAGGTCGGTCGCGTTTGAAGCTCGGTGCGGGTCTGCGCATGCGCTCGTGCAGCCTGGGTGATGAGTCAAGCGCTCTCGTCGGAAGCGGCAAGGTTCTTGCGTGTTCGAGCGCGGTCCGGGGTGAGGCGTAAAACAAGCGAAGGGAGAGGGTGATGCAACGGAATTTTCTGAAAACGATGCTCTGTGCGGCCGGGACTCTCGCTTTGGCGGGCTCGGCCTTCGCCGCGGACGCGGTCAAGATCGGCGTCAGCCAGCCGCTCACCGGCGCCTTCGCCGCCGACGGCAACTATGTCGCGCAGGGCGCCAAGCTCGCCGCGGAAGCGATCAACAAGGCGGGCGGAGTGGATGGCAAGCAGATCCAGCTCGTCATCGAGGACAATAAGTCGAATCCGACCGAGGCGGCCGCCACCGCCGAACGCCTGATCGTCGAGGACAAGGTCCCGGTCATGATGGGCGCGTGGGGCTCGTCGCTCACGCTCGCCGTCATGCCCAAGCTCCTGGAATATAAGGTGCCGATGGTGGTGGAGACATCCTCGTCAGGCAAGATCACGACCTCGGGCAACCCGTACGTCTTCCGCATCAGCCCGACCTCCGAGATGGAGGCGAAGGCCTTCGCCCCGCTGGTCAAGACGATGGGCATCAAGAAGGCGGACTTCCTGGCGACCAACGACGACTTCGGCAAGGGCTCGATGCAAGAGTTCACCAAGATGCTGAAGGCGAACGGCGTCGCGGTTGGCGCTTCCGAGACCATGGGGGAGGACGCGACCGATCTCTCCGCGCAGCTCGCCAAGATCAAGGCCTCCGGCGGGGACACGATCTTTGTCACCACCGACGTCAAACAGCTCACCCTGATCCTCAAGCAGGCCAAGGATCAACAGGTAACCGCCCGCATCATCACGACGGGCGGATCGGTCTCGCCGGATCAGCTCATCGAGCAGGCGGGCGACGCGGCCAACGGCTCCTATCATCTGGTCTTCTTCACGCCCTGGTTCCCGGACGCGGTGAAGAATCCCGAGGTCGCCAAGGCGTTCATCGAAGCTTGGAAGGGCGCGAACTACGATGTCGGCGGCCTGACCGAAGGCTTCCGCGGCTGGGACGGCGTCTATACCATCGCCGCGGCGCTCAAGGACGCCGGCGGCAAGGGGGATGCGGAAGCGATCGCCAAGGCGCTATGGGGCGTTCACGTGAAGGGGGTCAACGGCGACATCGCCTTCATCAAGCAAGGGCCGGCCGGCAAGGAGAGCGGCCAGAGCGTGCCGAGCGTCTATCTGGTAAAGATCGACGGCGGAAAGGTCGTCAAGCAATAGCGGCCATCCGGATAGAAAAGCCGTTGTCCGCCGACGCGGCGGATGAAACCTCGCGGGCGAGCTCGAACGATGCCCACGCGACCGCGTGGCCCGCAGGCGAAGAGCTTGATCAAGTTGCAGCTCTGAGTGACGCCGGCCGTGGACGAATTCCTCCAGCATTGTGTGAACGCTCTTATGCTCGGCGGCATCTACGCGCTGCTGGGCATCGGGCTGACGCTCATCTTTGGCATCATGCGGGTGGTGAACTTCACCCATGGCGAGCTCTATAGCTTCGGCGCCTATACGGTGTTCGCGCTGGTCATGCTTCTGCATGTCAACTTCTTTCTGTCGTTGGCCCTGGCGATGGCGCTCGGCGTCGCGCTCGGGGCGGCGATCGAGTTCGCGCTCTTGCGCAATCTGCGCGGAGCGGACATCGATACGACGATGCTGGTCATGATCGGCGCGTGGATCGCCATGCAAAATCTCGAGCAGCTTCTCTGGTCGGGCGTCGCCAAATCGATCAAGACCCCCTTCCCGTCGACCCCGTTCGTGCTGGGAGGGCTTTCGGTCGCCTGGAGCCGGCTCTTTGTGTTCGCGGTTGCAATCGCGCTGATCGTCGGCGCCTACGCGCTCGTTGATCGGACGCGGCTTGGTCGCGCCATGCGCGCGACCTTTCAGGACAGCGATGCGGCAAAGCTCATGGGCGTCGACATCGACCGGGTCTATCTCTCGACCTTCGCGCTTGGCTCCGGCCTTGCTGCCGCCGCTGGAGCGCTGCTCGGCCCGGTCTTCGTCGTGACGCCGGGCATGGGCGATCTCGCGGCGCTCAAGGCTTTCGCCGTTGTCATTCTTGGCGGATTGGGAAGCATCGCCGGCGCGACGATCGGCGGCTTCCTTCTCGCCTTCATCGAGGAGATGGGCGCCGGCTATGTGTCGTCGGGCTATCGCGACGCCATCGGCTTCCTGCTCATCATCCTTGTGCTGATCGTCCGCCCGACGGGATTGTTCAGCCGCAAGGAGCGGATCGGATGAGGCGCCTCGCAACAGCGGCGTTCCTCGCCTTTCTGCTCTCGATCCCGCTGTGGGTCGGCAGCCTCTACATATTGCACGTCCTGATCATCACCGGGATCTTCACCATCGCGGCGATGAGCCTCAATCTGCTGCTCGGCTATACCGGCCAGCTGAGCCTCGGCCACGTCGCTTTCTTCGGCATCGGCGCCTATGTCTCGTCGCTGGTGTCGCTCGGTTTTGCGGTCCACCTCGCGCCCGATTGGCTGGTGACGCTCGACCCGCAGCCGGTCTGGCTCGCCATGCTCTGGGCTATCGCCATCGCCGGCTTTTGCGGCTGGGCGCTCGGCCGCATTTCCTTCAAAGTGCGCGGCGCCTATTTCGTGATCGTCACCATAAGTTTCGCGGAAGTCGTTCGGCTCGTTGCGCTGAACTGGGACGAACTCACCCAGGGTCCGATGGCGCTCAACAACATCCCGCCGCTGACGCTCTCGATCCCCGGCGTGTTCGAATTCGCCTTCATCGGCAAAGTCGCCAACTATTACCTCGTTCTCATCGCCGCGATCCTCGCCTATGTGGTGATCGCCCGGCTCGTCAATTCGCGGGCCGGCCGGGCGATGATCGCGCTCAAGGAGAACGAGCCGCTCGCCACCTCGGTCGGAATCGAAGTGACGCGCTATCTCGTGCTGTCGGCCGTGGTGTCGGCGGCGATCGCCGGGGCGGCGGGCGCGCTCTACGCGCAATATATCCAGATCGTCGACCCGAATATTTTCCTATTCATCTATACGGTGACGATGGTCATCATGGTCGTGGTCGGCGGCAAGGGGACGCTTGCGGGCCCGATCGTCGGCGGCCTGATTTTCGGCCTCCTGCCGGAGGCGCTGCGTTCGCTGCACATCAGGCCCGAGCTGCAATGGGTCGCGTATGGCCTCCTGATGATCGTGATCGTCTCCATCCTGCCGAACGGCATCGTGCCTGCGCTCGCAGGCTGGTGGAGCGACCGCAACCGGGAGACCGCAGAGCCGGCCAAAGCCGCCGACGCGGCCGCGAGACAGACCGCGAGATGAGCGAAGTTCGGACCGCGCTTTCGATTGATCGGTTGTCGATCCGCTTCGGCGGCGTGACGGCGGTCGACAGCATGAGTTTCGAGGTCCGCGAGCGCGAGATCTTGTCGCTGATCGGCCCGAACGGCGCGGGCAAGACTTCGGCGTTCAATGCGATTACCGGCTATCTTCCCGCCGCGGGGGGCGACATCGTCTATCGCGGCGCGCGGCTCAATGGCCTGAAGCCTAGCCGCATCGCGGCCCTCGGGGTCGTGCGCACCTTCCAGAAGACGAGCGTCTTCGCCGGCCGCACCGTGCTCGACAACGTTCTGATCGGCCTGCACTTGCAGTCGCGGGAGCATCCGCTCGCCATCATCCTCGGGCTTCCGTCGGTTGCTCGCGAGGAAAGGCGCCTCGTCGAAAGGGCGCGAGAGGTCCTGGACTTCCTTGGCATTGAATCGCGCAAGGATGCTCTCGCCTTCTCGCTCGCTTATGGCGAGCTCAGGCTGCTCGAAGTGGCGGTCGCCCTGGCCGCCCGGCCGACGCTGCTTCTCTTGGACGAACCGGTCGCGGGCATGAATTCAACCGAGACGGCGAGCTTCATGGAGACTCTCGGTCGCATCCGGGCGCTCGAGGTGACCGTTCTTCTTGTCGAGCACGACATGAAGATGGTGATGCGCGTTTCGGATCGGGTTGTCTGTCTCAATCAGGGCCGCATCATCGCCGATGGCCCGCCGGCGGAGATCCAGCGCCATCCGGACGTCATCCGCGCCTATCTCGGCGAAAGGCATGCTCGTGCTGAAGGTTGAAGGCCTGACCTGCCGCTACGGCAAGGTCACCGCCGTGAGCGACTTGTCGCTCGAGGTTCGTCAAGGCGAACTCGTGTCGCTGATCGGCGCCAACGGGGCCGGCAAGACCACGACGCTCAAGGCGATCTCAGGGCTCGTCCCGCCGGCCGGCGGGCGGCTCGTCTTCGAGGGCGAGGACATCACCGGCGCCTCGGCGAAGCGCGTTCTGAAGCTCGGCATCGCCCATTGCCCGGAAGGACGGCGCGTATTCCCCTATATGACGGTTGTCGAAAATCTGCAGATGGGCTGCCATCTGCGCCGTGACACGCACGAGATCGCGGCCGACATGGACAAGTTCTTCGAACGCTTTCCGATCCTCCACCAGCGCCGCACGCAAACAGCCGGCACGCTTTCGGGCGGCGAGCAACAGATGCTGGCGATTGCGCGGGCGCTCATGTCGCGCCCGAAGCTGGTCTTGTTCGACGAGCCCTCGCTCGGTCTCGCGCCGAACATCGTCGATCGCGTCTTTGACGTGATCAAGGGCGTCCAGGCCGCGGGGGTCACCGTCATCATGGTCGAGCAGAACGCATTCGCGGCGCTGGAGCTCTCCGACAGGGCTTACGTGATTGAGCAGGGCCGTCTGACGTTGACGGGAACGGGCAAGGAACTCCTCGGAAATCCGCAGGTCAAGGCCGCCTATCTCGGCGCATAGGCCGCGATCTCGGCTGGAGATCCTTGTCATGCGATCTCATTGGGGAAAGCGCGCGGCAGAGGCGTTCCGCGAGGCTTATGATTGACCCGAAACAGCTCGCACAAAACGAGGTCGCGGAACCTTCAGGTCCTTGCCGAGGTCAGGAAACTAGGCCAGTTCCCCGCGATTTCCTGGTGGAGCTGAGGGGATTCGAACCCCTGACCTCTGCAGTGCGATTGCAGCGCTCTCCCATCTGAGCTACAGCCCCGTTCGCGCGGCTGTTTACGTGCGCGTCCGATCTGTGTCAACGACATCGGCGCAGGGGGTCGGGGCTTGTCCGCTTCGGGGGCGCCCTCTCAAAGGCTGGGAGAATTCATGCGCGCGATCCTCGACATCGTGATGATGGTCCTCAATCTCTACACTTGGATTATCATTGCCGGCGCCATCCTCTCCTGGCTGATCGCCTTCGGCGTCGTCAACATCCGCAACGATTTCGTGCGTTCGGTCTGGAACTTGTTCCTGGCGCTCACCGAGCCTTTCCTGCGCCCGATCCGCAACTTTCTGCCCAATACGGGCGGCGTCGACATTTCGCCGATCATCCTGTTGCTGGCCGTCATGCTGATCCAGAGGATCATCATTTATTACATCTATCCCAACGTCTTCTGATCCCCGCATGCCTCCTGGGTCCGAGCCCAAGGCCGCCGCCGGCCGGTTCTTCGAGGACTTTCGCCTTGGGCAGAAGATCCGCCACGCGACGCCGCGCACGCTGGCGAGCGGCGACGCCTCGCTCTATCTGGCGCTGACGGGGGGACGATTTGCGCCGCAAAGCGGCGAAACCTTCGCGCGGGCCATCGGCTATCCAGCGAGCCCGCTCGACGACCTGCTCGTCTTCCATGTCGTGTTCGGCAAGACCGTGTCGGACATCTCCCTGAACGCGGTCGCCAATCTCGGTTACGCCGACTGTCGGTTCCTGAAGCCGGTTTTTCCTGGCGATACGCTCTCCGCCGTCTCGCAAGTGATCGGGCTCAAGGAGAATTCCAACCGGCAGAGCGGCGTCGTTTATGTCCGCTCGGAAGGCTTCAATCAACGGGGCGAAACCATCGTCGACTACGTGCGCTGGGTGACGGTCAGGAAACGTGACGCCGGCTCTCCTGCGCCTGAGGCGGTCGTTCCCACATTGCCGGAGACGGTCGCGCCAGCGAACCTCGGCGCGGCCTGCCCGGCGATCGACCGCGCCGCGTTCGACCCGGAGTTCAGCGGCTCTCCTCATCGGTTCGAGGACTATGTCCCCGGCGAGCGGATCGACCATGTCGACGGCGTCACCGTCGAAGAGGCCGAACATCAGATGGCGACCCGCCTCTACCAGAACGCCGCGCGGGTGCATTTCAATCAGTTCAGCGAGGGCCAGGGGCGCTTCGGACGGCGCCTGATCTATGGCGGGCATGTCATCTCGCTCGCCCGCGCGCTCAGCTTCAATGGCCTCGCCAACGCCTTCCATATCGCGGCGATCAACGGCGGCCGGCATGTCGCGCCGCTCTTCGCCGGGGACACCGTGTTCGCCTGGAGCGAGGTCGTCGAGACGGCCGCCCTGCCCGGCCGGGACGACGTCGGGAGCTTAAGGCTGCGCACCGTCGCGACCAAGAACCGCCCGTGCGCCGACTTTCCATGGCGGGAGGGCGACGGCTACGAGCCGCATGTCGTGCTCGAGCTTGACTATTGGGCGCTTGCGCCGAGGCGGCCCTGATTCATGCGCTTGCCCGCGGACGCCGTGCTTCTGATCATCGACGGGCGGGAGGCGGTCGACGCCCTGTCCGACCGCGCCGGCGACAGCCGGAAGGTTGAGAAGACCATCGTCGCCCTCGTCGCCGCGTGGCGCGCCGAGGCTCTGCCGCTGGTTCACGTGGGACGGCGGGCCTCGTCTCTGCCGGTCAGTCCGTACGAGGGCGAGGCCGTCATCCTCCGCCAGGCGACAAGCGCCTTCGTCGACTCGGACCTCGAGGCGAAGCTTGACGAATTCGGCGCGACGACGCTGGTCCTATGCGGGGCGCTCGGGACCCATGCGCTCGAGGCGTCGGCGCGCCACGCCGCGGATCTCGGCTATCAGGTGTTCATCGTCGCCGACGCGTGCCGGGCGGCGGATGCAGTCGATCTCCGAGGCCGGCCCTGGCCCGCGGAGGACGTCGCCGCCCTGACCTTGGCCCGGCTCAAGGGCGAGGCGGCGACCATTGTCGACGCCGCGACGACGCTTCGAGCCGCGACCACCGCCAAGGCCCGCCAGAAGCGCGCCGCGGCGAGGGGGTGACGGCGAGGCGACAGGCTCTAAGTTTGGGGACCGCGCACAAAGTTACGTGATCGAACGATTCCAAGGGCTTAAGTGTGCTTTTGTGCAACTCTATAACTCCCGAGCTGAGGGCCGTCATCGCGAGGAGCGATAGGGCGTCGAAAGACGCCCGTCTTTCGACGGGCTATGGCGACGCGGCGATCCAGAAGCCCCGCTGCTGGCGGGTCGGAGCCGCCGATGGCCGCGAACGCCGACGTTTGGCGTGCTGCGGCTCTGGATCGCCGCGCTTCGCTCGCGATGACGACCCTCAGTTTGGCAGTTACGCAACTTTTTCCTTTTTTGTCTCCGTCGCGCCGCATGGTTTTAAGACGCAGCGGACGGCCTCGAAAATAATCCGCTCTCTCCCACCCTCTCTCGGAGCGAGCCTTCCGACATTAAGCAATCATAGCCCTAGATTCTGTACTATTTTTCTTTGATTCCGAATACCCGGTCTGATCGCGGCGGCCCGACGCCATGCGCGGCCGCGTCTCGGCGGAGCCTGTTCATCGGCGCTCAAGGATGAGGGTGTGGAAAGCAAAGCGGCTCCAGACGCACGAACCTCATCCTGAGGAGACCGCGCAAGCGGTCGTCTCGAAGGACGCTTGAGCTCGCACGAACGCTGGCGTCAGCTGGATCATCCCTCGAGATGCGATGCGTTGCATCGCCCCTCAGGATGAGGTCTGGGGAAAGCCCGCTCCTCTCCGGGTTCGCGGCCGCCTCATCTGGATCCCCGCTTTCGCGGGGATGACAGCTGTCACGCCCTATGTCATCCCCGCGAAAGCGGGGATCCGGGATTGAAGGATGCAAGCTGGCGGGCGCTACGCCGTCTACATCATGGCCAGCCGTCGCAACGGAACTTTGTATGTCGGCGTGACGAACAATCTGGCGTCCCGTGCCCACCAGCATCGGACCGGAGAAGGCGGCGAGTTCACGCGCAAGCACGGCGTGACCCAGTTGGTTTGGTGCGAATTTCACTCAGACATCAACGAGGCCATTGCGCGCGAGAAGTGCGCCAAGAAATGGGAGCGCCGTGGAAATTGGAGCTGATCGAGAGAGCTTCAACCCCGAATGGGCTGATCTGCATGAGACGCTGAACGGGTAGAATGCCCATTCCTCGGCTCTAAGCCTTCAATGTCATTCCCGCGTAGGCGGGAATCCAGCGATGGGCGCGGCGTATGCGGTTAGCCTCTCTGGATCCCCGCTTGCGCGGGGACGACAGGAGCAGAAACGGAAGGATGCGAGCTGGCGGACGCTACGCCGTGCACACATGACCAGCCGTTGCACGCCCCTATCCGATCGCCAAGGCCTCGCACGCGGTCGGAGCGCGCGTCTTCCGGTATGGCTTCGCGGGCGCGAGCGGACCTCCCAAAAGCAACGCGCTGACGGCGCCTTTCCGAACTCCAAGCGATCACGGCGCTCGTGATCGCGGCGTCGGTTTCGATCGCGAATAAACGCGAATAAATCAGCCGCCTCGGTGTTCACCGCAGGTCGATAGAGGGCGGATTTGCGACTTTGACGCTCATAGAAACAGCGGGTGGTCTCAAGCAGACCGGCCGCACGGCCCGCCTTTGCGTCAGAAATCGAAAAGGGAAGTGCGATCATGACCCGATCATCGTCATTTCAAGCCGCCGTCCTGACGGCTGTCGCCTTCGGCGCGCTCTGCGCCGGCGGGGAACGCGCCCAGGCGCAATTCAAGCAAACCAACCTCGTCTCCGATATTCCCGGTCTTGCGACCCTGACCGACCCGAATCTCGTCAATACATGGGGCGTTTCCGCGATCCCGGGAAAGACTCCGTTCTGGATCTCGAACCAGGGGACGGGCACGGCGAGCCTCTTCTCCGTGACCGGCGCCACGGGCGTCGCGCCGGCCAATTTCTTTCCGGCGCCGGCGACGAATTTCGTCGCCGTTCCGCCGCCCGTCGCCAGCGGTTTCCCTGGGCCTACCGGTCAGGTCGCAAACGCCGTCGGAACCTCATTCGGCATAGCCGGAGGGCCGGCCGTCTTCATCTTCGCAAATCTGAATGGCAGCATTTCCGCCTGGAACGGGTCGAATGTGAACCCGGCCACGATGAACGCGGCGACGGTCGTCGCGTCCTCGCCAGGCGCGGTCTTTACAGGCCTCGCCATGAATAGCGCGGGCAACCTGCTCTACGCGGCGAACGGAGCGGGCGCGGGGTCCATCGATGTGTTCAACGGCTCGTTCGGCGCTGCGACCGTCTCCGGCAATTTCGTCGATCCGGATCTCCCCAAAGGCTATGTCCCCTTCAACGTCGAGGACATCGGCGGCAAGGTCTACGTGACCTACGCGCTGGCTGGGCACGGGCCGCAGACGACTGCGTCAGCCGGCGAGGGAGCGGTGGCGGTTTTCGACGAGAGCGGTCATTTCATGCATGAGCTCGTGGGCGTCTCGGCGACGGGAGAACTCGCTTCGCCATGGGGCATGGCCATTGCGCCAGCCGGATTCGGGGCCTTTGGCGGCGATCTCTTGGTCGGCGACTTCAGCTTCAATCACAGCGAAATCGACGCCTTCGATGCGACGACGGGCAAGTTTGAGGGCAAGATCGCCGTCGATCCCGGCGCCGCCAACACGTCGGGCGGTCTCTGGGATCTGATGTTCGGCGGCGGCGGCCCGACCGGCGACCCGATGACCCTCTATCTCACCGACGGCCTCAACGGCGAAAAGGATGGCCTGTTCGCCGCCATCACCGTCCCGGAGCCGTCGACATGGGCGATGATGCTGGTGGGATTTGGAGGCCTCGGTCTCATGGCGGCCCGCGGCCGCCGGCGCTCTGTTGTTATTGGGTGAATGGAGACGGCAAAGGAGCGGCCGGCGAGCGCGGCGGCTCCTTGAGCTGTGAACCGCGCCGGCCGAAGCTTGCGATCCTTGTCTTCGGCTCTTGTTGAGCTTCGCTGTGGCGCCCATGTATTCAGCGGGGCGTCATTCGGCTCACGAACGCATGAATGATCTTTTCGCTCGGCTCGTCCGGGCCACGGTCGGTGGAACCGCCGTCTTCCTGGGCATTCTCTTCATCCCCGCGGGGACGATAAATTACTGGCAAGCCTGGGCCTTCGCCGGCGCGCTCCTGGTCTCGTCGTTGCTGGTCACGGTCTATATGGCTCTGAACGACAGAGCGCTCCTCGAAAGCAGGCTCCGCATGGGCCCCGCAGCCGAAACCACGCCCACGCAGAAGATGATCACCACGGTTGGTTTTGCGGTCTTCGTCGCAGCGATCGTCGTCATGGTTCTCGACCACCGGTTCGGTTGGTCGCCGAGCGTCCCGGCCTCTCTATCGCTATTGGGCGACGCGATCGCGATCGCCGGGATCGTGGTCTATTTTTTTGTTGTTAGAGAGAACCGATATGCGGCCTCGACGATCGCTGTGGTCGAAGGTCAAACGGTGGTCTCGACCGGCCCCTACGCGATCGTGCGGCATCCCATGTACTCGGGCGCAATCCTGGTCTTTTTGGGAATGCCGCTGGCGCTCGGCTCGTGGTGGGGTCTGCTTTTCACGCCGCTCTTCATCAGCTGGTTCGCATGGCGGCTCTTGGATGAGGAGAGATTTTTGGGCGAGAACCTGCGGGGTTATGAGGAGTACAAGCGCAAGGTGGGCGCCCGGCTCGTTCCGATCATTTGGTAGCGCGAACCCGCGGCCGTCTCTCCAAACCTATTCCGCCGCCTGCGCCGGCTCCCACGGGCGCTCCTCTTCTTCGCGCTTGGGCGCCGGGGGCTTCGGCTTTTTCTTCGACCCCGAGAGCCATTGCGACACGCGGTCGAGGTAAAGATAGATGACCGGCGTCGTGAACAGGGTCAGCGCCTGGCTGACGAGAAGGCCGCCGACCATCGTATAGCCGAGCGGCTGCCGCAGCTCCGATCCGCTGCCGTGGCTCAGCATCAGGGGCACGCCGCCGAGCAGCGCCGCCATCGTCGTCATCATGATCGGCCGGAAGCGCAGGAGCGCCGCCTTGCGGATCGCCTCGACGGGAGTGAGCCCCTCCTCGCGCGTGGCGGAGATGGCGAAATCGACCATCATGATGCCGTTCTTCTTCACGATGCCGATGAGCAGGATGGCGCCGATCAGGGCGACGAGGCTGAACTCGAAGCCGAAGAGCATGAGCGTTGCGAGCGCTCCGAGGCCAGCCGACGGCAAGGTCGACAGGATGGTCAGCGGGTGAATGAAACTCTCGTAGAGCACGCCGAGGATCAGATAGACGCAGATGAGCGCCGCGAGGATGAGCAGCGGCACCGTCGTCAGCGACTCTTGGAACGCTTGGGCGTTGCCCTGGAAGGTCGTTGTCAGGCCAACGGGGAGTTGCAACTGCTGCATGGCGCGCTGGATCGCTTCCGTCGCCGTGCCGAGCGCGACCCCCTGGGCGAGGTTGAAGCTGATGGTGATCGCAGGGAATTGCCCCTGGTGGCTGATCGACAAGGGCGCGACCGGAGCCGTCGTCCATTTGGCGAAGGCGCTCATCGGCACCATCTGGTTGGTCGTCGGCGAGCGGATGTAGATCTTGTCGAGGGTCGCCGGATCGCCGAGCAGCTGCGGCAGAACCTCCAGGACCACGTAATAGGTGTTCACCTGGGTGAAATATTGCGTGACCTGCCGCTGGCCGAACGCGTCATAGAGCGTGTCGTCGATGAGCTGCGGCTGAATGCCGTAGCGCGAGGCCATGTCGCGGTCGATCTTAAGCGTCAGCGTCGTGCCCGAATTCTGCTGGTCGGTGGCGACGTCGCGCAGTTCGGGCAGCGATTGCAGCTTCTCGAGGATCTTGACCGCCCAGGCGTTGAGCTCGTCAAGGTCCGCATCCTGGAGCGTGTACTGGAACTGAGTCTTGGCGAAGCGCGCGCCGACCGTCACGTCCTGCGCCGCAAACAAGTAGACGCGCACGCCTGGAATTTGCGCGAGCTTGGGCCGCAGCCGCCGGATCACGCCGAAGATGTCGACGTCACGCTCGTCGAACGGCTTCAACTGAATGAACATGCGCCCGTTGTTCTGCGCCGCGGCGCCGACCCCGGTTCCAAGCCCCATGGCGACGGTGTCGATGGCTGGATCCGCCATCACGATCCGCCCGACCTCCTCCTGCAGGCGATACATGACCGGAAAGGAAACATCCTGACCGGCTTCCGTCGTCCCGTACAGAACGCCGGTGTCTTGTTGCGGAAAGAAGCCCTTCGGAATGATGACGAACAGATAGCCGGTCGCGATCACGGTGCCGATGAAGGTGAGCAGCGTGATGAAGCGATGGCGCAGCACAAAATCGACCCCTCGCGCATAACCGTTGGCGAGGGCGACGAAGCCCTTCTCGCTCAGGTTATAGAGCCGGCCGTGCCGCTCCTCGTCGTGGCTCTTGAGAAAGCGGGAGGCCATCATCGGGGTCAGGGTCAGCGAGACGAAGGCCGAGACAAAGATCGTCATGGCGATCGTGACCGAGAATTCACGGAACAAGCGCCCGATCAGCCCGCTCATCATCAGGAGCGGAATGAGCACCGCGACCAGCGAGACGGAGATCGAGATGATGGTGAAGCCGATCTCCGAGGAGCCCTTGAGCGCCGCTTGAAGCGGCTTTTCGCCGTCCTCGATGTGGCGGGTGATGTTCTCGAGCATCACGATGGCGTCGTCGACGACGAAGCCGACCGAGATGGTGAAGGCCATCAGCGAGAGATTGTCGAGGCTGTAGCCCACGACCCACATGAGCGCGCAGGCGCCCAACAGCGCCAGCGGCACCGTCACGCTGGGAATGATCGTCGCGCGGACGCTGCGCAGGAAGACGAAAATCACCAAGACCACAAGCACGAAGGTGATCAGGAGCGTGAACTCGACGTCGTCCACGGAGGCGCGAATGTTCGTTGTGCGGTCGGACAGAACGCTGACATGAATAGTCGGCGGGATCGAAGCCTCGAGGCTCGCCAGCGTGCCTTTGATCGCCTCGACCGTTTTGATGACGTTCGCGCCGGGGATCTTGTAGACGACGAGAAACACGCTCGGCTTCCCGTTGCTCCACGCCGCTTGCGTCGAGTCCTGTGGTCCCGCGACCGCCCGCCCGATGTCGCGCACGCGCACGGGCGCCCCGTTGCGATACGCGATAATGACGTCGTTCCAGTCCTTGGCCTGGGTCAATTGGTCGTTGGCCTGGATCGTGAAGGTCTGATGCGGACCGATGAGCGCGCCCTTGGGGCTGTCGACCGTCGCGATGCCGATCTGCGCGCGAACGTCCTCGAGTTGGAGGCCCATGCTCACGAGCTTGGCCGGATCAACCTGGATGCGAATGGCCGGGGTCTGCTGGCCGCCGACGCGCACGAGGGAGACGCCCGAGATTTGGCTCAGGTGCTGGGCCAGGATGTTTTCGGCCGCGTCGTCGACGTCGATGACCGGCGCGACGTCCGATTGGACGGACAGGATGAGGATGGCCGTGTCCGAGGGGTTGACCTTGCGGTACGTCGGCGGGCTCGGCAGGTCTTTGGGCAATTGTCCCGCGGCGGCGTTGATGGCGGCCTGGACGTCGTTGGCGGCGGCGTCGATATTGCGATTGAGATCGAACTGGACGGTGATCGCGGTTGAGCCGAGCGAGCTCGTGGACGTCATCTGCGAGACGCCGGGAATCTGCGCGATCTGCCGTTCGAGCGGCTGCGCGACCGAGGTCGCCATCGTATCGGGGGAGGCGCCCGGCAGCGAAGCCGAGACGGTGATCGTCGGAAAGTCGACCTGCGGCAGCGGCGCAACCGGCAGCGAGGGGAATGCGACCAGGCCGACCAGGAACACCGCGACCATGATGAGCGTGGTCGCGATCGGCCGATGGATGAAGGGGGCGGAGAGGCCCTTGTACATCGGCTAGCTTCGACTGCCCGTGTCGATCGTGACGATCGACCCGGGTTGAAGCAGGAACTGACCACCCGTCACCACACGGTCGCCCTCCTTGAGACCTTCGGAGATGACAGCCGTCGCCGCGTCCTGATGCGCGACCTTCACATGGCGCACCTGCGCGTGGTTCTGATCGTCGATGATAAAGACGAACAGACCGTTCTGGCCATGCTGCACCACTTCGGTAGGCACAACCAGGACGCCCTTCTCGACTCCGAGCTGCAACCCGGTCGTCACCGCGAGGCCGGGCCAGAGTGCGTCGTCCTTATTATCGAACTCGGCCTTGAGCCGAATGGTCCCGGTAGGAAGATCGACCTGATTGTCGCTGATGGACAAACGTCCGGTCGCGAGCTTCTTGCCCTCGGCGTTCGAGACGGTGACGATCGGCGAGCCCGAAGCCAGCTCCTCATTGATCCGCGTCACATGTTCCTGCGGCTCGGCGAAGATTACGGCGATCGGCTGCAATTGGGCAATCGAGACGATGCCGGTCTGTTGTCCAGCGCTGACGAGATTGCCCTCGTCGATGAGGCGGAACCCCGTCCGGCCCGAGATCGGCGCCTTGATGGTCGTATAGTCGAGCTGCGTCCGCGCGGCCTCGATGGCTGCGGCGTCGGCGGCGATCGTCGCGGTGAGTTGCAGCACCAGGGCGTTCTGGGTGTCGAGCTGCTGCTTGGTGGCGAAGTCCTGCTTGGCGAGCGTGGAGTAGCGCGCGAGATCGAGCTTGGCGTTGGCGAGGGTGGCGTCGTCCTGCGCCTTCTTGGCGAGGGCCTGGTCGAGCGCGGCCTGGAAGGGTCTGGCGTCGATCTGGGCCAGAAGATCCCCCTGCTTGACCATCTGCCCTTCGTCGAAGGCGATCTTCATGATCTGCCCGTCGACGCGGGCGCGAACCAAAACGGTGTTGTAGGCCTGGACCTGACCGATGCTTTGCAGGATGATCGGGTAATCGGCTCGCTTGACCGGCGTGACCGTCACGACGACCGGCGCGGCCCCGGTCGCTTGCGGTTGGGGAGCCGAACCTTGGGCGGTCGCGGTTGACGGGGGCGCCCCCAAGACCTTCTCGTGGAGCGCATGGGCGAGGCCGCCCGCGGCCGGAAGCCAGCGGTCCGCGCTTGTCGGCGCGTAGACGCCGTAGGCGACGGCTGCGACGCACGCCGCTGCGACGACCCATGCCGACTGGCCCGATCTCATCCTCGGTGAGCCTCCCTTCAACCGAGCGCGTGCGGTCCGACAGAGCCGCCTTCACGTGGCGCGCTCGCGCCAAACTCCCGGAGCGCAGCGGTTCTGAGCGCCGGTTCCCACGGGAGAAAGCGTCCGATAACATTTTTTTTATGGCGAGGGGCGTCATCAACCAAATTTGACCAACTGGACGGCGCCGTCCGCGAGGCCTGATCGGATCTAAAATGATGCGCCCGCCGGGATGAACGCTCTGATCTGCGCGGCGGGGACGAAGTACTTGGCGATATCCATCGTCCGCGAGGGCGCGCCGATCTTCAACGGCTGTCGCGTGATCGAAATCTTGCGGCTCATGATTCCGAGGAGGCAGAGATCGGCGGCGTCAAAGACGCCGGACCCCGAATTCCCGGTGGTGGCGACGTCGGCGATCGCCGTGTCGAACCGCGCGCGCACGTCGGCCGGAATCGCCTCCCGGGGCAGCACCCTCGAGGGCGCCGTTCCTTCGGGAATGGCGACGACAACCCGCTCGCCGGCATAGGGCGGACGCTCGCAGAGCGGCGTGCGCCGCATCTGCAGACGCACCGGCAGTCTCGCGCCATCGATCGACAAAAGGGTCAGATCCACGCTGTCGAGGCTGCCTTCCTTGACGAGCGCGGCCGGCAGATCCTGGCCGGCGATGACGACATGAGGCTTCGTCTGCCCCACATTCCCGGCCACATGGGCCGCGGTCAGGATAAGTCCGTTGCCAAGATAAATTCCGTATCCGGGCCACGGCTGTTGCGGCGTGCGGTTGATGTGCACAGCTGCCGCTTTGAGTTCGGCTGGATCGTCCGATTGCGCCCAAGCGCTAGGCGAAGCCAGCGCGACGGCGAGCGCGGCGCACCCGAACATGACAACCTTCGCTGTAAGGGCCATGGCTTTTCCTTAACGCTGCGCCCAGCCCGGCGCGGCGGGAGAGAATGAACAAAACCTCTCTCAGAATGTTAAGCAAACTTCTAGAAATGAATCGACTGAACGAAGGCGCGAATCGGATCCGACAGTGTATCCCAGCCCCGACCGAGAAGCGACGAGAAGAGCCGAAAGAGACACAGGATTTCGATCAGCGCCGCGAAAATGACGTTGAGGAATGAAAAGTGTCGCGGACCCTGCAGCCCAATCTCATCGCGCACGACATGGTCATACGGCATCTTCTGAACATAGGATGACGTTCTGCCAAAAAATGAGAACACAGTGAGTCCGAAATACTGCAACCTACCTGAAATAATGAAGATGAACGAATACAACAATCCAATTGTGGCTACGATGATCTCCGTATTTCGATCGTGAATCAGATCGAAAACGAACCAAGCCGCCCCTAGTATAATGCCCCCCGCGACGAGTCGGAACAGAGCCACGAGCGCGCTAAACATGGAAGGCCCAGTTGATGCTGAAAAGTGACTTGACCAAAACTCGGCCGGCGGCCGGAGAGGGCCATACCGCGCCAAGCTTTGCTTGTCCAGCAATCGCCGCAGGGACGAACAGATTTGCGGAGGCCCAAGCGCCTCTGGCGACGAGGAAATCACGCCGCAGCGCGCCGGCGAGCATCCGCCGCCCGCTCGGGGCCAGCTTGTTTTGGAGCGAGATTCGCTTACACTGCGCTGCATCAAATGCGGTGCAGTCGATGATCCGCTCCTAAGCGCCCGGGCGGATCTGGTCATGAGCCGGCGCGGGATTCACCATCGTCGCCGAGTTTATTTATTATTTACTACGGATCGGGAACGTGCGAAGACTGAGGCCGGCCGCGTTCCCGAAACATGAAGTGAGCCCGCAATGACGACTGAGAGCCACATCGCGTCCGAATCGGGGGCCGGGCTCGCCGCGACGGGCGGCCGGGCTCTCAGGGCGCGCGCGAGCCGCTGGCGCCTGCCGATCGCCTACGGGGCGATCCCCTCAACGGTTCTCGGCCTCGACCTGGCGTTGATCCTCGGCAGCGCGACGATCGCCGAGGCCGTCTACCATCAGATCCCCGACGCCTTTTCGGGCGAGTATGAGCACACCCTCGCGGCGGCGATCTTCGTCGCCATCCTGTTTGTCGCGGCGATGCGGGTGCAGAAGCTCTATAGCCCCAACCGGCTCGTGCTTTGGGACGATCAGGCTCGCAGCGTGCTGGGGGCCTGGTGCGGCGCTTTCCTGATCCTGGCTTCCGGCGTGTTCAGTTGGGGGGTCAGCCACGATCTGTCGCGCGGCGACGTCCTCCTTTTCTGGGCGATCGGCGTCGTGGGGCTTCTGGCGCACCGGGCGGCGTGGAAATTCGTCCTGCCGCGGGCGTTGGAGAGCGGGGCCCTGCGGGGCCGCATGATCGTGAGCCTGACCTGCGAGGAGAGCGTTCCGCCCCAGTTCGTCGAGAATCTGACCCGCCACGGCTATAACGCCGTGGCTCATTTTCAGATGCCTGACGGCGGACCGCAGGCCGATGAGGTCATCGAGCGCGTCATCTCGCTCTGCCGGACGTCCGACATTCAACAGGTCATGCTGTTCGTCGATCCGGAGCGCATGTCGAACGTTCGATGGGTGGCGCGGCGGCTCAGAGTGCTGCCGCTGCCGGTGACGCTCGTCCCATTCGGAACGCTCGCGCAATTGTTCCAGCGGACGCGCTACGACATCGGCGACACGGTCGCAATCGAGCTTCAGCGCGCCGCGCTCTCCCCGACCGAGCAGGCGATCAAGCGGTCGGTCGACATTATTCTGTCGCTTCTGGGCTTGATCATCCTGTCGCCGATCCTGCTGGCGACCGCTCTGGCGATCCGGCTCGACTCGCCGGGTCCGGCCCTCTTCCGGCAGACCCGGCATGGCTTCAATGGTCGGCCGTTCCGGATCTACAAGTTTCGCACCATGACGGTGATGGAGAATGGCGACGTCATCCAGCAGGCGCAGAAGGTGGATAAGCGCGTCACCCGGGTCGGCCGGTGGTTGCGCCGGTACAGCGTCGACGAGCTGCCGCAATTGTTGAACGTGTTTCTTGGGGACATGTCGCTCGTGGGTCCCAGGCCGCACGCCTCGGCGCATGAGCGCCATTTCACGGCGGTCATCGAGAAATATGCGTTCCGCCACCATGTCAAATCGGGCGTCACGGGATGGGCCCAGGTTCACGGCGCCCGCGGCGAGACGGACACTCTCGATAAGATGCAGCGACGGGTGGAGCTCGACATCTGGTACATCAACAACTGGAGCGTTTGGCTGGACTTCTCGGTCATGATAAGGACCGTCCTTGTCGTCTTTACTGGCGACAACGCGCATTGAGGGTGGGTGGGACGAGAGGGCGAATAGACAGGCATGTCGATCGAGTCGCTAAAAACCGGTCCCATTCGGCCTGCCTCCGTGTCGGCCCGCGCTGAGAGTCACGGCGTCAATCTGATCTTCGTCGCGGCGCTCGCCGCGTCGTTCTTCATCACGTATTTGCCCACTTACCTCAGGCTCGCGAACGGCGCCTGGCGCACGGAGCAGGAGGGGCACGGTCCGCTGATCATGCTCGCCGCCGCGTGGTTGGCCTGGCAACAGCGCGACAAGCTCCGCGCCATCATATTGCGCCCGGCGCCGGTAGCCGGCTGGATCGTTTTGATCGCGTCGCTTCTGTTGATGGCGGTTTCGCGGTCGCAAGACATCCCCATGGTCGAGGTTGCCACCCAAATCCCCGTGCTGCTCGGGTGCCTTCTGCTGGTTGGCGGCTGGCCGCTGGCGCGGGTTTTCGCCTTTCCGCTTGTTTTTCTTATCTTTTCCGTTCCGCCGCCGGCGTGGCTGCTCGACGCCTTCACCGTGCCCTTGAAGGTTTGGATCTCCGACGTCGTGTCCAACCTCCTTTACAATCTGGGCTACCCGGTGGCGCAAAACGGCGCAATGATCATGATCGGCTCGTACGAACTTATGGTGAAAGACGCCTGCTCCGGCATGAATTCAATCTTCGCCCTCTCGGCGATCGGCGTTTTCTATATTCACGAGTTTGTGCGTCGCAAGCCGATCCGGCAGGCGATCCTGATCCTCTCCATTGTTCCGATCACCATCCTCGCCAATGTCTTCCGTGTGGTGGCTTTGGTCTTGGGCGCCTATTACATAGGCGTTGACACGATCGAGGGCTTGTTCCACGACCTCACCGGCATTGCATTGTTCGTTTTCGCGCTTGCCCTGTTTTTCCTTCTGGATCGCGTCCTGATCGGGGTGGGGTATCTGATCGCCAGGACGTTCGGGTCCGGGGGCGCGGCCGGAAGCCCCGCCTGAACCTCCGAGGAAAAGCGCGGGGCGATCTTCATCCAGGGTCGGTTTGAGCTCAGTTTGGGCGGCGAAAGATTATTGCGCCTAGGCCCGTCAGGATCAGGTTTTGAGGTTCGGGCGCGACGGGGGACGGCGGCTGACGAGCGTGTTCCCCCGAGAGGTGGACGTATAGGAATGCACACAGTCTACGATTTCGTCACCGTAATATGCTTCATATGCGTCGTTCTCACCTACTTCATGTTCACCGAAGGCGGCATGAAAGTGCTCGCGCATTTCATGGTGCCTGCGGTGGCTTTCGCGGTCGCCAATCAGGTCGGCAATCATGCCGGAAACGACCTGCCGATGAACGCGCTGGCCGTCGTCCTCATCATCGCCGGGATCAGCTATACCTTTATTCTCGTTAGACATAGTCCGTCTTGACGGGCGTCGGAGGGGCGTCGCGATCGAGGATGAGACCCTCGATCGGCATGCGCCATAGCTCCGGCTGAGCCAGCCATTTGGAAAATATGACGGAGGCGGTCCCGCGCGCGGGCCAAGCCGGGCTCCGCTCCAAATTTAACAGTCAGTTTTAGTGAGCGACAATAGCCGCGGCCTATCTCGGACCCGGCGCGCTTTTCCGCGCCTGTCACCGAGGTTCAAATCGAAATGCTGACCGCCGCCGAGATTCAGATGATCCGCAACGCCGACCCGGGCGTGGTCCTGCCTGGCGTCGACACGATGACGGGCAACCCCTACGCCACGTCCTCGCTGCTCGACGTCACCAAGATCACCCAGAACAACAAGGCGCCCTATTATTACAACCCGACTACGAACA
>Ga0153954_1000431_pt1 | contig 33853 bp, 38 predicted proteins | sample TSFL038MetaG_FD_102277 | JGI IMG/M metagenome (GOLD analysis project Ga0153954, IMG submission 102277) | Attine ant fungus gardens microbial communities from Florida, USA - TSFL038 MetaG | ecosystem: Host-associated > Fungi > Mycelium > Unclassified | place: USA: Florida, Wekiwa Springs State...
ATCGGCCGCGGCGATACCGGGATCACTTTGGGCTGCATCACCAGCCGGCAACGACCGATCCCGTCCTTGTCGCGGAAGGGCTCGATACCGATGATCTTCTCGCGCGCGGCAATCTCGCCGCGGATGACCCAATAGAGCGAACCGCCGGAAAGGATTTCTTCGGTTCGCTTCGGAACCATCCGCGTGATGTGGATGTGGCGCTGCGGAAGACCTTTCTTCTTGGCGGTCTTCATCCGCTCGGCAACCCACTCTTTCAGTTCTTTGACGGAATCGCAGCCAACGGCGAGCTTGAGGATGTGAAGCGGCATGAATGCTAGATAGCGGCGCCGTCGGCGCCAATCAATCGTTCGACGATGCCGGCCCTTGTGTCCCTGGGGATAGCAGGGTCGGGCCTCCGACAGGCGCGGCCGGAGGTGGAGGCGGCGGAGGTGGCGGACGCTTCGCCGTAGCCTGCTTCTTGGGAGCCGGCGGTTCCTTTGCTTCCTTGCTTGCTGGCGCGGCGGCCGTCGCCGGTGCGGCTTTCGCGCCCGTCCCCGGTTCCGGCGTCATGATGCTGACCGGCGGCGTGTTCGCCGAGCTTGGAAACTCGGCGTTGGTGGGCCGGCCGGTCGGCAACGACGGCGGCAACATGGCCATCGGTGAGGATCCCGGCACACTTCCGACCGCCTGCGGCGCATTCCACAATGGAGAGTAACGGGCGACGAGCCCGTCATAGAGGTGCTCATCCATGTTGGTGATGAGTTGATGATTGTCGGTCAGCGAACGATAGGTCGCGCATTGCGTCGGCGTACAGCCCTCGCGCACGATCAGCACCTGCGCCGCCAGCCCGTAGCGGTCGCGTTCCACGGCGCGGCGCACGGCCTTCATGTCCGAGCTCATGGTGGCCTGCGCGGTCGCTGCATCCCCTAGCGCGGTCAGACGCGAGATCATCGAGGCCATATAGGCGACCGCCGCGGCGGTCGATTCCGCTGAACCGAACAGGACCTTCTCGCAGCCCTGCTGGACCATATCGCCGGCGAGATCATCGATGCAGGACAAGGCCGGAAGCGAAGCCAGCGTCGGCGGCGGAGCGCGTGTCTCGCTCGCAGCGCTACGCGCGGCAGGCCCGTATCCGCCGAGGGTGGTCGCGATCGCCACCCCTATGGCGAGCAGCGTGATGACCGTCAGCGCCACGTTCGCGACCGAATGCTCGGCGCGCACCAGCGTGATCAGCAGGACGATTCCGAAGAAACCGGCGGCCGCCAACGTCAACCACATCGGGATCGATGGCGAATTCCAGATGTGATCGAACGATGTGACCGAAGCCCAATCCATGGGCGATGTCCCTCACGCAATGTGAAACAAGTTCAGCAAAGCCGAATGCCGACCCTGATGAGGCATTCTACTTACGCAGAGTGTTTCTGCGAACGGGGCCTTTTGACGGCGCGGGAAAAATTGCCTCATCCCAAGCCGCCAATACGTCTCGACAGGCCGAGTGGCCGCTTCGGCTCGCGTGTCAGGAGACGGCGAGCTGGCTCTCCTTGGCGACCCGCTCGAACGCCTCTGTCGAGCTCTTGATCCGGTACTGGCAATCGTCGCCATCAGAGGGAAGCTGGCGGATCACCTCATAGGTACCGCTCGCGGCCGGTCGCGAAACGTTGCTCGCAGTAAAGTAGACGGTCGCTCCAATAGGAAATTTGTGCTTCAACGCCCTCTCCATCACCTAGAGAGCCGGTCGCGCTGTCAGTCCCGCTGCACGGCCGGCTGGAAACCCGGGTTGGGTCTATAGCACGCAGCCTCGCGCATTGGCCAGAACATAAAGACATGGCAAATGCGCAAATTTCGTCGGGATTTCAGAGTGATAAAGCGATCAGACCGCTTCCGGGACTATTTCACCAGCACATGAACCGTGTCTTTTTTTAAGACACAATTAACCTAGGCTGCGTGCGGCAGTTTGCCGTCCGGGCTCGCCTTGTCCACCGCAAGCGGAAGTTGATGGGCAAGCACCTCGGCGACCTGATGGATCGGGATATTGTACTTGGCCGCGAGCTGCCGGACGGCATCGCTGCCGAGCACCTGCTTCAACTGGTCGGCCGTGATCGGCAGGTTCTGACCGGTCCCGATCCAGGATCTGACCTGATCGCCAAAGCCGCCCTGCTCCAGCTTGGCGACGATGGCGCTCAGCCCGCCCTGATTGCCCGTGCCCATCACCTCACCCAGCACGACCGGAAGCACGGCTGCTCCAAGCTGACCGAGGATGCCCGAGTTTTCCAGTGAATCGAGAATTCCCATGGTCGATTTTCCTTCTCCGATGTCTGCGGGACGAACGCGATTCAGACCGCTTTAGCCCGCCTCCGTCAAGCCGCGATGACAGGCAGGTCGCGGTCTCAAACCGTCTCGAATTTTTCGATGACAAGCGTTTCGGCGAGCCCCGCCTTGGTCCATTCCGCAAAAGCCGGCAGCGCCATCATGGTCTCCATATAGGCCTGGACCTGTGGGGTGACCTTGATCGCATAGGTGCGGAAGCGATGCACGACCGGTGCGTACATCGCATCCGCAGCCGTGAAGGCGCCGAACAGGAACGGCCCGCTCCCGCCATAGCGTGTACGGCAGTCGGACCATATCTCCTGCACGCGCGCGACATTGGCCTGCGCATCCGCCGACAGCGTCACCGCGCCGACCGGCCGGTGCAGGTTCATGCCGCATTCGTTGCGCAATGGCATGAAGCCGGAATGCATCTCCGCCGAGATCGAACGCGCATGCGCGCGTGCTGTGCGATCCGCCGGCCAGAGCCTTGCCTCCGGAAAGCGCTCGGCGAGATATTCAATGATCGCAAGCGAGTCCCACACGGTGATGCCGCCGTCCACCAGCACCGGCACCTTGCCCGAATGCGTGAAGCTCAGGATGCGATCCTTGTCGGCCTTGTCGGTGTAGAGGGGGATAAAGACCTCTTCGAAGGCGATGTGGCTGGCCCGCATCGCAAGCCACGGCCGCATCGACCATGATGAGTAGTTCTTGTTGCCGATCACGAGCTTCAGGGTCATCGAACAAGCCTCTTTGGCACATATTCCCGCCGTGTTAGGCGGGCTTTAGCATGCGCCGGCAGGGAATGCAGCACGACCGCTTTGGTCGTGGTGGTCATCTGGCGGCGGCAGTTCGCTTCCAATGCCTGGCGTGCGATGGGCACGGTGAGCCGAAAAAGTGAGCACGGCTTTCCGGATCATGCGCTAGGAATTGAAATCGCGCGGCGTGAAGGAAAGGTCGAGCACCTTCCATTCGCCGTACCGGTTCGCCGGCAACATCGCATAGGGCTGGCACGCCGCCAACGCTGCAACCGCACCCCGCATCAGCTCCACGCCCTTCACCGAGGCGGAGCCCTCGAGCAGGATGGGTTCGGCGGCAAGCCTTCCATCCGGCGTCATTTGCACCCGAAGCTTGACCGCGACGTTGTCGGAGGGCGACAGCGCCGCCGGCAGCTTTGAGCAGGTCTTCAGATGCTGCCGGAGGGGCTCGACCAGGTTCGAGGCGAGATTGTCGCTGGCGGGGGTGGTGTCTCCCCCCTCACCGCGCGTGTCGCCAGATGCGGCAGGCGGCGGCAGGTCATCCGGCAGGCCGAGCATCACGTGATATTTGATGCTGAGATCGGGCTGGGGTGGTGCATAGCCAGGCGCGGCCGGCGCCGGCGGCGAGGTTTGCGGCTGTGGCTGGGCCAAGACCCGTTGACTCAAGACCTGCTGGGTCAAGGCCTGCTGGCTCAAGCCCTCTCCCCGAGTGGCGCGCGTGGCCTGCTGCGGCGGCGGGCTCGCAGCAGGCTGCGGCGCGGGAGATGTCGTCGGCGACGCCGGCTTGGTCAATTCGGAGAGGTCCGGCGACCGCAGCGGTGTCGGCAGCGGATCGGGTTTCTCATCGGATTTCTTATCAGATTTCTTGGCGTCATCGGCCACCACGATCTCGACCGGCACCGCCTTCTCCGCCACCGGGCGGAATGGACGGACTTCGCTATAGATCACCACGAACGCCACCAGCGACAGGTGCACGATCGCCGACACCGTCACGTCCGGTCGTATGAATTGTCGAACTTCCATCGCCGCCGACCAATGGTCGAAGCCGTCCCCGGCCGCCAGCATAGCGGCTCGCGGGGCGCGGCCTCAATCCCATTTCGGTGCAAATCCAAAGTCGGTGAGCCGGCCTTTGGGGCTCGTGAGCTGAAAAATCTGCTCCATCTCTTCCTCGGACAGTTCGAAATCGAAGATCTCGATATTTTCCGATAGCCGTTCGATGCGAGAGGTGCGCGGGATGGCGGACACATTCTGCTGCACCAGCCAACGCAGGCAGATCTGCGCCGGGCTCTTGCGATGCGTGCGGCCGATCCGCGTCAAGGTCGCGTCGTTCTTGATCCTGCCCTTGGCAACCGGGCTATAGGCAACCAGCGCCATCCCGTTTTGCATGCAGGCTGCCTTCACCTTCGCCTGGTCGAGATAGGGATGGTACTCGACCTGATCGCATGCCAGCGGCTCTGGACAGGCCCGTACCGCCTCCTCGATCAGCGCCACCGTGAAATTGGACACACCAATATGCCGTGCCAGGCCGATGCGCTTGGCATGCGCCAGCGCGCCCAGCGTCTCCGCAAGCGGCACATGCGGATTGGGCCAGTGCAGCAGCAGCAGATCGACATGGGGCATGCGCAGCTTGACCAGGCTTTCCTTGGTCGAGCGCTCGAGGTCGTGGGGCGCAAAATGCGTGGTCCAGACCTTGGTGGTCACGAACACCTCGTCGCGCCTGACGCCGGAGGCGCGCAGGCCCTCGCCGACCTCGCGTTCATTCTCATAGGCCTGCGCGGTATCGATATGACGGTAGCCGAATTTCAGCGCCTGCTCGACGATGCGCGCGCAGGTTCTGCCGCGCAGCTCCCAGGTACCGAGCCCGATCGAGGGAATTTTGGCTCCGTTGGCTTCGACGAATTGCATGAGCGCGCCTTCTGATCCGTGTCGTCGCATTATGTCGCGCCCGCGGCGCACTGCCAACGGCGCAACCCGGTCAGGCCTGATCGTCGCTCAGGCGTCTTCGCTCAAGTCTTGGCGAGTGCCGCGAACACCGTGTCCGGCGCGTGAGCGATCACCGTAAGCAGCGCCCGCGCCGGGCCGCGCGGGGCGCGCTTGCCCTGCTCCCAGTTCCGGATGGTCTCGACCGGCACGCCGAGCCGTGCGGCAAACTCCTGCTGTGTCAGCTGCGCACGCCGGCGCAGGTCGCGCACTTCAGGAGTTCCGCTCTCAGCCGGCGCGCCGACGGTTTCGGGAGCGAGCGGAAACTCCTGCCCGTCGCGCAACTCAACGATCCGTCCATCCGCCTTCAGCCGCAAGCGCTGCATCGTGGCTACCCCTGCCCCTCGACGCCCATGATGCGCCAAGCGGCTTAAGGTTCGATTAACGATAAAAGCCGCTGTTCGGCCTGGATTATTTTAATCCGAACCACAATGTCGCGATGCCGAGGAAGGAGAAGAAGCCAACGACGTCGGTCACCGTCGTGACGAAGGTCCCGGAGGCCACCGCCGGGTCGGCCCGCGATTTCTCCAGCACGATCGGAATGAGAATGCCGCCGAGCGCGCCGGCCACGAGATTGCAGATCATCGCAAGCCCGATCACGATGCCGAGCCCGGGGATCTTGAACCAGACAACAGCGGCAATGCCGGTGATGATGGCGAAGCCGACGCCGTTGACGAAGCCGACCAGGATCTCGCGGATGGTAACGCGGAACGCATTGCCCGAGCCGAGCTCGCGGGTCGCGAGCGCTCGGACGGCAACAGTCATGGTCTGGGTCGCCGCGTTGCCACCCTGGCTTGCCACGATCGGCGCGAGCACGGCCAGCGCCACCATCTTCTCCAGTTGCCCTTCGAACAGGCCGAGAACCGAGGAAGCGAGAAACGCCGTAGCAAGATTGATCAGAAGCCAGTTGAAGCGGCCCTTGGCGATGGTCCAGACACTGTCCGAAAGCTCTTCGTCGCTGGTGACGCCGCCGAGCGCCTTGATCTCCTCGTCGGCCTCTTCCTCGATGACGTCGACGACGTCGTCAATGGTGATGACACCGACCAGCCGGTCCTCACTGTCGACCACGGGGGCTGCGACCAGATTGTATTTGCCGAACAGCCGCGCGACCTCTTCCTGAGGATCCAGCACCGAAACGCGCCGGCGATCCTCTTCGATCAAATCCTTTAGCGGCACCGGCCGGCGCGAGCGCAGGAGCAGGTCGAGCGGCACCGCGCCCTGCCAGCGCTGTCCAGTGCCGACCACATAGATTTCGTAAAAGCGGTGGGGCAGATCCGCCGTCTCGCGCATGTAGTCGATCGCCTGACCGACCGTCCAATCCAGCGGCACCGCAATGAATTCCGTCTGCATCCGCCGTCCAGCGGAGTCTTCCGGATATTCCAGGCTGCGTTCGATTTCCTCGCGCTCGGACGGCGGCAGCTTTTCGAGAATCTCCTCCTGGTCGGCCTCGTCGAGCCCTTCAAGCAGCTCGACGGCGTCGTCGGATTCGAGTTCGCGAACGCCCTCCGCAACCGTCTGCGGCTCCAGCTCCTCGAGGATCTCCTCGCGGACGGTGGTGTCGACTTCGTTCAGCGCCGAGAAGTCGAAATCCGTGCCGGTGAGCTCCACCAGCCGGACGCGGTCCTCGGCATCAAGGGCGGCGATCAAATCACCGAGATCGGCCTCATGCAGCTCGGCCACGACCTCGCGCAAAAACGCGGCGTCCTCGATCTTGATGCAGCGGGTAATCTCCTCAACGAATTCGGGGCGAATCTCGCCCGCTTCGTTGCGCATTGGAAAGCGGTCGAGCACCGCGGCCTCGGCCGAGGGGACAAGGTCCAACGGTTCGGCCATGGTCACCTCACCGGTTTGACAGAAGGGTTCAGCTCGTCTGAGCTATCGGCGAGGCAATAGCCAGAAGGCGACAGCAAGCGCAATGCCAAAGATGCGCCGGCTTGAAACAGTCCGCAGGCTGACCCACGCGCCAGGCACGGCGCTTCTGATCCTGCTGGTCGGCAGCACGATGGCGCACGCGGCGGCGTGTCCGCGCAGGGGAACGCTCGGCACCTCGCGCATTCTTGCGGTCGATCCCACTGTCTACCCGCAGGTCGGCCTGAAGAACTTTCCGCAAACGCTGCCGCTCAGGGATCACGAGGTCGTGCTGACTTTCGATGACGGCCCCTCACCGCCAACGACCCCAAAAGTCCTGGCGGCCCTGGCGAAAGAATGCGTGCTCGCGACGTTCTTCCTGATCGGCAAGCCGGCATCCGAGCATCCCTCGCTGGTGCGCCGGATCGCTGCCGGAGGCCACAGCATCGGGCACCACACCTGGACGCATTTCGACCTGAGCCACATGCCGCAGGAAAACGCCTTTCGCGAAATCGACGACGGCATTGCGGCGGTCGAGAAAGCCCTGCACGGGGTTGCGACCACCACTCCCACCACGCCGTTCTTCCGCTTTCCCGGCTTTCTGACCACGCCGGCAACGCTCGATCTGCTCCGATCACGCGGAATTGCCGTGTTTGGAGCCGATCTTTGGGCCAATGATTGGGATCACTTGCCGCCGAAGCGGGAAATACGGCTTCTGACTTGGCGCCTAACGGTCGCGCGCAAGGGCATCATCTTGTTGCACGACACACAGCCCGACACTGCGGCCATGTTACCCGCATTTCTCCGGTATCTGCGTGACAATCATTATCATGTGGTTCACATTGTACCGACCGGCCCGGCCGTTGACTTTGACGGGGTACCCTGATGAGAACCATGGGGAAAAATCGGACGGTTAAGGCCCTGTTCAGGACGCGGTCATAATGCTCCGATCTGGTACTGGAATGCAGACGGTGCGTCATGTTCGGTAATCGCTTGGCTGATGTACGGATCGGGTGCTGGACGGCACTGTGCCTCACCCTTCTCGCCGGTTCCGCCCGGGCCGAGCCGGCTGCGCCTGCGAATAATTGCCCCGGCCATCCGGACGCGATCGGCACCTCGCGCACGCTCGTGGTCGATCCCCGAGCGCACCCCCGCATCGGCTCGATGCAATATCCGGAGACCTTGCCGCTCAGAGATCATGAGGTCGTGCTGACCTTCGATGACGGCCCGGTGCCGCGCAACAGCAACCAGGTGCTGCAAATCCTGGCCGACAATTGCGTCAAGGCGACATTCTTCACCATCGGTGAGCAAGCCCAGGCAAGCCCCGAGGGCGTGCGCAAGCTTGTCGCTGCCGGTCACACCGTCGGCACTCACAGCCAGCACCATCCGCTCACCTTTCACAAGATGTCGGAGGAACAGGCCAAGCAGGAGATCGAACAGGGCATCGCGTCCGTGAAGGCGGCGATGACCGATCCGAATGCGCTTGCGCCGTTCTTCCGAATTCCCGGCCTGCTCCGCGCGCCGCCGGTCGAGGCCTATCTGGAAACGCAGGGCATCCAGACCTGGAGCACGGATTTCCTTGCCGACGACTGGCACCGCATCTCGTCCGAGAAGGTCTACGAGCTTGCGATGAAACGGCTGGAAGCTGCGGGCAAGGGCATCCTGCTCCTGCACGACATCCATGCGCGCACGGTCGGCGCGCTGCCGAAGATCCTGCATGACATGAAAGCGCGCGGCTATCGCATCGTCCATGTCGTGCCGGCCACGCCTGACCTGCCGGCGACGCCGACCGAGCCGGGGGAATGGCAGCTGCATCCGCCGTCGGAGGACGTCCCGATCGCGCGCTGGCCGAAGCTGCCGAACCTCATCTTTGCCGATACGGACATGCTGGCGGCGCCGGCGGCGTCCAATTTCGATCTGGCTGAAGCCGATCTTTCGCTCGCCTTCGTGCCGGCAGAGCGCGCGCACGGGCGCGGTGTGGTACCTCTGCCGAAGGAAGCACCGTGGCCGCGGCTTGAGGCCCTGCCGCAGGTTGCCAGCGTTGCCACCGCACTACCGGTGCCGGCCGCGACCGTGTTCAACATCCCGGAGAAGGCACGCGCGGCGATCCAGCCTTTCCCGATACAGATGCATCATTACGCAGATGGCGAACTCCCGGTTTCGCCCCCCGCCGCGGAACGGCATAACGTCCATCGGCATGGCGCCCGCGTGGCGAGCCGCCGGGCACACCGCGTGGCGCATGCCGCCTCCGGCACCGCAAAACACCAGCCGGCGCGTCCGGCAGGTGGTGCCAAGCGCGCGGTGCATGTCGCGAGCCTGAAGAAGCGCAAGATCTAAGACAGGCTGCGTTGGAACGCGCGGTATCACTCCGACGCCAAGGCCTTCATGTTGTTCTTGATGTTGTCCTTGGCGACGGTCGGCCGCGTGTCAAACTTGCCTTAATCCAGTTCAAAGGCGGAGCTGTAGTCCTGCTTGAGCGCAGGATTTTGCTCGGCCTTCCTCAGGATGCATTGCCCCACGACCAGGACATCGAGTTCGTTGCCCATGAAGCAGCGGAAGGCGTCTTCCGGCGTGCAGACGATCGGCTCGCCGCGCACGTTGAAGCTGGTGTTGACCAGCACTGGGCAGCCGGTCAGCCGCTTGAACGCCGTGAGCAGGCGATGGAACAGCGGATTGGTCGCCGGGCTCACGGTCTGGATCCGCGCGGAATAGTCGATGTGGGTGACCGCCGGAATCTCCGAGCGCGATATGTTGAGCTTGTCGATGCCGAACAGGGCCTGCTCGGCTTCCGTCATCACGCGGCGCCTCTGCTTGCGGACATCGGCGACCACGAGCATGTAAGGGCTGTCGGAATCGAGCTCGAACCAGTCGGCGACGTCCTCGCGCAGCACCGCCGGCGCGAAGGGCCGGAAGCTCTCGCGATATTTGACCTTGAGATTGAGGTTCTTCTGCATGGTCGGCGAGCGGGGATCGCCGAGGATCGAACGCGCGCCGAGCGAGCGCGGGCCGAATTCCATGCGGCCCTGAAACCAGCCGATCGCGAGCTGATCGGCCAGCGCCTTCGCGGCGGTCTCGATCATCGCGTCTTCATCGAGCACGGTGAAATGCGCACCCGCCGCGGTGAGCCCGCGCTCGATTTCGCTTTGCGGGAACGCGGGCCCCAGGAATGCGCCGGACATGCCGTCGGTGGTCCCGACCTTGCGCGGCTGCCCCTTGAACTGGTGATAGGCCGCCAGCGCCGCGCCAACCGCGCCGCCGGCATCGCCCGACGCCGGCTGGATCCAGACGTGCTCGAATTTGCCGTCGCGCAACACCTTGCCGTTCGCCACGCAATTCAGCGCGACGCCGCCCGCAAGGCAGAGATTGCGCGCCCCGGTCTTCGCCGCGAGGCTGCGCGTCAGCCGCAGCACGGCCTCATCCAGCACCGCCTGGATCGAGGCGGCGACATCCATGTGGAATGGCGTCAGCAATTTGTCCGGCGTGCGCACCGGCGCGCCGAACAGCTTGGCGAACCGCTCGTTGGTCATGGTGAGCCCGGTGCAATAGTCGAAATACGACATGTCGAGCCGGAACGAGCCGTCCGGCTTGAGGTCGATCAGATGGTCCAGGATCAATTGAGCGTATTTCGGCTCGCCATAGGGCGCGAGCCCCATCACCTTGTATTCGCCGGAGTTGACCTTGAAGCCGGTGTAATAGGTCAGCGCCGAATAGAGCAGCCCCAGCGAGTGCGGAAAGTGAATCTCCTGGAAGATCTCGAGGGCGTTGCCCTCGCCCATCGCGGCCGAGGTCGTTGCCCATTCGCCGACCCCGTCCATGGTGAGCACGACCGCCTTCTCGAACGGTGACGGAAAGAATGCCGACGCCGCGTGGCTCAGATGATGTTCGGTGAACAGCAATTTGTCGCCGGCGATCTCTTCGTCGAACTCCTTCAGTTTCTTGCGCAACAGGCTCTTCTGAAACAGCTTTTCCTTCAGCCAGAGCGGCATCGCCATCTGGAAGGAGCGAAATCCCTGTGGCGCCAGCGCGACATAGGTCTCAAGCAGCCGCTCGAATTTGAGGAACGGCTTGTCGTAGAAGGCGACGTGATCGATCTCGGCGAGTTTTGCTCCGGCCGCCTCCAGGCAATAATCGACCGCGTGATGCGGAAACGACGCGTCGTGCTTCTTGCGCGTGAAGCGCTCCTCCTGGGCGGCGGCGACGATACGGCCATCCTCGACCAGCGCGGCGGCGCTGTCGTGATAGAAGGCGGAAATACCGAGGATACGCATGGTCCGGGAATCTAGAACAGCGTGTAGATGAATGGCGCGAACACTGTGCCCTTGGTCAGCACGACAAGGCCGCCGAACACCACCATCATCACCAGGATCGGCAGCAGCCAGAATTTCTTGCGCGCCCGCATGAAGCGCCAGAGCTCGCCGAGAAAATCCATCATCAGAACTGATCCCTCATGGTTTCCGGGAGCGGGCCCGGCGCGCGGGCGATCCAATAGCTCTCGGCGGACGGCTCGCGCTTCAGCCGGAGCAGATCCCTGCCGCGCATCCGCATCACAATGCCGGTCGGCCAGATCGTGCCGTAAAACAGCAGCCCCATGACAATCGGATTGACTATTCTGTGCAGGAGAAGGCCGAGCTTCATCCATAGGCGGTTGAGCGGATGGAGCAGCGACGGCTTCGCAAGCGCAGCCAGCAGGAACAGCACGGCAAGAGCCAGCTCCCACGGCCATGCCCGCCCCCGATGCCAGCCGTTGATCAGGGCCAGCAGCGCCAGCGCCGCGGCCATCACAAGGCCAAATGTCCGGTCGGAGCCGGGAGCCGATGCCTCGTCCCGGCCAAAATTCTCGTGGGTTGACTGGTTCATCACAAGTGCCGACAAGACCCCGCTCGGGTTCCCGTGGTTTATCAGCTGAAACGGAGAAGGTCCCGCTTTTTCTGACCTTTTATCGGTCCGGCGGTCAGGTTGCGAGATTATTCAAGCATGCAGGAATCAATGCAGGATCAGCGAGCCCCGCCCCGGAAGCCCAGCTTCTGGAGGACCGCCTTCGCGCCGAGGCGGATCCTGCTCAACGCGGTCATGTTCTTGTACTGTCTCGGGCTGTTTCTGATATTCGATCTCGCCTATTCCACCTACACCCGCGGTCAGGAGCAGGAGCGCGTCGCGCGCATCTATGATCCCGTCTACGACCACGGCCTGGCACCCAAATTCGACGGCTATGACATCTGGGGCGAAGCGCGCTACCGTCTGATCACGGACAGCCTCGGCTTCAAGGATGCTTCGACGCGCGACGTGCCGCTGCAGGCGCCGACGCGCCGTATCCTCCTGATCGGCGATTCCTTCGCCGAAGGCATTGGGCTTCCCTTCGAGCGCACCTTTGCCGGTCTGCTCGAACAGGCAGGACAGTCGCGCCCCGACAAGGTCGAGTTCCTCGACGCCGGCGTCGCTTCCTATTCGCCCTCGATCTACTACAAGAAGATCAAATACCTGCTTGATCGCGGACTGAAGTTCGACGAGGTCGTGCTGCTGTCGGACAGCTCGGACGTCGAGGACGAGGCGACGTCCTATTTCTGCATCGACGACGATCCGCAGTACAGAAAGTACTGCACGACGCCGCCCGGCGCGGTGCCGGAGCCCGCGATCAAGCGGGACTTCTTCATCGACCATTTCGTCGTCACCAACCGCGTCCGCGTGACCATCAAGCGATGGATCCAGAGACGGCTCGGCAACCGCCGCGCCGCGATCGACAGTGACCACAACCGGATCGGCTGGACGACCAGGCATCCCGATCCGGCGAAATATCGGCCACTGGGCGTGGATGGCGGCATCGCGCGGTCGCTGGAGAACATGGGCAAGCTGTCGGACCTGCTCGCAAGCCGCGGCGTTCCGCTCACCATCGTGGTCTATCCCTGGGCCCAGCAGATCGCCCAGGAGGACCGCGACAGCAAGCAAGTGAAGTTATGGCGCGACTTCTGCCCCAATCGCTGCAAGGCGTTCATCGACCTGTTTCCGGTCTTCTTCGCCGTCGCCGATCGCGACAAGGATTGGTACGAGCACCTCTACATCCTCGGCGACGATCATTTCTCCGCAGGCGGCAACCGCTTGCTGTTCGAGGAATTGGCGAAACGCTTGCTGCCTTGAGGATCGCTAATCGTTGATGATCTTGGCGACGCAGAGCAGCACCACCGCCGCCAGGAAGAACAGGTCAATATAGGCTTTGATCTCGCCGTCGCGTCGCAGTAGCGCGACGTCGGCAACTGTCTGCTTCTTGATCGGCGAGCTCGCGCCGGCGTCGGCAACCAGCCCGATGACACGGCGCGATTCGATCTCCAGCCGCTCGATGCGCTGAAAGAAATAGAACGAGCGCAGCGCCGAGGCCGCGCGCATGCCTGAATAGAGCAGCACCGCAATCGCGAGAATGGCCCGGTTGTTGTACTTCTCGATGTAGTTGAGGCTGAGATACACCGTGACCAGGAATGCGAAATTGGTAAAGAAGCGATAGGCGAAGCTCAGGAATCTCATACGTGTGCCCGTGTCGATGCCTGCTCAGGCCCCTTGAGGATTGAACGTATATGTCGGACTTCCGATCATAGGCCGGACGCGCCAGGATTGGTCCGCAAGGCCTATCGGTGGTGTACGCGAAAGTTGTAACAGGAAGGCAACGGATGCGCCGTCTCGCCGTGCGCGGACGTGAATTGCTTCGATCGTTTAGACGCACGCGCTGCGCGTTTCAACCCCGATCTTCGGATGCCGCATATTGACGCGGCCGGCTCTTCCGGCATGAACTCCTTGCGGTTACGATGACGGCGCAAATTGTCGGACCTGGATTTCGGACCTATGAGACGGCGCGAATTTCTTCAGTCGATTGCCGGAGCCGCAGGGCTGTCCGCGCTGCCGGATTTTGCTTCGGCCCAAGGCGCCTATCCGAATCGGCCGGCGCGCATCATCGCAGGATTTGCCGCAGGCGGCGGCGTCGACATCACCGCGCGCGTGATGGGCCAGTGGTTCAACGAGCGACTTGGCCAGCCCTTCATCATCGAGAACCGGACCGGCGCCGATGGCAATATTGCGACGGAAGCCGTCGTGAACGCGCCGGCGGACGGCTACACGCTCCTGCTCGCCACGCTTCCCAACGCGGTCAATGCCTCGCTTTATCCTAAATTGAAATTCGTTTTCCTGCGCGACATGGCGCCGGTCGCAGGTGTCATCCGCGTGCCGATGGTGGTGCTGGTGCATCCCTCGGTTCCCGCCAAATCGATCGCCGAGCTGATCGCCTATGCCAAGGACAATCCCGGCAGGATCAACATGGCCTCGGCCGGCACGGGCAGCGCGCCGCATATGGCGGGCGAGCTCTTCAATTCGATGGCCGGCGTCAACATGCAGCACGTTCCCTATCGCGGCCAGGGCCCGGCGCTGTCCGATCTGCTTGGCGGCCAGGTGCAGATCCTGTTCGCGGCTGCACCCGGAACCGTCGACTACATCAAGACCGGGAAGCTGCGTGCGCTGGCGGTGACAAGCCCGACGCAGGCCGAGGGGCTGAAGGAGCTACCCACGATCGGAAGCATCCTGCCTGGTTATGAGGCAAGCCAATGGTACGGACTCGCCGCGCCGGTCAAAACACCGGCCGATATCGTCGAGAGGCTGAACAAGGAAACCAACGCGGCCTTCGCCGATGCGGCAATGAAGGCGCGTTTTGCCGCTATCAGTGGCGAGCCGATCGAGGGAACGCCTGCCCAGTTCGGTGAGTTGATTGCGGACGAAACCGAGAAATGGGCGAAGGTCGTCAAGTTCGCCGGCCTCAAGGTCGAGTAGCCGCGCGGCCGCGCCGGGCCGGACGGCTCGATGGCCGGAAGCCTTGGATCGGGATAGAATGCGATCGGAATAGACTGCGTTTCGCCACGGATGTGGGGTGAGCTGATGCCTAAGAAGGGGGTCACCGGCCACGACGAATGGGTCGTCACGGAAGCGCTCGCTACCGCGCTGGTCGCGCTTGAGCAGCTTCCGCGCAAGCACCAGCCTCAGGCACATATGGACGACATCCGAAAGCTCTTGGCCGATGGTCGCGAGCCGGCCGCCGTTAGGCTGCATCTGGCCCAGGCGAAGTGCCGCCTGTTTCCCGATCTCGACCGTCTCGAAATCTACCGCGAATACGGCGTCAGCAGCGATGAATATGGCTAGTCGTGTGTCGCGCTGACGAGCGGGACACGCTCCTCGACCAGGACCGCCTGATCGTGTCCGATCGTGCGAAGGGACGCTTCGTTGCCGCTCGCGATCGGCATCGCCATGGCTCTGGGCAAGCTCTGCCAAGGCGGTCTGCACCGTCTATCCAGAGGATAGCTGCCCACCTCCAGCTCTGGATTGCCCTTGCCGGCTGACCTATAAACGGAAAGTAGCGATGTGGGGCAACGTCGGGACAGAAGATGCCGACCTCCAAACGCGGCAGCGCGGCGCCCGAACCGGACGCCCCGCTCCAACTTCGCATCGTGGGCCCATTCGAACTTTTTGACCCTGTTCAGGGAGTGCCCATTCCGGTTTCCGCCGAGAAGGTGCGCCCGACGGAGCGCCGGCAGGGATGCTTGATGTCCGGTGATTTGATTCCACCCACCCCGAGGCACCCGCATGACCTTCAAGACCTTTCGCTTTCAAACGCTTGCAAAACTTCTCCTTGCAGCAGCTTTCCTTGGCCTCGGGCTCGCGCTGGCCGAGGCAACCACCATCGTGGCTCTTGGCGCGAGCAACACCTACGGCAAAGGCGTCGCCCGAAACCAAGCATACCCGGCCCAGCTCGAAGTCATTCTCAGGGGCAAGGGCACGCCCGCCCGCGTCATTAATGCCGGCATCAATGGCGACACGACCGAAGGCATGCTGCGACGTCTCGACCGGGCCGTACCGAACGGTACGAGCCTCGTGCTCTTCCAGCCCGGCGGCAATGACAGGCGCAAAGGAAGCATGGACCGCAGCGCCGAGATCCAGAGCCGCCTCAGCGCGCGCGGAATCCCGGTCATCGTCCTTGGCAACGAGATGCTTCAGGGCCTGCCACACCAACCGGATGGGATTCATCTCACGCCCGAGGGCTATCACATGCTCGCCGAAGCCATCGCCCCGCGCGTCGCGGGCGCGATGGGCCGCTAAGCGCAAACAAGGACAAAGGCAGAGGAAAAGCCATGCGACAGACAATCCGTTATGCGAACGCCATGGTGCTTGTCTATGCGGCGCTGATTGCAGCCCCCGCGCTCGGCATGGAGACGGCGCCAACGCAGATCGCGGCGGCGAGCTGCACCAGCCACTATAGTATCTGCGTGACTCGGTGCCGGCGAGACGTGCCCCAGGACAAGGCCTGTCCCACGGACCATTGCGTCCCGAAGCTCTCCGAATGCAAGGCAAGCGGCTGCTGGCAGGAAGGCCCACGCTATGGCGGCCAACTGTCCCGCAATCTCAAGCGCGGGTGAAGCGCGTTGCACTGTTCAATCTGGCGTTCGATGGCTCCGAACCTCATCGACCGTAGCGTCGGCCCTCCGCCATAGCACCGGAGGTGCATCGCAGTCAGTCCTTAGACACGTTAAAAAGAACGTCGCTTCCGATCGCGCCGATGTCCGGTGCTCCGCACAATTGCATGGTCCGGACCATTTCGGAACGAATGGTCTGGATTGCTGTTTTTGCGCCAGCTTCACCCGCGGCGGAAAGTCCGAAGAGCGTTGCCCGTCCCAGCAACACGGCGTTGGCGCCGAGCGCCAATGCTTTCACCACATCCGAGCCACGCCGGATACCGCCATCGACGAGGACCGTCGCCTTCCCGCCGACGGCCGCGGCAACAGCCGGCAACGCATCGAGAGTAGCAACGCCTCCATCGAGTTGGCGGCCGCCGTGATTCGAGACGGCGATCGCATCGGCTCCAACTAAGACTGCCTTCTCTGCATCGTCCGGGCGCACGATGCCTTTGACGATCAGCTTGCGTGGCCAGCGATCTCTGATCAGTTTTAAAGCGCCCCAATCAAAGGACGCATCATAGTTCCGGCCCACCGAAGAGGCGACATTCGCCGTGTTGTTAGACGCGGTGAAGCCATCGAGATTCCGCAACCGTGGCGCACCATGCCTCAGCATAGCGCCGGCCCATCCAGGATGAGAGGCGAAATCTGCGAGGTTACGGGCGGTATAACGGAATGGTACCGAGAAGTCGTTGCGATAGTCGCGTTCGCGATTGCCGCCGACGGCGAAGTCAACCGTTATGATCAGAGCCTCGCATTCGGTGTGGAGGGCCCGTTCGATCAGCCGCATGGTGAATTCGCGGTTCTTGAAGATGTAGCACTGAAACCACCGCCGGCCCGGCGCCAAGGTTGCGATCTCCTCGATCGAAACGCTGGCGCTCGTGGACAACGAGAACGGGATGCCAGCGTCAGCCGCCGCCCGCGCCAGAGCCAGATCCCCGTTCGGCCACACGAATCCGGATGCTCCGGTGGGTCCGATAATGATCGGCAGATTTGACGGCCGCCCCAGAAGCTCAATGCTGGTCTTGACGTTCGAGACGTCGACCAGCGCCTTTGGCGCCAATCGGACCCGCCTGAAGGCTTCCTGGTTATCGCGTAGCGTCAGTTCATCCTCGGCTCCGCCGTCGATGAAATCGAACACCGCCCGCGGCAGCCGATTTTTTGCCAGCAGCCGCAGATCCGCGATATTGCGTGCACGCTTGAGACGTCGCTTGGCGAAGAAAGACGGCAACGGCGTCTCAACAACCGACCGCTGCTCGATGCGGCCACCTTCGCTCAAGCTCATCGGCTATTTCTGCGCAAACGGATTTGACGCGCCCGCCGGCAGCGGCACTTCAAAGGCGTTCAGCGTCATGGCGATCAGACAATAGTAGCCCACGATCCCAACAAGATCGATGACGAGATCTTGCCCGAACGTCTCGACAGCACGCTTGTAGGTCGGGTCGGACACACGGTGGGTCTTGAGCAGTTCGCTCACGAATTCATACAGCGCCTGCTCGTCCTGTTTTTTGAACTTGGCAGGTTTTCCGACTCGCAACGCCTCGAGTGCATCCGCATCAACACCGAGCTTGATCGCATTTACCGAATGATCATGCCATTCGGTTTCCGCCTGCCAGTGCGAGCTGACGACCAATATCGTCAGCTCGGACAGCCGTGGCTCCAATCCAGAATTGAATCGGCAATAAAGACCGAGCGCTTGCCCCCGGCGCAACAATTCGTGCCGATGTAGCCACACTAGGAAGGGGCCGTTCACCCGGCCGCGCGGACCGGCCGTGATCTCGTCAAAGATGTCCTTCTGCTCCGGCGACAGTTGCTCGTAGGACAGCTCGGGCACTCTCATCTTCTTCTTCCGTTCTTGTCGCGTGAAGTTTGCCGGCCGGATCGCCGATAGGAGCGGCGGACATCAAACCTGCGCAAACCGCGAAATATTGTCAATTGGATTATTACTAATAATGTTCTAGATCAAAATGCCTTTTTCCTTCCAGAAGCGGATTTGGAGACGTGGATGCATCGCGTTCAAGCCCGCACAGAAATACACGGCGTAGTTTCCGCGCTTGAAGAGGACATCCTGTTTGGCCGGATCGGGCCCGGCGCGAGGCTGATCGAAGACGAGATCATCGAGCGCTTCCAAACGAAGCGCCATTTCGTCCGCGAGGCGTTTCGCGAGCTCGAGAAGCTCGGTGTCGTTTCCCGGTCGCCCAACAAGGGCGCGAGTGTCCGCAGTTTCACGCGGGAGGAAATGGAAGAAATCTATGCCGTACGCATCATCCTCGCTCGAGAGGCGGCCGTCCTCATCAGATTTCCGGTTGATGCCGCATTGATCGCCAAGCTTGAGCAGATTCATCGCGAGCATCAGGACAATGCGAAGCGGATGGACTTTCTTGCGATCAACCGTCTCAACAACGAATTCCACTCACTCTTGCTGTCGCTGTGTGGAAACAGGCATTTGAGCCAGCTAATCGATCACTACGCCTGGATCACGCAAGCATTCAGGGCGATCGGCATTGCCAATCCCGAATTGCTTGCGAATGCGCAGCTCGAACATCAGGCGATGATCGACGCTTTGCGCTTCGGCGACAGCAACGGGCTGGTGCGACTCTGCGTGCAACACATGTTGCCTGCGAAGGAAGCATTTTTCCGGGCGCGAGGATGGCTGTAATCGCCCTCTCTAATTGCGCATGCGAACATCAGTCCGCCGAGGTTGCGTCTGTCGGATGCCTTGCGCGGTCAGCGGCCTCCGCGACTGCGACGAACGTGTCGTTGACATCCAAATCACTCTCTAGGATCATTAATAATCTTAGTAACAATGAAGCGCCGATCTCGGGTAACCCTGAAGGAAAAGCGCGCTCACAAGGCTGACCGGGCGAACCCGCTCCGATGCGTGGAGGAATATATGGATAAGACGCGTCGGAAACGCCTTGGCATGCGCGGCGACTGATTTTGTCGCCGTCGCCATCAAACATCGGCGAAGTGCCCGGGAAAGCACGCAACTCGATGCGCGCGGCGGTCCTGCACATTCGCAACGCAAGTAAGACCTACTTTACGGCGGTCGGCCAGCCGTCGGTTGCGCTCTGTCCGGTCGATACCGAGATACGCGACGGCGAGTTCGTCAGCTTTGTCGGGCCCAGCGGCTGTGGGAAAACGACGCTACTCAAAATGAGCGCCGGCCTGATCTCGCAAACCACCGGCGACATATTGTTCAAGGAAACAGGCAAGCCGATTCCGACCGGTGCCTATGGCTTCGTTTTTCAGTCGCCGGCGCTGCTGCCGTGGCGCACGGCCCTGCAAAACGTCATGCTTCCCTCGGTGATCTTCCGCTCGTCATTGCGGGCGGCCGAAACCAGGGCGCGTGACCTGCTTCAACTGGTCCAGCTTCCGGCAGCCGCCGAAAAGTATCCGCGCGAACTATCCGGCGGCATGCAACAACGCGTGGCGATCGCCAGGGCGCTGATCCACGATCCCGACCTGTTGTTCATGGACGAACCGTTTGGCGCGCTCGACGCCATGACCCGCGACGAGCTGAACCTTGAGCTGCAGCGCATCCAGCAACAGGCCGGAAAAACCGTCGTGTTCGTCACGCATGACATAGAAGAAGCCGTCATGCTGTCGGATCGCATCCTGGTCTTTTCGAGCGGTCCGGGACGCTTGATAGGCGAAGTGGAGATCGATCTTCCCCGTCCCCGAACACTCGCCGACCGCGCAACGCCAGCGTTCGGCGCCATAGCGAGCAAGGTCCGGGACATGCTCAGCGCGGCGAGCAAAGGTTAGCGTCGATGGCACTGGAACAGCAGGCGACAGTGACCGCAACGGGGGCCGCGCCCGGAGTCAAGCGTCGCCGGATCGGTGTCGAAGCATTGGCATCCGCGGGGCTGGCTCTAGCGCTTATCATCGCGGCCCAACTCGCGTCATCTTACGGCGTCGTCTCAGACCTGATCCTGCCGAAACCCTCGACCGTCGCTGTCGTATTGTTTGAGGGATTTGCCTCCGGTTACTACGTCGAACACACGCTATCGACGATCATCTCGCTCTTGTCCGGCTTTGTGGTGGCGAGCCTCTTCGCGATCGCGCTCGCAGGCCTGCTTTCGAGCCTGCCAGCCATGGAGCGCATTCTCACGCCGTTTCTGGTCGCTTTCTAAAGCCTCCCAAAGATCGCGCTCGCTCCGCTGATCATCATCTGGTTCGGGTTTGGCGCCTCTGCAAAGATCGTCATCGTTGCGACGTCCTGCTTCTTTCCTGTCCTGATCAATGCGCTTCAGGGTTTGAAGATCAGGGAACGCGATCGCTATGAATTGCTGAGATCGCTGGGAGCGACGAAATGGCAGATGTTCGCTCACCTGCGGCTGCCCGATGCACTGCCCTATATCTTTGCGGGGCTGCATGTCGGCGCCATCTTCGCACTTATTGGTACCGTTGTAGCTGAATTCGTCGGCAGTGGTCAGGGCATAGGTTACGCCATGCTCGCCGCCAAGGCTCAGTTCGATGTCGCGGGCGTGTATGCATGTCTTGTCATTCTGATGGCTCTTGGCATCGCGTTGCACTGGCTCATGGCTTCTATCGAGCACCGAGTCGCCTTCTGGGTGGAAGACCTTTCGCGTATCGCAACATGATCAAACATTGCTGGCATTCAAGACCAGCTGGAGACCGGGGAGCAAATCACATGGCTAAATCGACAACGAAAAAAGTGAGCTTTCGATCAATTGCGCTGGCGCTCGCGATGATCGGCGGCATTGGTTCCGCGCATACGGAAGAAACCAAGCAGCTTCCCGTCAAGCTCGGCATGCCGAGCCCCGTTGTTCAGGCCATCGGGGCTTACTATAGCTCTATTCCGGCAACGCTCTACTGGAAGGACGAAGGTCTCGACGTCAAGATCGAGAATATGAACGGCGCGAACGCCGCCGCGGAAGCGCTGAGCGCCGGGCTATTGGATGTCACACTTGGCGCAAGCCAGGCGCTCTTCAATCTCGAAAAAGCCCGCCCCGGCACCGCTATCGGTTTCTATGCTCTCATCAACCGCTTTCAGGACGTCACCGCCGTCCTGGCCGACAGCAAGCTCAACACCGTGCTCGATCTTCAAGGCAAGCAGATCGGCGTTCAGAGCCTGGCCAACACGCAGGGGCCGGTCTTGAAGGCGCTGATCAAGCAGGCCGGTGGGGATGCGTCCAACACGCAACTCGTCGCAGTCGGCGACGTCGCCGAGGCAGGCTTTGCCTTGCAGAAAGGACGAGTCGACGCAATCGCCATGGCTGACGGGCAAATCGCTCAAATCGATGCCAAGGGCATTAAGCTCAAGAAGATCACGACCCCGGCGATGGACCTGACGAAGGTCGGATTCGGCGGCGCGATTTTCACACGGCGCGACTTCCTGGCGAAAAATCGTGAAACCCTGGTTCGCCTGGCGCGAGGCATCGCCAAAGCCTCGATCTTTGCCAAGGAGAATCCCGAGGCCACGATCCGGATCCACTGGAAATTCTATCCGGCCACGAAGCCGCGTGGAGTCGACGACGCGGAAGCCATGCGGATGAGCCTTGCCGCGTTGAACGCGCGGATGGAAAACGTCGAGCCCGCCCAAAATCTTTGGGGCTTCGCGACCGACGATCAAATCAAGAGTTTCGTCGAACTGCTGGTCACCAGCGGCGCGCTGAACGAGCCGATGGCACTGGATCGATTTTGGACCGCCGACCTGGTGAAGGACATCAACAATTTCGATGCAGAAGCCGTGCGCAAGCAGGCTCGGGAATACAAGGATTGATCACCGCTCTGATCGGCGGCGCGGTACAAGTTCTGCCGTCATTCGCCATTCCATTTCGGAAGATGGATTGGCGAGCGCATATCGCGAATCGGTCGTTTGAAGGCTCGTCAGGGACTGACAAGCCTCTTACGAATGGCATAGCGGACGAGTTCGGCCGTTGACGACATGCCGAGCTTGCGCATTGCGGACGCGCGATGAGTCTCGACCGTCTTCACGCTCAGCTTCAGGACAGCGCTGATGGATTTATTGGTATGTCCTTCCGCAATGAGTTGGACGACGCTCTGCTCACGCGGTGTGAGCAGCATGTCCAGCTTGTTCTGCTTGTTGCTTCGGTAGTCGTGGAGCAGCTTCTCCATCAGGACGCTGGTGAAATAGGGTCTGCCGTCGAGCAGTGCCTCAATTGCGGAGATCAGGTGCTTCCTGGCGTCCGACTTGAAAAGGAAGCCGCGGACGCCCGCGAGAATGGCTTCTGTCAGCAATTCCTCATTTTCGTGCATCGTCAGAATCAGGACCTGTGCGCGCGGATGGAGCGACTTGAGGCGGCGGCTGACCTCGAGGCCGTTCATCAAGGGCATCGAATAGTCGACGATCACGACGTCCGACCGCGTCTCCAATGTCAGCGCAACCGCTTGCTGGCCATTGGTCGCCTCTCCGCTCACGGTCCAGTCAGAGCGAGCCTCAATGATTGCTCGTAGCCCAGAACGTACGACCTCATGATCATCCGCAATCACAATGCGCTTCACGGCCTCATTCCCGTATTCCGCCCGCGACCTGTCGGGCAATCAGCGGCAGGGAAATTACGTTAGCATACTGATCGCCACTCAAGGGATTATCCCTCAGAACCCGCAGATTTCGCGGCGAATTTACTGATATGCACGATCCATCGTCTTCGGCAGGCATGGAGGATGATGGTGCCTTGAGACAATTTGTACCGACATCGTGAGCTTGGACCGCCGGTCGGGTGGCCAGTGCCTGGGGAATTCCTGGTACGTGGTCAGGCAATCACCCGATATTTTCCGCTCTCACAGGAGCACAGGATGTGATCCTCGAGTGAAGCCATCGAACGAGGCAGTGCCGCCGCCGTATAGCGGACGCTTCACTTGATCGTGCTGTCAATCCGAGAACCTGCGCTCGACGTGATGGCAATCGGCTTGATGGTCGCCAAGCGGCACCTCCCACGACCGGGCAAGGTTCCCGGCCGGCATCGCTATCACGCTTAACGAGGCCCCGACCAAGTCGAAGCAAGGAGGACTTTTCAGATGCGCAAGCTTGTCTTGATGACGTTCGGAATCCTGGGGATGTTCGCGATCCTGCCAACTGTGGCTACTCCGGCAAACGCAGCAAGCCAATGGTGTTCAAGGGACCGAGGAATGACGCACTGCGCATACTCCACCGAGGAGCAATGCCGCGCATCCAGGAGCGGAAGGGGTGGTACCTGCTTCCGCCGGCACGCGTCACGCTAGTCGCGCGAGTGCCCTGCAGGGCAGCGAGAGCATATCCAAAACGGTAGCGCCGAACGAACTGCTCGTGGGCGCCGTCTGTCCCATTTTGGATTCGGCTTCGCTGCCACGCAGTCGCTGGCGACGCTTGGCGGAGCGGCGATGGACTCGTGGCCCCGGCGACCAGGGAGGAACGCCTGATCGCAGCGTAGAAACCGGGACTAGCGCCGCCCTCCAGCGAGGCGCAGCAGCATCATGAACAGGTTGATGAAGTTGAGGTACAGCGACAGGGCAGCGATCACGGACTTGCGGCCCGCCGAGGTTTCATCATCCGTGCTGTCATACATCGCCTTGATCCGCTGCGTGTCGTAGGCGGTCAGGCCGGCAAAGACGCCAACACCGATGACCGAGATCAGCCAGTCAAGTCCGGTCGACCTCAGGAAGAGATTGACCAGGCTCGCGATAATGATGCCGATCAGTCCCATGAACAGGAAGGAGCCGAATCCGGAGAGGTCACGCCTGGTGGTGTAACCAAACAGGCTGAGCGCCCCGAACATCGCGGCCGTGATGAAGAATACGCGTGTGATCGAGGAGTTGGTATAGATGTGGAACAGGATCGAGAGCGACACACCGACCAGGGCCGCATAGACGAAGAACAGCCACCGCGCCGTTGTCACCGACAGTGTATTGATGCGCGCGCTGATGAAGAACACCATTCCCAGGGGCGCCAGGATGAATACCCACATCAGTGGATTGTGCAGGAGTGCCGGGCCGGTGAGTTGGTACGTCAGCCAAGCGACGAGCGCGGTCAAGGCGACACCAGCAGCCATGTGGTTGTATATGCGCAGCATGTAGCTGCGCAGACCGGCGTCGATCGCAATCGCAGTATTGCCGGCACCCGAGGCCGCCAAGTTCTGATCATAGTTTGACATTGAGCACCCTCCTCTCGCATCCGCGGCAGAGCGACGTTAGTTCCCCGGACCTTGCCCGGGATATCGGATGATCACCCGAGCCCGGGAGGACGAAACTACCCTGTCCCCCGACGCTTCCATGCTGGCCGGATATCGTCTTCCGCTTTACAAAACCGTAACCTGACTCTCCGCGGAGTCCTCATCCCTTTTGCGGAAGCCCCTTACGCGTTTGTCACTGGAAGCTTGCAACGCTTCCGGCCTAACTCGGGACATGCGCTACTTCTTTCATATCGTCGACAAATACGGTCTCTCCGCGGACCGAACCGGATGTGAGTATGCCGACCCCGACGCGGCCGTTCTCCACGCCAGACGCATCGCCACCGAGCTCTCGAAGGCTGGTGAATTCTTCCGATCGAGCGTCGTGCTTGTCACGGCCCGCCGTTCCCGCGCCGACATCCCGTCGTGACCAAGGCGCTGCCAATAGCCAGGAAATCGGCATGCCGATTTCCTGCCCGTGCCCTCTACAGAGAATCCCTGATTTGCGCACCGGAAGGCTGCTCCTAACTTCGCGCCTTAAGGGTTGGCCTGCTTTTCCTTCTCGCCACGCATGAACGCAAGGAGGCGGTCTTCAAGACGGTCGAAGCCGGTTCGTTTGCAGCACTCATGATCGCCGCATGCACCGGCGGTCGGAGCGATCTCGATCTGACGTCTTGTTGTTGTCACGCATTCACCATTTGGAGGCTAGCATGAATATCCCGACCGTTTGCGGCGCCCTGATTCTTGGTGGACTGGTGGCAATAACCGCACCAACAACCGCGTCTCTGGCTCAGTCGAACGACAAGGGCGCGTCGGCGTCAAAGGACACCGGCGCATCCGCGCCAACCAGTTCGAGGCCCAATACCAACACGAACCCGACCAAGCATCGCTACTGGCGTCATCGCGGCGGCGTACATCCACACTATGGCAGCCGCCGCGTTCGCACCTAGATTCCGGTCCCGGCGCTGATCACTTCCGTTCCTTCGAGTTGGCCGACCGATGCAATACGAGGACACGGGAGGATGTTGCGCTTTCGTCCCTTATTGTTCAACCAGCTTGGCCCTGACCGCGTAACGCACCAGTCCAGCGATCGAATTTACGCCCAATTTACCCATCGCCGACGCCCGATGAGTTTCCGTGGTTTTTACGCTTGAGTTCAGGATGGCGCTGATACCCTTGTTGCTATACCCCTCTGCCACGAGCTTGACGACGAGCCGCTCCCGCGGAGAGAGCCTTGCATGTCCTTCGCTCATTTCCTCCGGCTCTCGGCGCGTTTGAACACAAAATCGTCCCCCCACAAATGGCCTGCCCGCCATGAGGGCCTCGACGGCTGCTATCAGCAATTTGTTCGCCTCGGACTTGGCCAGGAATCCGCGGGCGCCCGCCTGAAACGCCTCTTGCGCCAGCACCTCGGACTCATGCGCGGAGAAAATCAGCACCCCCGTCTGCTTGAGATGCTTCTTGAGCTGTCTCGCGACTTCCACACCGGTCATACGCGGCATGAAGAAATCTACGATCGCAACGTCAGGCCGCTCCTCAAGAGCCGTCTCCAATGCTGTTCTACCGTCGGCCGCCTCGGCCACAACATTCCAGCCCGGACGCTGCTCCAGCACCGCCCGTATTCCAGATCGTACTGCATCATGATCGTCAGCTATGAGGATTCGCTTCATGAGAGGCCTCCTGGACCGGGTGCCCGAGAGAAACCAGACGAGCCATGAGACCCGTCGTTAGGAGCCTTTCTTGACTGCAGACCTACGGCCGTTCCTTTCGACCGCAAAAGCACGCGGAAAGGTCGCGCGCAGGATGGTTCCTCGCTGCACCGCTGTCGGTGCGGATAGAATCTCCAGCCGCCCGTGCATCTCTTCCAGTCTGGCCTGCATAATGCGAAGCCCCGTCCCGAGCGGGCGAAAGCGGCACACGCGATTGCCCGCCATCATGCCTTGCCCGTCGTCCCGGATCTCGATCTGGAACTCTCTTTCCCTCGCCTCAATCGTTATGTCGACTTTCGTCGCCTTCGCATGACGGTAGACGTTCGTCAGCCCCTCCTGGACAATTCTCATCAACGATCGCTGTTTCGCGTGCGGCAGACTGTCCACCACAGGCGATATCGAGAGCTCAACGGCCAGCGATGTCCGAGCTGCGAACCCGTCCGCGTATCGCTCGATGGTCGTTTTCAGCCTGCCCTCAAACAGGTTCTGTGGGTGCAGCAAATATGTGAGAGAACGCAGTTCTTTCAGAGCGCGGTTTATTGAGAGGTCGATTTGCTCGCAATGCTGCTCCGCCTTCAGCCGATCTCCCAGCGCGTTTCTTAGCTGCATCACACCGAGGCTCGCCGCTATCAGATGCTGGCCCGTCGAATCGTGAAGCTCAGACGCAATTCGCTGATGAAGCTCTTCCTGCAGCCTCGTCAACTCCGAATCCAACTTGCAGGTCCGTCTTACCTCTCCAGAGGCAGTTCGAGGATTCCGACGGACCAACGAATACTGAAGGGACATGACATACTCCCTTTTCTCCAGCGTCTAACCAAGCGCCGGTTCTGACGCGCACACAGACAAATCCGCATAAGTTGAGTAGATATTCGGACTGCACCTTCGGTATATACCACTACGTAGGATTCCCGTAGGCAAGGAATTTCGGCGATGTGGGCAGCGTTCCAAGCTCAACATTCTTCGATCAGATCAGTTCGCTGAAGGAATTTCCGGAATAGCGATCGGGCAGCGCAGCTGACCAATTCCGCCTGGTGCGCGAGATCTTCAGCTGCGCTTTGGCATTGAATTAAAGTCTACTCACAATGAGCCGATCCCTGACCCCCGGCGGTTCAGGATCTCTCAGGACGGCTCCCAAACTCCATGCTCTATGTTGATCTCACTTGAGCCCTGACGCACCGGTCGATCCATGGCCGGCGCGACGTTTCGTTGTTGACCCGGCACGGAAACGCCCGAACAACGAACAGGTGCGGAAAAATGACGCAGCGCGGCAACACTCTTCTTGCTCAGCGATGGGTCCGGCTGACGTGCCGCACAACCGGCGCGACTATCGGCGAAGCCGTTAGATAGCCGCGTCGCACCGCAAGAGGTGCGACGGCTGGAGCTGTCGCCGGGCCCGTCGGCAACATCGCCATTCGCATCACCGGTACCGGCGAAGCCATATCGCGTTGCTCAAGGAGCACGGACCACCGCGATGCCCGTTACATGGGACGGGCTGAACGACGCCGCGCACAGCGACGTCGGCTCCGAGATCCAGCTATCCCTCTAAATTCCGGTCGGCTCGTGAAAAGGACTAGCCAAATCCGATCTCCGCTCCTATCCTGCATGCAAGAACGAGTTTATGGCATACATGACCAAGACCGCCAGCCTACAATATCTCTACACGGCGCCGGGGCGCGACGAACCTCGCCGACAGGCCGCTGTGCACTTCGCGGGCGATCGCATCTCGGAAATAAGCGACGGCGCTCAAGGCGGCGGTTTGCTGGCAATGCCCGCCCTCGTTGATGCTCACGATCACGCACGAGGGCTTCACCACATTGGGTTTGGCGCCAGAGACCAGAACTTCGAATTGTGGCGCGCGGCACTCTACGCACAGCCCCCTATCGACCCGTATCTGAACGCAGCTCTTGCGTTTGGACGCTTGGCCGAATCGGGGGTTGGAACGGTCATGCACGTCTACTCTTCGATACGTGTCGACCGACTGCTCGACGATGCCGAAGCGATCGCGCGCGCCGCGCGCGATGTCGGCATACGGCTAGGCTTCGTCGTCCCGCTTCGGGACGTTCAGACACTTGGTTACGGTTCAGACGAGCAATTGCTGGCATTGCACGACCAGCAAGACCAGCAGTTTGTCCGGGACACTTGGCTCTACCCGTTTCCCTCGCCACAAACCTATATGGATCTCGTCAAGGAGATCGCGCATCGCATCGAAGGACCGCTCGTTACAGTTCAACTTGGTCCCAACAGCCCGCAAGCGTGCAGCGATGCGCTTTTGGACGCCATTGCGGAAGCGTCAGCGCAAGACCGTCGCCGCATTACCACACACTTGCTCGAAACCTCCACCCAACGCAAATGGGCAGATAGCCAGCATGAAGCAGGCTTCATCAAACGGCTCTGCGACATTGGGATAATCTGCGAACGTTTCACCGGAGCGCATGGCGTCTGGCTCCGCCCCGATGATGTCGCCCTGATGGCAGAGCGGAAAGCCCAAATCGCCATCAACGTAAGTTCAAACCTTCGGCTAAGGTCCGGTCTGGCACCCGTCGACAGCTACATACGGGGGAAGATGCCCTTCAGCTTCGGCGTCGACTCCTTCGGATTCGATGACGATGATGATGCGCTCCGAGAGCTTCGCCTCGCAAACTGGATCTTCTCGCCGCACGATACAGATACGCCGCTGACTCCCGCCTTTCTGTTCGATGGCTGGCACAAGAACGGCTTTCTTGCGGTCACCGGACAGGAGAACTATGGCCGGATTGTACCCGGCGCACCGGCGGATCTGCTCGTTCTCGACTACGATCAACTCAGCTACGACCTCATCGAGGACGTGATCGATCCGCTGGAAGTGGTGCTGACCCGCGCCAGCGCTCGGCACGTCAAGTCGCTCTATGTTGCCGGACGCGAAATTGTACGTGATGGCAAAGTTGCCGGCGTCGATCTTCCAGCGATCGAGCGGGAAGTGATCGCGCAGGCTCGCTCCCACAGCGCACGTATCAGATCACTCAAGCCAATTCTGGAACGTTCACAGTCGACGCTGGCAAAGTTCTATTCGAGCGGCGGACACCTCCGAAGAGAACAATGATTCAGGTTCATCCAATCCGATCTTTCTCCCCGCCAGTTTGGCATGGTGCTTGCACGTAATCCTGCAACGAAAGTCATAAGGCCGCGCGTCAACGGGCCCTAATTTCAACGAGGTGAAAGCATGTCGAAGTTGTCACTCCGCACAGCCCTCTTCCTCACCGCTCTGCCGATGCTGGTAGCCGGCAACGCAAGCTTCGCCGATACGATCAAGGTTGGCGCGGTCTATCCGCTGACGGGACCAGTCGCCGAAGACGGCGCAGTCGTTCTCAAGGGCGCCAAGCTTGCGGTCAAACTCTTCAACGATGCCGGCGGCCTCAACGGGCAAAAGGTCGAATTGCTTGTCGAGGACGGCGCGTGCATTCCAGCACAATCCGTCGCGAGTGCGGAGAAACTGTTGTCCGCAAACAAGGTGGTCGGGCTCGCCGGTGCATTTTGCAGTTCGTCCAGCGGCGCGACCATGGACGTCGCCCAGCGGTACAAGGTGCCCATGGTTGCAGGGATATCGACAGCCCCCAATCTGACGGAACGCAACAACCGCTATTTCTTCCGTATCCAGGCTACGTCCCAGATGCTCGCGGATGCCTTCGCACCCAAGATGATGAGCCTCGCCGGCGGCAAAAAGGTCGCCTTCCTCGTGGTCAATGACGACTGGGGCCGCTCCATTGCGCAGTATTACAAGACCTCGCTCGAACATAGTGGCGCCGAGACGGTAACCACCCAGATCTACGACGTCACTGAAACGGATCTGTTCTCCTACATTACGAACATCAAGCGCGCCGCTCCGGATGCCATCATGATGGCGGCCAACACCCAGAACGCGGTGACGGTGACCGAGCAATTGCGCCAGATGGACGTCAAGTCGAAACTGTTCGGCGAAGGATCGTTCACCGCGAAATCCTATTACGACGCGGTCGGAAATAAGGGTGACGGGATCGACGGTCTCATGCCTTACGTTCCGAGTTTCGACAACGCGGTGAACAAGAGCTTCGTCGAGGCTTACAAGGCTGCCTACGGTGAATTGCCAAACAACAACGCGGCCGCGGGCTTCGAGGAGCTGACGATCCTCACCAACGCCATCAAGTCAGCCGGCAAAGCCGATCCGGAAGCGATCCGGGATGCGATTGCGAACAACGCTACGCCCGGCCCGTCCGGCGAGATCAAATTCAACGACAAAGGACAAGGCTACGGCTTTACCGTCTTCTTGACCCGCAACGAGAATGCGCAACCGGTCATCGAAGCGACGGCTCCGGTCGCCAAGCCGAATTAGCAAGCAGCCTGGCGATCACGGCGCATGGAATTCATTCCGCAATACATCTTCAACGGACTGGTTGTCGGCTGCAGCTATGCCCTGATCGCCGTCGGACTGACGGCGATCTTCGGGCTGATGCAGATAGCCAATTTCGCCCACGGCCAGTTCTATATGCTGGGGGCTTTTTTCGCGTACTGGCTGACCCGCATCGTCGGCCTCGATTACTGGACAGGTCTTGTCGCGAGCGTCCTGGGGGTGATGCTGGTTGGCGTCGTATTGGAGCGAACGCTCTTCCGCATTTTGCGCGGGGCATCGCTATCAAGCAGCATACTGGCGACGATTGCCCTCTCCATTTTTCTCGAAAACCTGGCTCTTTACGTCTGGGGAGCACGACCGCAAAAGATCGTCACGCCGTTCAAAACCGGAAGCTTGGAATTCCTTGGGATATTCACCACTCCCGAACGTCTGCTCATGCTGCTGGTCACGATCGCCATCGTCATCCTGCTGCAGCTGGGATTGCGCTATACGCAAACAGGAAAGGCAATCCGCGCCACCTTTCAGCAACGCGAAGCCGCCGCTCTCGTGGGCATCGACATTGACCGTCTCTACACGCTCACATTCGCCATTGGCGCCGGCCTGGCCGCGCTTGCGGGCGTACTACTCGGCACAATTTTCGTCGTGCAGCCAGCGATGGGCGGGGTGGCCACGCTGAAAGCCTTTGTCGTCGTGACCCTCGGCGGCATCTCGAGCTTTGCCGGAGGGATAGCTGGAGGCCTGCTGCTGGGCTTGGGCGAGAGCTTCGGCGCGATCATCGCCCCTGCATACAAGGATGCGGTCGGCTTCATTCTGGTCATGCTCGTGCTTCTCTACAAGCCCGACGGTCTGTTCGGAAAGTGGTCGTGAAGCCGTACCCTACTCCACTGAACCTGCTGCTGCGCACCGCTATCGCAGGAGTTCTGCTATTCGCGCCGTGGCTGGTCGGAACCGACTACTATCTGCACATCGCGATCATGTCCCTGGTCTTCGTCATCCTTGCGACCAGCCTGGACATCCTCGTCGGCTATTCCGGGTTGCTCTCGCTGGGTCACACCGCTTTCTTTGCGTTTGGCGCATATGCGGCGGCATTGCTGTACCTGCATTTCGGTATCCCGCTGTGGGGCACCCTCTTCGCCGGCGGCGCCGTTGCCGCGCTCATCGCCTGGGTGCTCGGACTACTGATCCTCAACGTCCGAGGTCATCGCTTTGTAATAACCACGGTGGTCTTCGCGGAGTGTGGTCGGCTCGTCGCCTATAATTGGACCAGCCTCACCAACGGCCAGATCGGGTTATCGGGAATTCGGCCGCCTGTGCTCGACATCCCCGGACTGCCGCGCATCGACTTCAATTCTCGCGCCGCATATTACTATCTCGCACTCGCTGTCGCGACGATCTGTGTGACGATCATCCTGCGCATCGTGCAATCACCTATCGGGTGGCGCATGCTGGCGTTGCGGGAAAACGAGCGCTTGGCGGAGGCAAACGGCGTCAACACCAGGCAGATATCCACCATCGCTTTTGTATCCAGCGCGTTTTTTGCAGGCGTTGCCGGCGCGCTGTACGCGCACTACACCGGCTTCATCAGCCCCGACCTGTTCTACTTTTCGTACACGACCACGATGTTGATCATGGTGTTCCTCGGTGGGAAGGGCACCATCATCGGCCCCGTAATTGGCGCCGTTGCCTTTACGATCCTGCCCGAAGCGCTGCGCGTAACCGCAGATTTCCGTCTGATGACGTTCAGCTTGATTCTGCTTCTGCTCGTCGTCTTTGCACCGGACGGGCTCGTTGGTTTGTTCGATCGGTTGCGTTCTCGTCATGCATCGGCAAGGAAGGTCGCTGATGCTTGACGTGAGGAACCTTGGCGTCTCGTTCGGCGGCGTGGTCGCGCTGCGCGCCGTCACGTTTGCGACCCAAGCCAATCAGATCACGAGCGTGGTGGGCCCCAATGGAGCCGGCAAGACCACGCTTTTCAACATCATCAGTGGGTTCCAGCGGCCAGGTTCGGGGAGCGTCTCCTTTAACGACCAACCGCTCATTGGTTTGCGGCCGAGCCGAATTGCAGAGGTTGGCCTGGTCAGGACCTTCCAAAAGACTGAAGTTTTCAAGGGGCTCTCGGTTGAGCGCGCCGTCAAAATTGGAACCGCCTGCGGTCGTGACTTTCCGCTCTGGCGCGCGCTGTGGCCACGCGCGATCGGCAAGGCGCAGGATATAGCACGCCGAGAAACCGAGCTGATCCTCGACACTTGCGGGCTTACTTCGGTGGCGCGAAAGACGTGCGCAGCGCTGTCCTATGGCGAGCAGCGCATTCTCGAAATTGCGCTCGCGCTCGCCGCGCGCCCCCGGTTGCTGATGCTTGACGAGCCGGCCTCGGGTCTCAATCCCACAGAGGCACGTCTGCTCGGTGACATGATCATAAAGATCAGGGCGCAAGGGATAGGAGTCGTGCTGATCGAACACAATATGCAACTGGTGATGCGCGTCTCGGACCACATTATCGTGCTTCATCACGGCGAAAAGATCGCCGAGGGCGAGCCGAGCGAAGTCGCCCGCGACCAGCGCGTCATCGATGCATATCTGGGCGGGGGCGACATTGCTGCAACTTGAAGGCGTCGAGAGCGGCTACGGGCGTGCACGCGCACTTCACGGGATTTCGCTCGTGGTCGACGCCAAAGAGGTGGTGGCGCTGATCGGTGCAAACGGGGCTGGCAAGTCAACTATCCTGCGCGCTATTTCCGGCCTCAATCCCGTATTCTCGGGGTCGATCCGCTTCGAGGGAACCGAGATCGGCAATACAAAGCCGCGAGAGATCGTCCGGCTCGGTATCGCGCATTGCCCGGAAGAGCGAAAGATCTGGCCGGACCTCACCGTACTTGAGCATCTCGAATTGGGATCGACCGTTCGCGGCAGGGCGCAAGCAAGCCAACTCGACGAAATGTATGCGATGTTTCCCATTCTCGGCGAGCGGCGCAAGCAGCTTGCAGGCACCCTCTCCGGCGGTCAGCAACAGATGGTGGCGATCGCGCGTGCCCTCATGTCCCGGCCGAAGCTCCTGATGCTGGACGAACCCTCGTTGGGGCTCGCGCCAAAGGTGACCGAGGAAGTGATGGCGACGATCGGTCGCGTCAACAATTCAGGCACAGCGATTCTCCTCGTGGAGCAGAATGCTCATTTTGCGCTGTCCACTGCGAAGCGTGCCTATGTCATCGAGAACGGTGTCGTTCGCCGTGAGGGAACGACATCGGATTTGCGTGACGATCCATCCATCCGCACGGCTTATTTGGGATTCTGATCTTGCGTC
>Ga0153954_1000432_pt1 | contig 33714 bp, 32 predicted proteins | sample TSFL038MetaG_FD_102277 | JGI IMG/M metagenome (GOLD analysis project Ga0153954, IMG submission 102277) | Attine ant fungus gardens microbial communities from Florida, USA - TSFL038 MetaG | ecosystem: Host-associated > Fungi > Mycelium > Unclassified | place: USA: Florida, Wekiwa Springs State...
GGCCGACAGGCTGCGTCAGGGCGTTGCGACCGACATCATCATCTTGACGGCGGCCCTGGTTGCGAGACTGGCCGAGGAGAAACTGGTCGTCCCCTCCTCCACCAAGGATGTTGGCCTCGTCGAAACCGCGCTCGGGGTGCGCGGCGGCGATCCGAAAGTATCAGCCAATACTGCCGACGAGCTGCGCGCGGCATTCCAGGCGGCGGACGCGATCTTCGTGCCCGACATCAAAGCCTCGACCGCCGGCATCCATGTCGCCAAGGTGCTGGCGCAGCTTGGCATCGCCGATCAAGTGGCCGCGCGGCTGAAAATCTATCCGAATGGCGCAACCGCGATGCGCGAGCTTGCGGCGTCCGATGCAAGACGTCCGATCGGCTGCACGCAATCGACCGAGATCATCTCGACCAGGGGCGTGGAGCTCTCCGGCTCGCTGCCCAAGGGATGCGATCTCTCGACCACCTATACGGCTGGCGTCACGACCAGCGCTGCGCATGCCCAGCAGGCCCAAACCCTGATCGACCTGCTCACCCACGCAGACTCAAGCGACGCGCGCACCCGCGCCGGCTTCCTATAAGCGAGCTTCCTACAGCCTGACCCCAGCGTAACGCCCGGCCCGCAGCCCATCGACTGCGGCCCCTGTGATAGTGCCCTACTTCAAGTGCTCTCGCGCGTCTCGAACGCGGCTGCACTTGCTCTCTTTATAAGATTTATATATTAATATATTAATCGAGGAAGCAACCATGTCCACACGCGGGACGGAAAAGAGGGAGGCCCGGGAGGCCGCGCCACCACGCGTGAGCGCCGGCGGCGTACGGCATGGCCGGCCGCGCAACACCGCCGCCTCGCGGATCTACAGGGATTTGCGCACCGAGCTGGTCTCGCTCGAACGGCGCCCGGGCGAAGCAATTTCGGAGGCCGAGATCGCCCTCGCCTATGGCGTCAGCCGGACCCCCGTTCGCGAAGCCATCCTGAAACTATCGGATGAGGGCCTGGTCGATATCTTCCCGCAGTCCGGCATCAACGTCTCGCGCATCCCGATCGCCGCGCTGCCGGAAGCCATCGTCATCCGCAAGGCGCTCGAGGAAACCACGACACGGCTGACGGCCCAGCTCGCCACGCCGAGCCAGATTCTGGCGCTGCAATCGATCCTGGAGCGCCAGCGCGAGGCAGACGCCGCTGGTGACCGCGAGGCCTTCCATCGCGCCGACGAATTGTTTCACGCCACCATCGCCGAGATCGCGAAATATCCGGGCATCTGGCAGCTGATCCTGCAGGTGAAGGTCCATGTCGACCGCTTTCGCCTGCTCACCTTGCCGCAGGCGGGAAGGATGGCGACGGTGATCGCCGAACATGAGCGCATCCTGTCGGCGATCGAAGCGCATGATGTCGATGCCGCGGCACTCGCCATGGGCAAACACATCGAGCGGCTGCTCGGCGATATCGCGGGGATCAAGGACATCAATCCGGAGTTTTTCGACGAGCGAAGCTGATCACACGAAACAAGCCGGCGTCGTCGACAGACTTTGCAGGACAGGCCGTCCGGCGAACTGAACGAGAGAACGGCACCACATGGGAGGGAACGGAAATGAAACGACGTGATTTTCTGAAACTCGGCGCGGGTCTCGGCGCCGCCGCGCTCCCTGCGTTGCCTAACGCACAGGCGCAGTCGAAAACCGTATTCAAGGCCGCTGACGTGCAGCCGGCCGGTTATCCCACGGTGGCGGCAACCGAAAGCCTGGGCAAGAAGCTCGAGGTCGCAACCAGCGGCCGGTTGTCGGTGCAGATGTATCCATCCGCCCAGCTCGGCGGCGAGAAGGAGACCATCGAGCAGACCCAGATCGGCGCGATCCAGATGCTGCGGGTCAGCGCCGGCGCGCTCGGACCGATCGACGACGACATCAACGTCGTCAACATGCCGTTCCTGTTCAAGAACACGGCGCATGCGCGAAAGATGATGGACGGCGCGATCGGCCAGGACCTGCTCGACAAGATCACGGCCAACGCCAACGCCGGATTGGTCGCGTTGTGCTGGATGGATGCGGGCGCCCGCAGCATCTACAACCACAAGCACCCGGTCAAAACCATCGAGGACCTCAAGGGGCTGAAGATCCGCGTGATCGGCAATCCGATCTTCATCGACATGATCAACGCGCTTGGCGGCAACGGCGTCGCAATGGGCTACGATCAGGTGTTCGGCGCGCTGCAGACCGGGGTGATCGACGGCGCGGAGAACAATCCGCCGAGCTATGTCTTCAGCAACCACTACACCGCGGCGAAATATTTTTCGCTGACCGAGCACCTCATCATTCCGGAAGTGCTCGCTTTCTCCAAGCGGGCCTGGACCGCGCTGTCCGCTGACGATCAGGCGCTGCTCAAGAAGCTGGCCCGCGAGGCGCAGATGGAAGAGCGCGAGCTCTGGAATAGATACGAGCAGCAGGCGATGGAGAAAGCCACGGCCGCGGGCTGCGAGATCATCGAGATTTCAGACAAGGCGCCGTTCCAGAACGCGGTGAAGCCGGTCTGGGACAAATACGGTCCGAAATACCAGGACATGATCAAGCGCATCCAGGAAATCGCTTAAGGAACGCGATCTCTCCAATTCCGGAGTTCCGAGATGGCCGCACTGTTTCGCCGCGCGATGGACCTTCTCTATTTCCTGTGCGTGCTTGTCGGCGGCATCGCCCTGGTGATGATATCCGCGATCATCCCCTGGGCGGTGTTCACCCGCTATGTGCTGAACAGCGCGGCCTCCTGGCCCGAGCCCCTGGCGGTCCTGCTCACCATCGTGCTGACCTTCATCGGTGCCGCGGCCGCATACCGGCTCAACCTGCACATGAACATCTCCTATTTCGCGGGCAAGCTGCCGCCGCAGGGGCGACGGCTGCTCGATCTTCTGGTCCAGCTCCTGATGGCACTGATTGCGATCTTCATGACCGTGTGGGGTGAGAAGCTCGTCGAAGTGACCTGGCACAACACGATTGCCGACTTCCCGTTCCTCTCTGTCGGCATCACCTATCTGCCGATCCCGATCGGCGGCGCGTGCCTCCTGCTCTTCATCATCGAGCGGATCTTTTTGGGCGCACCGCCCGATCCGCTCCTCCCGCACTCCGAAGCCGCGTCATTCGAGTGAACAGGCCGCAGGTCCGCCCATGGAAATCTTCATCCTGCTCGGAACGATGGTGATCTGCTTTGTGATCGGCATGCCGATCGCCTATTCACTGGCGATGGCGGCAATCGCCGGCGCGCTGTCGATCGGCATTCCGCTGGAAGCGTTGATGCTGAAGATCTCCGACGGCGTCAGCAAGGTCGCCATGCTGACCATCCCCTTCTTCATTCTCGCAGGCGCCATCATGGCCGAAGGCGGCATGGCGCGCCGCCTCGTCGCCTTTGCCGACGTGCTGGTCGGCTTCACCCGCGTGCGCGGCGGCCTCTCGGTCGTGAACGTCCTGGCGACGACGTTTTTGAGCGGCATCTCCGGCTCGGCCGTGGCGGACACCTCGGCGATCGGCTCCGTGATGATCCCGCAGATGGAGAAGACGGGCTATCCGCGTGTGTTCGCGACCAATCTCACCATCTCATCCTCGGTGCAGGCGCTGCTGGTGCCGCCGAGCCACAATGCGGTGCTCTATTCGCTGGCGACCGGCGGCACGATCTCGATCTCGGCGCTGTTCATGGCCGGCGTGTTTCCGGGCCTGCTGCTCGGCTTCTCGCTGATCATCCTCTGCCTTGCGATCGCCTATCGCGAAGGCCATCCGCAGGGCCAGAGCGTGGCGGCAAAAGACGCGGTCAAGATCACCATCGACGCGGCCTGGGGCCTGGTGACGCTGGTCATCATCCTCGGCGGCATTCTGGGCGGCGTCTTCACCGCGATCGAGGCCGGCGCGGTCGCCTGCCTCTGGGCGTTCTTCGTCACCATGTTCATCTACCGTGACTACCGCTGGCGCGACCTGCCGGTGCTGCTGCATCGGACGCTGCGCACGGTCGCGATGGTGATGACCTTGATCGCCTGTGCCTCCAGCGTCGGCTACATCATGGCGCTGACGCAGATGCCGGCGAAGATGACCGCATTCTTCCTGTCGATCTCGTCGAACAAATACGTCATCCTGTTCCTGATCAACATCCTGCTGCTGCTGCTCGGCACGCTGATCGACATGGCGCCCTCGATCCTGATCGCGACCCCGATCCTGCTCCCGGTCATGCAGAATTTCGGCGTCAATCCCGTTCATTTCGGCATGATCATGCTGCTCAATCTTGGCATCGGGCTGTGCCATCCGCCGGTCGGCGCGATCCTGTTCGTCGGCTGCGCCGTCGGGAAGGTCTCGATCGAACAGGTGATGCGAAAGATCTGGCCGTTCTATGCGGTGATGTTCATCGTGCTGATGTTCGTCACCTATATTCCTGAAATTTCGCTGTGGCTGCCGAGGCACGTGCTGCGCTAAAGCGTGATGGCTTATCGCCATCGCGCTTTACCCCCCTTGTTTGCGCATGATCCTTTTCGGAAAACCGGTGTCCACTTTTCCGGATCATGCGCTAAGGTCCGCGCGCAAAGTACCCCTCGGAAGGCCCCTCATGAAAATCGTCGACCTCAGCCGCGAGCTCTATCACCGCACCCCCAGCTATCCCGGACATCCGCCCATCATCCACGGCATGTGGAAGGACCACGAGGTGGCGCTGGCGGAATCTGGCAATGTCTGGGGGCTGTCGTCGATGTTCATCTCGATGGCCGATCATGGCGGCACGCATATCGACGCCCCCCGGCACTTCGGCCCGAAAGGCGTCTCCATCGACAAATATCCGCTGGAGAAATGTATCGTGCCGGGTATTTGCCTCGACTTGCGCCACATTGCGCCGAAGGCCGAGATCACGCCCGATGATCTCGAAGCAGCCGTGAAGAAGGCGGGCGTCGGCGTGCCGAACGGCGGCACCGTGCTGCTCTGCACCGGCCATCACGAACGCACCTTTCCCCGAAAAGCCTATTCGACCGACAATTCCGGCGTGAATGTCGCGGCGACCGAATGGCTCGCCAGGCAGGGCATTGTGCATTTCGGCATCGATTCGATGCGGCCCGGCCCCGACAGCGACGTGAACCTCCTGGTGCACAAGGCCTGCCTCGATCTCGACATCACCCATATCGAGAGCCTGTGCAACCTGGAGACGCTGTTGGGCCAGGGCCAGTTCACTTTCATCGGCTTGCCGATGAAGTGGCGAGAAGGTACGGCTTCTCCGATCCGCGCAGTGGCCGTGTTCGGCCTCTAGAACGTCGGACCAATCGGGAGAATTGCCATGCCTTGGAAGAAACCACCGCTCCGCTCGCGCCGCGAATTCCTGCAGGCGAGCGGGGCCGCCATAGCCGCCGCGGCACTTGGACCAGGATCGGCCCGGGCGGCCGGCTATCCCGATCATCCCATCAGGATCATCGTTCCCTTCGCGCCGGGCGGCCCGACCGACATCATGGCGCGCATCGTCGCCACCCATCTGGGCGAGGCCATCAACGGGACCGTGATTGTCGACAACCGCGCGGGTGCCGGCGGCAATATCGGCATTGGCGCTGCCGCCCGCGCCGAGCCGGACGGCTATACGCTGCTGATCACCTCCAGCGCCTATGTCGTCAATCCCGGCCTCTATGCCAAAATCCCCTACGATCCCTACAAGGATTTTGCGCCGGTCGCCGAGCTCGGCACGTCGCCAAATGTGATCCTGGTCGATCCCAAGCTCGGCATCAATTCGATCGCCGATCTCGTCGCACGCGCCAAAGCCAACCCGAACGAACTGAACTACGCCAGTCCGGGCGTCGGCACCACGCCGCATCTTTCCGCCGAACTTCTGAAGATCATGGCCGGAATCAATCTCACCCACGTGCCGTATCCCGGCGCGGGTCCGGCGATCCAGGCGATTCTCGCGGGCACCACGCAGGTCGCTTTCGCGGCATTGCCGCCGGCGCACCCGCATATCGTAGCCGGGGCGTTGAAGGCGCTCGCGGTCACTGGAGCTCATCGCTGGTTCGACCTGCCCGATGTGCCGACCATGATCGAGCTGGGCTACAAGGATTTCATCTCGGACACCTTCCAGGGCTTTCTCGCGCCTGTGAAGACACCGCCCGAAATCGTCGCCCTGCTTTCAGCGAAGTCGATCGAAGTCCTGAAAGTAACGAAAACCGCCGACCAGTTGCGCGATGACGGTTTTGAGGTCATCGCCAACGGTCCCGACGGCATGAAGAAGCGTATCGATGACGAAGTGCCGAAATGGCGCGACGTCATCACCAAGGCCGGTATCAAACCAGTCTGATCGGAATTTTTTTTGCCACACGTAACGCGGGTGCCTTGCTGCCGCCCCGTTACGTGTCCTACCCTGAACGAAAGAAAACAAAAGCCAGGGAGGACCTCGTATGACGACTCGCCGTGATTTCCTGAAAGCGGGCATCGGCGCAGCTGCCGGTATTGCCTTTTGCAGTTGCGGTCTATTGCAGAGCGCGCACGGGCAACAGCCGACGCGCCAGAAACTGCCCGTCAGCATCAATGGCAAGCGGGTCAAGACCATCGATGTCCACTCTCATTGCGTGATTCCCGAGGCCAAGGCGCTGCTCGGCGACGAGAGCGGCAAACCCCAGCCTCCGCCGGTGCGCGGTGGGGATGAAGCCGTCATCAAGCTGGACCAGCGGCTGGCGGCAATGGACTCGCAAGCCGTCGACATGGAGGTGCTGTCGATCAATCCGTTCTGGTACGGACGGGACCGCGAACTCGCCGGCCAGATCGTCAAGGTTCAGAACGAGAAGCTGGCCGAATTCTGCGCTGCCCACCCGGACCGCTTCGCCGGCTTCGCTTCGCTCACGTTGCAGGCGCCCGACCTCGCCGTCCAGGAACTGGAGACGGCGATGAAGAAACAGGGACTGAAGGGTGCCGCCATCGGCGGTATGGTGAACGGCATGGCGTTCTCCGATCCCAAACTCCACCCGGTCTGGGCAAAAGCGGAGGAGCTCGGCGCTCCCTTGTTCATCCATCCGCAGGGCATTCCGGAGCTGAACAAGCTATCGGCCGGCAACGGCTGGCTTGCCAATACGGTGGTCTACCCGGCAGAGACGAGCCTGGCGCTGGCGCATCTCATCTTTGAAGGAACATTCGACAAGTTCCCCGGCCTGAAGGTCATCGCGGCCCATGGCGGTGGCTATATGCCCTCCTACGCCGATCGCGCCGATCATTCCTGCCTGGTCAGCCCGGCCAACTGCAATCCCGACATCAAGCTGAAGAAACAGCCGTCGGAATATCTGAAGCAGATCTATTTCGACTCGCTTGTCTTCACGCCGGAAGCGATCCGGCACCTCGTGGCGCAGGTCGGCGCGTCTCAGCTCGTGCTTGGCAGCGACTATCCCTTCCCTTGGCAGTTGCAGCCGGTGGACCACATCTTCGCTTGCACGTCGTTGAGCGATGATGAGAAGGCCGACGTCCTCGGCCGCACCGCAGCGAAGCTGCTCGACGTTCAGGCCTGACCGACCGCCCCTTCAGTGGCCCGCCGTCCGCCATCGGAGCAGGCGGGCCTCCACGACCGACATGGCCAGTGCCGTCAGATAGCCGATCACGCCGAGCAGGATGACGCCTGCGAAGAGATCGGCCGAGCGGAACGACCGCGCCGACAGCAGGATCCAGTGTCCAAGCCCGTCGAGTCCGGCAAGGATTTCGCATACGACCGACAGGATGAGCGCGACTGTCAGGCTGAGCCGCATGCCGGACAGGATATCGGGGCTGGCGGACGGCAGTGCGATCTTGAAGATCACGGCAGCGCGCGACATGTGGAGCGAGCGCGCCACCTCGTAGAGCCGCGGCTCGACCGCCGCAAAACCATGGATGGTGGCAAGCAGCATCGGCCAGATCGCACCGAATCCGATGACGAAAAGAGCCATCCCCTGCGTCAATCCGAACATTGCGATCGCGACGGGAATGATCGCCGACACCGGCAGCGGACGCAGCAACTCGAGCGACGGAGCGACATAGCTGCGCATCGATTTCGACGAGCCGATCATGGCGCCGAGCGCAATGCCCGCGACGGAGGCGGCCAACCAGCCGAGCGCCATGTGTTCGAGCGTGCCGACGAGCTTGTCCCAGAGCTCACCGCCGGTAAATCCCTTCACCAGTGAAGCCCAGGCGCGATCCGGTCCCGGCAGGAACACGGGCGATACCCAGCGCTGGTTGGCAATGAATTGCCACAACGCGACGAAACCCGCGGCGACCGCAAAGCTGAGCGCACGCCAGAATGCGGCGGAACGGCTCATGTGGCTTCACCCATCAGCGCCGCACGCCCGAACAGGCGCCGCTGCGCCACAATCAGGCCGGCGTTCAGCGCGTAGCCGATGGCGGCGATCCAGAGCAGATAACCGAGCATCAGGTCCGGCCGCAGCGCCTGCTGCGCGGTCATGATGCCAGCGCCGAGCCCGATCGGATTGATCGCGATCTCCACGGTGACGGCCACGATCAGCGCAATTCCCGCGGCCAAACGAAACGCCACGAAGATGCGCGGCAGTGCGGCGGGAATGATGATCTTGCCGATACGGTCGAGCGGGCTGAGACGGAGCGCTCGCGAGACCTCGATCAGCCGCGGCTCGATGCCGCCGATCGCGGCGCGGCTCAGGATCAGAATCGGCCAGACGCAGGCAAAGGCAACGATGACGATTTCCATACGGTAGCCGAAGCCGAGCGCGATCAGCGCGATCGGCAGCAGCGCGATCGAGGGGATTGGCCGGATCGCCTCGATGGTGACCTCCATCAGCCGGTCGAAGATGCGGAATATCCCCAAGGCGATTCCAAGCACAAGCCCGAGACATCCGCCGATGGCGAGTCCGGCGAACGTGGAAATCAGCGTGTCGCGCGTCGCCGTCAAGATCGATCCATCCGCGAACGCCTCCATGAGCGCCGCGACGATCGCGCTCGGCGGGGCGATGGAATCACTGTGCAGGCCGCTGGCACGCGCCCAGACCTCGAATGTGGCAAGCGCCGCGACCGGCAGCAGGATTGCCTTCAGCCGCTCCGCCATCATGCTTCGGAGGCCTTGATGAAGTCGAACAATTGGCGCCGCAGCCGCAGGAACTCCGGGTGCTCGCGCGTTGTAAGCTGGTCGCGCGGCCGCGGCAGGTCGATTGCAAGCTCGATGCCGATCCGGCCCGGATGCGGCAGCAGGCCGATGACGCGGTCGCCGAGATAGATCGCTTCCTCCAGATCGTGGGTCACGAACACGACGGTCGCGCCGCTCGCCGCAACCAGCGACAAGACCTCGTCCTGCAATCCCTGTCGCGTCATCGCATCCAGCGCGCCGAACGGCTCGTCCATCAAGAGCGCCTTGGGTTCCTGCGCGAGACAGCGGGCGATCTGCAGCCGTTGCTGCATCCCACCGGACATTTCCGACGGATATTTTGCGGCGTGGCCGGGCAGCCCCACCTTGGCGAGGAGTTGGTCAATGCGCGCCGCGCGCTGTGACGCCGGCACGCCGATCGTCTCCAGCGCCAGCGAGATATTGCCGGCGGCCGAGCGCCAGGGCAGCAACGCCTTGCCGTAATCCTGGAAGACGATCGCCACATCGCGGCGCGGCGTCAGCATTGGCGCGCCGTCGAACGTCACCATGCCATCGGTCGGCTGATACAGTCCGGCCGCAAGCCTGAGCGCCGTGGTCTTCCCACAACCCGAGGCGCCGACAATGCAAAGGAACTCGCCGGGCAGCACATCGAGGCTGATGTTTTCGATGATCGTCTTGCCGCTCAGCGCAAGCGTCACGCGGTCGAACGCTATTTGCGGACGCTGGCCGCGCGGATCGGCCTGAACGCGCGCTGCGGATGGCTTGGCCATTTCAACTTGCCTTCACGGGATAAACGATGTCGAGTGTCGAGCGCAGATGCGCCTCGAATAAGGCCTGTGCCCTGACGAGATCACGTGCCAGCACGATGTCGGCGAGGTTTTGATGAGAGGCGACGAACTTCATGCCATCGTCAAAACTGCGCATCATGATCCGCCGGTATCGGTAGGCCTGGTCGTAGAGATCGGAATGCGCGGCAAGCAGCCGCTTCGAGGCGCATGCTGTCAGCAGGGATGTGTGGAAGGCCTTGTGCAGCCGGTCGAAGTCCGGCGCTCCTTCGCTGAATTCGTTGCCAGTGCGCTCGATATGCTTACGCATCCTATGCAGCGCCGCGATCACCCCGGCCTCCCAGGCATCGTCGCCATGCGCCATCGCAAGCCGCAGCGCTTCCAATTCGACGGCCGTGCGCATCCGGGTGATATCGAGCAGATCGTCGCGGCTGACATCGGCGACGCGAAAGCCGCGCTGACCGATGCCGATGATCAATCCCCGCGACACCAGCCGTGAGAGGCCCTCACGCAGCGGAGTTGCGCCGATCTCATACCGCTGCACGAGATCGGCGATGCCGAGTCGCGAACCCGGAGCGAGAAGGCCCGCGATGATGTCCTGCTCGACAAGATTGGCGGCGCGCTCGCTGAGCGTATCGGTGCCCGATACCTCGGCTGGATCGTTGCGTGCCAATGTCGTCATTCAAAACCCTAGTTCAGAATCAGCTTGTTCAGTTCGAGCTTGCTCTGCAGCAGTTTTTGCGACGCCATGACATCGACCCACCAGCCAAGCTGCCCAGCCTTCAGCGCCGGCTCGGATTTGTTGGGTGGCGTGGACTTTACCAGCTCGAGCGGCTGCTTGGTGAATTTCGAGATCGCGGCCGACGTCTTCTCGGGATCACTGTTGACAATCGCAGCGCCCTCCGCGATCGCGGCACGGAATTTCTTGATCGTGTCCGGGTTCTTCTCCGCCCAGTCGCGGGACGCGGCATAGAAAATGATCGGCTCGCTCCTGGCGAGATCGGCGGCATAGTGCGCGGCGACCGTCCCAAGTCCGGCATTGCTCATCCGGGTAATGAACGGCTCGCCGCTTAGCACCACGTCAACGCCGCCGGACTTGATGATGTCGGCCATGGTCGGGAACGACACCTCGACAAAGTTGACGGCCTTGGGATCGACGCCCTTCTCGACCAGCCATTTCACGAACAGCACGTGCAGGAAAGCGCCAAGGCCGGGTGCCCCCACTTTCTTGCCGACGAAATCCTTCGGCTCCTTGATCGTGACCCCGTTGCGCGCGAAGGCGCCGATATTGCTGTTCGTGATCGGGCTCATCACCGAGGCGCCGGCGATCGCCACAAGATCGAGACCGCCGTCCGCCGCCTGCAGGAACACCGTCGAGGTCGGACCTCCGATCTGGATCGAGTTGGAGAGAATGGCGGCCGGGATATTCGAGTTGATGCCGATCAGGACCATCTCGGCATCCAGCCCGTGCTTCTTGAAGAGACCTTCGTCGACCGCGACCATCGCCGAGGCGCAGTCACTGGTCGCGGTGCAACCGATCTGGATCTTGCTCTGCGCGATAGCCGGAGTAGCCGCGAGCAGCACCGAAACGACCAATCCCCCCCAGAACCTGTTCATCAATCAGCCTCCCACGGGCGCTCGCGGCCGCCCTCTTGTTTATCGATATTTTTAATGATCATATATTTTTCGAAGCAGCACAAGAGGAGACGCAGCATGAAACTCGCGACATTTCGATCCGGGGGCAAAGAGAAGGTCGGCCTGGTCCACACCAACGATACGAGGTTGTTTGATCTTGCAGCAGCGACCGATCGTTCCGGCCAAGGCGGAGCTGCCTTTTCCTCGATGTTGCAACTGATCGACGCCGGTCCTTCCGCGCTCGACGCCGCACGGGCGCTGTTCGACAAGAGCGGCAAGGACGAGAGCCTGTCCGTCGGTGTCGCCACGGCCGAGATTCTTGCGCCGGTGCCCGAGCCGCGACAGATGCGCGACGGCATGTCGTTTCCGCTGCACATCCTGCAGGCGCCGCGCGGCCAACTGAAGCTGGCGGCTCGTGCGAAGAACGACATGGCGGAGCTTGCCCGGATCGACGCCGAACCGCTGGGCGAACTGCCGGAAGTTTATCGCAAGCAACCGATTTACTACATCACCAACCGCTTCAGTGTGCGCGGCACCAACACCACCGTGAAGTGGCCGCGCTACAGCCAGGTGATGGACTATGAGCTGGAGTTCGGCATCATCACCAAGAACAAGGGCGCCAATATTCCGGCTTCCAAAGCCGGGGATCACATTTTCGGCTACACCATCTTCAACGATTTCTCGGCGCGCGACGCCCAGCGCATCGAGATGGAAGGCCGACTGGGTCCCGCCAAGGGCAAAAGCTTTGACGGCGGCAATGTGATGGGCCCGTGGATCGTCACACCCGATGAGATCGGCGATCCCTACAAGTTAAAGATGGAAGCGCGCGTCAACGGCGCGGTTCGCTCGCAGGGGATCAGCGAAGGCATGCTGTTTTCCTTCGAGGAGATCATCGCGCATGTCACAAAGGACGAAACCCTGATGCCTGGAGAATTCATCGGCTCGGGCACCGTCGGCAACGGCTGCGGACTTGAACTCGGCTGGTATCTTGAAGATGGTGACACGATCGAACTCGAGGTCGAGAAGATCGGCATCCTGAAGAACAGGGTCGAGCGCCAGCGCGCTTGAGCGAGAAGAAACGACCGCACAAAAGTTGAGGAAACGCCATGCCCCGCAAACTGATCGATATTTCCGTGCCTCTGCAGAACGACGTACCGGCCGACCCGCCGGGCGGCCATCCGACCATCCAGTACATCGATCACCAGCAGGGCCTGCCGCGCATGCTGGGGTTCTTTGAAGGGCTGAAGAGGGAGGAGTTGCCGGACGGCCAGGGCTGGGCGGTGGAGCAGGTCAGTCTCTCCACCCATAACGGCACGCATCTCGACGCGCCCTGGCACTTTCATCCGACCATGAACCGCGGCGAGCGCTCATGGACCATCGATGAAGTGCCGCTGGAATGGTGCTTGCAACCCGGCGTGAAGCTCGACTTCCGGCATCTGCCGGACGGCTATGTCGCGACCGCGAAGGATGTCGAGAACGAGCTCAAGCGCATCGGGCACACGCTCGCTCCGCTCGAGATTGTCGTCGTCAACACATCGGCCGGCGTCAAATATGGCCGGCAGGACTACGTCAATTCCGGCTGCGGCATGGGCTACGAAGCAACCATGTATCTCCTGGAACGCGGCGTGCGGCTGACCGGCATCGATGGCTGGAGCTGGGACGCGCCGTTCGTCTATACCGCCAAGAAATATGCCGAGACCCGCGATGCAAGCCTGATCTGGGAAGGCCACAAGGCCGGACGCCATATCGGCTATTGCCACATCGAGAAGCTGCACAATCTGGAGCTCCTGCCCTCGACCGGGTTCATGGTGTCGTGCTTTCCGGTGAAGATCGAGCGCGCCTCCGCCGGCTGGACGCGGGCGGTTGCGATCATCGACGATTGACGCCGCGAGGCGTCTGCCCAATTCATAACCATCGACTTTAGTTTTGGTCCGACCGCGCGAATTGCGGCGCGGTTTCGCTTGCTGAGTGCGCTTGCACCGCTACAATGCGTGCAAGGCAGTGAAAAGACCTAACAAAAAGACCTAACAAAAAGACCTAACAAAAAGACCTAACAAGGAGAGAAACGATATGAAAACGGCATCCCGATTGCCTGGGCTTTGGTCCTTGAACGGGCTCCTCGGCGCTACCGCTCTCGGACTTATTTCAGTTTCCAGCCCCGCTTTTGCAGCGGATCCGATAAAGATCGGTGTCATCGCGGAATCCCAGGCCATCGCCGGCGCCTCGATCCCGCAAGCCGCACAGCTGGCCGCCGACGAGATCAACGCCAAGGGCGGCGTCGACGGACGCAAGATCGAGCTCGTCACCTATGACAACCATTCTTCCTCGGCGGATTCGGTCCGCGCCTTCCAGCGCGCGGTGAACGAGGACAAGGTCAATGCCGTCATCACCAGCTACATCAGCGAGGTGGTGCTGGCGCTGGAACCCTGGGCGGCCCGCCTGAAGACAGTCATGGTGACGCCGGGGGCTGCTTCCAACGAGATCAGCAAGTCCGTTCATGCCGACTATGCGAAGAACAAGTACACCTTCCACGGCTATCTGACGTCAGCCGCGCTGGCGTTGTCGGTCTGCGACGCGGCCAAGGATCTTCTCGTCGATCAGAAGCACATGAAGACCGCGGTGATCATGAGCGAGGATGCGGCGTGGACGACGCCGCTCGACGCCGGCTACCAGGAGTGCCTGCCCAAGATCGGGCTGAAGGTGCTCGACCACATCCGCTTCTCGCCCGACACCACCGACTTCACACCGATCTTCAACAAGATCGAAAGTGCCAAGCCGGACGTGATCATCACGGGCATTTCGCATGTCGGCGTGCAGCCGACCGTGCAATGGAAGAACCAGCAGGTTCCGATCCCGATGTTCGGCATCTCCTCGCAGGCCACCAACTCGACCTTCGGCAAGGATACCAACGACGCGGCCAACGGCGTACTCTATCAGGGCGTATCCGGTCCAGGCGTTGCGGTGACCCCGAAATCGGTCCCGTTCGCGGAAGGCTTCAAGGCGAAGTTCGGCAACTATCCGTCCTATGCCGGCTATACCGCCTATGACGAGGTCTACTACATCGCTGATGCCGTCAAGCGGGCCGGCTCGACCGATTCCGACAAGCTCGTCGACGCGCTGGAGAAGACCGATTGGGAAGGCACGATCGGCCGCGTCCAATTCTACGGCAAGGACGATCCGTTCACCCACTCGATCAAATACGGCAAGGGTCTGATCACCGGCCTCATGCTGCAGTGGCAGGATGGACAGCAGGTCGCGGTCTGGCCCAAGGAAGTCGCCAAAACGCAGATGAAGTTCCCGAGCTTCATCAAGCTCACCTCGAACTGACAACTCAAAATCAGGCTCCCGGCCGACAACTGGGAGCCTGATTTGCGTTTGCCACCTCCTCAAGAAGGCAGCGGTGCTGGGCGGCCAACCTGAATGCTTGCTCTTCAAATCCTGATCGACGGCTTTGCCGTCAGTGCCCTTTATGCCCTCGGCGCGACCGGCTTCACCCTGATCTTCGGCGTTTCGGGTGTGCTCAATCTTTCGCACGGCGCGATCATGGTGGCGGCGGCGGTGGCGGCGTGGGCCGCCGCCAGCGTGCTGCATACCGACACCTATACCGGCGCACTGATCGGCGTGGCCGTTGCACTGATCGTATCCTTTGCAACATATTTTGCCGTGGTTCAGCCGATCCAGAAGTCGCGGCGGATCCCCAACGAGGAGAAGGAAATCTTCGTGCTCACCGGCACGCTGCTCTGGGGCATCATGATCCAGGAGCTGATCGCGTATTTCTTCACCAACAACGCCAAGACGGTGCTGCCGATCGTCGAGGGCGTCGTCGATATCCTAGGTGTGCGTACGCCAAAGAATGAAATTTTTACGGCGGTTGTCTGCTGCCTCGTGATCGCCCTGCTCTGGCTGCTGGTCAATCGCACGCGCACCGGCAAGGCGGTGCTGGCCGCCTCGATGAACCCACGCGGCGTTACCCTGCTCGGTCTGGAACTGACCAACATCTATATTGTTGTCTGGGCGATCTACGGCGTGCTGGCGGGCATCGCGGGCGTGCTGCTCGGCATGTTCCTGGGCGTCAGCTCCTACAGCGTCGGGCCGCTGACCGCGAGCGCGTTCTCGATCGTGGTGCTCGGCGGCCTCGGCAGCGTTTCCGGTTCGCTGATCGCGGCCTTTGTGGTCGGCTATCTCGAGACCATCACCGCCTATCTGATCTCTCCGGCCTATCGCACCATCCCGGCTCTGCTCCTGCTCGTTGTCGTCATGTATATCCGGCCGCAAGGCCTGCTCGGGAGGCGATGAGTATGGATGATTTCTTCAAGTCCCGCCTGTTCCTGATCTCGATCGTCGTTGTGGCGATCGCTGCAACGCTGCCGCTCTACGTCTCCGGCTATGTGCTCGGCCTGCTGACGGTCGCCTATTATTTCGGCGTGTTCGCGATGGCCTGGGACCTCCTGTTCGGCTTCGCCGGCGAGGTGAATTTCGGCCCGACCTTCCTGATCGGCGTCGGCGCCTATACCGCCGGCATCCTCAACAACCAGTATGGCTGGTCGGTTTATGTCTGTATCGTGCTCGGCGCGCTGGCGGCCGTGATCGCGGGCTTCGTACTGGCGTTGCCGGCCTTGCGCGTGCGCGGCCCCTATTTCGGGCTCACCACGCTCGTTGCCGTGTTGATGCTGCAGAATTTCGTGGTTGTGTTTGCCGGACTGACCGGCGGCGAAATCGGCCTGACCATCCCGGACGTCATCACGATCGACGCCAATGCCAACTACTGGATCGCGCTCGGCTTCATGGCCATCAGCGCCGCCATCCTTTACGGTCTGTCGCAATCACCGCTGGGCCTCGTGCTGCAGGCGAGCGGTCAGGATCCGGTGCAGGCCGGCGCGCTTGGCTTCAATATCGTCAAGCACAAGCTGTTCGCCTTTATCGTCAGCGCGTTTTTCTCGGGGCTATCGGGTGCGCTCCTGGTGTTCTATTTCGGCACCGCCTCGGTCGGCACGGTTGTCGACATCGCCGTCGGCGTTAACGTCATCGTGGCCGCCGTGCTGGGCGGTCGTCGCACCGTGCTTGGCGCGGCACTTGGCGCGATCTTCCTGATCGTCGCCGGCGAGTTCCTGCGTCCGACCGGAGAGCTTGCCACCTTCATCGTCTCGTTTGTCGCTCTTCTGGTCGTGCTGTTCTTCCCCGGCGGCTTCCTTGGATCGGCCCTGTCGCGCGAGGCCCGCTCGTGATGGTCGCCACGGCTCCGGACGCAAGGACCAACGCCGCGCCGATCCTCCAGGTCCGCGGCCTCACCAAACGCTTCGGCGGCCTCACCGCGGTGAAGAACCTCAATCTCGATCTGCGCGAGGGTGAAATCTTCGGCCTGATCGGACCGAACGGCTCCGGCAAGTCGACCGCGATGAAGTCGATCATGGGCATCGAGCGCCCGACCACCGGCGAGGTCGTGTTCCAGGGCGAGAATGTCGCCGGACTTCCTGCGCACAAGATCGCGCGCAAAGGCTTTGGCATGGTATTCCAGCACTCGCGGCCGCTGAACCGCCAGACCGTGCTGGAAAACATCATGGTCGCGCTGCTGCCTGACAGCCTGTTCATGCTGTTTACCAACAAGACGCTGACCGAGCGCGCCAAATGGATCGCCGATCGCGTCGGCCTCGGCAATGTGATGGACCGCCGGCCGCCGACGCTGCCATTTGCCGATCTGCGCCGGCTGGAACTTGCCAAGGCGATCGCACGCGATCCCAAGGTCGTGCTGGTCGACGAACCCTTTGCCGGCCTGACGCTCGCCGAAGTCGGCGTCTTCTCCGAGCTGATCAAGAGCTTCCGCGATGAAGGCCGCGCGGTGCTGCTGGTCGACCACAACGTCAAGAGCGTCGCCGCACTGGTCGACCGCGTGCTCGCGATGTATCTCGGCGAGGAGATCATCACCGGCCGCGCCGACGAGGTCATGAGGAACGAGACCGTGCGGCGGGTCTATCTCGGCGGTGCCATCGAAACCCATGCCCGCCCCGAAACCAGCTTCAAGGATCAGGTGCCGGCGCTGCAGGTCGAAAATCTCAGGGTCCATTACGGCAAGGCGCAGGCGCTCGATAGCGTCTCGATCCACATCCATCACGGCGAATTCGTCTCCGTGGTCGGCCTGAACGGCGCGGGCAAGACCACGCTGTTCAATGCGATCTCGGGCTTCCTGCCCTATTCCGGCGACATCATCCGCGACGGTGAAAAGCTGCGCGGCACGAGCCCGGCGAAAATCGCGCGCAGCGGCATCGTGCAATGTCCGGAATCGCGGGAGCTGTTCGGCGAAATGACCGTGCGGGAAAATCTCGATCTCGGCGGCCAGCATCTCTCCGAGGACGTCAAGGCCAGGCAGCTTGACTGGCTGTTCGAGTTATTCCCGATCCTGAAGCAGCGGCAAGGCCAGTTGGCGCAGACCCTGTCCGGCGGCGAGCAGCAGATGCTCGCGATCGGCCGTGCCCTGATGATGCAGCCGAAGATCCTGATTCTGGACGAGCCCACGCTCGGGCTCGCTCCCGTCATTCTCGAGCAGCTGTCAAAGGCGCTGGAGAAGCTGCGGCAGACCACCTCGATCACGGTCCTGCTCGGCGAGCAGAACGTCACCTTCGCGCTGCCTCACGCCGACCGCGTCTATGTGCTGGAACATGCGCGCGTCGTCTGGGAGGGCGATCCCGGCCGCTTCGCCGCCGAGGCTGGCGAGGGCTATCTGTGATAGCAGGCCGCGAACTGTTTTCTCTTCGCGCCGCTTCAGGCCGACGTCAGTTGGACCTGACGAATTGCATCGTTTCGGTGGGCTGGGCGATCTGTGTCGGCGTCGTTGCCGGACTATCGCTGCCGACGAACTCGGCCTGAGCCGCCGCCGAAATCCATTCGGAGGCGGAGGGAGATCTCAAGGCAAGGGCAATAAGCGCCAGCACAACAACGACATTGACGACAACAAAGGTCGGGATCGGGATCTTGCGAGAACCGTGGCGGTGGTGGGCCGGGTTCCATCTGTCCGGATTGTACTGCAAGGATGCCTCCTGTGAGCAGATTGCATCGCAGTGATTAGCGCGACCCGGGAAAAGCAAATGCAACCTGCATCACACTTGCACAAATTCGGAATCGTCGCCGCGATCCTGTCCGGCCGGCAATTTTAGAAAAGAAATCGGAAAATTCGCGAGAGCGATCTACTCGTCGGCGCTGGAGCCGGCTTCGGCGAGCTCGCGCAGCGAAGCGGGATCGAGCACGACGATGGCGCCGTGCTCGAGCCGTACCCAGCTTCGCGCGGCCCATGCACGCAGCTGCTTGTTGATGCTTTCGCGCGTCATGCCGACCATCTCGCTGATCTCCTGCTGGGTGATGGCGATGGTCTGGCTCTCGGGCTCGAGCTTGCGCTTCTCGGTCAGGCCGAGCAACGCGCTGGCGAGCCGTCCCGGCAGATCCTGCAGGATCACCTGCTCGACCTGGTCGCTGGTCCAGCGCAGCCTGCCGCATAGCAGCTCGATGAATTTCATCGACAACGCCGGCTGGCTGCGCACGAAGGGCAGGAAGTCGCGGCTATCGATGACGTAGATTTCGCAGTTGGTATTGGCGGTGGCATCGGCGCTCCGCGGCTGGCCGTCGAGCACCGACATCTCGCCGAACAGTTCGCCGGGACCGACAAGATTGAGGATGGCGTTGCGTCCGTCCCGCGAGGAGATGCTGATCTTCACCGTGCCCGAGATCACCGCATAGAGGCTCTTTCCGGGGTCTCCCTTGGAAAAGATCGTCGCCCCCCGCTTGAGCACCGTGTGCTTGGCGTAGCGGCAAAGCTGGTCGAGCGCCTCGGAATCAAGGTCGCAGAAAATCTGATGCTGACGCAGCACCGACAATTTGCTGCTCGACGAGCGGCGGGCGTCTGCGGTGTTATCCTGAGGCACGCCGGTGTGAACTCCAGAGAGAACAGCTGGGCACTCTGTCCTTCCGTAGTCAACGGCGGTCACATTTTCAACCGTAAACCGACCCCTCCGCCCGGATTGGCGCCAGTGAAAGGGCCGGCCCACACTTATGTGCCCGAAGGCGCTACGCTTTTCGGGCCCTTCCGGGCAAAGCCCGGCGGGCTGACGGAGCCGGTTGGAGGCCGGCTCCGGCAGACAATTATTTCAACGAGGTGTTCGGACAGAGGATGTGCATGCCGATGTGCATGTGGCCATTATGCACAAAGGTCCGCACGTGGAGGTCGTGTGTCCCATCGACATTCTCGCCGACCTTGAGGACCATCGGCAGCGGGTGGGGGGACTTCAGATTGGACGAGATCAAATGGGTAAGGCGGTCGCGGATATGCTCGGGGATGTCGCCTGAATGCTTTTCCCAATTGGCATGTCCCTGCGTCGATCCAGAGTGGTCAGCCCAATCGTCAGCTCTCGGCACGATGTGCTTGGTGTAGCCTTGGCCGAACTTGTAGGGGCCGTGCTGGCTTTCATATTCCGCAAATTTCCTGGCGGTCTCGTGGATTTTTTCCGGGCTATATAACTCGTTGATCTTCTGTTCGAACTTCCCACCGTAAACAAATCCTGCCATCTCATCCTCGCAAAAGAGATTTATGGTTGCTCAGGTCATCAACCCGAAAATTTGGAAAGTGCCGCTTTAGCACGCTCTAGCTGAATTGTCATTTTTGAACCATCAAAAAGAGCAATAGCCTGGACGAGTTCGTCCTGCGCCTCGGCAATCCTGCCGGAAGCCGCGAGCAGCCGGCCAAGCATTCCCCGGGCAGCTCCCAGCAGGGGACGAGCCTCAAGGTTGCCGGCAATTTCGACAGCACGCTTCAAGACACTGATTGCCTCGGTTGCGGAGGAGGCCCCCAGTGAGGCGAGAATACTGCCTTCAGTGAAGACCGCGAGAGCTTCGATTCCGCCATACCCCTTCTGGCGCGCGCCGGCCCGGGCCGCGCGCACCATGCTCAATCCGCGCGGCGCATCGCCGAGTTGACCGTAGGCTGCAGCCAGATAGACCGAAGCGACAAGGCTGCTCGTGACGTGTCCAAGCTGCTCGGCTTCCGCTTCCGCCTCATGCAGAATATCGATAGCTTTCGCAGGCTCGCCCCTTTGCACATAGAGATTCCCGAGGGCGCAAAGGACCAACGGCAGGAACAACCTGACTTCCTTCTCGCGCGAGACGGCGGCCGCCTCGGTGAGCACCACCTCAGCCTCCTTGAGTCGTCCGCTCATGACCTGCACAAGCCCCAGCCCATAGTCAGCCGCGACCGCGTCATAAGGCAGTCCGCTGTCGTCCGCGCGAGCGGCGGCCCTCTCCAAGCAGCGTTCGGAATTGTCAAATTCTCCAAGCCACCCGTGGATCACGGCTTTCATCATTTCACACAGCACGAGCAGGCTCGGGCCCGTGGTGCCGGGCGGCACATTTTCCGGTGCGCTGGCGAGTCGATCCGCCGCTTGCGAGAGATGCGTCTGCGCTTCGCGGTACCGTCCTGCCAAAAACAACGATTGACCCAGGCCATATTCGCCGAAAGCCAGCCAGGTCGCGTTATTCAGCTTCTTGGCCAGCTCAATCGCCCGCTCTCCAGCGGCGATGCCGTCATACGGCGTTCCATAGAAATTCAAGGCGGCGGCACGTATCGCGATGGAGGCGAGCATCCTGCCCTGATCCCCAATTTTCTGCGACCTCTCCTCCGCATCGCGAGAAAGATCGAGCCATTGTTCTATTTTCCCAAGTGCTGCAAAGGAAAGCCTGGACTCGATTCGCAGGTCGATCGCGCGCTGCTCGCGCACTGCCGATTCCGGCTGCTTGTCGACGGCGTCCATCGCGATCTCGAAATATTCCGTCGCATCACGAAAGGCCGAACGGGCAAAAGCCTTTTTCGCCGCCATGTGCCCGTAGCGATCGGCTTTGCCCCAGTCCTGCGCCTTGACCGCATGCTGGCAGAGCGCTTCGGCGACTTCTTCCTCGTGCCCGGAGGCGCTCGCCTCAAGAGCCCGCAGGATCCGGCCGTGCAACTCTCCACGGTGCGAGCGCAGGATCGAATCGTAGGCGACCTCACGGATCAGATCATGGGCAAACTCATATTCCACCGCGGCGAGCCATCGCGACTCCACCAGGAAATCCACGATCTCCAGCGACCAGAGCCGGCTCTGCAGCTGCGCCATCGGCATGCCCGTCACCGCCGCCAACAATTGCGGCGAAACCCTCGGTCCGACCGCTGAGGCAAGCTGCAACAGCGTCTTGTCTTCCCTCGGCAAGCGGTCGATGCGGGAGGCGATCACGCCTTGTACCGTGGGCGGTATTTCCAATGCCTCCCAGGAGGCCCTTGAAACCGGCTGATGCACGCTTGCCTCGGGAATGCCGCGCTCGATCAACTGATGAGCGACCTCCTCGATGAAGAGCGGCACCTGCCCGGTATGCCGCAGTACATGCGTCTTGACGTCGTTGAGATGAGCACCGGCCCCAAAGAGCTCGTCGAGCAAGACCTTCGCCGGGCCGGCGTCGAGCGAGCGCAGCCAGATCCGCCGAATATCGAGCCGCGCCAGCCAGCCCGGCGTATTTTCCGTCCGCCAGGTCAGCAGCACCAGCAGCGGGCGGCGAGCGGCGAGCGACAGCACGGTTTCGACAGCCGCCTCGCTCTGCCCGTCGATCCAGTGCAGATCCTCAAGCAGCAAGACGGTCGGCCGCGTTCCGACGACCTTGTCGAGAACATTGAGGACTGCGTCGCTGATGGCCCGCCGCCGCAACAGCGGCTCGAGCTCGGCCCAGCGTGGATCAGTGACAGGCTGATCGAGGATCGAACAGAGCGCCGCCGGCCAAAGCTCGGCATGCAAAGGCGGCTCATCGTCGGCCACTATGGCGGCTTCAGCGGGCGTCAAATTGCCGGCCGCGAGCGCACTCTGCAGCAACTTCTTGAACAGCGCATAGGGAACGACCTGCTCCAGCGGATTGCCATCGGCCTCCAGCACCTGCCAGTTCTGCTGGCGCAGGCCGGCCACGAACTCATGCGCCATGCGGGATTTGCCGATGCCAGCCGTTCCCACCAGCGCGATGACCTGCCCCGATAGATCGACCTCTCGTGCCACTTGCTGCAATTGCAGCGTCTCATCGGCACGGCCGACAAAGGACGAGAGCCCCTTGGTCGAGCGGGCTCGCCAGCGTGTGACACCGCTGATTTCGGTGAGCTCGTAGCACGGCACCGGTGCCGCAAAGCCTTCCAGCCGCTTCGACGGCAAGGCGTTGAACACGGCAAGCCCGGACGACAGGTTTTGGCAGGATTCCGATACCAGTATCTGTCCTGCCTGGGCTGCTCCTTCGAGCCGCTTGACCAGATGCACCGCGGGCCCACCGGCTTCATAGATCGAGGAGAAATCCGCCTCGATGACATGGGTAACCACATAGCCGGAATGAATACCGACCCGGACCTGAAGTGCGGGATCGTTGAGGAGCTTGATCCGGCGAACGAGCTCGAGCCCGGCCTGACAGGCGAGCACGGAGTGGTTGTCGTCTGCGTGCGGCGCACCGAACAGGGCAATCAGGCCGTCCCCGCCCTCCTTGCTGACGATGCCGCGGTTGCGGCGAACCGCCAGGCGCATCGCGTTCAGCGCGGGCTCCAGCCGGAAGATCGCGGATTCGGGATCGAGACCCGAGATCAGGTCGGTCGAGCGCTGCAGGTCGGCACAGAGTACGGTGAGGTATTTCCGCTCCCCCACGATCCGGTCTCTGATATCGCTGACCGGGGGCTTGGACGATTGGCCCGCCATAGCGCCGCACGACGGACAATAGAGGTCGCCAGCTTTCAGGGTCGATGCACAGACCTGGCAATACACCCGCGGCTTCCTCCAACCATCCGGTTCAGACTAGCGAAAGATCCTGGCGGAACAAGCGTTTGGGCTCTCTATTGCAAGCGGGCAAGCAATGCATCCGGGATGCCGTCACGGCGGTGCGAATAACTGTCAAACAGCTTTCGACGAGTACAGGGAGATGATGGGTGTACACAACCCCATGTACAGCCTGAGGTACCAGGACGCGAACGCCGGCCACAAGATATGTGGCGGCCCCGGCGAAGGCCGCCACCGAGACCGGACGTGTGAATCGTCTATTCGATAGCGATCCCCATCTCCTTTATCAGGCGTGCATATTTGGCCAGCTGGTCGCGCGTCATCGTGCCGAGTTCCTCGGGCGAAGAGCCGCGCACCGCGAAGCCGAGCTCCTCAAGCTTGCGGCGAACCTCGGTGTCGCCGACCGCTTTCAAAGCTTCTGCATTCAGACGGGCGATGATCTCCTTTGGCGTGCCGGCCGGCGCGAGGATCGCAAACCAGGAGTTGAAGAAGAAACCCGGCAACCCGGATTCGTCGATGGTCGGCACATCGGGGAAGCTCGGCAACCGCTTGGGCGTGCACACGCCGATCAGGCGAAGCTGGCCGCCACGCACCAGTGCCGCAACGGTCCCCAGCCCCTGGAAGCCCACCGGAATCTGGCCCGCCGCGACATCGGCCGCCGCTTGGGTTGCGCCCTTGTAGGGCACGTGGGTCAGCGATATCCCGGCGCTGGATGCGAACATCGCCATCGCCAGATGTTGCGGGCTGCCCGGCCCGCCCGAGCTGTAATCGATCTTTCCGGGCGCGGCCTTGGCGGCGGCGATCAGGTCGGCCGCAGATTTATAAGGGGTCTTATTGCCCGCAATCAGACCCCACTCGACGGTCGCGACCAGCGATACCGGCTCGAAATCCTTCAGGATGTCCCAGCGCATCTTGGCCTGCAGGTTCGGCACCATTGTCATGATACTGTCGTTGAACCCGCCGATCGTGTAGCCGTCCGGATCGGCACGAGCGACCTGCTCCGCGCCGATCAGCCCGGATGCGCCGGGTTGATTCAGGATCACGATCTGCTGGCCCATATTCTCCGCCATCTTTTGCGTCACGATGCGCGCGGCGACATCGACGGCGCTTGCCGCGGCCAGCGGCACGATCATCTTGATGGGGCGCTCCGGGTAATTGCCTTGCGCTGAGGCAGCGGAGTTAGCGGCAAACAAAGCAAGCACGAACCATCGCAACAGACGCATATTTCCTCCCATGGGCCGACCGGGCTACAGATTGGCCGGCAATTCTCGGGGAAAGATTGCGCTCTTGCCTCGCGCTTGGCAATCCGCCGCACCGTCGCCGTGCCCCGCGGAGGTTGCCCGGCCCGCGGGGCGCTATAGTATCGCAGCAAGGCCTGTACCCGTTATCCGCGAGCCCGAATGCCGCCATCCCGAAAATCAGCAGGCCAAGCCGTTTCCCGCCTCATACCGGCACCACCCTCGCCCCGTCCCTCGCCCAATCCACGGCTCAACAGCGCCATGGCCTGCGATACCGCATTCCGGATCATCGCCCGGCGGCATCTCAACGCGCTCAACGCCAACCATGAAGCAACCTGCAAGGGCGACCCGGACGCACTGCACCAAATGCGCGTGGCGCTCACGCATTTGCGTACCGCTATCCTGTTTTTCTCCCCGATGGTGCATGACGCTGTCCGGGACGAGGTGCGTGATGAGCTGAAATGGCTGAATAGCGAGCTCGGCGCGGTGCGCGACCTCGACGTCGCGTTCGACCGGATCGAAGCCATCGACAAGAAGAAGCCGCAAGCCGTGGCCGCGCTGAGCTCATGGAACGAGAAGCGCGCCGAAGGCCATCACCACCTCACCCGGATGCTCAATTCGGTACGATATCGCTGGCTGATCGAGCAGACCTCCGGCTGGATCGAAAACGGACCCTGGTCGACGATGAAGGGCAAGCAGGCGGCCCGGGAACGCGCCTCTCCGATCGGAGCCTATAGTGAGGCGAAGCTGGAGGAATGGGAGGAGAAGCTCCTGAAGAGAAGCCGCAAGCTTCGCAAGATGGGTACGAAGAAGCGCCACCGCCTGCGGCTGTTCAACAAAAAGCTCACCTATTCCATCGATTCCCTGGAAGACCTGTTTGCCGACAAGAAATTCACCAAGCAGAAGACGGCGCGTAAACATCTGAGCAAGGCACAAAGATCGCTCGGACAATTGAACGACGGCGTGCGAGGCCATGAGCTGGCAACCGAACTGGAGCAGCATGGCGTACAAACGCCAATGAAATTCCTGAAGGGAAAGCAAGAGAAACGGCTCTTGAAGAAGGCTTCCAAAGCCTACCGCAAGCTGGGGAAGCTCGACTAGGCGCGCGCGGTTCAGAGCAGCTTGCCGTCCGGTCCGAAGAACGGGTGCGGCCCGTCGAATTCTCCGATCGGGACTTGATGCGTCACCAGCTGGCCGGATCTCTCGCCGGGAAACCAGGTGTGCAGATGGAAAGCCGGCGGCTCGATTTTGAACGAGGGGCCGCGCAGTTCCGCGAGATCGAGATCGACCGCATGGTTGGGAGCCGGGCAGATCGTGCAAGGCACGCCTGCGAACATCGTCAGGGCTGCCCGATGGATATGACCGGTCGCGATGATCTGCACGCGGGGATGACGACGGACGATCGAAGCAAGCTCGGTGGCATTGTGCAGGTTCTGACGGTCCATATGCCAGATGCCCGCGACGAATGGCGGATGATGCAGGAACAGCAGCGCGGGCCGTTCCGACGATGACGCCAGGGTTGCATCCAGCCATTGCAGGGTTGGCGCGTCGAGTTCGCCATGCGGCTTGCCGGGCACGCTGGAATCGGTGAGCAGCAGATCGAGATCGCCGACCTGGATCTTCTGATTGAGTGCGCCGGACGGAACGGCGTAAGGCGCGTTCGGAAAGGCCTCGCGCATCATTTCGCGGCTGTCGTGGTTGCCGGGAATGGCGGCGAACGGGAGCTTCAGCGGCGCGAGCAGCCGCTTGAGATGATCGTATTCCTCGGCGTTTGGCGTGTCGGCGAGATCGCCGGAGATCACTACGAAATCCGGCGACGGCTCGAATGCATTCAACGTCGCCACGCAGCACTCCAGCGCCTTCGCGGTATCGACGCGACCATAGGCGAGCGTGCCTGGCGGCTTGATATGCAGGTCGGAAATCTGCGCAATGTGAAGTGGTCTCAGTAGCATTGGCGGTCTCAATCCTCGGGGGGTAACAGGCGCACGGCTTCGGGCGCGATCGACAGGCCCACACGCTCGCCCGGCTTGGCTTGCAGTGTGTTGGGTGCATCGACGGTCAGCGGCTTGTCGGCGGCGCCGCTTATGACGAGCCGCTGCTTCTCCCCGTTGAAGGCGACACTGTCGATGGTGCCGGACAGCGCTACACTGCCTGCTTCCACCACGCGGATGGACTCGGGACGGACCATGGCCACCGTCGCCGCCAGACTGACCTGGCTCGCGATCGGCTGTCGCCCGCCCGGCAGCACCAATTGGCCGTTCTCGACCGGGGCTTCGATGATGTTGGCCGCGCCGATGAACTCGGCCACGAAGCGACCACGCGGCGCAAAATAGATTTCGCGAGGCGTGCCGACTTGCGCGATCCTGCCCTTGCTCATGACCACGATGCGGTCGCCGAGCTCCATGGCTTCGGACTGATCGTGCGTCACATAGATCGCGGTGATACCGAGCGCGCGCAACAGACGATTGAGCTCGCTGCGCAGGCGGTCGCGCAAGGCTGCATCGAGCGCAGTCAGGGGTTCGTCGAGCAGCAGCACCCCGGGCCTGATTGCCACGGCGCGGGCGAGCGCCACGCGCTGGCGCTGGCCGCCGGAAAGCTGATCGATGCTGCGATTCTCCAGGCCGGTGATATTGGTCAGAGCCACCAGCTCGGCCACGCGCGCCGCACGCTCTGCTCTCGACACACCGCGGATCTTCAGCCCATAGCCGATGTTGTCGGCCACGCTCATGTTCGGAAACAGCGCATAAGACTGGAACACCATGCCGACATTGCGCTTTTCGATCGCGACCCTGGTCATGTCCTTGCCGTCGAACAGGACCCTGCCGCCTTGATCCGGCGTCTCCAGACCCGCGATGATGCGCAGCATCGTGGTCTTGCCGCAACCGGAAGGACCGAGCAGCACCAGCGTTTCGCCGCGCGAAATATCGAGCGTCGCCGGCTCCAGCGCCCGCGTGCCATCCGCAAACGTCTTGCCGCAAGCGCTGACATTCACGGCAACACCATGCGAAGCCATTTCGCTCATCGCGCCCGCTCCTTCTCGGCGAAGAGCTGCATGGCGACCAGGAGCGGGATGATCATGATGAAGAAGATCAGCGTATAGGCCGACGCGACTTCGAGCCGCATCGAGGCGTAGCTGTCGGCCAATCCGATCGGCAGCGTCTTGGTCAGCGGCGTGTGCAGCATCCAGGTCAGATTGAACTCGCCGAGCGACAGCGTCACCACCATCAGGCTGCCGGCAAGAATGCCGGACACCGCATTCGGCACGATCACGTCCTGGAAGCGTCGCCAGGGCGACGCGCCAAGCGACGCCGCACCCTCATCCAGCGTCTTGATGTCGACGGTCGCAAACACCGCCATGACCGAGCGGACCATGAACGGCATGGTGAAAATGACATGCCCGACCAGGATAAAGAGCCAGGAGCGGCGAAACTCACCAAAGCTGCCGTAGGTCAGAAGCAAAGCGAGCGCAATCGCAAGACCGGGGATCGCAAGCGGCAGCGTGATGATCTCCTCGACAATCCGCGATAGCCGCCCTCCCCGCACATGCAGCGCGTAGGCCGCCGGCACACCCACGATCAGCGTTACCGCGAGCGTGGCAAATGCGATCAAAAAGGAGAGTCCGATCGTGCCGGCATAAAGGTCCCAAACCTGCATCACCCATTGCAGGGTGACGCCGGATTGAATGCCGCGGAAATAATTCTGGGTGACGCCGGCCATGATCGAGAGCCCTGCCGGCACCACCAGAAATGCGGCGACCATCAGGGTGAAGAGAAGCTGGCTCGTAAAGATCAGGCGGTCGCGCATGCGTTCATCCCGCCGCGGCGACAGCACTGCCCGAGAACGATCGGGCCAGCGCCAGGATGAGCCAGGTGATGAGGCCGAGCCCGACCGAGAGCGCCGCCGAAGTCGCAAAATTGGCGGCCAGCGTGAACTCGGTATAGATCAGCATCGGCAGCACATCGATGTTGGTCGCCAGCGTGAAGGCGGTGCCGAATGCGCCCATCGCAGTGGCAAAGGCGATGGCACCGGAAGCGACAAAGGCCGGAGCCAGCGCCGGCAGCACGACGTCGCGCTGCACCGCCCACGGGCTCGCCCCCAGCGAGCGCGCGGCTTCTTCGAGCCCGGTATCGAGCTTCTGCACCGCCGCCATGACAGTGAGGATGACGCGCGGAACCGAGAAATAGAGATAGCCGAGGAAAAGGCCGTAGATCGAATAGGCGAACACGAATTTCTGCCCAACCAGATGGTTGGAGAGATCGCCGATCAGCCCCTGCCGGCCAGCGAGCAGGATGATCATGAAGCCCACAACCACGCCTGGAAAGGCCAGCGGAAAGGTCAGCATTGCGATCAGGACGCTGCGTCCCGGGAAGCGATGCCGCTGCAAAAACATCCCAGCGATCGTGGCGACGACAAGCGTCACCACCGTAGTCACAGCCGCCAGCAGCACGGTGTTGATCAGGGTCGCGCGGTAACGAGGCTCGGTCAGGATTGCGAGGTAGCCGGCGAGGCCTTGTGGCCCTTCGGCCCCGGTCACGACCAAACGGGCCATCGGCAGCAGGAAGAAAGCCGCGGTGACCACCGCAAGCGGCAACAAGCACAGCCAGACAAAAGATCTATTCGACATCGGCGATGGTGCCCCGTGCCCTCGAGCCCGAGGCACCATACTTGCATTAATGGACTTCGGCGAGATAGCGGTCCACGAACCCTTTTTGCGCGTTCTCCATCTCGCTCCAGTCGACGCTCTTGGCGCGGGCATAGTCGCTGTCCGGCAGGAACTTGCCCTTCACCGTTTCAGGCAGCTCGATCGGCCGGGCCGGGCGCAGATAGGCATTGGTCCAGATCGCCTGGCCCTTATCCGAGAGCAGATAATCGAGCACCTTCTTCGCCTTCTCCTTGTCGGGCGCGTTCTTCACGAGGCCGACGACATAGGGGAAGACCACCGTGCCCTCGCAAGGAATGACGAATTCGAAATTGCCCTTCTCGGTATATTTGGCGCGATAGGCGTTGAAGTCGTAGTCGAACAAAATCGGCATCTCGCCCGAGACCACGCGCGCGTAAGACGTCTGCTTTGGGACGATGGGATCGTTCTTGTGCAGGTCCTTGAAGAAATTGATCGCGGGATCGAAATTCTTGGATGAACCGCCGAGCGCCAGATTGACCGCGACCACGCCGACATAGCCGACCGCAGCCGAGGTCGGGTCGAGATAACCGACCATTCCCTTGTATTCAGGTTTCAAGAGGTCCTTCCAGCAGGCCGGCACCGGTTTGCCGCCCAGCGCGTCCTTGTTCACGAACAGGCCGAGCGTGCCGGAGTGAATGGTGGTCCAGTAGCCATCCGGATCCTTCAAACCCGCCGGAACCTCGTCCCATTTCGCCGGCTTGTAAGGTTCGAGCGCATCCTGCGCCTTTGCCTTCATACCGAAATTGACGCCGAAATAACCGATATCGCCGACGGGATTGGCCTTCTCAGCGAGGATCTGCGCCAGCGCCTGGCCCGAGTTCTTGTTGTCGTGAGGGATATCGTAGTGCAGATCGGTCTTGATGGCCTTGAGCATCGAAGCCCAGTCCGCCCATTCCGGCGGGCAGTTGTAGCAGATGACGTCAGCCGCTTTGGCGGACTGCCACGGCGCGAGGCAAGCCAGCGCCAGCACGAGCAGGGCAAAACGGATGGTCTTCATGAGACAGACTCCGGCTTTTCAAGGAGGAACAGGCGAGTCCAGTTCCAACTATAGGCCCGGGATGAAGGATTTGCGACGAAGCCATTTTGCCCTGCAACAAAGCTGGGGAATGCAAAGGCGGCGGTTCGCCTTGCGATAAGACTATAGTTGCAGGTATCCTCGAACATAAGGAACGCCGACAAAAGACGTCCCGGTCAAAACGGAGAGAAGCCGATGAGTCCGCCCGTCAGCGCGCCTGCGATCAAAGTCGTCAAATCAGTCCGCGAGCAAGTCAGTCGCGAAGAGTGGGATGCGCGCGTCAATCTCGCCGCCGCCTATCGCCTCACTGCGATGTATGGCTATACGGAGATGATCGCCAACCACATCTCCTGCCGCGTGCCCGGCCATCACGACCAGTTCCTGATCAATCCCTACGGCATGCTCTATGCGGAGATCAACGCCTCCTGTCTGATCAAGGTCGACGTCGAAGGCAACACGCTGTTCAACCAGACCGACTACAACGTCAACGTCGCGGGCTTTGTCATTCACAGCGCCATCCACATGGCGCGCCACGATGTCGACTGCGTCGCACACACGCATACATCAGCCGGCATGGCCGTCTCCGCGATGGAATGCGGCCTGCTCCCACTCGCGCAGACTTCGATGCGCTTCGTTCACATCGCCTATCACGATTTCGAAGGCATCGCCGATGACCTCGACGAGCGTGAGCGTCTGGTGCGCGACCTCGGCGAGCACGAGGCGATGGTGCTGCGCAATCATGGCCTTCTGGTCGTCGGACGAACAATTCCGGCCGCCTTCAACCTGCTGTACCGTATGGAACGCGCCTGCGAAGTGCAGGTGATGGCGTTGTCCTGCAACACCAAGCTGATCATTCCTTCCGCCGAGATCCTGGAGAAGACCTTCGACAAGGTAAAGCCGCGGCCGGACAAGCCGAACCGCAACGGCGATCTCGCCTGGCCCGCGCTGCTGCGCAAGCTCGACCGCGTCGATCCGTCGTATCGGAACTAGACGAATTCACTTCGGTGGTGCCGCTAGCGCGGCACCACCGCGGTCGCCTCGATCTCGACGCGCGCGGCCTTCTCGACCAGGCGCACGACCTGCACCAGCGCCATCGCCGGATAATGGCTACCGAAAATCTCGCGATAGATTTTGCCGAGTTCCTTCAGGTTCGACAGATATTCGTCCATGTCAACGACGTACCAGGTGAGGCGCACCAGATGGTCGGGCCGCGCGTCACCCTCGGCAAGGATCGCCACGATATTGCTGAGAGTCTGGCGCACCTGTGCGACAAAACCGTTGGCGAGTTCGCCCCGCCGATCCCAGCCGATCACGCCGCCCGTCACCACGATGCGGCCATCGGCGGCCATGCCGTTGGCATAACCCTTGGGCGCCGGCCAGCCGCTCGGCTGCAGGATCTGCGCGGACTCTGATCTCTCGCTCTTGGCGCCCGCCATGGCGACGCTGGGCGCATCTGTCGTACTCACAAATTTCTCCGTCGATTATTCTGCGGCAACGTTCGGTGATGTCGCTTGCGCCTGTGCTGCCTGACGCAGCGCAAACCGCTTCAGCTTGCCGGTTTCCGTCTTCGGCAGCTGGTTCACGAATTCGATCGCGCGCGGATATTTGTAAGGCGCGATCTCGCGCTTGACATGTTCCTGCAACGCGGTCGCCAGCGCATCGTCCGCGGTCGTGCTGGCGGCAACCACCACATAAGCCTTGACGATCATGCCACGCGCTTCGTCCGGTGCGCCGACCACCCCACATTCCGCGACGGCAGGATGCGACAGCAGCGCCGCTTCGACTTCGGGGCCCGCGATGTTGTAGCCGGAGGAGATGATCATATCGTCCGCGCGCGCGACAAAGGAGAAGCGTCCCTGCTCGTCCCGCGTGAAAGCGTCGCCGGTGAGGTTCCAGCCGTCGCGGACGTAATTGAGTTGCCGGCTGTCGGCGAGATAGCGGCATCCGGTCGGCCCGCGTACTGCGAGCTTGCCGACGGTGCCTGGCGGCAACTCGTTCATCTCGTCGTCGACGATTTTGGCTTCATAGCCGGTGACGGGACGTCCCGTCACGCCCGCGGCCGCATCGCCCACGCGATTGGTGATGAAGATGTGCAGCATCTCGGTGCTGCCGATGCCGTCGAGAATCGTCTTGCCGGTCTTGCGGATCCAGGCCTCGAACACCGGCGCCGGCAGGGTTTCGCCGGCGGAGACGGCCAGGCGGAGCGAAGACAGGTCCGCGCCCTTGTCCATCGCCGCCATCATCGCGCGGTACGCGGTTGGCGAGGTGAAGCAGATAGTGGCCTTGTAGGCCTCGATGATCTTCACCATCTCGGGCGGCGCGGCGTTTTCGAGCAGGATTGCCGTCGCCCCGAAACGCAAGGGGAAGATCGCAAGGCCGCCAAGCCCGAACGTGAACGCAAGCGGCGGCGAGCCGACAAAGACATCGTCGGGCGTGACCTTGAGAACTTCCCTGCCATAGCCATCCGCGACCATCAGCAGATCGCGATGGAAGTGCATGGTCGCTTTCGGCTCGCCCGTGGTGCCCGATGTAAATCCGAGCAACGCGACATCGTCGCGGCCGGTCTTCACCGCCTCGAACTTGACCGGCTTGTTCAACGCAACCCGATCAAGCTCCGCGTCATGGTTTGACGTGCCGTCGAAATTCACGACCTGCTTGAGGTACCGGCTGGTCTTGGCACAGGCGACCAGTTCGTCGGCAATACGGCTGTCGGTCAGCGCCAGCGCGACCTCGGCCTTGTCGACGATCTTGCCGAGCTCGCCGGCCCGCAGCATCGGCATCGTATTGATGACGACGGCCCCGGCTTTCGTCGCCGCAAGCCACGCCGCGACCAGCGCCGGATTGTTGCCCGAACGGATCAGGACGCGGTTGCCAGGCTTGACGCCGTAATTCTCGACCAGCGCGTGCGCGAGCCGGTTCGACCAGTCGGCCAGCTCCTTATAGGTGCGCTGGCGGCCATTGCCGATCAACGCGATGCGATCGCCCATCCCTTTTTCGACGATGCGATCGGTCAGCTCGACCGCGGCATTGAGATATTCCGGATATTGAAACTCGGGCCGATCGAGCAAAAGATCCGGCCATTGCTCCGGCCGCGGCAGGTTTCGCCGCGAGAAATCATCGACATGACCCGACGGGCCAAGGTTCAGAGTTTTTACCGACATTCGCCCCTCCTCGCTTTCAGAAAGGCCAAAGCAAACCCGAAGACGCCCGGAAGCGCTTTATCCTTAAACATTTTAGACTTAAAATAATTTGGCGCAAGAGCAGAAATCCGGCTCATCCAACGCTATTTGTAAGCCAGTCGAGGCTTGTCGTCAGCTAGGCTTGGCGCTGCGCCAATTCCGTCAGCCGCAACACCATGGGAGAAGCCGGATCGGCAAGCGGCGCGATCGCGGTGAAATGATTGGCGCCGGGAAGCGCACCATGGCGCGCGGGCAGGCCGGCGGCGGCCCACGCGTCCGTCATGATCCGGCTTTGGCGGAAATATTCCGCGCTTTCA
>Ga0153954_1000433_pt1 | contig 33703 bp, 25 predicted proteins | sample TSFL038MetaG_FD_102277 | JGI IMG/M metagenome (GOLD analysis project Ga0153954, IMG submission 102277) | Attine ant fungus gardens microbial communities from Florida, USA - TSFL038 MetaG | ecosystem: Host-associated > Fungi > Mycelium > Unclassified | place: USA: Florida, Wekiwa Springs State...
CACTACTCCAAGGAGTTCGACGACGCGCCGATGCCGCACTCGATCTTCTTCACCAAGATCGGCCATGCGATCCACGGCACCGATTCCGAAGGCCGGCTCGGTAGCCCGGCCTCGCATGGCTGCGTGCGCCTGTCGAAGGCGAATGCCACGACGCTCTACGCGCTGGTCCAGGAGCAGGGCGTGCTCAACACCACCGTGACCCTGACCGGCTCGGCCGCGATCGCGCTGGCGCGCCATCCGCGTGGCAATACCGCCGTCGCGCGCCGTGCGCCGCAGACCTATGACGGTCAACAACAATATGCCTCGACGGCCGGCGAGCCCATGCAGCTGACGCCGCAACCGCAGCTCTATCCCGGCCAGCAGGCGCAACAGCGGCAGGATGACGGCTATATCTATCCGGCCGACGGCAGCTCGGACCGGCAAATCTACCCCGCGCCGCGCTCGACCCGCCAAGTCTATCAGCAACCGCAAGTCTATCAGCAGCCGCAAGCCCGCTATTACAACAACCCGGGCTACGCGCAGGCGCCGCAGGGCTATTACACCCAGCAGGGCTATTACACCCAGCAGCGCCAGCAATATTATCAGCCGCGCGGCTACTATCAGGATTAGCGGACGCTCCGGAAAACCTGGCCGGCACGTGGAGCAAATGAGCTCGGTTCTTCCGACGGTGTCATGCAAGAACGATGCGATCAAAAAGCCCGGGCAACCAACGCCCGGGCTTTTTTGCGCCGGGTCCCGAAGCTTTCCGCACCGCGCAAGTCCTTGTGCCAACAAGCTTCCTGCGGGCGCATTTGACAAGCCGGGATGCGCCCGTATTGTCCGCCCGCAAACTTGGAACAGGGCATGACAGAGCAGGAAATCTCGGACGTTTGCGTCGCCTCGCTGGCGCATGTGCTGCGCGTCCCGACGGATCGCATCGAGAGGGCGACCAAGTTCAGCCGGCTCGGGCTGGACTCGGCGATGGTCGTCTATGTCATGATGGAGCTCGAGGAAAAGCTCGGCGTCGAGCTCACCACCGACGACTTCTACGATCACCCGACGGTCGAGCAGCTGGCGCATCACCTGACGGCGATGCGCGCGGCCCGCCCGGCTGCCTGACGCCGGCCGCCACACCCTGCGAACACCGATGGACCGCTTCACCTCGCTTGTGGCGCTGCTCGCGGAGCGGGCCAAATCGCAAGCGGGCGATCGCGCCTACATCTTCCTCGGCGATCGCGGCACCGAGGAGGCCGTGCTCAGCTATGGCGAGCTTTACAACGCAGCGCGGTCTCTCGCCGCGGAGCTGAGGAAACGCGTGAGCCGTGGCGACCGCGCGCTTCTGGTGTTTCCGCCCGGCCTCGAATTCATGGTGGCCTATTTCGGCTGCCTGATCGCCGGCGTCATCGCGGTGCCGATGATGATGCCGCGCCGGAACAGCGCGCGCGATTCCAGCGCCGCGATCCTCGCCAATTGCGAGCCGGCGATCGCCCTCACCACCTCCGCCTTCGTGCTGCGCCAGGATCTGCTGGCGCGCTTCGAGCGCGCATCGCTGCAATGGCTGGCGGTCGATCTTGCGGTCGACAGCTCTGAAAGCGCCGATCTGCCGCTGCCCGGTCCGAACGATATCGCGTTCCTGCAATACACGTCCGGCTCGACGTCGGATCCGAAGGGCGTCGCGGTCAGCCATGCCAATCTGCTGGCCAATCTCGAGATGATCCGCCTCTCGCTCGGCAACACGTCCCGCTCGACCTATGTGAACTGGGTCCCGCTCTATCACGACATGGGGCTGATCCTGAATGCGTTGCAGGCGCTTTATGTCGGCGCGCCCTGCGTGCTGATGGCGCCGAACGGCTTCATGCAGCGGCCGCTGAACTGGCTGCGCGCGATCCATCACTACAAGGCCGAGGTCGCCTGCAGCCCCAATTTCGGCTACGACCTCTGCGTCAGCCGCTACCGCGCCGATCAGATGGACGGCATCGATCTCTCCGGCTGGAAGATCGCGCTCAACGGCGCCGAGCCGGTGCGAGCCGAGACGATCGCGCGCTTCACCGAAATCTTTGCCGCGCATGGCTTCAGGCCCGATGCGGTCTTCCCCGCCTACGGCATGGCTGAGGCGACGCTCCTGATCTCGGGCGGCGGACGCGGCGCCGGCCATGGCACGCGAACCGTGAGCCTGGCCGCGCTTCAGGCGCACCGCGTGAGCCCGCCCACTGACGATGCCGACGCGCAGATCCTGGTTGGTTGCGGGCGTGCGCTCCAGGGCGAGCGCATCGCGATCGTCGATCCCGACACGCGAGCCCGCCTGCCCTCGAACCGTGTCGGCGAAATCTGGGTCGACGGACCCAATGTCGCGCGGACCTATTGGCGGAACGAGGCGGCCACCTCCGGCGGCCTGCATGCGCGCATCGAAGGCGAGGATGCGGCCGCGTGGCTGCGCACCGGCGACCTCGGCTTTCTCGATGAGCGCGGCGAATTGTTCGTCACCGGGCGAATCAAGGATCTGATCATCATCCGCGGCATCAACCATTATCCGCAGGACGTCGAGCAGACGGTGCAGCGCCTTCACGCCTCGCTGCGCCAGAACGGCGGGGCGGCGTTCTCGGTCTCCGACGAGAACGGCGAGGAGACGCTGGTCGTCGTGCAGGAGATCGAACGCACGGAGCGCAACAAGATCGATTCCGAAGAGCTGAAAGGCCTGATCCGCGAAGGCGTCGCCGACCAGCACGAGCTGTCTGCGCGCCACATCGCGCTGATCCGGCCGGGCACGCTGCCGAAAACCACCAGCGGCAAGATCCAGCGCAGCCTGGCACGCAGGCTGTGGCTGGAGGGCCGGCTCGATCTGCTTAGCGAGGATTGATCGCACCAGCGGTCATAACCTCTCGCCTGTCATGCGCGAGCTCGGCCCGGCAATGACCGCGCTGACAAATCAGACTTAAACGCCACGCAATCAGAAATCGATCTTCGCCGCATCGCCCAGACCAAGGCTCGCGGCTATTCCGTCCGATATCTTCGCCGCGATCAGCGGTCGATAGTGAATGTAGTCGGCGAAGTTGGCGCGGTCGCGCGTCAGCGCATTGTCGAGGCGGTAATTGATGAAATTGCTGTGCGCGCGGCCGGCGACGATTTTGCCCAACGCCGCATTGCACGCCTGAAGTTCGATGGCCTGGGCGCTGCCGGGCTGCGGCACCGTCGAGGCTAAGGTCGGCGGCACCAGGATCACAACCGGCACATCGGGCGGCAGCTTCCTGACAACGTCCTCGAGCTTCGCCACTTCGGGAAAGACATTGCGGCTCACCGTATCCACCGGCGGCGGATCAGCCGGCCGGGCCCTGTCGAAGAACTGCCCTGCCGGCCAGACGTCGTCGGCATTGAAGGTGCCGGTCGGGTCGCTGCGCTTGCGAAAGCCGAGCCCGATACCGACGCGCTGGACGGCGTGCTCGATCGCAGCGCTCGACCACAGCCGGCGGGCATAGGGAAGCCAACTGGTGTCATAGAGCCAATAGGGAAACGGCCGCGGCTGCGCGTCCGGCACGTGCACGCACCAGGAGGGATCGGTCACAAACACGAACGCGCCCGGCCGCGGATGATGCCGCTGGAAGAAATCCAGCACCGCCAATTCCTCGCGTGGACTGCCGCCCATCACCGCAAGCTGCACGAAACGGAAGCCCGTTGCCTGCGACAGCGGGTTTGGATTGATCATCAAGGCGGTCGAGTTGCCGATGATGGCGGAGTCGAAGCTCGCATCGCGCGCGCGGCTCGCCGTCGCCGTCGTGGTGTTGCGGTCGTCGACGCCATTGATGCCGAGAAAGCCGAACTTGCCCGTGTCGTAGGGATCGACCGCGATCAGGAATGCGACCAGCAGCGCGGCCACGCCTGCCAGCGTCCCGAGAAACGCAATCAGGCAGCGGCTCCATGCAGCCGGGGAGTCAGAAGTTGAAATAGCCGAATCCGACAACGTTCCGTTCTCCGAGGTCGAGCAGGATAATCAGCAGGATGAGGCCGGCCAGCGCGAACAGCCAAGGCTGCGGCCTTCGCGTCAGGAACGCAACGATGTCCTGGCTCGCCGGCGCCACGAAGGCGATCACCGGCACGATCAGCAGCGACAGGAGATGCTTGCCGCGTTCCAGGTTCGGCGCCTCGGCCAGGCCCTGAAAGATATTCCAGGCCGCATCCAGCGTGCCGGCGCGGAAGATCACGCCGGTCAGGAGCACGAAGACCACCGTCAGCGCCCAGCCGGCAAGCGCGGGCATCGCAGATCCATAACGACGCCACAGCGCGCATATCACCAGCGCGATGCCGTGCAGCGTCCCCCACAGGATGAAGGTCCAGCTCGCGCCATGCCAGAGGCCGCACAGCATCATCGTGATCAGCATCGCCGCGTGCGATTGCAGCGGCAGGAAGCGTCGCGGCAGGATGCGGGCATTCACCAGGCGGAAATAGACGTAGTCGCGCAGAAACGTCATCAGCGTGATGTGCCAGCGCTGCCAGAAATCCTGGATGCTGCTCGAGCGGAACGGTGCATTGAAATTGAACGGCAGCTTGATGCCGAACAACAGGCCAAGCCCGATCGCGATGTCGGAATAGCCCGAGAAATCGAACAGGATCTGAACACTGAAGGCGAGCGCCATCCAGGCTCCGCCATCGGTCACCGGGCCGCTCAGCGCCTGCGCATAGACCGGATCGATATTGTGCGCGATGCGGTCACCGAGGAAGATCTTCTCGACGAGACCGATGACGATGAAGAGGGTCCCGATCGAAAAATTGCGCTGCCAGCCGGGCGCGTAAACCTGCCGGCCGAACTGCTCCATCACCTCCGACCAGCGCACCAGCGGCCCCGCAAGGAGCTGCGGGAAGAAGGAGATGTAGAGCCCGTAGCGGTCGAGTGGATAGAGCGGCGCCCTGCCGCGCTTCAGATCGACCAGGTACATGACGTGGTGGAAGGTGAAGAAGGAGATGCCGATCGGCAGTCCGAGATCGTAAACCGGCATCGGGCGTCCGACGAGCCAGCCGACATTCGACAAGAAAAAGTTCGTGTATTTGAACAGCCCGAGCACGGCGAGATTGAGCGCGATCGCCGCGACCACGATCGAGCCCTTCTTGTACCGGCCATAGGCAATCGCCGCGAACCAGTTCACTGCGATCGAGGCGACCAGCAGCAGGATGAAGGGCGGATTGCCGATCGCGTAGAACGCGAACGACAGCAGCACCAGCACGGGGATGCGCGCCTGCGGAAACGGATCCGCCAGGCGATAGATCAGCAGCGCCGAAGGCAGGAAAAGGAGAAGGAACGGATAATCGTTAAAGAGCATGGTTCCTGCGGCGGGGCCGTCCTGCCCGATCTGTCGCAAACCGGCAGGGCACGCCTGTGCCGCGCTCAGCCTGCTTCGAAATTGGACGCCACGCCGCCCGCCGAACGCAGCCGGCGCCGGGCAATCTTTTCAGGGCTCGGCACCTTCACGTCCCACGCCAGACCCAGCGCTTCCAGCGCGCGTATGAACAGGAAGCCCGGATCGAACTCGAACCAGCGCAGCCCGAACGCCGCCGAATAGGGAAAGGCATGATGGTTGTTGTGCCAGCCCTCGCCCCAACCGAGCAGCCCCATCGCGGCAAAATTGCGGCTGTTGTCATCCCGGGTGACGAACGGCCGTGTTCCGAACGTATGCATGACCGAATTGATCGCCGACATGGTCTGCTCGACCACGAACATCCGCACCACGCCGCCCCAGAGGAACCCGGTCAGCACGCCCCACAGGCTGTCACTGACCAGCCCGCCAATGGCGGCAGGAAGCACGAGGCCGAGCAGCACCCAGCTGTAGTAATGGCCGTTCACCTTGATGAGCGTCCGCTGCGCCATCAGGTCCGGCACGTAATGGGCGACATTCGGATAATCATGCTCGATCATCCAGGTCAGATGCGCATGCAGGAAGCCGCGCAGTCGGCCGACGAACCCGGCGCCATGCAGATTAGGTGAATGCAGATCGCCCTCATGGTCGGACAATTCGTGATGGCGCCGGTGCATCGCGGCCCAGGACAGCATTGGCCCCCTGCCCGCCATCGACCCCATGACGATCAGGAGCGAACTGACGGCGGTGGAGGTGGCGAAGGCGCCATGGGTGAACAGCCGATGATAGCCGACGGTCAGGCCGAGGCCGGTGATCAGCCACATCGCCAGGAACAGGCCGATGTCGAGCGCGCCGATCGGGCGGTAGAACAAGAGACCGAAGGCGACCAGGGTACCGGCGAAAGGCAGCACGTCGAACAGGATAAAATGGCGGCGCTGAAGTCGGTGCAGGTGACGGCTTCTGATGATCCGGTGGTCGCGGGTCCTTTGCACGGGCAGCTGGATTCCATGATTCAGTCATGAAACCTGTACACATACCGGGTTCCCTCCGCAACCAACGGGAACCCGAATTTCACCGCTTCACTGCTATTCGCCGTCCTTCAGGCGGCGGTAGACCGCGCCCAGGATGTTGGAATAATCGTCGGTCCAGACCCGCTGCCCCTCGGTGGGCTCGGTTTCCGACCATTTGTCTGATGAGGCAAGCGCGCCAACATCGGCCTCCTCGCGGGCGGACACCACGACATCGGTGGCGAAGATATATTCGTCGTCGCGTCCGGAATCCTCATTGTAGACCCAGCTCTTGAGATCGTTGGCATCGGCAATGCCGACCACCACGCTCTCCAGCTCCAGATGCCGGTTGGAGACGTGCATCACCACCGCGCCCTGCGGCGCGAGCTTGGCCTTGTAGATCTGCATCGCCTCCTGGGTGGCGAGATGGATCGGGATCGCGTCCGATGAATAGGCGTCGACGATGATGACGTCGTAGACGCCCTCCGGCTCCTTGGCGAATGTCAGCCGGGCATCGCCGATCACCGGTTTCACGTCCGGCGCACAATTCTGGATATAGGTGAAGAACTTCGGATCCCTGGCGGTATCAACCATGGTCTGGTCGATGTCGAAGAACTTCCAGGTTTCGCCGGGCTCGACGGCACAGGTGAGCGTGCCGGCACCGACGCCGATCACGGCGACGCGCAACGGCGCGCCCTTGCGCTCGCGGATCGCTGTGATCGCCCGACCGATGCCACCGTCCTTGTGGTAATAGCTGATCGGCTCCGGCCGGCCCGTCACGGGCGAGCCGTCATCATTCAGGAATTTCTGCGCGCCATGGATCGTGGTGCCGTGCATCAGCACGTGGTACTGCCCGTTCGGCGTCACCACGATCTTGTGCACGCCGAAGAAACTGCGCGCGGTCACCACGCGGCCTTCGTCGGACGGATAGACGCGGATCAGGATCAGCGCCACCACGGCGGTGGCGAATATCTTCCAGCGGTCGGCATTGAGCAGGACCGCGATGACGCCCGCGAGCACGCCGACGCCGCCGGCGACCCAGACCCGATGATCGTCGATCCAGGTCGGAATACTGCCCTCGGACCAGGCCGGCGCGATCAAGGCGACCGCGAGCACCGCCAGGAACGGCCAATACCAGCGGCTCCAGGCCGGCCATCGCTCGCCCGCGGCCGGGCGGCAGAGTGCGGCAAGCGCCAGCAGGATCGGATATTCCGCGACCCAGCTGAATGCGAACGGCGCGATCAGCCCGGCGAAAAGCCCGCCGACCATGCCGCCGAACGACAGCGCGACATAAAATCCGGTAAGATATTTCGCCGCCGGGCGGGTGCGCGCGAGCTCGCCGTGGCAACCCATTGCGATCAGGAAGAAGCAGAACTGGTGGCCGCCGAGCGTCAGCAGCAGGTTCTGCTCGCCGCCGACCGCAAGCAGCACGATCACGCCGGCGATTGCGAGCGGCTGCAGCCACAGCATCCATTTGTGCGGCAACAGCGGGCGCGACTGGAACACCAGCACCCAGGTGAGCAGATAGAGCGACAGCGGCAACACCCAGAGCAGCGGCGCAGCCGCGACGTCGGTCGAAATATGCGCGGTCACCGCAATCAGGAGGCCCGACGGCACCGCGGCGAGGAAGATCCAGCGCGCCCGCAGCATCCAGCTCGGCGCCGGCGCGGACGTTTCTTCGGTAGCGAGATCAGCCGCCGCGCGCGCCGGCGAGCGCAACAGAAGCACGCCGCAGCCGGCGATCAGAACGATCAGCAGTCCATAGCCGCCGGTCCACATCAGGTTCTGCGTGCGCAGCGTGAACATCGGCTCAAGCAGCACCGGATAGGAGAGCAGCGCGAGGAAGCTGCCGATATTCGAGGACGCATAGAGGAAGTAGGGATCGGGGCCGGCGGGATGGCCGGTGCGGACGAACCAGGCCTGCAGCAGCGGATTGTTGGCGGCGAGCGCGAAGAACGGCAGGCCGATCGAGACCACAAACAGCCCGAGCAGCCAGAACGCATAGCCCGATGTTGGCGGATCGCCCCAGGAGCCTGCGATCGCGAGCGGCAGCGTCAGCATGGCGGCGCAGAGCAGCACCAGATGCGCCACAACCGGAATGGTGCGGTTCCTGATCTGCATCAGGAAATGCGCGTAGGCGTAACCGGCGAGCAACAGCGACTGGAAAAACACCATCGCCACCGACCACACCGCCGGCGAGCCGCCGAGCCGCGGCAGCACCATCTTGGTGAATAGCGGCTGCACCGAGAACAACAACAGCGCGCTGACAAAGATTGCGCAGGTATAGACCAGCAGCACCAGCCGGTTCCGCGCCGAGGACGGCTGCTCGACAGCAATGGTCGGGTCCAGGGCGGCGGACGGCGCGGATACGCTCATTGTGTCTCCGGAAAAATCCCGGCGGCCGCCGGACGGCGCAATGGAGCATATGGCAGCCGCACGGGCAATGTGCGGCGTGGTGACGGTTCGTTCACTTCCCGCTGTGCTGGCGTGAGCGAGTTCGCTATGTAACTTCACCGTCATTCCGGGGCGCTCGCGGAGCGAGCGAACCCGGAATCTCGAGATTCCGGGTCCGGTCCTGTCGGACCGTCCCGGAATGACGCCGTCAACGAACCGATGAATTCTTCTTTGAAGCTGTCATGACAGAAACGGATGCCGTCATCATCGGCGCGGGGCATAACGGCCTCACCTGTGCGGCCTATCTCGCAGCCGCGGGCTTGCGCGTGCGCGTGGTCGAGCGCCGCAAGGTCGTCGGCGGCGCGGCCGTCACCGAGGAATTTCATCCAGGCTTTCGCAATTCGGTCGCCTCCTACACCGTGAGCCTGCTCAATCCCAGGATCATTTCCGACCTCAAGCTTGGAGATCATGGTCTGAGGATCGTCGAGCGCCGGGCCCAGAACTTCTTGCCTGCGCCGGACGGAAGCTATCTCCTGACCGGCGAGGGGCGGACACGGGCCTCGGTGGCGCGGCTCAGCGCGCATGATGCGGAGGCGATCGAGGGCTTTTCACGGGAGCTGGAGGGGATCGCCGACGTGCTGCGGCAATTCGTGCTGCGCGCGCCGCCGAATCTGGTCGAAGGCTTTGGCGCCAGCGCGATCCGCGAAACGTTCAATGCGCTTGGCACCGCGAGCATCCTGCGCGGCCTCTCGCTGGAGCAACAGCGCGACCTGCTCGACCTGTTCACGCGTTCGGCCGGCGAGATGCTGGACGAGCGCTTCGAGAACGACCTGGTGAAGGCGCTGTTCGGTTTCGACGCGATCGTCGGCAATTATGCAAGTCCGTACGCGGCGGGTTCGGCCTATGTGATGCTCCATCACGCCTTTGGCGAGGTCAACGGCAAGAAAGGCGTCTGGGGCCACGCCATCGGCGGCATGGGGGCGATCACGCAGGCGATGGCGAGCGCCGCGCGCACCGCCGGCGCGGAGATTGCGCTCGAGGCCGCCGTGCGCGAGGTGATCGTCGAGAAAAACCGCGCCGTCGGGGTCGTGCTCGACAATGGCGAAACCATCCGCGCCAGATATGTCGTGGCCAACGTCAATCCGAAGCTGCTCTATACGCGCCTGGTGCCATCAGGCGCGCTGACGGGGGAATTTCTCGCGCGCATCGGACGCTGGCGCAACGGCTCCGGCACTTTCAGGATGAATGTGGCGCTCAGCCGCCTGCCCTCCTTCACTGCGCTGCCCGGCGACGGCGATCATCTCACCGCCGGCATCATCCTCGGCCCCAGCCTTGCCTATATGGATCGCGCCTGGCTCGACGCGCGCGACCATGGCTGGAGCCGCGCTCCGGTCGTGGAAGTGCTGATCCCCTCAACTCTGGACGATTCACTCGCGCCGGAAGGCGCGCATGTCGCGAGCCTGTTCTGCCAGCATGTCGCTCCGGAACTGCCGGGTGGAAAGTCCTGGGACGACCATCGCGAGGAAGTTGCCGACCTCATGGTCGCAACCGTCGACCGTTTCGCGCCGGGCTTTTCGGCCAGCGTGGTCGGCCGGCAGATCCTGACCCCGCTCGACCTGGAGCGGCAGTTCGGCCTGCTCGGCGGCGACATCTTTCACGGAGCGTTGACTCTAAATCAGCTTTTTTCGGCGCGCCCGATGCTGGGCCATGCCGACTATCGCGGACCGTTAAGGGGCCTTTACCATTGCGGCTCCGGCGCGCATCCCGGCGGCGGCGTTACCGGCGCGCCCGGCCACAATGCGGCGAAGGCGGTCCTGGCCGATCACCGCTCCCTGTTCGCAAGCCGTTGATATCGTGTGGACAGGCTGTGGGCAGCCGGCGCGGTTACCAATATTTTCGTGAGAGATTTCAGGTCTTTAGGGCATGAGCCGCGCAATATACGCGGATGCCGCGCCCACGATAGGCGCAGAGGCGCCGCCGGCTCAGGCTAACCGGGCAGCAAGAGACCCGCGCAAGGGCTCCAGCCCTCACGCGGGTCTCATGTTAGGAACAACAGCCGGACGGGATCCGTGACGCGCGCTCTGAGAAAGCGGCGTGTCAGGTCGAAAAATTACTTAAGCGAGGTAGAGATCGAGGTGAACTCTCCGTTCAGCGCGGTGCCCACCCCGTTCACGGCCGTAATGATCGCCAGCGCGATGCCGGCCGCGATCAGGCCGTATTCGATCGCAGTTGCCCCAGACTCATCGGAAAAGAACTTCATAATGTGATGCTTCAACTTCGCCTCCACTGGAATGTCGCCGGGCCTACCCGCGGCTTCAGTGAACCTACCGCAGATCATCTAAGGCCAGGTGAATCCGGAACGAGCAATTTTTGCGTAAATTGCACCGCGATTATGCTTTAAATTGAATGGAAATCGGTAACCTGTTGGAAAGGCGGCGAGCAAGCCTGTGGAGATGCTGTGCAGAAGCTGTCGATAGAAGGGTGGAAGCATGGCTTGCGTTGGGGTGGAAAAACCGGCTGAAGCCTGTGTGAAATCGCGGTATGTCCCGCTGTCTGTCCCCTGAATGTCCCCTCATCCAACCTGTTAACAGCCTGTGAACAGCCCCACCCTTACCCCCGCCACCCACCGCGCCCATGTCGCGATCGGCGACGAGCCCGCCGCCAGGCGCGTGGTCGACGTGCTGACCGAAATCTTCTTCGAAGGCGAGGCGGCGGTGGCCGCATTCGAGCGGCCGGATGGACGCTGGGACGTCACCGTGCATTTTGCCGACGCGCCGGATCAGGCGCTGGTGCGCCAGCTGGTCGCCCAGGCCGTTGGCGAAGATGTCGCCAGCACCGTCGCCTTCGATACCGTCGAAGCAAAGGATTGGGTGAAGGCCAGCCTTGAAGGCCTGGTGCCGGTTCCGGCCGGGCGCTTTCTCGTGCATGGCGCCCACGACCGCACGCGGGTGCCGCCCAACAAGTTCGGCGTCGAGATCGAGGCGGCACTTGCCTTCGGCACCGGCCACCATGGCACCACACGCGGCTGCCTGCTTCTGCTCGATCATCTGCTGAAGGCCAGGCGGCCACGGCGCGTGCTCGATCTCGGCACCGGAACGGGCGTGCTGGCGATCGCGGCGGCAAAGGCGATGCACCGGAACATCCTGTCGAGCGACATCGATACGCCATCAGTCCAGGTGGCGCGCGAGAATGCGCGGCTGAATGGCACGGGAAATCTGATCCAGGCAATCCGCGCCACCGGCTTCTCGGCCCCGGAATTTGCCGCGAATGGCCCATTCGATCTCGTGCTCGCCAACATCCTGGCCAATCCGCTGCGGCAACTCGCGGGGCCGATGACGGCGCATTTGACGCCCGGCGCGCATGTCATCCTCTCTGGCCTGTTGAACCATCAGGCGCCCAGCGTGATCGCCGCCTATCGCGCGCGGGGGCTGGTGCCGCGCCGGCATCTGAGGATCGAAGGCTGGAGCAGCCTGCTGCTGCGCGCCGCGAAATGATCGCGCGCCAGTGCGGCGACTGCACGCTGTGCTGCAAGGTGATGGCGATCGAGGAGATCGCAAAGCCGGCCGGCCGCTGGTGCCGCCAGTGCAAGCCTGGACGTGGCTGTCTCGTTTATGACGCCCGCCCCGCCGAATGCCGCGCCTTCAACTGCCTCTGGATGGTCGATGCGCGGTTCGGGCCGCACTGGAAGCCGAACAAGTCAAAACTGGTGCTGACCACATCGGAGGACGGGATCGAGATCCGCTGCGATCCCGGCGTTCCCGATGCCTGGCGGAGAGAGCCGTTTCATGGCGAGATCAAGCGTCTTGCGACCTCCGGCGAGATGCACGACGTGACGGTGCTGGTGATCACGGGAGAAAGAATGATGCTGGTGACGCCCGACCGGGAGTTCGATCTCGGCGTGGTCGGCGCGGATCAGCGGATCGTGCGGGAGATGGAGGGAAACCGAGTCGTCGGCGCGAGCGTGGTCAGCGCAACCGATCTGGAAAGCGGAACCACGCTCTCCGAGTGATTACCTCGCAGCAGCGCTACTTTGCTTGCTTCTTCGCGCTTGCGACGGCTTCTTTCTTCCCGCGTAAGCTGCGCTTGCCGCGCACCTCGGCAAAACGGTTCAGGATCTGAACGATCACGCCGCGCTGTTTCTTGTTGACAGCCGGGGCTGCGGCGGCGCGGCCGGCCGGGGGCGATATCTTCTCAAAGGTAAAAACAGGCATGGTATCCCCTCGCCGTCGAGTGAGACACTCCTGGAGATTTCCCCCACGGCCATCTCTTCGGATGAACGCCATACGACAGCAAATCGCGCTGTCCACATGATTGCAAGCGGATTCTTCGCAGTGCAGCGATTTTCATCAAATTCCGTCACATTGCCGGCTATCCTGCATCATCCTAAAGTAAGAGAACGATGTTCGAAGCTCATTTTCAGACGTTCGAGGAGCCGGAAAGCGGCGTGGCCCTGGCCGCGCGTTTGTCGGCCCTTCGCCAGGAGCTGGTGCGCCGGAAGCTCGCCGGCTTTGTCGTGCCGCGCGCCGACCAGCAGCAGAATGAATATGTCGCCCCGTCGGACGAGCGGCTGGCCTGGCTGACCGGCTTTACCGGCTCGGCGGGACTGGCTGTGGTGCTGGCGCAGGAAGCGGCGCTGTTTGTCGACGGCCGCTATACCCTGCAGGCCGCCAAACAGGTCGACGGCAATGCCTGGACGGTCGAGTCGCTGATCGAGCCGCCGCCGGAGGCATGGATCACCAAACACCTGAAGCCCGGCGACCGCCTCGGCTTCGACCCCTGGCTGCATACGTCGGCCGCCGCCGAGCGACTGGCCGCGGCCGTGGCCAAGGCCGGCGCCGAGCTGGTCGCGGTCGAGACCAACCCGATCGATACGATCTGGACCGAGCGGCCGCCGCCGCCGATCGCCCCGGTTTCCGTGCACGGCCAGCGCTATGCCGGCGAGGCCGAGGCGGAGAAGTTGACACGGATCCGCCAGGAGCTCGAAAAGCTCGGCGCCGACGCGCTGGTGCTGTCGGACAGTCACGCGGTGGCCTGGACCTTCAATATCCGCGGCGCCGATGTCGCGCATACGCCGCTGCCGCTCTCCTACGCGCTGGTGCCAAAGGAGGGCCGGCCCACCCTGTTCATCGACCACCGCAAGCTCTCGAACTCGAGCCGCGACCATCTGGAACGATCCGCCGATGTGCGCGAGCCCGGCGAGATGACGCCACAGCTCACCACGCTCGCCAAATCAGGCCGCACGATCGCGCTCGACAGCGCGACCGCGGCCGACGCGTTGAGCCGCATGATCACTTCGGCGGGCGGCAAGCCGCTGCGCGGCAACGACCCCATTGCGCTGTTGAAGGCGGTGAAGAACTCGACCGAAATCGAGGGCACGCGCGCGGCGCACCGGCGCGACGCGGTGGCGCTGGCGCGCTTCCTCGCCTTCCTCGACCGCGAGGCGCCGAAGGGCGCGCTGACCGAGATCGACACGGTGGAGGCGCTGGAGACGTTCCGCCGCGACACGGGCGCGCTGAAGGATGTTTCCTTCCCGACAATCGCCGGCACCGGGCCGAACGGCGCCATCGTGCATTACCGCGTCACCCGCAAGAGCAATCGGCGGATTGCGGCCGGCGATCTCCTGCTGATCGATTCCGGCGCGCAATATGAGGACGGCACCACCGACGTCACCCGCACGATCGCGATCGGCACGCCCACCGCGGAGATGCGCGACCGTTTCACGCGCGTGCTCCGCGGCCACATCGCGATCGCACGCGCGGTCTTTCCGGACGGCACTTCCGGCGCGCAGCTCGACACGCTGGCGCGGCAATTCTTGTGGCAGGCCGGCGTCGATTTCGAGCACGGCACCGGTCACGGCGTCGGCAGCTACCTCTCCGTGCATGAGGGGCCCGCACGGATTTCAAAGCTGGGCACCACGCCGCTGAAGCGCGGCATGATCCTTTCCAACGAGCCCGGCTATTACAAGACCGACGGTTTCGGCATCCGTATCGAGAATCTGGAGCTGGTGACCGCGGCCGATGTCGCGGGCGCCGAAAAGCCGATGAACGCGTTCGAGACGCTGACCTTTGCGCCGATCGATCGCCGCCTGATCGACGTGACGATGCTGAGCCAGGCCGAACTCGACTGGCTCAATCACTATCACGCCGAGGTGCGCGATATCGTGCGCTCGAAGCTCGACGAGACCGACCGGCTCTGGATCGACGTCGCGACAGCACCGCTTTAGCCCTCACCTTCGTCATTCCGGGATGCGCCGATAGGCGCAGACCCGGAATCCATACTCACGATGGTGGTTATGGATTCCGGGCTCGCGCTTGTGCGCGCCCCGGAATGACGAACTTAGTTGCACGACGTGCCTGTTATTATAACAGCCGCGAAAACGGCATGGCCGCATTCCGAAACGCCCGTAGGCGCGTGAAGCCATCCCGCTAATGTCGATTCAGCTTTCATTGAATCGGAACCGAGCCCTCAACGCATGCATGGAGTGATCAAGCCACCGGCAGGAACGCCGGGAAAAGACGTCGCAACGTCGAAGGTGATGCTGGTGCTGCTCGTGCTGATGACGGGCGTGGCGCCGGTCTCGCTCTACATGCTGGTGCCGGCGCTGCCGATGCTGGCGACGACGTTCGGAAGCGACATTTCGGTCGTGCAGATGACGGTGTCGCTCTACATGGTTGGCATCGCCTGCTCGCAACTCATCATGGGCCCGCTGTCCGACAAGTTCGGCCGCCGCCCGGTGCTGCTCGCAGGCCTCGGATTGATGGTTATTGCAAGCATCGGTTCGGTCTTCGCCGAAAATCTGCCGCAGCTCATCGCTGCGCGCTTCTTCCAGGCGCTCGGCGGCGCCAGCGGCATGGTGATCAGCCGCGCCATCATCCGTGATCTCTATCCGCGCGAGCGCGTCGGTGCGATGATCAGCCTCGTCGTTGCCGCACTGATGATCGCGCAAATGGTGAGCCCGCTCACCGGCGGCCTCCTGGAGACCGCATTCGGCTGGCGTGCGATCCTCTATCTCATCACCGCGGCATCGCTGGCGATCGCCATCCTGATCGCATTCGCGTTGCCCGAAACCCGCCGCCATCGCGCCGACAGCAGCAGCTTTCGCGGCGATATCGGCAAGCTGATGCGAGACCGCGCCTTCGTCGGCTATATGCTGTGCCAGGTACTGGCTTCGCAGATCATCTTCGCCTTCGCCGGTGGAGGCCCCTATGTCGTGGTGACGCAGATGGGCCGCAGCAGCGCCGAATATGGCGCGTGGTTCGCGACGACGGCCTTTGGCTATCTGATCGGCAATGTGTTCTGCGTGCGCTTCGCGCCGCGCCATTCGCTGGAGAAGCTGATATGGCTCGGGCTGGCCTTGCAGCTCAGCGCCAGCGCGCTGAACCTGGTCTGGAGTTTTGCCGGCGTGAATCAGACTCCGGTCTGGCTGTTCGGAACGCAGGTGATCGTGATGATCGGCAACGCCTTCGTGATGGCGAACTCCGCCGCCGGCGCCATCAGCATCCGCCCCGAGGCTGCGGGCACCGCTTCCGGTGCGATGGGTTTCCTGCAACAAGGCGTAGGCTCGCTGGTCTCGCAGTTCGGCGCCTGGCTCGGCGGCCATTCCGCCACCACGCTGCCGCTGACATCGGCGATCTTTGCGATCTCGGTTCTGTGTGCCTCCACCATGATCTTCCTGGTGCCGCGACGGCAGCTCATGGTCAGCGAGGAATTGATCGGGCAGGCGGAAGAGGAAGAGAGCGGGATGATGTGACGTTTTGGCCGGCGTAAGCAGGCGAGAACGTCATTCCGGGGCGATGCGCAAGCATCGAACTATGGTGCGCAATTGCGCACCAGAGAATCTCGAGATTCCGGGTCTGCGCTTCGCGCATCCCGGAATGACGGTGTCAATTCCCCCCGACCAGCTTCAGCCACTCATCTTCCGTCAACACCTGCACGCCGTGCTTCTGGGCTTCCGCCAGCTTCGAGCCGGCGCCGGGACCTGCGACCACATAATCCGTCTTCTTCGACACGGAGCCTGCGGCCTTGGCGCCGAGGCGCTCGGCCATCGCCTTGGCCTCATCGCGGGTCATCTTCTCCAGCGAGCCCGTGAACACCACGGTCTTGCCTGCGATCGCCGAATTGCTTTTCGGCTTCTCGGCATCGACGATGGTCACTTCCTTCGTCAGCCGCTCGACAATGCCGCGGTTATGGCTCTCGCCGAAATAGGCCTTGATGCTCTGGATCACGGTGTCGCCGATCTGGTCGAGCGCATCCATCTCGGCGATCGCCTCCTCGTCGCCTTCGGCGACCTTCAGACAGGCGTCGTGGAATCCGTTCCACGAGCCATAGCCGCGCGCCAACGCCAGCGCCGTGGTCTCGCCGACATGGCGCATCCCGAGCGCATAGATGAAACGCTCCAGCGCGATGTTGCGCCGCTGCTCGATTGCGGCAAACAGGTTACGCACCGAAGTCTCGCCGTAGCCTTCGATCTCCTCCAGCTTGAGCCTGTTGTTGCGCGCCTGCAGGGTGAAGATGTCGGCAGGCTCCTTCACCCAGCCCTCATCGAAGAAATACTGGAGCTGCTTTTCGCCGAGGCCGTCGATGTCAAAGGCGCGGCGCGAGACGAACAGCTTCAGGTGCTCGATCTTCTGGAACGGACAGGCGAACTCGCCGCTGCAGCGGGCGCGCGAGCCCTCTTCACCGGTCGCGATCTCCTCGCGCACCACATCGGTGTGCAGCGGGCACGGGCATTTCTTCGGGAAGTGAAACTCTTTTGCACCCTTCGGCCGCTTGTCGATGACGACATCGACGACCTGCGGGATCACATCGCCGGCGCGCTGGATCACCACGGTGTCGCCGATCCGGATATCGCGGCCCTCGCGCAGCACCTCACCCTTGTTGCCGACGCCCTTGATGTAATCCTCGTTGTGCAGCGTCACGTTCTGCACGATGACGCCGCCGACGCCGACCGGCTCGAGTTTGCCGACCGGCGTGAACGAGCCGGTGCGGCCCACCTGGATCTCGATGTCGCGCAGCACCGTCATGGCCCGCTCGGCCGGGAATTTATGCGCGATCGCCCAGCGCGGCGTCCGCGACACGAAGCCGAGCCGCTCCTGCCAGTCGATGCGGTCGACCTTGTAGACGACGCCGTCGATATCGTAGTCGAGCTCGGCGCGCTGCTCCTCGATCTCACGATGGAAGCCGATCAGTTGCTCGACGGAGTGGCACAGTTTCGTCAGCGGATTGGTCTTGAAGCCGCAGCGCTCGAACCAGTGGATCATGCCGCTCTGCGTGTCCTCCGGCATCGCGCTCATCTCGCCCCAGGCATAGGCGAAGAAGCCGAGCGGCCGCGAGGCGGTGATGGAGGGATCCTTCTGGCGCAGCGAACCCGCTGCCGAATTGCGCGGGTTGGCGAAGATGGTGTCGCCAGCCGCCTTCTGCCGCTCGTTCAGCGCCAGGAAGGCCTTCTTGGTCATATAGACCTCGCCGCGCACCTCGCAGATATCGGGCACGTTGCGGCCCTTCAGCCTCTGCGGCACGTCCTCCAGCGTGCGAATATTCGCAGTGACGTCTTCGCCCTCGGCTCCGTCGCCGCGCGTCGCCGCGGTGACGAGTTCGCCCCCCTCGTAGCGCAGCGACATCGAAAGTCCGTCGATCTTCGGCTCCGCGGAGAAATCGATCTTGTTGTCCGGAAGCTTCAGAAAGCGCTCGATGCGGCCGACGAAATCGATCACATCCGCTTCCGCAAAGGCGTTGTCGAGCGACAGCATCGGCACCGCGTGACGGACCTTCTTGAATCGCCCCGATGGCGCGGTGCCTACTTTCTGCGACGGCGAGTCCGGGCTGACGAACTCGGGAAAGCGTTTCTCGATCGCATTGAAGCGCTGGCGCAGCGCGTCATACTCCGCATCGGTGACGCTGGGCGCGTCGTCCTGATAATAGCGCTTGTCGTGGCCTTCGAGCTCGAGCGCGAGCCGCTTGTGCTCGACCTTGGCCTGCGCCCTGGTGAGATCGGCGACGTCGGGGAGCTTCTTGGGTTTTGCTTTTGCTATCATCATGCCGAAAATTTCTTGCTCGTCATTCCGGGATGGTCCGACCCGTCTACGCTCGCTAGCGAGCTTCGCCGGGTAGGAGTCCGCCGAAGCGGCCCCGGCGCGTAGGCGGAAGGACCAGACCCGGAATCTCGAGATTCCGGGTTCGCACTTCGTGCGCCCCGGAATGACAGGAGGAGGCGAACGGGGCTGACGGCGTACTACGTCTATATTCTAACAAGTCGACGAGATGGAGCAATCTATGTCGGCATAACCAATGATCTCGTGCGCCGTGTCTACGAGCACCGCATCAAGGCTGTTCCTGGCTTTACCTCCAAGTACAACATCGCACGGCTGGTCTGGTTCGAAACCTATGATGACCCCATCTCTGCTATCACGCGCGAGAAAGAACTCAAGAAGTGGAAGCGGGCTTGGAAGGTTCAATTGATCGAGGCACAGAACCCACAATGGGATAATCTCTACGAATCGATCTGTAGGTGAAGTCGTCATTCCGGGGCGGTCCGTCAGGACCGAACCCGGAATCTCGAGGTTCTCAGGTGCGCAATTGCGCACCATAGTTCGCGCTTCGCGCACCCCGGAACGACTGCTAGGAGGCTGCCTTGAGCAGCCGCTCGGCGGCCGCCCTCGCTTCCGCGGTGATTTCGGCGCCGGCGAGCATCCGGGCGATCTCCTCGCGGCGGTGGTCGGCGGCCAGCGCGTTGACGCGGGTGGCGACGCGCTTGCCCTTGTCGAGCGCGTCCTTGGAGATCAGGAGATGCTGGTTGGCGCGGGCGGCGACCTGCGGCGCATGCGTCACCGCCATCACCTGCACCTTGCCGGCAAGCCGCGCCAGCCGCGAGCCGATCGCGTCCGCGACCGCGCCGCCGACGCCGGTGTCGATTTCATCGAACACCAGCGTGGGCGCCGAGCCGCGATCGGCCAGCACCACCTTCAGCGCCAAGAGAAAGCGCGACAGCTCGCCGCCGGAGGCCACCTTCATCAGCGGCCCCGGCCGCGTGCCCGGATTGGTCTGCACCCAGAACTCGACGCGATCAAAACCTTGCGGCCCGGGTGAAGCGGGATCGCTCTCAAGCTGAGTCGTGAACGCCGCGCGCTCGAGCTTCAACGGCGGCAGCTCCGCATTGACAGCCTTGTCGAGCTTTTGCGCGGATTTTTCGCGCGCGGCTGAAAGCTTCTTCGCCGCCGCGCGAAAACGCTGGTCGGCCTCGTCCGCCGCCGCTTCGAGCTTCTTCAATTGCTCGGCGCCGGCATCGATCAGCGCCACATCGGAAGCATATTTCGAGGCGAGCGCGGCGAGCAGGTCAACTGGCGTGTTGTATTTGCGCGAGGCGGCGCGCAGCGCGAACAGCCGCTCCTCGATGCGCTCGAGTTCCAGCGGATCGAAATCGGCCGCGGCGAGTGCCGCGGAAAGATGCTGGTCCGCCTCTTCCAGCGCGTTGATTGCGATATCGATCGCCTTCACCGCCGGCTCGACCAGCGTCGGCGAATTGGCCGCGCGGCGTTCCAGCCGCCGCACCGCCGCCGACAGGGCCGTGATCGGCGAATGATCGCCGCTGACGGCCTCCTGCGCCTCGCGCAGATCGGCCGTGATCTTCTCGCCCTGCATCATGGTGGTACGCCGTTCGGCAAGCGAAGTCTCCTCGCCGTCCTTCGGCGCGAGCGCCTTCAACTCATCGGAAGCGTGGCGAAGATAATCGGCTTCGCGCGCCGCGCGTTCCATGCCGGCACGGTGCTCGTCGAGCGCGCTGCTGGCGATACGCCGCGCGTCCCAGAGCTTTTCCAGAGCCGCGACATCCTTCTCCAGTCCGGCGAACGCATCGAGCAGGCGGCGGTGCGTCGCCGCATCGACCAGCGCGCGCTCGTCGTGCTGGCCATGGATTTCGACCAAAGTGGAGCCAACCGCCTTCAGCGTCTGCACCGAGATCGCCTGGTCGTTGATAAAGGCGCGGGTGCGGCCGTCGGCAAGCTGCACGCGGCGCAGGATCATCTCACCGGTATCTTCGAGGCCGTTATCGGAAAGGATGCCGGTCGCCGGATGGCCCTTCGGCACGTCAAACACCGCGATGACCTGCCCCTGCTCGGCGCCGTGACGGACAAGGCCGGCATCGCCGCGGCCGCCGAGCGCGAGCGCAAAGGCGTCGAGCAGGATCGATTTGCCCGCGCCGGTTTCGCCGGTCAGTACCGCCAGTCCCTTGGAGAATTCGATATCGAGCCGCTCGATCAGGACGATGTCACGGATCGACAGACGCGCCAGCATGCCAAATGCATTCCTAGCCGAGACCCATCTTCTTGAAGGCCCGGCTCATCCAGGAACCTTGATTCTCGCTCGGCTCGAGACCGCCGGACTTTACAAGATTATAGGCGTCCTTGTACCAGCGGCTGTCAGGAAAATTGTGGCCAAGCACGGCGGCCGCGGTCTGCGCCTCGCCGACGATGCCGATCGCCATATAGGCCTCGGTCAGGCGCGCCAGCGCTTCCTCGACATGACGCGTGGTCTGGTAGCGCGTGACCACGGTCTTGAAGCGGTTGATCGCCGCGGTGTAGTCGCGCTTGTCCATGTAATAGCGGCCGATCGCCATTTCCTTGCCGGCGAGCTGGTCGCGGGCGCCTTCGAGCTTCGCCTTGGCGCTGACGGCATATTCGGACGTCGGATATTTGCGAATCACCTCTTCCAGCGCCGCCATCGCCTTCTCGGTACGGCCCTGGTCGCGTGACACGTCCGGAATCTGGTCGTAATGCGAGGCCGCGATCAGGTACTGCGCATAGGCCGCGTCGGGGCTGCCGGGATGCAGGGTGACGTAGCGCGTGGCCGAGCCGATGCAGCTGTCATAGTCGCCCTGCTGGTAATACGAATAGGCGGACATCAATAGCGATTTGCGCGCCCAGTCCGAGTACGGATGCTCGCGGTCGACTTCCTCGAACTTCTTCGAGGCCGCCTTCGGGTCCTTGCGCTCGTTCATCAGGTACAAGCCCTCGTTATAGAGCTTGTCCGCGGGCTCATCGACAAAGGTGTCGTCCTTGGCCGTGAACTTGTCCCAGAGCGCGCCGGTGCCGCAGCCGCTCAAGGGCAGCGCAAGGAGAATCAGCGACGCGGCGAGCCGCAGCCGCCTGCCCGCTCCCGACATCCCTCGAAATTCGCGCGTGAGACGCTGTACCGACATGAGCTTTAGAACCTGAAGCCTCTCAATGCGGTGAGTTGCGGTATGCGCCTTGCGTCATGAAAAAGGTCATGTACGCGACTGTTGCCGTGCCCCTGGTGCCTGCCTCGCAACCAAGGCCCGTGTAACCGAAAAAACCCCGTCAACCAACCGCATAGGCAGGCATTTCGCCCGGATTAAGGCGGCGCTCGGGAGCCCTTGGACAATCATGGTCACAAGAGGTGAATTAAGCCTCAACACGCTCGAATCACAGGAGAATCGAACGGAACGGCGGCTTCAGGAAACGTCCGGGCCGTAGGCGGCGGCGATCCGGCCAGCCACGATGCCGCGGCCAAGCTCCGCTTGCGTACGGGGACGCCGCACGGCCTCGCCATCGACCACACGCCAAGCCGTACGGTCGGCCATCAGCGCGCTCAGAACCGCATGGTTGAGCTTGTGGCCGCCGCGGACCGAGCGATAAGCGCCGAGCAGCGGCAGTCCAGCCAGCGCCAGGTCGCCGACCGCGTCCAGCACCTTGTGGCGGACGCATTCATCGGCGTAGCGCAGACCTTCGGGATTGAGCAATCGCTCCTCGTCGAACACGACCGTGTTATGGAAGGTGGCGCCGCGCGCGAAACCCTTGTTCCACAAGGGCGCCACTTCGTTCATGAAACCGAAGGTGCGGGCGCGGCAGATCTCGCGGCGGAACTGTTCGGGGCTGAGATCGAGCGTGTATTTCTGATGGCCAATCACCGGATTGGCGAAATCGATCTCGATCTCGGCGCGGAAACCCGGCGCGTAGGGGCGCAGCTCGCCGAAGGAATCGCCGATCGCGATCTGGACCGGCTTTAAAACCTGAATGAAACGACGCGCCGCCGACTGGCTGACGATACCGGCCTGATCGATCGCGGTGACGAACGCAGCCGCGCTGCCGTCCATGATCGGCGCTTCGGGCCCGTCGATTTCGATGGTGGCGTTGTCGACCCCCATGCCCCGCAGCGCGGCAAGCACATGCTCGACGGTGGAAACCAGCGGGCCTTCGTGATCGCCCAGCACGGTCGCAAATTCGGTGGCTGTCACGGCCCCCGCAGTCGCCTGGACCTCGCGGTCGCCGCCCTCAAGCCCCGTACGCACAAAAATAAGACCCGCATCTATCGACGCAGGTCCGATCGTCAGGCTTACGGTGGTACCGGAATGCACACCTACGCCCGTCACGGTGGCTTGCGAGCGAAGCGTTGTTTGCCGGTTTAATTTCATGCGAAGACCGCCCACTACGACCTACCCAACAACCCGATCGGCTCGCCAGCCCACGAGCCTCGTGCCGATTCGCTTCGTTAGGTATCCCCAAGTCGCGAAAACCATAAACTTTGACCCAAAGAGCGCCAACTCACGGTTCTTTACCGATTGTTACCCCATCTCTGCCGTATTCGCGCCAAAGCTTAACCAAATAAGGCGCCGGCGCGACACCTTTCGCACCTGCACAATGCATCACCAACTAGATAATTAATCATTTAAAATCAGTTGCTTGTGCGAGCGGCACGGCGCCGCACAGGATCAAAAGAAAAGGTCCCGGCGCCTGACGTCCGGGACCTTTCGCATCGTTTCGACTGTAACAATTGTCAGTTGGACTGCCTCCGCAGGAAGGCGGGGATATCAAGATGGTCGTCACCCTGTGGCGCCGGCGCAACAGGTGCGGGACGGCCGTGGCTGTCCAATCCCTGCGGCGCAGGGCGACGAGCATACTCTGATACCGGCTCGCTCGCCGCGATTTGCTCCTGGACTGTCCGCTTGGGCTTGCGATCGGGCAACGGCGGCATCGCCGGGCCCGCGATTCGGGCGGCGATCGGCGGCTCATTGTCCTCATCCCGGCGGCCGAGTCCGACATTGGCAAGCCGCTGCAGCAGCGACAGCCGGCTCTTTTGCGGATGCTCCTCCTCTGATTCGCCGCGGGCTTGTTCACCCCGTGCCTGGCGAATCTCGGCCTGGGCCGGCATCGGCAGTTCCTCGAACTTCGGCATGCGCGGGCTGCGGCCGGTCACCGGACGCTCGGCCGGCTGCGGAATGAAGGTCTCCGGCGTCATCGGCTCTTCCACCGGCTCGGCGCGGGTCGCATCGTGATCCGGGAACAGCGAGGGCTTTTGTGCGATCGGGCGGACCGTGACGTCGCCGTAGGAGGCCGGCTGTACCGGCGCCACGACCGGGGTTTCGGGCGCCACGGCAGCCGCGATGGCGGCGAGCGCGGCGCGCTCGACATTGGCGTGGCGCGGCGGCGCCGCCGGCGCAGGCGCGGGTGCCGCGACCGGGGCGACCTGAGCCTCAAGCTTGGCGGCACGCTCGGCCAGCCGGGCGTTGTCGGCGCGGAGCCGCGCCGTCAGGTCAGCCAGGCGGTTCTCCGCGACACCGGCGGGAGCGGCCGCAGGGGCTGCCTGCGCGGTCGGCGCGGCCTGCGCCGCCGGCGCCGATGCGTTGCGCGCGATCTGCGCCTGCTCGATGCCGGTGGCGACCACCGAGACGCGGATCAGGCCGTCGAGCGATTCGTCGAAGGTGGCGCCGACGATGATGTTGGCGTCCTGATCGACCTCCTCGCGGATACGCGTGGCGGCTTCGTCGACCTCGAACAGGGTCAGGTCCTTGCCGCCGGTGATCGAGATCAACAGGCCGCGGGCGCCCTTCATTGAAGAATCGTCGATGAGCGGGTTGGCAATCGCGGCCTCCGCCGCGGTCAGCGCGCGCTTCTCGCCGCTGGCCTCGCCGGTTCCCATCATCGCCTTGCCCATTTCCCTCATCACCGCCCTCACGTCGGCGAAGTCGAGGTTGATCAGGCCTTCCTTGACCATCAGGTCGGTGATGCAGGCGACACCCGAATAGAGCACCTGATCGGCCATCGCGAAGGCGTCGGCGAACGTGGTCTTCTCGTTGGCGATCCGGAACAGATTCTGGTTCGGGATGATCAAGAGCGTGTCGACCACCTTGTGCAGTTCGGAAATGCCGGCTTCGGCGGTGCGCATGCGGCGCCCGCCTTCGAAGTGGAACGGCTTGGTGACGACGCCCACGGTGAGGATGCCCATTTCGCGCGCGCTCTTGGCAATCACCGGGGCTGCACCGGTGCCGGTGCCGCCGCCCATGCCGGCGGTGACAAACACCATGTTGGCGCCCGAGAGATGATCACGGATCTCGTCGATCACTTCCTGCGCGGCGGCAGCGCCGACATCCGGCTGCGAGCCGGCGCCGAGGCCCTGCGTCACCTGCGTGCCCATCTGGATGATGCGCTGCGCCTTCGACATCGTCAGCGCCTGCGCGTCGGTGTTGGCGACGACGAAATCGACGCCCTGGAGGCCGGCGGTGATCATGTTGTTGACAGCGTTGCCGCCGGCGCCGCCGACGCCGAAGACGGTGATCCGAGGCTTCAACTCGTGAATGTCAGGGGGGGTAATATTGAGTGCCATGGGTTGCCTCTCGATCACGCGCGCGTGGGTTCACCCCGGCCCTGGGCCGCGGGAGTTGGAGAAATTCGCATCTTTGGGAAATCGGCCATCAGAAGCCTTCGCGTAGCCATCGTCCGACCTTTCCGAAATAACCGTCCGTCCCTGTCCTGAGCTGCCGCGTATGCCGCGGTTCGACATGTTCAAGATGAGCGTATTGCGGGTAGACCAAGAGGCCCGTCGGCGCCGCGAAGGAGGCGGTCTTCGCCTCGTTGGGCAGCCGGCCGAAGCCGAGCGGGCGGCCGATGCGCACCGGGCGATTGAGGATCTGGGTGGCGAGCTCCGGAATGCCCGTGAGCTGCGAGGCGCCGCCGCTCAAGACGACCCGTGCCTTCGGCTCCGCCGCGAAGGGGGAATCCTTAAGCCGGTCGCGGACCATTTCAAAAATCTCCTCGACGCGGTGTTTGACGATGTTGGCGATCGTGGCGCGCGACACGATCTGCGGAACATCCCGTTCATAGTCGCCGGCAGCCGGCACGGACATCAACTCACGCGTATCGGACCCGCCGGTCAGCACCGTGCCATATAACGTCTTGATTCGCTCGGCATCCGCAATGCACGCCGAGAGGCCGCGCGCAAGGTCCATGGTGACGTGCTGGCCGCCGACCGCGAAGCCGGAGGCATGAACGAAGCGGCCGCCGGAGAAGATCGCGACGGTGGTGGTTCCCGCCCCCATCTCGACCACGGCGGCGCCGAGATCGGCCTCGTCGTCGGTCAGGACGGAAAGACCGGCGACGTAGGGGCTCGCCGCCATGGCTTCGACGTTAAGGTGGCAGCGTTCGACCACCAGCATCAGATTGCGCGCCACCGTCGCATCCGCCGTGACGACGTTCATGTCGACGCCGAACTGGCGCGCCACCATGCCGCGGGGATCGCGAATGCCCTTGACGCCGTCGAGGGCGTAGCCGACCGGCAGCGCGTGCAGCACGGTGCGGCCCACGCCGGTGGCATGGCGCATGCCGGTCGAGGTGATGCGGCTCATATCGTCCGGCGTCACCGTGTTTCCACGGATATCGGCGGCGGCTTCGATCAACTGGCCCTGCAGACGACCGCCCGCGACTGACAGCAGCACGGACTCGACGCGAACCTTGGCCATTTTCTCTGCAAGCGCGACGGCCTGGCGGACCGCCTGTTCGCATTCGCCAAGATCGACCACCGCGCCGGCCTTCACACCGCGCGACTGGATCTGGCTATAGCCGATCAGCTCGGCCGAATGGCTGCGGCCGCGCAAGGCATCGCTCCGCGCGCAAGGTTTCAGCCGCGCGATCATGCAGGCGATCTTGCTGGTGCCGACATCGAGCGAGGCCACCAGCGCAGTGCGCTTCTGCGGCATCGGACGCGTCTTCGGCGTCAATTTGCGATCAAGGCTGGTCATGCGTCACCGGCCTTCTTCTTGGTCGCCGCGGCCGCCTTCTTCAGCGCATCTTCCCGGGCTTTCGCCGCATCATCGGACAACTGCACCGTAAGCCGGTCGGACAGGCGCATGTCGACGGCGACGATGTCGCGCGAGAACAGATGGTCTTCCTTGTCGAGCTTGCTCAAGGTCGCCAGCGCATTGCCGACATCGTTTTCCGGCAGACGGATGTCGAGGCCGTCCTTGGTGCGCAGGTTCCAGCGCCGCTCGCCGACATAGATCGCAGCCTTGGTCACCGAATTGACCTGCGGATAGCGCGCCAGCAGCGCGAGGAAATCGTGCGCATGGGTCTCGGCGCCCTTGCCGACCACGAGCGGCAGCGACAGGAAACGGGGCGTGAGATAGGGCTGCAACTCGGCGCCGTCCTCGGCGATCACGGAGAGCTTGCCGTTCTCCTGCCACAGCGCATAGGCCGAGCGCTCGACGATGTCGATCTCGAGCGCCCCCGGGTAATATTTGATCACGGTCGCATCAGCGATCCACGAATTGGCTTTCAGCCGGTCGCGCACCGCAGCCGCATCGAGGAACAACAGCGACGAGCGGCCATTGACGCCGCCGATCGCAAGGATTTCGTCCTGGCTCAGCTGCTTGCGGCCGTTGATTGCGACCGTGGTGATGCGGAAGCCCGCGGAATTGGCGATGGCGTTGCGGGTATCGCTGAGTGCGGTGACGAAGTCATCGTAGTGCCCGCCCTTGACGATGCCGTAGCCGGCGCTGCCCGCAAGCAGCAACAGCGTGACGGCAAGGCCGGTGCGGCGCGGAACGTGACGCTCGATCCACGCGACCACGCGCGGCGGCGGTTCGCGGTCCAGCATCGGCTTTTTCACCGGGTTCCTGGCGGGGCGGCGCGATCGCAAATACTCGCGCAGCAGCACGACCGCACCAATTGCGGCTGCTTTCAAGTCGGCTTGAGGCCTCAGCTTTTCTGCGAGGCGTCCGGCACCATCCATTGCACGAGCTCATTACACATTGTTTCCCGCACGGATTTGCGGGGCCGCCCAGACGGTGCTCGGGGATGCCGGTCGGGACTCGAAGCGAAAGGCCCCTTTCCCTGATGCGGGGCGGGACGCGGAAATCCGCAACCGCTCGCGCCGGCAACCAAGCGCCACATGCGCCGCCAGCGTTAACCTTCGTTCTTCCTGGTAAACAAAGTGTAAAATCGGCCGGGTCAGGACGATTTTTGATGCGTCCTTTGAGGGGTTTGCGGCAAAATCTTAAGGATTTTAGCCATCCCGGAACCGGTTTCCGGCCTTAAAATGCCCCGGCCCCGTTAACCATCTCGCCTTATTTCTTAACCCGCCGCTCGGCGAGGGTGATCTGGTCCTTGAGGAAATCGGCGAATTCGATGCCTTGGGCCTTGAGCTCCTTGGGGTAGAGCGAGGCCTTGGTCAGGCCGGGCAAGGTGTTGGTTTCCAGATAGATCGGGCCCTTGTCGGAGACGATGAAATCGCTGCGCGAATAGCCCGAGCAGGACAACGCTTTATGGGCCCACAGCGCCTGCTCCATGATGGCCGCGCTGATGTCGGGCGCGAAGCGGCCCGGGCAGATCTCCTGAGTCGATTTCAGGAGATATTTGGCGGTGTAGTCGAAATTGCCCTCGCCCGGCACGATCTCGATCGGCGGCAGCGAAAACACCTCGCCGTTCGACTGCTCCAGCACGCCACAGGTTGCTTCCACGCCGGAGATGAACGGCTCGATCAGATAGGTTTCCGTCTTCGCCGCGTTGCGGACCGCAACGAGGTCCTGTTTCGCATTGACGAAGATCAGGCCGTAGCTTGAGCCATCATGCGTCGGTTTCGCGATCAACCGCCCATGTTCGGCCAGCGCAGCATCGATCTCTTCGAGCGGCACGCCAGCCGTCGTCGTCACGCCCGCGATCGCGGCAAAACGCTTGGCCGCGACCTTGTCGAAGGCGAGATGCGAGGACGTCGAGTCAGATCCGGTATAGGGAACGCCGCGCAGCTCGCACATCGCCTGCAGCTCGCCGTTTTCCGCGCGACCGCCGTGCAGCCCCAGCACCAGCACGCGGCCATCGCGGCTCGCTTGATCCAGCGCCTCCTCGATCGACTTGCCGACGCACTTTCCGCCGGGCTTGAAGGCGTGCTCGAAAGGCCGCGAATGCTCGATCAATGTCTTCGCGCTTGTCTCGTGCACGCTGTCATCGGCCTCCCAGAACCAGAGATCGGCCTCCGGCAAGGCCTCGCACAGCGCCTGCGCGCTTGCGACCGAGACCAGCCGTTCCTTGTTGGTGCCGCCGAAGAGAATGGTGACCTTCATTATTTGTGCCCGCTATTTCCACCATCGTCATTCCGGGATGGTGCGTAAGCACCAGACCCGGAATCTCGAGATTCTCAGGTGCGCAAATTGCGCACCATAGTTCGGTCCTGCGGACCGCCCCGGAATGACAGTTCAAGCAATTCCGATCCGCTTGATTTCCCAATGTAGCTCAATTCCGGAATTTTGTTTGACGCGCTCGCGCACGGTCTCTCCAAGCGCCTCGATGTCGTGGCCAGTGGCGTTGCCGGTGTTGATCAGGAAATTGCAGTGCATCTCGGAGACCTGCGCGCCGCCGAGCCGCAAGCCGCGGCAGCCGGCGGCGTCGATCAGTTTCCAGGCGCTGTTGTCGGGCGGATTCTTGAAGGTGGAGCCGCCGGTCTTTTCACGAATCGGCTGCGCGGTTTCGCGGTGGGTCTGCACCTCGTTCATGCGCGCGCGGATCGCGTCCGGCTCTGCCGGCTTTCCCCTGAAACGCGCGGAGGTGAAGACGATCGACGGATCGACGCCGGAATTACGGTAGACGAATTTCATGTCGGCGTTGGAAAAGACATGCTTGTTGCCCTTGCGATCGATGCCGGTCGCTTCCACGAGCACATCCTTGGTCTCCGCGCTGTTGGCGCCGGCATTCATCCGCAGTGCGCCGCCGATGGTGCCGGGAATGCCGAAGTAGAATTCAAGGCCGGCAAGATTGGCAGAAGCGGCCGTCTCGGCCACGCGCTTGTCGAGCGCCGCCGCGCCGGCGGTCACGAGATCGCCGCTCGTGCTGGTTTCGCCAAATCCCCGCGGCGCGAGGCGAATCACGACGCCAGCGATGCCGCCATCGCGCACGATCAGATTCGAGCCGACGCCGACGACATGGACCGGGAGTTCCTCCGGCAGAGATGCAAGAAGATAGGCGAGATCATCCTCGTCCACGGGCGTGAATAGCACCTGCGCCGGACCGCCGACGCGAAACCAGGTCAGCTCGGCAAGCAGCTGGTTCGCAAGCAGCCGTCCCCGCAATCTCGGCATTGCGGCCTTCAGTTCCGGCGTGATGTCGGGAAAGGTCACGGTTACCCCAGCGCCTTCAGTTCGCCCGGCAGCGCGTAGGCCCATTGGGTGATGCTGCCGGCGCCGAGGCAAACGACGAGATCGCCGGGCTTGGCGAGGCCTTTCACGATGCCGGCGAGATCGGAGGATTTCGGCAGCGGGATCACCTCGCGATGGCCGTGGGCGCGCAGGCCCGTGACAAAATGATCGCGATCGATGCCTTCGATCGGCGCCTCGCCGGCCGGATAGACTTCGGCGACAATGACACTGTCGGCATCATTGAAGCAGGTGCAGAATTCTTCGAACAGCGATTGCAGGCGGGTGTAGCGATGCGGCTGCACCACGGCGACGACCTTGCCGCTGGTGGATTCACGCGCCGCCTTCAGCACGGCGGCGATCTCGACGGGGTGATGGCCGTAATCGTCGATCACGGTGACGCCGTTCCATTCGCCGGTCCTGGTGAAGCGCCGCTTCACGCCACCGAAACCTGCGATCGCCTTGCGGATGACCTCATCGGAAATGCCGAGCTGATGCGCGACCGCGATCGCCGCCGTTGCGTTCGAGGCGTTATGCCGTCCCGGCATCGGCAGCGTGATATCCGCTATCTCGTGCGCGGTATCGGTCTTGCGGTCGCGGATCACGACCTTGAATTTCGAGCCGCCGCCCATCGGCGTGAGGTCGACGAGTCGCGCATCGGCCTGCGGGTTCTGGCCGTACGTGATGATGCGGCGATCCTCGATTTTGCCGACCAGGGCCTGCACCACGGGATGATCCGTGCACATCACCGCAAAGCCGTAGAACGGCACGTTCTCGACGAAATTGCGGAACGCGTCCTGGATCGCCTCGAAGGTCTTGAAGTGATCGAGATGTTCGGGGTCGATATTGGTGACGATGACGACATCGGCCGGCAGTTTCAGGAAGGTGCCGTCGCTTTCGTCGGCCTCGACCACCATCCAGTCGCCGGCCCCCAATCGCGCGTTGGAGCCATAGGCATTGATGATGCCGCCGTTGATGACGGTGGGATCGAGATCGCCGGCATCGAGCAGCGTTGCAACCATCGTGGTCGTGGTGGTCTTGCCATGGGTGCCGGCGATCGCAACGCAGCTTTTGAGCCGCATCAGTTCCGCGAGCATCTCGGCGCGGCGCACCACGGGAATGCGCAACGCGCGCGCCGCCACCAGTTCCGGATTGTCGCGCTTGATCGCGGTCGACACCACGACCACGTCGGCGCCGTCGACATTTTCGGCCTTGTGGCCGACCGAGACTTTCACGCCCTTCTCGCGCAGCCGCGTGACGTTCCCGCTCTCGGCCGCATCCGAACCCTGCACGGTATAGCCGAGATTGCTGAGCACCTCGGCGATGCCGCTCATGCCGATGCCGCCGATCCCGACGAAGTGGATAGGTCCGATCTCGCGCGGCAGTCTCATGAAGCGTCCTGTGATCTCGTCATGCCCAGGCTTGTCCCGGGCATCTACGTCTTTTTTCGCTTGTCTTATTAAAGACGTGGATGGCCGGGACAAGCCCGGCCATGACGAGATAGCAACAAAAGTAGCCTGTTTGGGGTCAGATTCCCGCCACTTTCACGACCAGATCGGCGAGCCGCTCGGCGGCATCGAGCCTCCCGACGCTGCGGGCGGCGGTGGCCATCGCGGCGAGGCGCTGCGGCTCGGCGGCGAGCGCGGAGATTTCGGAGGCCAGGCGGTCGGAGGTGAACTCGCCCTGCACGATCCGCAGAGCCCCGTTCACCTGCGACAGCACGCCGGCATTGGCGAACTGGTCCTGATCGATCGAGCCCGGCAGCGGCACCAGGATCGATGGCCGGCCGATCGCGGCGAGTTCAGCGACCGTGCCCGCGCCGGAACGCGACACCACGAGATGGTTGGAGGCGAGACGCGCCGGGAGGTCGGGGAAGAACGGCGCGAGCTCGGCGTGGATCTTCAGGCGATCATAGATCGCGCGGACCCGCGTCATGTCCTCCTCGCGCACCTGCTGGGTCAGGATCAGCCGGCTCCACAGCGCGGGCTCGAGCCGCTCGATCGCGCCGGGCACGATGTCGCTCATCACGCGTGCGCCCTGGCTGCCGCCGACCACGAGCAGACGGAGCGGGCCGTCCGTCTCCGGCGCCGTGTAATTTGTCGCGGCCGCAGCGAGGATCGCCGGCCGCATCGGCGTGCCGACGGTCGTGGCCTTCCCCGACAGCGCGGGGTCGCGATCGAACACGCCGGGGAGCGAGGTCGCGATCGCACTGACGCGGCGCGAGAGAAAGCGGTTGGCGCGGCCGAGCACGGCGTTCGCCTCGTGGATCACGCTCGGGATGCCGGCGAAGCGCGCCGCAATCAGCGGCGGCAGCGTCGGATAGCCGCCGAAGCCGACCACCGCCGCAGGCTTTAGCCGGCGCATCAGGCCGAAGGCGGAGAACATCCCGGCAGCGAGTGTGAAACCCGCATAGGCAAGCTGAAGCGGATTGCGGCCGCGCGCGGTCTCGCTCGGCACCACGTCGATCATGTCCTTGGAGAACAGGCCGCTATAGCGCAGCGCGCGGGAGTCCGTTGCAAGACGCACCCGAAGGCCGCGCGCGATCAGCTCGACGCCCAGCGCTTCGGCGGGAAACAGATGGCCGCCGGTGCCGCCCGCGGCGAGGAGGATCAGGGGTGCAGTGTCCATGGCCCCGTCTTACAGGGAAATAACCGTCATTGCGAGCGAAGCGAAGCAATCCATACCTTCTCGGAGGAAGCATGGATTGCTTCGGAGCTCACGCTCCTCGCAATGACAAAAAAGACTACGCGTAGCTGTGTGCGCCCAGCGTTTCCAGCTCGCTCCGGGGCCGTTGCCGCGTCAGCGCCAGCATCATGCCAATACCGTAAGCAATGGAGACGGTCGACGAGCCGCCATAGGAGATGAACGGCAAGGTCATGCCCTTGGCCGGAATCAGCTGCAGGTTGACGGCCATGTTGATGGCGGCCTGCACCCCGAACATGATGGCGAGGCCCGAGGCCGCGAAGCGCGCGAACATGTCTTCGTTCGAATAGGCGCGCGACAGCGTGCGGATCACGACAAAGGCGAACAGTGCGAGCAGCGCCAGGCAGAGGATGATGCCGAACTCTTCGGCGGCGACCGCGAACACGAAATCGGTGTGGCTGTCCGGCAGGCTGCGCTTGGCGATGCCCTCACCCGGCCCAAGGCCGAACCAGCCGCCATTGGAGAAGGCTTCCATCGCGGTGTCGACCTGGAAGGTGTCGCCCGAGGCCGGATTCATGAAGCGCTTGATGCGGCCCGCGACATGCGGAACCAGGAGATAGGCGAAGAACAGGCCTGCGGAGGCTGCGCCCGCCAATCCCATCACCCAGATCATGCGCATGCCGGCGATGAAGAACAGCGCACCCCACACCATCAGGATCAGCATGGTCTGACCGAAATCGGGCTCCATGACGAGCAGCGCCACCAGCGTCAGAAGCAGCCCCAGCGCCATGGTTGTGGCCGGCATTTCCGGCCGCCTGGTCGATTCCGCGAACAGCCACGCCGCGATCACGACAAAGGCGGGCTTGGCGGATTCGGACGCCTGGATGTTGAGGCCGAGCAGCGTGATCCAGCGCCGCGAGCCTTTCACCTCG
>Ga0153954_1000434_pt1 | contig 33632 bp, 37 predicted proteins | sample TSFL038MetaG_FD_102277 | JGI IMG/M metagenome (GOLD analysis project Ga0153954, IMG submission 102277) | Attine ant fungus gardens microbial communities from Florida, USA - TSFL038 MetaG | ecosystem: Host-associated > Fungi > Mycelium > Unclassified | place: USA: Florida, Wekiwa Springs State...
GTCTTTGATTGGCAGGCAGGGCAAGTCAGCATGTCTTTTTCCTCCAAAAAAAGGAAAAATTTACAGCCCTTCTTCTTGATTAACAACCATTTTTTAAAAGCACTACTTGTTTAGGACTACCAATATAAGAATGTTTATTCGGGCATTAAATCTTTTGGAGAGCAGTCTAAAGCATGGGCAAGTGCAATAATGTTCTCTAGAGCGATATTCCTCTCTCCTCTTTCTACGCTCCCGACATAATTTGGATGAAGATTGGCCAATTCTGCTAATTGTTCTTGTGAAATATCGAGCTGATACCGTCTTTGGCGAACTTTATGTCCAAATTCAACTCGAATTTTAGTCCGTTTATGATTATGCGACTCTTTCATCTCGTCTCTAAAACAAACAGACTAAAGTGTTGAAAAGTCGCAAACTACACACTATGAGTGTTGAAATAAAACTCATAGTGTATATAATTTATGAATCTTAGAACTAATAGATTAGATTTTTTATGAATAATTTTTTTAAAAACACTCTGATAAATATAACCGTATTCTTATTGCTGTATTATTTCTTCTATTCTGACAAACAAGAATTTCCATACTTTTTCTTTATGCTGCTTATTTTGTGTATCTCAATAGACGTGTATAGGTGGGTTACTGAGAAAAAAATGCGAGATTCAATGCTGATGGGTTTTCCTACAGAGGACTGCATGGTTGTCCTTACCATTCTCTTCAAATTGAGGAGCGCGGAGCTTTGTTCAATTTACTCGACGATTCGCGACTATCAAAAGAAAGGAGTGAAGACAGCAAACCAAGTCAACGATTCAACGACCCATTGGATTTCTATCTTTCTGAAAGACTATGCCGAAGCCGGTATACACGAAAATGAAAGTTCAACGTACGAATCAAGTGACTCGCTTCGAAAAAGAGAAAAAAAGGCCGCTGAAAGAGCTAAGTTATTGGTACAAGAACGTTTTAATTTCGATACATGGCCTTATGATGCTTGTGAGCACGAATGTGCTGACATACAGATCGCTTTATTATCTTGGTCGGTTGGTTTCGAAAAGATGATATATGAGTTAGAAAGATTTAGGATCTCAGGGCTGTTTAAAAGACAAATTGAAGGTCTGATTTATGGGTATTCGTGTCTATATAGGAGAACGCATAATGGTTGCTTTTCATTTTTGAGAATGGGTATGTGGAACAAACACGTTATAAGAACACGAAGTAGGATTTTTAAAAATCAGCTTTTATGGAAAAATATTCTCCACTTACTTGAATCGTCCATTTTGCTTTTAAAGATTAAAAATGAAAAAAATCCCCATTTTGATCAGGGTCAACATGATCTTCTCCTTCAGGAAATATACGGAATTAAAGAGTTAGAACAGTGTTTGAATATAGCTATCTGTAAAAATTCCAATAATGGATTGCAAATTCCTAGAGGAGAGTATGAAACATTCTTATTCAAGCGGCTAGAATGCAATCCAATATGGCTGCACTGGTCAAGAAATTTTGTCTGGTCTGAAAAAAATATGGTGCAAAGCTCATAACAGGCTTCTTGCTTGTGCAATTGTGATTTTGATCTGCTTTCTTTCTGTACGGGCTTCTTGCGTCCAATACCTATGCCTCAATACGGACTTTCTTTGTCTTTCTTTGCCTTCCTGAGTTTTTGGACCAGTAGACTTTCCTCCATGGTTAGAACATCTTCCATTGGGTCCAGCAAGCCTTCTACAGGGCATATTTTGATTTGATCGTGCTTTAGCCCCACATAGAGGAGTCATGGGGTTATCATGCAACATTTTGATGACCCCCACCCCTGGTTGCCACATTTCCTACAATCGCTTGCCCTCCTTGAGAGACATGAACATGCTGCACCGTCACACGTTGTTCTCCTCCTCGACGATAGCGCTGTAGGGCTTCGATTGTCTCATTGTGTAGGCGCAAGAGCTTAACTGCCATATTAACATACTGTTGCTTTTGCTCGGGATAGTCCGTCATTTCTGCTTTACCCAAATAGTTCATTCCTTGTGAATACAGTACAGCAACTTGGGCAACAAGACGAGCTTCAATGGCATCTCTTGGTTTTTGATCGGAAAAAGATTGTAAGATCACATTGCCGTATACTGTAGATGAAGCAGTGAGAGGACTCATAGCCAACCAGGCTTTCTCCAAGATATGCACTCCAACCTCAGTATCTTTTGTCCCAGTCAGATCAGAAAACTTGTTAAATCTTTGTTTATCAGATTCTAAATGAAATTGATTCCCATCCTTGACAAATTTCAATGGGGTTTCTTCAAAAGCCACAGGCCTAGAGACTTCATTTTTGTTGCTTTCAGAGACTGTTTTTTTTGTTTTTGTTTTTACCAACTCAACCTCTTAATTCTTTGCCTCAGCCCAGGTTATTCCAATTCCATCTCAAATGCGAAAGCAATCGACCGCGCATCATTGACCGTGTAGTCTTAATAACACAAGTTAGTGACAATAAATAATTTTAGCATAGAGATAATTTAAAATCCCTTATTGTTATTGAACATAATAACCAGAGAGGTGCCCAATGTCATCAGTATACAATAAAAATTTTACACTTGATCCAATAAGTTATGCTGGAGCGGATGTTTACATTGACAGCCTACAAAATCGGGATGAGTACATGAAATTCTCATATCAACTTTATGCGATATACGAAAAGTTAGCTGAAAATGCTGGATGGCAGAGAGAGTATCTTCCGTATTCAGAAACTGCTGAGTCTGTATTGGGTAAGAGCGAGTATATATTGAAATCAGGCTTGATGTCTCCAATAGGAAGAGTTAACAAAGTACTATTAGATCTATTGATCATGGCTTCAACAGATTGTGAATTAAAGACAAAATTACATTCTGTTTCTGCCGACCTGAGTGAAAAAATGTTGCCGGCAGAAGGATCGGCTAAGCTCGCCGACGCTTTGACATCAGTACTTTACTCAACTCCCCGTGACTATATTTTAGAGGAAATAGATCTCGAACAATGGTTGATTGAAAGTAAAAATTGGGAAACTAAGGAAATGGATACTATGGCAGCTGTTCAAGTATTGGAAGTTTCTGGAGAATTAGATAGAAATATTACACCCGATCCACTTGGGTCTATGAAACAACAATGTGGGGAAAAGGTTGAAGCAAGATTCGGAATTAATAGATTCATTGTGGTAAAGAAAGACGAAACGGGTGCGGAAACAGTTATTAACGCTGGTTATGCTGAGCGAGATAGCAATGATTCAGAGTACAACGCGTACCTATCTAGGCCACATCTCACACAGCTTATTTGTTTATTGAGAAAAGGGGCTGTGCGGATTTTAAGGCCTTTTTCCTAATTTTTTCATAGAGGAAGAATTGTTGGACATACAGTTTCCATAAAACCGCGGCATGCATTGATTGCTTGATTTTCTCTTTTGCGGGAATTCGCCCCGCTCAAAGGGGCGAAAACAAGTAAAATTTTATTCAATTTTTATTAGATTGTTTCTGAATAACTTAACTTATTTAAGATCAAATTTTTACAAAATAGTTCTTTGCTGAGAGAGATCGATTTCCCCGTTAAGGGAGGTCGATTCTTCTTTAAGAGAGGTCGTTTTTGTTTCTGTCTGTTTCTTTCTGTGGACTGTAAACAGTCTCACTTTGTCTGATGTTTCTGAAGTAATTGGCCTCTTTCCATTGATGATGGCGGTGATTAATTGTGGAGTAACTCCGATGCTGTTAGCAAACTGCTTTCGATTTAATCCTGAGGCTTCGAAAATCTTCATGAATTCAGCCCTGGTAAGTCGCTTTCGTTTATCCGGAAAAGCAGGCACTTCTCTCTTTTGTGCAATCAACGCTAGCTCACTCTTCAGCCACAAGGGAGGAATGAGCGTCAAAACGCAACCATAAGGATTTATACAATCTGAAGGGAATTTGGCTTCCCCGCTACAAGACCAGTCTCCAAGATAACCTTTTTTTATCATATATTCGAGAGTCGATTCTAGGCTGTGTAGGTGAGTAGATCTATTTTTACCACTTGTGTCAAGATCGCACCACTCCATTAAAGCAAGTACCCTCATTTTTCTTTCAGGATGCATACGCCAGAAAATTGCTAACAAAGGAGCTAGATAAAGCGTTAGAGGATGTTCTCGATGGTTTTCACAAACAATTTCCTTAAGCAGTTTTGTGTATTGAGGAGCATAACCATCAACTGGGGAAAAAGCATTTTTGTACCAGAAATCTGTTGCGACAAGCGTAATTTTTTCACTGATAATTTCTTTTTCAAATGTTTGAATTTCAAAACCCTCAACCATGAATAAAAACTTAGCTTTAATTGACTCACTTTTTCCATCTTTGCGAGTGCTTGTAATGCATAAACCTGTGAATATTTTGAGAATCTCACTCGCCATTTTTTTCAATTTTGGGTCAAATGAGCCATTAGCCTTTCTTCTATACCCTAAACGTTCAAGATGTTCATTAACAGACCATGCAAAGCTACCTTTGCGATAGTTTTCTTCAAGGCCGATAATAAGTCCCAGAAAATGTCTTATACCTTCGGAGCCAAATGTACGTTTTATGTAGAGCGCTAGCCGTTCTTCCCGAAACGATAAATCGTGTCTAAAAAGGGCCATGTTGATCTCTGCTTTTGCTTCTACTTTTGAGTTATCGCAGATGAATGCAATGCGCTTTTCGAAAACTTTTACATTCGCTTCTGAGAAATCAATCTCTTGTTCCGTCTGAAAGATCGCGCTTAAATATTTTTCAGCCCGTGCTTTTTCAGTGGGTGTGCGTTCGTGATGCGGTTTATCTAGCAATGCCCGAGGGATACGTTCTGGTTTTCCTGCGAACATTGCCAATAGACTAAACATCAAGCTATGTGATGGAATGGCAAAAGTTTCCGTATTTGCTTCTAAGGTATATTTCAACCTTTCATGATGCTGTATGAGGTAATCTAAAAGATCGTGTTTTTTTATGATTTCCTCTTTGGAGCACAGATCTCTATTTTTCGACCATTCCCGAAGTTCATCGGGCGTTAAGTTCGGGTTGGCATCACAGAATTTTTTTATATTTTCATATTCTTTTCTTATTTTCCTTATTTCATGGAGATCAAATTCTCCCAAATCGGGTGGGATCACTTTTTTATCTAGCGCATTTTCGAGATCTTGATTTGTATACTCAATAGCCTCTGAAGAGAGGTCTAATTGCCAGACTATAGCGCCAGTTTCGAGATCTGTTATTTGGGAATACGCATTAGGACCGATGTATTTCATTTTTTACTCCTGATTTTAAGAATTGGTCGATCGAATTCAAGTGTAACCGTCTTGTTAACAACACCGTTTCGGTTTTTCAATGGTGTAATCTTTAAATCTACTTTTCGATCTACAAGCTGCCTTTGTTCATCGTGAGCTTTTTCCATGGCAGGATTGAAAATACCTATTACAAGATTTGCATCATTTTCTAGATCGCCAGCTTCTCGAAGATTATCTAATTTCACCTTGTCGCGGCTCTCTTTGTCCCTTCCAAGTTGAGCACCTAAAATAGTCGGAATCGAGTACTTTTTTGCGATTTCTAGAATAGCGCTTGAGGTATTCGCCAGCTCTAATTGCCTTGTTCCAAAGCGCTGCTTATTTTTTATCTTTTGAATATAGTCTATAAAAACAGCCCCTAAAGGTACTTTGGATTTCAAAGATTTGATGATTAATGATAGTTCTTGAACATGATACGGTTCTCCGATAATTCTTAGTCTGCCGCTGTCAACAAGTTCTTGATAGATTTCTTTTCCCTTTTCGACAGGTTCATATGATGTATGGCCTCCTCTTATATAGCCTTCGAGTTGATTGAGGTTCTGAGCTTCGTTAAAAACCCATCCACTCAAAATATTGATGATCTTTACAGCTATTTGTTGGCACGTTTCTTCATATGAAAAAAAATAAAAGTGGTGGGTTGTGTATTGATGAATGAGATTCAAAAACAGGTTAAGCATAAAAGTAGTCTTTCCATGCGAAGGACGACCACCAATTAGCGTAATGGCTTCATTAGGGATTCTTACCATGTCATCAAGCTCTGTGTATCCTGTTTTGAGACCCTCTTTTGTTTGTGACAAAGCAATTCGAAGATTTTCCAGACTATAAGGCTGGATATCAAAGACATATTTGATATCAGATTCTTGGATGCTCTCAATTTTCTGTACTATCTCATCAAGCATTGCATGAACATCTCGAGGCCCCTCGCAAACTGTTTTTTCCATATCTCTGGCAATGGAAATAGCCTTGCGCAGCGTGGATTTCGATTTTACAATCTCTACGTACTCTTCAATATAAGCAGAAGTTCCGGCATATTGAGCTAATGTAGTGATGTATGCTGCCCCGCTAATTTTTTCATCATTTATCACATATGCAACTGCTTCAAGTTGTCCCTGTTTTTTCAGCTCCTCACAGACTATGTGGACGTCGGCTGGTTTATTTCGCTTATGTATGCGTTTGAGAACCTGAAATAAAATTTTGTGCTCTCCAAAGTAAAAATCTGATTCATCAAGATTTGCTGCTGCTATATTTAGGCTATCAAGATTTGTCAGCATGCAACCCAAAACCATCATTTCGCTTTCTTGCGAATAAGGAGGCTCTATCTTTTGTACCATTGTTCTCCGCGGATTGTGATTGAGAAATGAGACCTTATTTGCTTTCTGAGAGAAAGCGCAAAAGAGCTTCTTCATCCAGCAGTAATCGGCGCCCTAATTTCCTGACAACTTTGCTTCGAAAACCTCCGATATCTTTAAATAAAAGGTTTTTGAGCACGTTTTCTGTGAGAAATGGATATTTTTGACAGGCTTGTTTTTTAGTGAGGTACTTCTGTGGTAATTCATTCATGTTTTGCTCCTTAAATTTGTTTTTGTGATTTCTCTTGCCGGAGAATTCCCTTAAAAACCAAAGTGAGGATTAGATTGAATGAAATAGAAATTATGAAAAACGTCGGGTTTAAGACTAGAAAAATTCGGCTGTTATTTCTAAAGCATTTTTAACCCATCCCTCTAGCAAACTATGAAAAAAAACAGGAAGCCTATTGCAGTATTTAAGAAAAATGGGATGCTCTATTATTCCATCATAAGAATGGCCTTTAATATATAAACATGCTGCCAGATAGTATATGACTATTTTCAATTTGCAGAATTGTATTTTTGTTATTTTATTATCTTCAATAAAAATCCCCGGAATAAAAATAATCTCTTTAATTGTTCGTGGATTAAGAGGAGGACGTCCCCTTCGTTTACTCGCAGGAATAGGATTCACTGAAGCAATCAGTCTTTCGATAGCTTTCGCCCGATCTTTATCTTCCACTAGACATTCATGTTTATCGTGTTCAAGAGTACTTTTCCACTGATCAAGATAGAACCATACTTTCTTTTTATAATCGAAATTTAAAATCTCCTCTTTAATTTTCCGGATATTAAAATATCCGTGATCAAATGCAATAACTTGTGCTGTAGTTTGAATAACAATATGTTTTTTATCCCACTCTGTAACACGAGAAGAGTCGATTGACAATCCTACTTTCTCTAATTTTTCCTGGATAGATTTGGGTACATAACTCCCGCTCTCTTCAAGAATCCATCTCAGTGCAAAATATGCTTTTTGAAGATCTAAACAATTGCGAATATAAGACTCTGCTCCTAAAAAATTAGTCATTGCCTGAAATACTTTTTCCATCGATGAATCAAGTGGTTCTATAGGATCGGAACCAAAATGAAGCAATCGCGGCCATGTTTCTTTATCTAGATCTCCTGCCAGATTTTTTTCTGTCTGAGACTTTTTTTGTTTGAAACGCTCAAATTCTGCCTCTAATTCTTTTGAAGGAAGACTTGTCCATTCAATAGATGGTTCGATGTAATGATCGATATAAGCTGCTGATAATAAATCACAAAATATTTTTAATTCGTCATCCTCTATCCACATTTGTTCTCTACCTCTTTGAAAATTTGCTCTGACATTTTGGAAACCGCATCAATGGAACGGGATTCGACGAGATGGGCATAACGCCTGGTCATAGAAACACTGCGGTGGCCAAGAAGGTGACCTATTTCTCCTAGTGAAAGGCCCTGAGCGAGTAGTTCACTGGCATAGCTATGTCTGCAGTCGTGCGGACGAAAATTTTTCAATCCAGCCCGCTTTATAGCCGTTTTCAACGCTTTTCGTGGATCGATCGGTTTGCTGTGGTTATCACACGCAAACACATAGCCAATTGAATTTGATTCAATAGCGAACTGACGCAACAGGGTTAACCCAAGCCCTCTTATAGGAACGCTTCTTTTGTCACCATTTTTTGATTGATTGATGGTAATGCGCCCCTTAGTGAGGTCGACATCGGTCCATTTCAAATTTCGAATTTCGTTGTAGCGACAACCTGTAGAAAGAAGCAACACGACAAAAAGTGTTAAGTGGGTGTTTTCACTCTTTTGACAAGCTTCAATTAATTGCCTCCTCTCCTCAGCATTAAGAAAACGAGTCCTCTCTCTCGGTTCTTTTTCACGAGTGATCTTTTTAACAGGATTTTCGGTTGCCCATTCCCATTGTTTGACGCATAGACCCATCAAATGACTGAGAGTTGCCAAATATCGATTGCATGTGCTGTTTCCACGTACAACGCCCTTAAGTGTTTGTTCAGTAAGCAATTTTTGCTTTTTTTCTGTAATGATGGAAGGTCGAATATCTTGAAGATAAAGGCTTCCAAGTTCAGCCTGCCACCACTGTAGATGGCCTCGTTTGACAACCGTAACAGCTTGCTCTTTGAAATAACGCTCTATTGCTTCCTTGAGAGTATGTTTTTTTCCATTGGCATAAAGTTGATGCCTGCCGCATCGGATGTCGGCTTCAACCTTCTGAATCCAATTTTTAGCATCTGTTTTGCGATCAAACATCGCGGTTAACGTAGGGTGACCCTTCAATCGAACTTCAGCTTGATAACGTGTACCACCATCTTTCAATTTTCTTTCGCGAATGTAGCCCATTTTTACTCCGTTAAAGAGCAGCAATAGGATAGTTAGTCCTTTGGCCTAGTAGCCCTTTGCTACTCGTAATTTTGATGTTTAATGGGAGTGTTTTTGCGATCATGCCGTAATTTTAACGGAATCGAACACTCCAAAACGGATTTCAAATAAAAAATGAAACCCTTGCTTTGGGTGATCTAAGGAAATTGTGTACTCCGGCAAAAGTACGGCATTTCTAAAAAGAAATGTTGTGCGGTCTCTCAATATAAGAGAGTGGCCAGAACTGGAATCGAACCAGCGACACAAGGATTTTCAGTCCTCTGCTCTACCGACTGAGCTATCTGGCCAAAGAGGGACTAAAATAGATGATTTAAGGGTTTTAAAGCAATGAAAGTCTTTTTAGAGGAAAGAGTCGCCTACTATGGCAGCATAATCAATTGGCAGCGGTGGTGTTTTGTGACATCATGATCATGTCTTTCAAAACGTTGACCGCTTCTTCCATTTGCATATCATTTGTTCCAAATGAGATCGTTTCAATAGGCTTAACTTCTTCCTTCACTTTTTTGAGGAAAAGTTGGAAATTTTTATTCTGCTGGAGTCTGCGTGTACTATTTTCTCGCAAAGTCGGCAAGATTTTATCCCAATAAGTTAACTTGGGTTGTAAGTTAGGCAAATAATATTTTTGGAACCATCGCCGTGCGATAGGATCAACGTCAGAAAGAGAATCTTCATAGACGCTGTCTACCCAGTCAGAAGGGAGTGGGTATTCAAGAAACGCTTCCCCAATCTCTTCAAAATTGATCACTGAGGGGACGACAATATCAGCCTTTACACCATCAATCTGTGTCGATTTTCCAGAAACAGTGTAGTAGCGACCAATTGTCACTTTGAAAAAAGCGGGTGGACCTTCGCTTGTAATTGTCTGGTGCTGAATCGTCCCTTTTCCATAGGTCTGTTCATCGCCCACAACAATGCCTACTCCATAATCTTTTATAGCCTGAGCGACAATTTCTGCTGCAGAAGCTGAACCTTTAGAAATCAGAACGATCAGAGGGCCATCGTAAAAGCGTTCTCCTTCAACAGTACGGTAATATTTCATAGAGCTGTCGGAATATTTAGAGATGACAACGACACCGCTTGTAATGAATAAGCCTGTCACTTTGACAGATTGTGAAAGAAAGCCTCCTGTATTTTCTCGCAGGTCAAGTACCAGGCCATAAAGTGGGCCATTATCGCGCAGTTTTTCAATGGCTTTTTTGAGATCCTTTTCACTGCTGATACCATCATCTCCCTCATAAAAGGAATGTAGGGTGATTTTTCCAATAATTCCATCTCCATATGGCTCAGATTGAATGTCAACGCGTTGGTCAGGTAAAACGATTTTTGAACGTACAAGCTCAACGCGTACAAATTCTGGCTGTGTAGCCTCTTGACGTAGAAGACCCAAGGTCGTCTTTGAGCCTTCCTTTCCTTTCATGTTTTCTAAGACGCGGTGAAAAGATTGATTTTTAACAGATTCTCCATCAATTTCAACAATCGTATCTCCCTTCTTGATCTTACCGCTTTTATCTGCTGGTCCGCCTGTGATCAAGTCTTGAATGGTGATTCCCTCAAGTCCTTCTCTTAAAACCACTCCTATGCCGCACATGCCTTTTTCTAGCTGAACTTTTACGGCATAGGCTTCTTCCGGACTATAATAGGAAGTGTGGGCATCTAGGCTGTTTGCTAATGATTTCAAGATGCGTAAAACAACAAAATGTTCCAGTTCTGTGACGGGTAAGGGTTGATTTTGTTCATTCACCCCAAGATATTCATTTTCCATACTGGCAAGTTGCTTTTCACACAGCGCTACAATTTTAGCTTCTTTGCCCGTAACTTGACTTTCAAATTCTTTGATGTGTAAGGATAAAAATTCTACAAATCTACGATAGTGACGTTCTTTCAATTCTGCTAGAGTGAGGCTATATTTTTCGTCTCTGACTTTTTCTCTCTCTATTTTTTTAGCGTTCTCAACAAGTTGCACGGGGTTTTGTTCCCAATTGCGGCGCCAAGTGCGTGCTCTTTGGATGCTCTCCTGAATTTTTTGATTTAGGCTAAAATAGTGACTAAATTGATTTTTTTTGTATTCTGTGAGCATTTTTTTTAAGCTTTGCTCAGAAGGCTGAGTAAATGGGGCGGCCTCTTCTTGAAGGAGATAGGAATGACTAGGGTCGAACTGTTTAAGATAAATTTTGAGTGAACGCTCTAAAAGGACAGTGCTCATTTCTTTTTTGTCGATATGGTATTCAAAAAGTTGACTCATTGTTTCTTGGATGTCTTTACTAGCAAGGAGAGGCGGTTTGGCAAAAGAGGGGACAAGGAAGGAAATAAAGAATGCAAAGAAGACTAAAAAAGAACGCACTTTCATTGCAATTTCCGATGTTTTGTTTTATTTTAGGAGATGAAACTATTTCGATAATCCTCGCGGATAATCCCTAAGGTTTTGATGTGAGCTTTGTTAAAACCGCTTGGTGTCTTTTCTAAGACTCCATCTTTGTTGTTTTATAAATCTCACTAACAATTCCTTAGGTCTAATCGCGCAATGATAAATAGAGATAGGTTCATAGTTGCTGTCGTCTAAATATTATCGGCAAACCAAAAAAAAACTTTAGTGTTTACTAGCACCACTCTCACATTTTCGCTCGACAACTTTGAAGGTCCGATGGAACTTCTTTTTTATCTGATTCAAAAAGAAGAATTGGATATTTCTGCCATTACTCTCAAAAAATTAACTGAGCAATTCATGCAAGCGATCGAGAGTGCGCCAGATGTGGATAGCAGCAGTGAGACATTGACACTGGCAGCCTCGCTTTTATTGATGAAAAGCCAAAAACTCTTACCGCATGAAGAAATTATTGGCGAAATTGAAGAAGATCCAAGAATTGAATTGATACAAAGTCTCATTGAATATTGTCAGTTTAAGGATGCTGCTAAACATCTTTCTCTACGAGAAGAGGAGCAAAAAGCGCATTTTCCACGTGCAACTTCTGTATTTAAAAAAGAGCTCGGTCCCGGTTTAGAAGAGATGGAATTTGAGACTCTCAAAACTCTCTTTACTGAGATGCTCAAGCGTTCTTCAAATATTCCCAAAAAACTCATCCATGAAGAAGAGTGGCTGGTCTCTCATAAAATTGCTTGGTTAAAAGATTTTTTGCATAATGAAAAACAAATCGCCCTAAACACTCTTTTTACTAAAGTCCAAAGTCGGATGGAATTAATTGTACTTTTCTTAGCTCTACTTGAAATGATGAAGCATCAGCAGGCTTTCATTGTCAAAGAAAATGAAACTGACTATATTTTTATCACGTATGTCCCAAGAACTTAATCTAATTGAACAAGTTATTGAAACTGTTTCTGAGCGTAGACACCAAAATCGCGATCATGAAATCAAGCGTATTCTTGAAGCTCTGCTTTTTTCAACAAGTGAGGCCGTTCCACTTGAAAAGTTAAGGGAAGTCATCACCGCTGCTTATCCCATAAAAAGTCGAGAACTGGAAAAATTAATTGAAGAGTTAGCGCAAGATTATAAACGTGAAGGAAGAGCTTTTCAAATCGACGAAATTGCAGGAGGCTATTTGCTGCGCACAGCCCCTCCTATGCGTCCCTATGTTGAACAGCTCTATCAAGATAGACGAGGAGAAAAACTCTCTCAAGCGGCTACCGAAGTACTTGCAGTTGTCGCCTTTCGAAGCCCTATTACACGCCGTGAGATCGAAAAAATTCGTGGTGTGGACTGCTCTGGGACTGTGGCCGCCTTGATCGAACGGGGCTTGATCGAACCGGTGGGTAGAAAAGAAGCGCCTGGGCGGCCTTTGCAATATGGTGTTACAAAACAGTTTTTACAACATTTTGGTTTAAAAGACCTCAGTGCCCTTACTGTCCTTGAACACCACTGATTGCCTCTTTCTCTACTTCGCTTTGCGGAACAATTGATGTAAAAAATCTCTTCTTCTCTGCAAAATCATGTGATTTTCATTGTCTTTGACATTGAGAAATTGTAGAAATAATGCTTCAAACTCAGACGGATATTCCGGAGCTGTAATTTTGAAGCTTTGACAGAGTAGTTCAAAATAACACTTGGCACGTGTCTCATCACCCTGCTGCATAAAAGACAGGACGAGTTCAATGCATAGGTCGTTAAGACATTCTAGATTATTACCCTCCAGACAGAGTGGAAGACCCTGAAGAAGCAGCCAATTAGCGGAATCCAATTGGTTTTGATCAAGGGCACTTGTGCCAACAATAAGCGCTGCTTCGACATAAGTTTTTTTATAGATAGGACTATTTTTTACATCGGTTGTTAATGCCTCTTCATTCAGGTTCACTAGCTTTTGATAAAAAGCAAATAAGTGACCGTGCAATTTGGTTGTTAACTTTTTGTCATCGCATTTCAAATGGAGAGCTTCTTTTATTAGCTTGATGGTTGTCAAAATTTTGACTGCATTTATTTTTTGGGAGGTTGCATCGCACGAGTCTACCGCAAGTGCTGTAAAAAGAACTCGGAAATAAGGAATTGTGAAACTATTTATGTTAGATAAAAACATATTTTCGACCGCCAACAATCGTCCTTCCTTTTTTGCAAATGAGGCCTGCATCATGACATGCTCAGCTATACGTGCTTGCAGTTCAAACAAAGAAGTTTGATTTGCAGATGGATCGGCCGGTGTTGGAGGTAATTGTGCCGGAAGATCAAGGGGCTTTATTGAAGAATCGCATTCTAGAATCTCTTCCCATATTTCAGAAGTAGGGGTGGCAGTGACTTTTTGAATCGAAGACATGGCTTTGTTTCCTTCAAGTGAAAAGAAGTAATTATAAAGATTCTGTTTAGATATGCAAATGTTTAAATTTACAAAGGGTGCTTAAGTAGAGCCTCTTGTTTTTTTTTCTGGCAAGAACGCACAGAAGCTATGGCCACAAAAACAAGAGTTCCACACAAAATACCAAGAGCGATAAAGCTTAAAACGGCACCCCCAAAATAAGGGAAAATACCTAAGCCCATAAGGAATGTGGGGGAAAGTGTCCCCAATCCAAAAAGGATAGCTGAGCATGCAAATAAAAAAAGAGTGAGGAATCCGAGAACAAGCGCGGTAATACGTGCATCGCGTTCTTGAGACCTATAAACTAAAGTGCGATATTCCAAAAGTTTGTGGTCTACCTTTGTGGCTGTTTCTGACGCGGAGCTTAAAGTCATAAAGAAAGAATATTTGAGAAGAAATTAAACTTCAATGCTTTGCCAGTACAGCTGTTGCACTTCTTGCACGAGAACATCTGTCAATTTTTTCCAGTTATTATGATGCACATCCTCTTTGAGTTGTTGATGCAGGCTATCTGCAAGCTGCTTTCTTTCCACGGAAGAAGTACTAAGGAGTTCACGTAAAATTTTAAAATTGTATTCAAAATTTTTGTAGCGCAACAAGAATGGATGTTGGTAGGGATATCCAGTTTCTGGAGAGACAATAGGAATAAATCCTCGAGCCGCTGCTTCCAAAATTGAGACGCATTGCGCTTCCCACATGCCAGGTTGAATAAAGAAGTCTGCTTGCAAGGGCAATTTTTGCACCTGGCGTTGGTCAAGATGGTCAATTTTTTTCCCGCCAAAACCATAACAAGTCAAGCGGCGGTGGATTGCCTGTACAAGAGCTGCTGCATCCTCAACACATTTCATGTAAGCATCGTTACCTATGTATAAAAAATTATGGGTTTCATAATCCCACTTGATTCGACGGAATAGATTTAAATCAATCGGTTGATGCACCACCCTCACTTTTTTCGTTTTTTGCAAGTTGAGGAAGTAGGCGTGCCAGTAGTTTCTAGGTTTTTCCAAGTATTCTATTTTATTGTATTCAGAAGTCAATAAGATGACGGAGGCGCATGCGTCAAACAGACGCATTTCTTGTTCGTGAGGGGCGCAGTTAAAATCCTGCTTAGAGCGGTCTTCGCTACCGGCCCATGGGTTAAAGGCAATCAACTTTTTCGTATACTGGGTGGCTTCAGCAAAGGTAGGGCCAATATGACCGATCACCACATCTTGTGGGCGAATGGTAGAGATACGCTCAGGTTTTTCATTCTGATAGCGCAAAAAACGCACGCTGGGGAAATGTTCTTTAATGGCGGTAAAACACCAGTAGCTGATTTCAGTGTTAGCTTTTAACCCGTTATAAAAACGATCAAAGCCATTTTTATGAGTGTAAATAAAATAGATCCTACAGCGAGCAGGAAATTTCTCCTGGACAAGCAATGAGAGTTTTTTAAACAGTGTCATTCAGATTTTAAAATTTTTTTACGTCTTTTTCTCCAAGTTTGATAGGAACGCAGCCGCTCATAAAAAGAGACTGTATAGCGATTGCGAACCAAATATGCCTCATCTGTCACATTGAGAGGTTCCCGAGTGGATAATGAATGATTGTGTTGGCGAAAGCAAGCCAAAGGAGTGGGCAAAGAGAGAGGTGTTGCAAATCGTGAAAGCCTTAGCCAGAGATCATAATCCATGCAATAACGTAAATCGGCATGGAACCCTCCTATCTTTTTGAATAAGGAAGCTGAGACCACTGTCGTAGGGTGGGTAATGAAGTTATATTTCCTCAGTCGCTTGGCAGAAAAAGGCTCATAAGGCGCCGTACATAAAAAATTTCCTTGGGAATCCATAAAATGTGCTCTCCCATAGAGCCATTCAAGATGTGGATGTAAGAGCAAAGTCCGATAGATCATCAATAGCACACTGTCGTGCGCCAAAAGGTCATCTGCGTGCAAATGGAGGAGGAATTCACCACTAGCATGCTCTGTGGCTCGATTCATGGCATCTGCAATGCCTTTATCCTTTCCTTCGATAATTTTTACATGAGAAAATGTGCGGGCAATCTCTAGAGTCTTATCTCGGCTGCCTCCATCCCATAAAATATGTTCATACTCCACGCCTCGTTGCATAGCTACTGAACGCAAAGTTTCTTGTAGAAACCTAGCAGCGTTGAAAGTCACTGTGATCACACTAAAGCGCATCGCAAACATATTGCCAAAAAAAAAAGTAGTTCTCAAGATGAGCACATGAAAAATTTATTTTTGCTCTTTTTTTGTTCTTCTGCAGTTTTTGCCAATAGCTATCAAGTGCTAGGTCTGGGCGCACCATGCATCGACTACATTATTTCAATAGAAGAAGAGGAACTGGCTCGTTTGAAACTGCAAAAAGGTGGTTGGCAAGAAGTGGGGCCTGACATACTCAAAGAATTGACGAGCAAATGCAAAGACCATCAGGTTTTTACTGGGGATTGTACTTCGAATACAATTAAGGGACTTGCTGCTTTAGGGGTATCTTGTGGATTAACGGGAAGGGTAGGTAGCGATTCTCAGGGGGCACATGTGCGTTCCGTATTTAATGACCTTGATGTGACTACTTTATTTTTTGAAGCGCAACATGCTACCGATCAGATTGCCTGCTTCATCACTCCAGATGGTGAACGCTCTTTTTGTGGAAGCTTTCAAGCTCAGATGGAAATTTCGGAAAAAGATCTTGTTGCCGCTGATTTTGAGGGGGTAAAATTGGTCCACATGGAAGGCTACCGACTGGCCAATAATACCTATATGGAAAAAGCCATGGAAATGGCCAAGGCAGCAGGTGCAAAAATTTCTCTAGATTTGGCGAATTGTGAACTTATCAAAACTTTTCGTGAACGTATTTTAGGACTCTTGGAAACTTATACAGATATTCTCTTTGTGAATGAGGAAGAAGCTTTTGCCCTTACACAGCTTTCACCCGAGAAAAGCGCCTCTTTTTTAAAAAATTATTGTCCTTTGGTCATTGTCAAGGTGGCTGAACAGGGTTGTTGGGTCTGTTCAAATGAAGGCTTATTTCATGTAGCTGGAATAACGGCCAAGGTTATAGACTCAACCGGTGCAGGTGATATTTTTGCGAGTGCCTTCCTTTATGCCTACCTCAATGGCCATTCCCATCGCATCTGTGCCACGCTTGGCAACCTGGCTGGAGGTGCAGCTGTTGAAAGATATGGGGCCGAGCTGCCTCTTACCAAATGGGAAGAGATCAAACAAGCACTCCACACAATGATCAACTAGCTTTTTATGAACTCACCTTACACACTTTTTCTCTCACTGAGGGCAATGAAGGCTACCAATTTGCTGCCTATCACTCCTTGACCAATTCGCGAGGAGTTGGACTGCGTCTGTTGCCCTCAGTGAGGGAGGAGGTGCATAGGGTGAGTTATGAATCGACCCTCAATTTTGAGAGAGTTTGTTAGGGAGATGGGCCTATCGTCCAAAACTGATTGCATTCAATCCAGCACTTTTCTATATTTTCTCTTCGTATCTTTTATCTAATTGAGGCGAAACTAACAATGCCAACAATCAGTCAATTGATTCGCAAGGGTCGTGGAAAAAAGACCCGGAGAAACAAATCACCTGCACTGCAGAAATGCCCTCAGAGAAGAGGGGTCTGTCTTCAGGTGAAAACGAAAACTCCTAAGAAACCAAACTCTGCTCTTCGAAAAGTAGCATGGGTAAGGTTGTCGAACGGACAAGAAATCATTGCCTACATCGGTGGTGAAGGGCATAACCTACAAGAACACAGCATTGTATTAGTGCGTGGAGGGCGTGTGAAAGATCTGCCAGGTGTGCGTTATCATATAGTCCGAGGGGCTTTGGATACTGCGGCTGTAAAAGACCGAAAACAGGGAAGATCGCTGTACGGTGCGAAAAAACCGAAGTAACACTAGGATGGATCGCTATTCTTCCTAGTTCGAAATCTGCTTCCACTTATAAGAAAAGCAGATTTCGCACGGCTGAATGAGGACAAAGGGCCACAAAAAATACAGCAGTAGATTGAGTGGAGCTGTCCAAGGATTGATACAAACAATCCAAGGACCTCAGGCAAGCAGGTGAAGCCAGCATTTCCTTAAATAAATAATATATTTAAAGCAAAAGCATAGGAATTCAATTATGTCCAGAAGGCGCCGTGCTGAAAAGCGCAGAACTGAGTCGGATCCTTATTATGGCAGTACGACTCTTGAAAAATTTATTAACAAAGTCATGTTGCACGGAAAGAAATCTGTAGCACGCGGCATTGTTTACAATGCCTTGCAAGTATTTGCGCGCAAAGTCAATATTGAAAATCCTTTAGAGGCATTTGAGCAAGCTTTGGAAAATGCAAAGCCTACTTTAGAAGTGAAATCACGCAGAATTGGAGGCGCTACTTACCAGGTGCCTGTAGAAATTCCTTCTGAAAGACGCACAGCTATGGCAATGCGATGGATTATTTTGAATGCCCGTAACAAAGTAGGCCGTTCTATGGAGGCTGGTCTGATTGGCGAGCTCATCGATTGTTTCAACAATCAAGGTGCCACCATCAAGAAGAAAGATGACACGCACCGTATGGCTGAAGCGAATAAAGCATTTGCTCATTACAAATGGTAAGGGGAGAAAGTTAAAACATGCCTAGATCAGATCAAGATCAGCTGAAACACGTCAGAAACATCGGCATCATGGCCCACATTGATGCGGGTAAAACGACGACTACAGAGCGTATTCTTTATTATGCTGGCCGTACACATAAGATCGGTGAGGTTCATGAAGGCGCAGCGACGATGGACTGGATGGAGCAAGAGCAGGAAAGAGGCATCACCATCACTTCCGCTGCTACAACCGTTTATTGGGGCGAATCCAAAATCAATATTATCGATACTCCTGGGCACGTAGACTTCACTATTGAGGTAGAGCGTTCTTTACGAGTCTTAGATGGAGCTGTTGCTGTATTTGATGCAGTATCTGGAGTGGAGCCACAATCTGAAACAGTGTGGCGACAAGCTGATAAGTACCACGTTCCCCGCATAGCCTTTGTCAATAAGATGGACAGGGTAGGAGCAGATTTCTTTGCCGCGGTTGATTCAATGAGAGAAAAGCTTGGTGCGAAAGCTGTTCCCGTCCAGTGCCCAATCGGCGCCGAAGGCGACTTTGCCGGCATGGTCGATCTAGTCCTTATGAAAGCACTTGTGTTCCATGATGAAACATTAGGAACCAAATGGGATGTTCTTGATATTCCAGATGATTTACAAGCAACATGCCAAAAGCTGCGCATGGAATTGTTAGAAGAGCTTGCTACTATTGATGAAAATAATGAAGCATTCATGACAAAGGTATTGGAAGACCCTGATAGCCTCACACCTGAAGAGATCAATGCTATCATCCGAAAAGGAGTAGTTGAGAATAAATTCAATCCTGTTCTCTGCGGCTCAGCCTTTAAGAACAAAGGTGTACAGCAGCTGTTGGATGCAGTCGTTGCTTGGATGCCTTCTCCATTAGATCGTGGAGAAATTAAAGGCGTAAATATGGATACAGGCGAACCTCTGAGCATTCCTCCTAGTGACGATGCTCCATTAGCAGCGTTAGCCTTTAAAATTATGACAGACCCTTACGTGGGCCGCTTGACCTTTGTGCGTGTGTATGCAGGAACCTTGAAAAAGGGAATTAACCTGATCAATACCACAAAAAACAAGAAGGAACGCGTTTCTCGTTTGCTCCAGATGCATGCGAACGAACGTACAGATAAAGATGAATTTTTCACAGGCGATATTGCAGCATGCATCGGGTTGAAATACACCACTACAGGGGACACTCTGTGTGCTGAAGACAATGAGCTTTTATTAGAAAAAATGGAATTTCCTGAACCGGTCATCGATATGGCTATCGAGCCAAAATCTAAGGCCGACCGAGAGAAATTGGCTCATGCTTTAGGGGCTCTCTCTGAGGAAGATCCTACTTTCAGAGTCAGCACAAACGAAGAAACTGGACAGACGATCATTTCAGGTATGGGTGAATTGCACCTGGACATTCTGCGCGACCGTATGATCCGTGAGTTTAAGGTTGAGGCGAACGTTGGGAAACCCCAAGTTTCTTACAAAGAGACGATCACCACGTCAAGCTCTTCTGTTACAAAATATGTGAAGCAGTCGGGTGGCCGTGGCCAATATGCACACGTCAACCTAGAAATTGAGCCCAATGAAACTGGCAAAGGTAATGAGATTGTCAGCAAAATCGTGGGTGGTGTCATTCCAAAAGAATACATCCCTGCGGTGATCAAAGGGATTGAAGAAGGACTGACAACAGGAGTTCTTGCAGGCTATAACCTTGTAGATGTGAAGGTCTTCATTGTATTCGGTTCATATCACGAAGTGGACTCTAGTGAAATGGCCTTTAAAATTTGTGGATCGATGGCAGTAAAAGAGGCTGCAAGAAAAGCCAAGCCGGTAATCCTTGAGCCTGTTATGAAAGTGGATGTGATCACTCCAGATGAAAGTTTGGGAGATGTAATCGGAGACTTGACTAAGCGACGTGGAAAAATCTTAGGCCAAGCATCCCAAAAGGGTGCGATCACTAAAGTTCATGCAGAAGTGCCCTTGAGTGAAATGTTTGGCTATACCACAACTTTGCGCTCGATTAGCTCAGGACGAGCAACGTCGACTATGGAACCTGCTTATTTCTCTAAGGTTCCACAAAAAATTCAAGATGAAATTGTGAAGAAATAGGTTTAAAAATCGTATGACAACCAAGCAGCAAAAACAGAAAATCCGCATTCGGCTTAAAGGGTTCGATCAAAGGCAGCTCGATCGTTCAACAGCCGATATTGTTGAGACTGCTAAGAGGACAGGAGCTCGTGTTGTAGGTCCTATCCCTTTGCCAACAAAGCGGGAAATATACACAGTCTTGCGTTCTCCGCACGTCGACCGCAAATCTCGGGAGCAGTTTGAAATCCGAACGCATAAAAGACTCATCGATATCCTGGACCCTACAGGTAAAACTATCGACGCGCTCAAGACTCTTGCCCTTCCTGCTGGCGTGGATATCAAAATTAAAGCTGCATAACAGATACAAAGACTAATGAGAACTGGAAGATGCAGAGAATGAAATTCTCTGCTTTTCCATTTATTTTTTTATCCTGTGGTTAAAGAAACATTTTTAGCGACAATTAAAGAGCGCTTTTGTCTCAACAATGAGTCTGAAAAGCAAACCTACCATTTAGTGATAGACCTGACAGATTCGGGAATTGAATATCAAGTGGGGGATTGTTTAGGAATCTATCCTGAAAATGACCCTGCCCTCGTCAAATCTCTCCTGAAGACATTACGAGCAAAGGGCGATGAAGTCATTGAAGATCGACAGGGGATTGCTTATCCTTTGCAAACTTTTTTGCTTTCACATGCGAACTTAACGCGTTTGCCGCCAGAAGGGGAGCCATGGACGGCTATGTCTTTTTGCAAGAAACTGTCTCCGCAGTTACCGCGCTTTTATTCTATTGCTTCTGCACATGGAGTCGTGGGAAATGAGGCGCACCTTACAGTTGGATTGATCGATGGGATATGTTCGCATTTTTTATGCAAGAGAGCGCCTCTAGGTGTGCCTGTACTGCCCATTTTTCATCAACCTTCTCACAATTTTTTTCTCCCTCCTGAGTCCTTTGACAAGCCCATTATTATGATCGGACCGGGAACTGGAATAGCCCCTTTTCGCGGATTTATGCAAGAACGACTCCGCGAGGGATCACAGGCAAAAAATTGGCTATTTTTTGGTGAGCGTCATCAACACTCCGATTTTTATTATGAACATTTTTGGCAGCAACTTGTCAGCGATGGCAAATTAGAATTAGATTGTGCATTTTCGCGCGATCAGCCTGAAAAAATTTATGTGCAACATAGGATGCAGGAAAAAAGTTCTAAACTCTGGAGCTGGATCCAAGAAGGTGCTTACCTATTTGTCTGTGGAAACGCTTCTCATATGGCGAAGGATGTGGATAAAACTTTACATGCAATACTTGAAAAAGAGGGCTGTCTTTCTCCTGTAGAGGCTAAAAATACTCTCAAAGAATTGAGGCAGGCAAAACGTTACCAACGTGACGTTTATTAGAAGCTATCTTAAGCGGATATTAAAGACTTAACTCATGCTTTTGGAAGGCAAACGATTGATTTTAAACTCGTAAATGGTTATAAACTTATCGGCTTGAGACACAGTCTTAAGGAAAAAATCTTTTTAATCACTAAGAGAAGGGAGCATGTCAAATAAACCGAATCGTACAGGTGTCATTGCCGCTGGCCTGGCCCTTTTCTCTATGTTTTTTGGCGCTGGTGATCTAATTTGGCCTTTAATCCTTGGCGGCACTGTAGGTGATAAAAATTTTTACGCCATGCTTGGTCTGTTGATTAGTGGCGTTAGCTTGCCTTTGCTTGGACTGATGGCGATGATGCTCTTTCAAGGCGACTATCGTACCTTTTTTAGGCAAACAGGTCGCATACCTGGCATTATATTAGTTTTCCTCATACAGGCTATTTTAGGCCCTTTTGGATCGATTCCCCGCTTGATCACCTTAGCGCATGCCACTTTAAAGCCCTATATGCCTTCTTTTATCAATCTTGCTGTTTTCAGTGTTTTAGCATGTCTTTTGGTCTTTGCTTTTACGATGAAAAAACATCGCATAGTAGATGTGATTGGACTTTTTCTCTGCCCGTTACTTTTATTATCTCTAGGGTCCATTCTCGTTTTGGGTTTTATGGATCATCCTTCCCAGCCCTCTATTGCTATCAGTGATAAAGACTCTTTTCTTGCTGGTTTAAATACTGGTTACAATACTTTGGACCTAATCGCCTCCTTCATTTTTGCACCTTTGGTGCTTTCTTATTTTCTCTCTAATCAACAAGATTTTCAGTCGGTAGAAGGACGGCGTCAAATTTTCAGAAAGATGATCAAATCTTCTCTAATCGCCGGATTTCTTCTGGCTGGCATGTATATTGGCCTGACATACCTTGCTTCTTATTACACACATATCCTTCCAGAACACGAGCCTCAAGAAAGGCTTGCTGTGATTTCGCGCCACTTATTGGGTTCTGAAGGAGCCCTTTTCTCTTGCTTGGCAGTCTCCATGGCTTGTTTGACTACAGCTATTCCTATTTCCATCATTTCTGCGGAATATATCCATCGTGATTTCATGAGGGGAAAAGGAAATATGAATTTGGCGATTGCGCTTTCTTTGGGACTCTCCATGTTGATGGCCAATCTTGGCTTTATGGGGATCGCCAAAATGCTCTCACCGATTCTTCAAATCCTTTGCCCAGGCTTGATTATCCTCTCGGTATTAAACATTTTTCATAAGTTATATGAGATGCGCATCCGACGGCTTCCTGTTTATGTCGCTTTTGCGATCTCTTTTGTCTCTTACCTCGTCCGCCTCTAATTGTGAAGATGATGCTCTGCGTACTTTGATTTAATTCAACGCAAAGGCACTAAGAAACAAAGACGCAAAGAGGGGTTCAAGGGTTTATAGTGATTCAAATTGAAAAAGCACATTTAGACCTAAGCGAAAGCCTCGTGATTGATCGATCATAAGTGACCTTATTCTAATATGGCATTGTATGTTATTTCGATAACCCAAGTTATGTTCAATATTGCGAAAAATGTGGTAGCCCAAGGCCCAAACCAAAGTCAAAATAGATGAAAGTTCCTCAGCTGCTTTTGAGTATATTATCATTTTTTTTGATGAATTCCTTCCAATTGCATGCTTTGAATGACGTGACTGATATACGAATTGAGCGTTTATTTAAAAATGTGACAGCTCAAGAGCGAAATGCTCTGGAAGAATTTTTTGAAAGGCTGATTACCCAACATCATTTTGGCTATGTGTTATTTGGTAATAAGCCAATGGCTACATGTAGTATTGCTGAACATATCGATGTATTGCATCTTTTTTCAGATGATGCTCTACAAAACCAGCGGATACAAAGAGGGTGGAAGGTGTGGCAAAAAAAATGTCAATTTTTAGAATCTGATCATTTTGTTCTGAGACTTACAAAAAATCCTATTTGTCCATCAATGAATATGCTTGTTCTCATCAATAGGGAATTAGTTTTGAATTGTATTGAAGAGAATATCACGCTTTTCCGTAAAGCTTTAGGCGAAAAAATAAATCCTGATGAAATATTATTTGATTTAGAAACAAAAGACTCTATTCTTCAAGATGTGCTTAAGAATCATGAGGAATTATTTGGGATTCTTTTGGGTTATGGTACTCATAATGCTTTGGCGTATGTGAAGACCAAACCGTGGAATAGACACTTTCCTGTATCGAGTACTATAGCATGTCCTTTTGTTTTGGTATCCAATCCATTACCTATGCGTTTAACTCCCTTCAATCCTTACATCCCTTCACATTTGCTATTTATCGATCTACCACGATTTGGGGTTGACGCACACCACCTGGAGACTATTAATTTAAAGCATTCGTACCATAAAACTATGTGCGAATTGAATAACTATTTTCCAAAAAAAAAATTTCTCAACACTATCCTTAATAAATGGATTGGTGGCGCTATGCAGTAAGAGGCGATACAGAAAACTTTTAGGGCTACACCAATTATTGGATTTCGTATTTCAGAACTTAAAGCAGAAGGATAAAAGGCTGTCTATACGCTTCGTGAGCAGCCAGACGTGATCATAATTTTGTAAAAGGATGGGATGGCAGGAAGGTTGAGATCTATAACAGAATAAGTTGACTTGCAGCAAAAATTTGATTGCCAGCTAAAACATAGTCAACAACGTGTTTTCGAAGGGTCCGTAGAGTAGGAATTCGGCAAAAAATTCTCCATAAAAGAAGAATCATACAGTAAAAATTTGCATCGAATCAAATTGAATTTACTAATCATACCATCGGTATAACTATTTTGTAGTTGCACCGATTTTAATTGCTTCGCGTCTTTGCGTTGAATTCATCTTTTTGATGATAGAGAGCTTCGATAGTTTCGACGGTTGCTTGCGTCATCGCATCTAATTCCACGTTGACTAAGTCTCCCTCTTGCTTCTTCCCCAGAATGGTACGTTTCAATGTCTCAGGGATAAGATGCACAGAAAACATGCTTACTTCTTTATTCACATCAACGACAGTGAGGCTAACGCCATCCAGGGCGATAAAACCCTTTGAGAAAAAATATTTCATCCAATTGGATGGGCAACGCAACGTATACACATTTTCTATGATGCTGGAAATCGCAGCTGTGCCGTAAATATGACCAGAGAGTAGGTGGCCGCCAATTTCATCACCGATTTTAGCAGACCGCTCTATATTCACCAGGCTGCCTTCTTGTAAGTATCTCAAAGTGGTTCGAGTGAGGGTTTCACTAATTGCTTCAAACGATACGGCTTGTTTGTCTATGTCAACTACTGTTTGACAGATGCCATTAATGGATACGCTGGCGCCGCACACTAGGCCGGTCAGCATATCTTCTGGAAAAGAGACGGCATAGCGCAACAACCCATCTTTTTTTTGAAGAGCAGTAATTGGAGCTATAGCTTTGACGATCCCTGTAAACATGAAAAAAATATAAAAAAAAGTGGATTTATTTTCGAATAAAAGATATCATATAACACCAACACTTATTTTTGGCTTTCTGATGAAGTGCCCTTTTTGCGCCCACGAAGAATTAAAAGTAACAGATTCTAGGAATGCTGTGGAGGCAAATGCGATCCGTAGGCGGCGCGAGTGTTTAAAATGTAATCGACGCTTCACAACTTTTGAAACTGTCGAGCTTACAATGCAGGTCCTCAAAAGAGACTGTCGTTATGAAGATTTTCAGGAACAGAAACTCATGAATGGAATCGAAGCTGCTTGTCGCCATACACGAGTCAGCCACGAACAGGTCCGCGCCCTCGCTTCCCGAATCACAAGCGAGCTCTTGCAACGACAGGTGCGAGAGATTTCTACAAAAGAAATCGGCGAAATAGTAATGAAATATCTAAAAGGGATGGATTTCATTGCCTATATCCGTTTTGCTTGCGTCTATCGCCGTTTTAAGGATATAGGAGAGCTCATGGAAGCGATCCATTCGATCGAATTAAAATAACAGATACAAATAAGAGGGATTCATGACACTGGCGAAATCTAAAGTGGAGGAATTTAAAAAACGTCTTTTGCAAATGCGTATGCAATTGACCCACACCTTGGAAGGAACGACACGCGAGGTGAAGAGGCCAGACGAAGCGACAGGATATTCTCAGCACCAAGCAGATCAAGGCACAGATGACTTTGATCGTACAATCAGTTTAGAAGTGACTACAAAGGAATATCAGCTCTTGCGCCAAATTGAGCGGGCTTTAGAGAAAATTGAAGAAAATACTTATGGAGTCTGTGACGTTAGTGGCGAAGACATTCCATTAGCTCGCCTTGAGGCAGTTCCTTATGCAACCATGACAGTGAAAGCTCAGGAAAAATTTGAGAAGGGACTTCTCACAGAGTAATTCCATGAATAAAATCTATTTACGCAGTTCCATACGTATTTCTTGCCTGGTTGCTTTAGGGATGGTGCTGCTGTTCTTAGATTTTTTTTCTAAAGCTTATGTACATGAGCTGCTTTCTATAAAAGACGGGTGCACAAGCGCTTACTGCTTAGGCATTCCTGTCTTTTATGATTTTTTTGGGATCAATTTTCAAATCAGTCTTGCGATCAACAAGGGAGCAGCTTGGGGAGTCCTGGCTGACTTTCAAGGCCTTCTGCTGATTTTGAGAATCGCGGTGATCTTTGGAATTCTCGTCTATCTCTTTTTCTTCAACAGGAATCCACGAGTGGACCTTCCTCTTGTGTTCATTACAGCAGGTGCTGTAGGGAATGTCTTAGACTATTTTCTGTATGGTTATGTCGTTGATTTCCTTAATTTCAGTTTTTGGGGTTATCATTTTGCAATCTTTAATTTAGCTGACTCGTTTATTACAATTGGTGTAGCCTGGCTCTTTATCTTAGGCCTTTTCACACGGAAAAAAAAATCTATCGCTTAGATGGTTTCAGAATCCAAAAAAAAGATTCCGCTCCAAGTTTCTAAATGGGTGAAAGTTCCTCTTTTAGTGGATGATCAAGAAATGGAAAGTCTCATTCATCAGCTTCCATCTTTTAAGGTCTACGATGTCCAAAAAGTGACAGCACTAGAGGAAGGAATTTATGAGTCCTGTTCTTTCCTCGAAAAATATGGGGAATATGTCGCCGCACTCAAGCAAGGTGAACTTCCTCAAATCAATGATTTTCGCCCCTTATTTTCTTCTGTTTGGAGTGTCACAGAAGAAGCTCTTTTTTCTTTACCTACTCCAGAGGGACGACGTCTTCTCAAAGCCTGTGAGCCAGTTGTGCAAATCCAAATGAATCAAATTCGCTACGCTCCGGAAGAAAAAGTGTTTCGGACGCAAGTATATAGTAGCGATAGCCTCTATTGGGGAATTCAAATAGGCTTTCCACATATTTATTTGGATCCTCGGACTTTTGAAACAGGCAACACACGTGATTTTCCAAATATGGCACTGTTTTCAGCCTTTCAACGCTGGATTCGACAAGCAACTCTGCCAACCCCTTTCCTTGTAGAGGGTGAACGTATCAATTCTCCTATTCGTTTGGGAAAAGCATGCTTTTCATGGATCAACCAGCATCCTCAACTTAAAGCTAATAGGATTGCGATTGATAGAAGATAAAATCCAAAAATTTTTTATCGAACACAAGATGACTTTAAGTGTAGCAGAATCATGTACAGGTGGAGGAGTGGCGGCCCGTCTTGTTCAGGTACCTGACTGCTCGCTTTATTTTTTGGGCGGAATTGTCTGTTATTCGCGTGTTTCTAAAGAAAAATTTTTAGAAGTGAAATCAGATACTCTCGCACGCTTTGGAGAAGTCAGTTCCCAGACAGTACAAGAAATGGCGGTGGGTACTCTCACACAATTTAGCTCAGATATTGCCCTTGCGATCACGGGCATTGCTGGACCTTCAGGTGGAAGTCCGGAAAAACCTATAGGAACAGTCTATTTTGGAATCGCAACAAAGGGGAATTTTCCTCTTTTTTGGAAGCACTTATTCGACGGAAGCCGTCCTCAAATCATTTCACAAAGCATTGAAATGGCTCTAATTCTTCTTTGGGAACACCTTAGGGCTTTGTCTACGCAGTCAGCGACAAATTGATTTTTTAAAAGATTTTCCAACCTATTCTGCTATAATTACTAAAAATGTTATAATTTTCGGCACATTTATATCTGCTATACGATCATTTTTTGAATATGTATCAATTATTGGATAGTGGCCGAGGCGAGAAGCTTGAGCAATTTGGAGATGTAATTCTCATCCGTCCTGCTGCTCAAGCGCTTTGGCAGCCGCGGCTTCCCAAATCTTTTTGGGACAAGGCACATGCCCGTTTCTCACGTGAGGAGAAAAATCAATGGGATGTATTTAAACCTTTTCCTGAGACATGGAAAATAGACCTAGATGGGGTACGCCTTCTTCTGAAACGCACAGATTTTGGCCATCTAGGGGTATTTCCGGAACATGCGCGTCTTTGGCCCAAAATGCATGCTTTGCCTCTTAAGGGGGCACGCGTTTTGAATCTTTTTGCTTATTCAGGAGCTGCAACACTTGCTTTAGCGGCAAAAGGGGCAGAAGTGTCTCATGTGGATGCAGCTAAGGGCATGGTGCAGTGGGCAAGGGACAATGCCGCCCTTAATGGTCTTGAGCATGCGCCTATCCGTTGGCTGGTCGATGATGTACGCAAATATTTAGCGCGGGCAGAACGTAGACAAGAGCGCTACGATGCCATCTTATTAGATCCTCCTTCTTTTGGAAGAGGGAAATCAGGTGAAATTTTTAAAATCGAATATGACCTCCCACTCATTTTGCGTGGATGCCGCTCATTGTTATCTGAAAAGCCTCTCTTCGTCTTGTTTACTTGCCACACACCAGGGTATACACCATTGGCAATGCAGCAGGTGATGGCAGAGAGCTTCGACTATGGGCACATTGAAGCGGGCGAGATGTTTATTGAGGGACCATATCGTTTACCAAGCGGGACATTTGCATTTTGGAAAGTATAAAGATCACTTCTCTTCAAAACCCTAAGATCAAAGCAGCTTTGAAGCTTTGGAAAAGAAGCGAACGTGATGCTTCTGATACTTTTTTAGTAGAAGGCTATCGTGAATTGAGTCGCGCGCATCACGCTGAATTAAAAATTGAGACTCTTTTTATCTGCCGAGACTTGTTTTTAGGCTCTAATGAAGAAAAACTGATCCAAGAGATTGCGAGCAGAGGAGCGCTTATACTTCCCTGTTCGTCAGCTGTATTCCAAAAGCTTTCTTATCGAGATAGGCCAGACGGTCTCATCGCTGTAGCCAAACAGCTCCATCTTTCTTTAGAGTCTTTAAAACCCTCCAAAGTTCCTTTTTATGTCGTTGCAGAAGGGATTGAAAAACCAGGTAATTTAGGGACCATTTTACGTTCATCAGATGCTGTAGGAGTAGATGCAGTGATTGTGTGTGACAAATGCACAGATATTCATAACCCTAATGTGGTCAGAGCAAGCGTGGGTACGCTTTTTACTTTGCCAGTTGTGGAGGCTGAGGGAGAAGCGACCTTTGACTGGTTAAAAAAACAGGGGATGATCATCGTGGCTGCAACGCCAGCTGCTGAACGCGAGTATACACAGATAGATCTCACACAACCTGTGGCTCTAGCTGTGGGCACAGAACAGTATGGCCTGAGCAAGCGATGGATGGAAGGCGCGGATATGCAGGTGAAAATTCCTATGCTGGGGGTAGCAGATTCTTTAAATGTGGCCATGGCAACGACACTCCTATTATATGAAGTCATCCGTCAAAGGCGACATGGTTGAAATTGTCTATGTAGATAACCACATTCTGGTGCTGAACAAACCTGCGGGCATGCTGACACAACCCAACGACACTGATGACCTTTCCCTGGAATCTTGGGGCAAGTCATGGTTGAAAGAGCGTTTCCAAAAACAGGGGAACGTTTTTTTGACCGCTGTTCACCGCCTGGACCGTCCCGTTTCAGGGCTTGTGCTTTTTGCACGCACTAGCAAAGCCCTTTCTAGACTCAATGAAGCTCAACGAAACCAGCAGTTTTATAAAGAATACTGTGCGCTTACAGAGGGACGGTTTGCTGAACATTCAGGCGCCCTTGAACATGACTTGAAGCGATCAGCCTACTGCTCTTATGTGGTGGACAAAAAGAGTTCTGGCACAAAAAAATGTCTCTTAACGTACCATGCACTTCAAAATTTCAAGGGATGCACCCTGCTCAAGATTACGTTGCAGACAGGACGCTATCATCAAATCCGTGTCCAACTAGCTGCTGCAGGGCATCCAATATTTGGCGATCAAAAATATGGCTCGAAGCAGGCTTCTGAATTCCTTTTTTTGCATCATGCGCTCCTGGTATTCCCTCATCCCATTACACAAGAACAGGTACAGTGCAGAGCTCCTTTTCCTCTGCATTGGCATCGTCTGGGCATCTCATTGTCTTCATGCAGCTGATGCTAGAGTGCGACATCTCTATTTGACTTGGCAGCACGATCCATGCACGACAATGACACTCAACGTTCATGGATATCAGACCTCTTCGGAAATCACTGCGTATTACGACATAGAAACACATGACGCACGACTCAATCTTTATCCACATCATGTGACAGCCAGGGCAGAAAGTGATTTTTCTCACCCAGACGGCAGACGCATCTATCATCTAGAGCTTACACATTTAGATCCTGGTCGTGTCTATCACGGCATTTTAGCCGATCAGGGGCGTCCTTTAGGAAGTGCTTTTAGTTTTCGCACCATTCCACAAGATGGAGAACCTCTATTTTTTGTAGAGGGAGGGGATTGGGAAAATAGTGTAGCAGCTGTTGAATTGGCGGCCAAAGCCGCCAGCTTAAATCCTATGGCAATTTTACTAGGAGGAGATTACCCCTCACATGTTTTTGGAATGGGTGGCTATAAAAAATGGGATTTTTGGTTAGACGTCTACACAAAACATTTATCTGCGTCAGATGGACGCCTGATCCCTCTTGTTTTAGCGATTGGTAATCATGAGGTCATCGGAGGCTTCGGTCAATCTAAGAGTCAATCTCCTTTCTACTTTAGATATTTTGCTCAGGCTGGCTTGGGAAAAAGTTATTTTTCTTTGTCCTTTGGCAAGGATGTGCGCCTCTATGTATTAGATAGCGGACATGTCACTGAGCATGGGGGAGAGCAGCAAGGGTGGTTAGAAAATGAGCTTAAAAAAGCAAGCAATGTCCCCGTGAAAATGGCCCTTTACCATGTGCCGCTTTTTCCCAGTGTGCGTTTTGCAGAAAAAAATGTGGCTTACCATTCACTGTACGGTATTGTGAAATGCTTTAAAGGAAAGGAAGTCGCTGAAAAACTGTATTCAAAGGAGGCAGCGTTGGGGAGATATCATTGGCTACCTTTGTTTGATGCATATGGCATGACAGTTGCCTTTGAGCATCATGATCAAGCTCTCAAAAGGACCAAACTCCTCCGCTTTGGCAAGCAGGATCCTAACGGAACCCTCTATTTAGGAGACGGTGGCTGGGGATCCCATCTTCAATATTCCCCAATCCAAGGCTTTTTCCATCACTATTTCGCTGCCTTGCAAGGAGGCCAGCACTTTTTTTGGACCGTAAAAATTGACCGGGAAGTCTTGACTTATGAAGCTGTCACAGCTAGTGGGAAGGTTATCGACCGTTTTGTTCAAAAAAAGCTATTTTAATCATATCTTAACATTAATTTAACATAATAATAAAAAAACAACTTTTTATTATGCGAAATACTGCTATTTCAAGAACAGAGATATTAGTTCCCTTGAAAGATTTCACTAAAAATAACATTTCAAAATGTGCAGTTTTAGGTTTTGCAATCGCCCTCATTGTGGGAATTGGAGGTTTAATCGTAGCTGGCATAGGTGGTGGTGGCTTATTCCATGCAGGAGCGCTCAGCTCCCTGGGTCAAGTGAACTCTGTGATCATGATCATTGTCGGAGGTGCAGGAGGCATTCCTTGTTTAGTCATTGGCATTGTTGGGTTTGTTAATTGTTGCAGTCATGGGATACTGTCTAGCACGAGGCAAGAAGAGAAGAAAAAAACACAGCAAGCTGGGAATAAAGCACAAGAAGTTAAATTACAGACCAACAGTGTTGAAGAGGGGAAAAGAGCGCAAGCATCCAATATCACTGAGCAGAAACATATAGCAAGTTCGGATATGCCTATCCTAAAAAATGGTGTTAAATTGACACAGCAGCCTCCAATGCATGCATTGCCAGTTGATGTGATCAACTATATTTTCCAATTTCTAACGCTTAAGGAATTAGCCACAGTGTCCTTAGTGTGTAAATATTGGAAACTCCGTAGCGAATCCAATGTAATTTGGAAACGGTTGTTTATCGCTATGTTTGGAGAACTCGATCAATCAGAAGAAGCCTTTGAATACACTAAGTCTGAATACAAAAAATACAAAACTGGTTTTTTTGAAAATCCACAAGCAATTCTATCAGAACGTGAAACAAGCATCATGAACGTCGCTTTTGGGAAAGATTCTGTTATAAGCTTGGGTTATGGTGGAGAAGTAGTTATATGGTATCCAGATAAAGAATTATGCATGACTAAACGTCATCGCCTTAGCTATAGCTGTGTTGCTGTGGAAAATAATACTATGGCACTGTGTTCTTTCGCGGGCTATGGCTCGTTTGAAATTGAAGTTTTTAAAATTCAGGAAGAGCCGAATGGTGTAATGGTAATAGACCAACATCCGTTTTTTCATCGTGAATATCCTGAAGCGTTACGTTGTGTAGCTCTACATGGTGACCTTGTAGCATTTGCTGCAAGCAAATGTGTCCAAGTGTGGGATTGCAAAACGAAAAAGCTTCAACATGAATTTATTGCGCATGGAAATGTGCGAGAAATAGTTATCCAAAATGATTCTATAGCTTGTCTTTCTACAACAGTGGAGGTTTTCTCTTTGAAAACAGATGAGAACTTACATGTATTTTCAGAACCAGATGAGAATTTACATGTATTTTCAGAACCAGAAATATATGTCGGCATCTGTGACAATAAGGTTATATGTTTTGATGCGTATAAATTTCCTTGGTTTTCTGCCGATAATACGTATAGAATTTCTAGTTATTCCCTTGAATCACAAAAAAAAGAAAGCCTTTGGACTTTTCCTTCAAAAGAAATTCAAAAAAATAGCAGTGATTTAATTAAAATTATTATTTACAATAATTTATTAATTATTTTGTCGAAATGTTTTGTATTCCCACATTCGTTTTATAACATAAATGTATATGCATTGAAAAATGGAGTCCATTTGAAAGAATTTTCATTAGAATCCAAGTGGGAAACAGTCGATATGAAAATGCAGGGAAAGAATTTAATTGTGTGCGGCTGGCAAGAGCGAGATGGTGATATAAAAATCTGGAAGTTTGTTCCTCAACAATAGGGAATCCCCGAAACTGAAAGCACAAGAACTGCAGAATCAAGGAATAACGGCAGCAATAAAAACCTATGGCATCTCTTTCAAAAAGATCTGATATAGGATTATTTTTTAGAATTGCAAGCCGAGTGCCGAAGACCCCTTGCCAGATACATCAAAAAGATATCCTTTTTGCTTTAACATCAAGAGAATCGCGTCAGCAAAAGAGAGTTTTTCCATTCCTGTAAAGCGATCTTCGGTAGTCCTAAACAAGTAGTGCTGTAAGGTGTCGATTGTAGTGACAAATGAAATATTTGATGGCTCCGATATGATTTTCGAGTTTCTTGGAAAAAGACAAAGCCTTTCTCACTAGGCGAGAA
>Ga0153954_1000435_pt1 | contig 33600 bp, 32 predicted proteins | sample TSFL038MetaG_FD_102277 | JGI IMG/M metagenome (GOLD analysis project Ga0153954, IMG submission 102277) | Attine ant fungus gardens microbial communities from Florida, USA - TSFL038 MetaG | ecosystem: Host-associated > Fungi > Mycelium > Unclassified | place: USA: Florida, Wekiwa Springs State...
GTATTGGCGAGTCGGTCCGCCGGTGACAGGCCGCCGCTCAACTCGGCGGCGATGGAGCGGCGCAACTCCTCGAGCCCCGAGAAGCCCAGTGACTTCGTCGTGCGGACCACCGTGGCATCGCTGGTCGAGGTCTTGGCAGCCACCGCCGCCGCTGAATCCATGAGCGCTTCGGCGCGATTCTGCTGGAAGAAGCGGGCCACGCGCCGTTCGGCCGCACTCAGTTGCGGCAGGCACGCCATCACTCGCTCGTCGAATGTCTTCGGTCTCATCGCAACGCTCCTGCTTGACGAATGTAGTATATACTACTAAATAAAATATAGAGTAGTATTTACTACATTGCTCTTCCAACCTTTTGGCGCAGGTGGAAAGACTATGGACCTGATTCCCTGGAACATCGCAGCACCCGCCATCGGCGCTGCCTTTCTGGCGTCGATCGTCGAGGTCGTCGAGGCTTTCACCATCGTGCTGGCGGTCGGCACGCTTCGGGGATGGCGGCCGGCTGCCGCCGGAACCGTCGCAGCTCTCCTGTGTCTCTCCGTGATCGTGGCAGTCCTCGGACCGTTGCTGGATCGGGTGCCGATCCACCTGCTTCAGGGCGTCGTCGGTTGCCTCCTGCTGCTCTTCGGGCTGCGATGGCTGCGCAAGGCCATTCTCCGCGCGGCGGGCTACGTCGCCCTGCACGACGAGGACGCCATTTACGCCAGGGAATTGGCAGGCCTGCAAGAGGAGGCACGGCGGCGCCAGACCGCCGCCGACTGGATCGCCGGCCTCGCCGCCTTCAAGGCTGTCCTGCTCGAAGGCCTGGAGGTCGTGTTCATCGTGATCGCCGTCGGGGCCGGGGGAAAGACGATCGTTGCTGCGAGCCTGGGGGCGATGGCTGCCTGTGTGCTCGTCCTGTTGATCGGCGTTTTCATGCACCGGCCGCTGGCGCGCGTACCGGAAAACACACTCAAGTTCGTGGTCGGCGTCATGCTCTCGTCGTTCGGCGTCTTCTGGACCGGAGAGGGCTTGGGCGTTGCCTGGCCGGGCGGGGATGCCGCCATTCCGGCGGTGGCCGCAGCCTTCCTGGCCTTCAGCCTGCTGATGATCCGAGGTTTGCGTCGCAACGGGAGAGAGCTCGCATCATGAACACGTTCGTTCTTGTCTTTCGTGAGCTGGTCGGTCTCTTCGTCGACGACGGCAGCCTTGCGATCGCCATCGTCGTCGTCGTGGTGCTCACTGCGGTCTCGTCCGCTTTAGGCAGTCCGGCGATCGTGACGGGAGGTATCCTGTTCGCAGGATGCCTGTTCGCCCTTGGCGAGAATATTCGTCGGACAACCCGAGAAGACCGACAGTGAACCGATGAACAAGACGGCGTCGGCGACGCTATCCAAGGTGTCCGAAGCCCGCCGCCGTCTGATCGGCGCCGGCAGCGGACGATTTGGGGCAGCGAGCCGTGAAGCGGCCGTTCTCAGATCGTGATCTGCCTGATGCCACCGCGGATCTGGCCGGCTTCGATGTTCTGCCACAGGATCTCGTGACCCTTGGGCAGCGGCCGGTTGTTGGGCATGCAGAGCCACAGGCGCAGCAGCAGCCGGTCGTTGCCGGTCGCGGCATTGTCCTCGAACGCGGTGCGGCCGTGATAGGTGACGTGGCTGTTGATCAGCTGTAGGTCACCCGGATCGAGCACCATCTCCATGCAGAGGTCCTGGGCCAGCTTGCGCAGCAGCGCGAGCGCCTCGTCCTGCTTGGGCGTGAGCTTCGGCACATCGGTGCCGAGCTGGGCGGCATCGACAAAGGTCTGCGAGTAGTGCGAGGTGAACTTGCCGTCGCGCACGCCCCAGATCGGCAGCGGATAGGCGGTCTCCTTGGTCGTGCCCTCCTCGCCGAAGCGGCTGCGCCAGATGTCCTGGTAGAGCTCGTCGACCAGGTCGGGCCGCTCCTTGAGCATGGCATTGTGGATGGCGGGCGAGGAGGCGAGCTTGCTGACGCCGCCGGCGCGCGCCTGGCGCACGCAGAGCAGGCCGACCACGTCGGTGCGGTCGGTGTGGAAGCGTAGCTCGCCGCTCGAGAGGGTACGCGCGTAAGAGGAAAGGAAGGTTGTGCCTTTCTTCTCGTCCTTCACCTGGCCGTAGGTCGAGCCGACATGGGCACCCTCATCACGGATGGCGCGCATCATCTCGCCCGAGCGATTCTGGAAGACCGGAGTCGCGAGGTGCTTGGCGAAGCCGTTGTACATGATGCGAAGGTCGGCCTCGTCGTACTTCGTGACGGGCCAGCCGCGCAGCTTCAGGATGCCACTGCCTTCCTCGAGTTCTTCGCGGATGCTGTCGAACAGATCGTCGAAACCGGAGAGCGGGAAGTTCTCCTTGGTGACCTGGCTCCAGTCGAGGTCCCTGGCCTTCACGGCCTGCAGCGCCTTATCGAGCTCGGCCAGATGCGCCGGAGTCAGGTCGCGGATCCAACGGGTGGAGTTCTGGATGTCCTTGCCGTTCCAGACGGAAGGACCGGAGAGCAGTGTGTGTTGGGTCATGGTCGGATGTTACCTCACTTCAAGAGCTTACGCATATTGATCGAGGTCGGGTAGTCGAAGCCGGGATGGGCCTCACGGCCGGTTTCGACATAACCCAGGGAGGCGAAAAGCCTTTGATTTTCCGTCAACACGACGCGGACGCCCAGGCGCACGCCAGGCAGGCCGCGTCGGCGCGCGTCCTCCTCGACGGCGGCGATCAGTCGTCTGGCGATGCCGGTGCCGCGTGCCTCCGGCCGCACGGCCAGTCGGCCAAAGTACAGATCGCCTTCCAGTATCTTGGTCATGACGACACCCACGATCTGGTCGTTCCGCTCCGCGACGATTGCGCTCGCGCCTTTCCTCAGCTCGGCGGCAATACCCTTGGCGGTCTCGCGGAACGCGCCCGATTCCGGCTGCAGCTTGCCGCGATACTGCTCGAAGCCTGCGGCGATCGTCGCGGCCACCGACGCCGCATCACCAACCGTCGCGGCGCGCAGGACAAGAGTGTCGCTCATGCTTCTCTTCTCGCGTAGGCTCGGCCCGAAGGCGAAGCGAAAAAAACTATGGCCCGCCCGACTATCGATATGCGTACGGCCGGGTCATTGCGCACACCATCGCGCACTAGGGGGACGCCAGGATGAAGGTCAAAGGAAAGGTCTGCGTCGTCACGGGCGCAGCGGGAGGAATCGGCGAGGCCGTGGCGCGGCGCTATGCCCGGGAAGGCGCCAAGGGCGTCGTCGTGGCCGACATGGATGCGGGCCGCCTGGAGAAGGTCGCCGGGGAGATCGGCGGCCTTGCCGTCGCCGGCGATATCGGCAAGGAAGCCGGAGTGAAACGCCTGATCGCCGAAGCGGAGAACAAGTACGGCCAGATTGACGTCTTTTTCTCCAACGCCGGCATCGGCCGCGGCGGGCACGAGGATGCAAGCGACAAGGACTGGGCCGACAGTTGGGCTGTCCATGTCATGGCCCATGTCTACGCGGCGCGCGACCTGGTGCCGAAGATGCTGAAACGCGGCGAAGGCTATCTGATCAACACCGCGAGCGCGGCGGGACTACTGGCCTCGATGGGCTCCGCGCCCTATGGCGTCACCAAGGCGGCCGGCGTGGCGCTCGCCGAGCATCTGGCCATCCAGTACGGCGACAAGGGCATCCGTGTCTCGGTGCTCTGCCCGCAGGCGGTCGACACCAACATGCTGCGGATGGCGGGCGCCACGGCCGCGTCGGTCGATGGTGTCATCAACACGGATGCGGTAGCTCAAACCGTGATCGAGGCGATGGAGGCCGAGGCCTTCCTGATCCTGCCGCATCCCGAGGTGACGGAGTATATGACGCGCAAGCTCGACCGCGACCGTTGGCTGCGCGGCATGCGGCGGCTCCGCGACAAGACAGGTGAGGGGCAGCGCAAGTCGTCCTGAGTCGCGTGTGATCGCCTACATCCATCATTTGTTCGCCGACGTCGGTCTCTGGACCGCGTTGGGTGTCACCCTCGTGGCCGGGCTGATGCGCGGCTTCGCGGGTTTCGGCTCGGCCATGCTGATGGCGCCGATCTTCGCCATCCTCTTCGGTTCGGCGGAGATGATCGTGACCATCGTGGCGATCGAGCTGGTCGTCTCGGTGCAGCTCTTTCCCCAGGTGCGCGGTCACGCCGACTGGAAGACGCTCGCGCCCATGAGCATCGCGGCCTGTGCCGCCATGCCATTGGGCGTGTGGCTGCTGGCCAGTGTCGACAAGGGCACGATCGTGACGGCCGTGTCCGCGGTCATCGTCGGCTTCGTCCTGCTGATGTGGAGCGGTTGGAAGTACAGGGGACGGCGCTCGCCTTATGCCTCGGCCACGGTGGGGGCGGTGTCGGGCGCGATGATGGCGACGACCAGCGTCGGCGGGCCGCCGGTGCTGCTCTATCTCCTGTCGGGCAACGATCCGCCGGCGGTGAATCGGGCCAACATCGTCACCTACTATTTTCTCACACAATTCCTGCTGATCGTGATCGTCCTGGCCACCGGGGTTGCGGGGTGGAACGCCCTGGTGCGGGGGTTGGTCCTGATGCCCGTCATGCTGCTCGGCGCCTGGCTTGGCGGGCGGCTGTTTCACGGCCTCGCCAGCGAGCGTCTCTATCGCAACGTCGCCCTTGCCATCCTTCTCGCCACCGGTCTGTTCGGTCTGCTGAAGGGCTTGTTCATCGGCTGAGATACTTATCGTCGAGAGAGTTCAGATGCCGCTCAGCACCGGCTCGGCGCGCCTTTCTATTCGGAGCGGCAGATCGTGTCGAAGCCCCACGTGTTGCACTTGAGCACCGACGTGCCGCCGCCGGCGAGATGGTAGCTCGTGCCTTCCGATTCGTTGGGCTTGGGCGAGGTGTCGGGCGGCACCGGCGTGCAGGCCAGCACGCCGAGGCAAAGCAAGGGCAGGAGGGCGAGGCGGATCATGCCGCGCGCCGGGCTTCGGCGGCGTCCTGCATGATGGTGACGCGCCAGTGGATGCGCTTTTCCTCGATGGGATAGCCGCCGGTCGCCGAATGCAGCGCGCAGCGATTGTCCCAGATCACGATGTCGCCGACCTTCCACTTGTGCCGGTACTGCGCGGTGGTCGCGGTCATGTGGTCGGTGAGCTCGGCGATCAGCGCCTCGCTCTCGGCGTCGGACAGACCCTGGATGCGGGTGATGTGATAGGGGTTGGCGTAGAGCGAGGTGCGGCCCGTCTCCTCGTGTCGGCGGACGATCGGATGTACCGCCGGCGGCCGGTTGCGGTCCTCGGGATCGAGCAGGTCGTTGCCGCGCCTGCCGCGGCCGCCATAGACGTGCTCGGCCTTCAGCCCCTGGATGCGCTGCTTCAGCGCCTCGGGCAGCGTGTCGTAAGCGTCGTACATGGAGGCGAACAGCGTATCGCCGCCATAGGACGGAATCTCGAGGGCGAAGAGCTGCGTGCCCTTGCAGATCTCGATGTCCCACGGTGAGTCCGTGTGCCAGCCGCCGCCGCGATCGTAGATCGTCTTGTCGACCTTGCCGTCGGCCTTGCGTGTGCCGACGCCCATGACGGTGAGATCGGGATAGTCGGGATGGCGCGTGCGCTTCACGCGGTGCGGCTTCAGCCGGCCGAAGCGGCGCGAGTAGGTGAGGAAGTCGTCGATGGTGAGCGTCTGGCCGCGCACCACGAGCACGATGCCGTCGAGCCAGGCTTGATAGAGCGCGTTCCAGTCGGTGTCGCTCAGGATGCGGACATCGACATCGGTCGCAATGGCGCCGATGCGAGGATCAGGCCGTTCGATTTTCATGCAGCGAGCTTACGCCAGTGGCGGCGCTGGTAAAGGGCCGCCACTTCGCCCAGCATCCGTGGCGGGAGGAAAAACGATGCGCCGCATAGCGGTCTTTCTTTTCGCCTTGCTGCTGGCGCTGCCTGCCTCGGCCGAGGAACCCTATCCCAGCAAGCCGATCACCCTGATCACCCCCTACGCGCCGGGCGGTGGCAGTGACTTTCTCACACGCGTGCTCGCCGAAGCGCTGCATCAACGCCTGAACGAGACGGTGGTGGTGCAGAACGTGGGCGGCGCGGGCGGGGCGATCGGCTCCATGCAGGCGGCCAAGGCCAAGCCCGATGGCTACACGCTGCTCCTGAACCATATCGGCATGTCGACGATTCCGCTGCTCTACAAGAAGCTGAACTTCGATCCGCTGAAGTCCTACGAGTTCATCGGCCTGTTCGCCGAGGCGCCGATGGTGATCCTGGCGCGCAAGGACTTCGGGCCGAAGACCTTCCAGGAGCTGGTGGCCTACGCTCGAGCCAACAAGGAGAAGCTCACCATGGCGTCCTCGGGCATGGGCAGCGCCACGCATCTCTGTGCGCTGCTCTTCCAGGAGGCGCTCGGCGTGCCGATCACCATGGTGCAGTACAAGGGCGCGGGCCCCGCCGTTGTCGACGTGCGCTCGGGCGTGGTCGACCTGATCTGCGACCTGCCGACCACGACCTCGAGTCTGATCCGCAGCGGCGATCTGCGCGCCTATGTGCTGACGGCGCCCAAGCGCATGCCGTCGCTGCCCGACGTGCCGACATCGGCCGAGGTCGGCATGCCAAGCCTGAATGTCGGTGCGTGGTACGGCTTCTATGCGCCGCTCGGCACGCCCAAACCGGTCATCGATGTGCTGAACAAGGCGTTGCGCGACACGGTGCAGGACAAGGCGGTCGGCGAGCAACTCGAGAAGATCGAGACCTATCTGCTGCCGCTCGATCAGGCGACACCCGAAGCGCATCGCGCCAAGCTTGCTTCGCAGATCGAGCTCTGGCGGCCGATCATCGAGAAGGCCGGCATCCAGGCGGAGTAAGCGCGACCGGCGGCCGCCACGCGCCGGCTCAGCGTGGCGGGGAGGTCGCGTCGTCTGCGTTGACGTCTTCGGCCCTGTCCTGGAGGACGGACGACACACCCTCGATAATGGCGAGGGCACCCAACAGCATGAGAAGAAAAAAGATAAGGCCGCGGACTGACTTGGACATGTTCGGCGGCCGCCACCATGCCTATGAAGCAGTTTAACTGCAAGATATGCATAATTGCAGTGGAACCACTTGCGAATGCAGGATGTTTGCGGAGCCGCTGAAACGAAAAACGGGAGACCCAGGGGCCTCCCGTCGCTCGTCGCCGAAGTGGCGGTGCTCAACTGCATCGGATTGGTCGGAGTGAGAGGATTCGAACCTCCGGCCCCTAGCTCCCGAAGCTAGTGCTCTACCAGGCTGAGCTACACTCCGTCAGGAAAACAGAGGAACTCCGCCCTTTTTGGCGAGGCGGGGTTATAGCGGCGGCCCCCCGCGGTCGCAAGGGCTGCGCCGGATGGTTATAGTCCGCGCCTTCAAGAAGGCGGGGACAAGCAATGGCGAAGAAGAAGAAGCGGCTCAAGATCGCGCTGATCGGCTACGGCGCGATCAGCCAGATGCTGTTCGATGTGTTCAAGGAGAAGAAGCCCGCCATCGATATCGTCGGCGTGCTGGTGCGGCCGGGCCGCGCCAAGGCGACGCAGAAGGCGGTGGGCCGCAAGGTCGCGGTCGTGGAATCGCTGAAGGCTCTGCTCAAGCTCAAGCCCGATGTCGTGGTCGAGGCGGCCAGCCAGCAGGCGGTGCGCGAGTGGGGCGAGACCATCCTGAAGAAGGGCATCGACCTGATGGTGATCGCCACCGGCGCCTACGGCGATCCCAAGCTCTGGAAGAAGCACAAGGCAGCGGCCGAGAAGAGTGGGGCGCGTCTGCGCCTGCCGTCAGGCGCGATCGCAGGGCTCGATGGGCTGCTCGCCATGCGTCTCGGCACGCTCGAGAAGGTGAAATACATCTCGATCAAGCCGCCGCACGCCTGGACGGGCACACCGGCGGAGACGGATTTCGATCTGCCCTCGATCAAGGAACCCACGGTGATCTTCAGGGGCACGCCCGCCGATGCCGGCCGTCTCTATCCGAAGAACGCCAACCTGGCGGTGACGGTGGCGCTCTGCGGGGCGGGCCTCGACCGCACCGAGATCGAGCTGGTGGCCGATCCGACGCTGCCTGCCGGCACCAACGCCAGCCGGCTCGAGGTCGTGGCCGATTCCGGCGAGATCAACATGCATCGGCTGGGACGGTCGATGCCCGACAATCCCAAGACCGGCGTACTGACGGCGCTGACGATGGCCGACGATCTGATGAAGATGGTCCGCGCCAGCGACTGGTGAAAGCGGTGCTGGTCAGAAATACCGGCTGAGATCGACCATCAGGGCGAGCGGAAGCGCGGCAACGCGCTTCATCTCGTCGAGGCGGCTTGCCGGGGCATGTTGTCTGAGCTTCAGGACCCAATTGCTGTTGATCTCGTAGCCCAGCGACGGCAGGACATCAGGGAACCTCTCGAGAAACGCGAATCCCAGGTCGCGGGTGAACTCCTTCCTCCACTGCGCAACGTCACCCGACCGCACGTGCTTGTTGCCGAAGCGTGAGAGGCCACCGAACAGGCTGTTCTGCCAGAAGCATCGACAGGAGATCTCCTGCTCGCCTTCGTCGAAGCCAAGAAAGGCTGAAATCCGGCGCCAGTAGCGGAGGTCCGCATCCTGCCGCAGATCCTCGTACCGCGCTTCGAAGCAGGTCGGTCGTCCATAGTGCCAGTTCACCATGTCGTTCAGGGTGCCGGCCGTGGAGTGCTCCATCTCGAAGATGTACTGATCGAGCTTGGTCGCATGGGCCTTCAGCTGGCGCTGATACGTGACGTTGTCGTAGCCCGGGATCGGCTCATGCAGCCAGCTCTCGTTCGACTTCTTGTGATAGTGCATCGCCGAGATCAGCACATCGCGTGGATCACGAACGAGGTGGAGTATCCGCACGTCGTCGCGAGTCAGCAGATCGGTATGCTCGCGGAAATCGGAGTCATAGTTGAGAAGGATGAAGGGCTTGCAGTTCGGGTCGTCCAAGCGCTCGCGCTGCGACCTGAAGTCTATGTACTCGGCTCCCACGTCGCGGGCGATGGCCTTGAACACGCCGTCCATCCAGACGGTGCCCGTCTTGTGATGCGTGGCGACGACAACGTTGTATTTCATTAGTTAAGTCTTTCTTCGAGGGGTGGCGTCGGCCGCTTTTCCAATTCGAAACAGCGGCTTCTCCTTATCACTCTTTGAGATGTTGGTGCCGCCTGCCTCCCGTTGAAAGCACGTGAGTACCCAGGGTGTGGCGGGTGTGGGCGCAATAAGACGAATTCGGTACGCTGCGCCGCTTCGGATGCCACGCTTGATTTCCCCCTGGAGAAAAACTGACTCACATTACCCGCAGAGTTATTAGGTATTTACGCTACACTACACAAGCGATGAAATGATACCCTGGCGACTGGTATAACCGGCCGCCAGGGCGTCATAGGTGCTATGCGATTAGCCCCGACCGTGACGATGTGGGCCGTGATGATGATCCATCATGGGGCGATCGAAGAGTTCCTTCTGTTCCGGCGTGAGCTCGGCATAGAGCGCGAGCAGCGAGGGCTTCACTGCTTCGAGCGAGTCGAGCCGCGCCTTCATGAAGGTCTCCCGCATGGTGAAGCGGTCGGCGAAGTTCGGACGCTGCGTGAGTTCGGTCGGCAGACTGGAGCAGCGCGCCTTGTCCTTGGCGCTCTGATCGTCGGCCACCTTCTCGAAGGCGTTCCACGCGGCCATCTGTTCAGGCTTCAGGTCGAGCCGGGCCTTGAGGAAAGCACGCATGCCGATGCGACGGGCTGACTGCACTTCGCACATCTTGCGCGGCGAGAAGTGATGTTCAGGCTTCGTCGGCTGCATCGCGCCGCCGCCGGCCGCCGGAGGCGAGGCGGCCGGCGGGGCTGCCTGGGCGATCTCCGGCGCTTGATTGGCTCCGCCGTCGAAGGCGGTGGCCGAGCTCAGCCAGGCAAAGCCGGCCGCTGCCACAAGGGCGGTCGGAACGGCCAAAAACAAAGGACGAAAAGACATTTGAGGCTCCCGAGGGGGCTAGGAAACTCTCCCACAGCCTCAAGTACGGGCCGGTTCCAAAAAACGTGCCCGACCATTGTAAGTTTTAGTTAAGACTTCTCCAGCACTGCCGACTTCATCCAGGAGGCGAATTTTTCCTTTTCATTTGCCGTGAGATAGAGCCCTTCCTTGGTGCGCCGCCACAGCACATCTTCTGCGTCCACGGCCCATTCTTCGCGAATCAGGTAGCGCACTTCCCGCTCATATAACTGTCCGCCGAAGTGCTGACCGAGATCCGCGACGGTGATCACATTTTCGAGAAGTCCGTCGATCGCTGTGCCATGTCGTCGCGCCAGAACCCGCACCAGGTCCGGCGGCAGCTTTGGCTTCAGCGCCACCGCACCCGCGACGAAGCGGTCGAACGCTTCTTCGAAGGTCGGCGCATCGGCGAGATCGCCGTCGGCCAGCGGCTTGCCCGCGGTCCAGTCGCCCCCCATTCGCGGGAAAAAGGGCTTGAGGTCGTGCAAGGCATGCTCGGCGAGCCGGCGATAGGTCGTGAGCTTGCCGCCGAACACCGAGAGCAGCGGGGCCGCACCCTGCGGCGCATCGACCTCGAGATGATAGTCGCGCGTGACGGCGGAAGGATTGTCGTCGCCGTCGTCGAACAGCGGGCGGACGCCCGAGTAGGTCCAGACCACGTCGGCCGGCCGCACGGGCTTGACCATGTAATGGCTCGCGAGCTCGCAGAGATAGGCGATCTCCTCGGGCGTGCAGACAGCGTCGTCGCTGTGCGCCACGGCAATATCCGTCGTGCCGATCAGCGAGAAGTCGCGCTCGTAGGGGATGATGAAGATGATGCGTTGGTCGCTGTTTTGCAGAATGAAAGCGTGATGTCCTTCGTAGAGGCGGGGGACGACAATGTGGCTGCCCTTCACCAGCCGCACGGTCTTGGGTGTCTTCACATGCGTCTGCTCGTCGAGGAAGTGCTTCACCCATGGACCGCAGGCGTTCACCAGACCGCGCGCGCGCACCTTCACCGTGCTTCCGGCCGGCGCTTCGAGCGTGATGTCCCATAGACGTCCGTCGCTCGTGCGATGCGCCGACACGCAACGGTGGCGGGCATAGATCGCCGCACCCATGTCGCGTGCCGACTTCACGTTGGAAATGACCAGCCGTGCATCGTCGACCCAGCCGTCCGAATAGACGAAGCCCTTCTTGAAGTCGGGCTTCAGGCCGCGGCCGAAAGGTGAGGTCGCGAAGTCGACGGCCTTCGACTTCGGCAAGGTCATGTGCCGGTCGAGATGGTCGTAGAGGAAGAGACCGATGCGCAGCATCCAGCGTGGCCTCAGGTGCGGCTCGTGCGGCAGCACGAAACGCAGTGGCCAGGACAGGTGGGGAGCCTTGGCCAGCAACACCTCGCGCTCCATCAGCGCCTCACGCACGAGCCGGAACTCGTAGTGCTCCAGATAGCGCAGGCCGCCATGGATCAGCTTGGTCGCCTTGGAGGAGGTGGCCGAGGCGAAATCGTGCATCTCGCACAAACCGACCTTCAGGGTCCGTCCCGTCGCATCGCAGGCGATGCCCGCCCCATTTATGCCGCCGCCAACCACGAACAGATCGAGCAGCGGTCCTTCGGTTTCATTCATGAGGAGACATATAGCGCGCTTGACCGTACCGCGCGCGAATCGCAAAAGGCGCCTATGGGCTTCCTGCTCAAGATCGTCATCTTCGGCGTCGCCGCTTACATGGTCTGGACGTCGGCCAAGCGTTGGCTGGGTCTCGGCACGAACCGGCAGGCCTCGCCGCCCTTGCGCGAGGGGATGCGTCCGCAGGCGTCCCCGCAGCCCGGACCGCAGCCCTCGCCGGCGCCGCGCCGGCCGATCATCGAGGATACGCGGGCCTGCCCGGCCTGCGGGGCGTACGTTTCGGTCTCCTCGGCCAAATGCGATCGTCCCGACTGTCCGCAGGCCGTCTGACGCACGGCTTGACCGGGCGGTGACCCCTCCCTATTTTGCCGCACCGCAAAAACGGCCTTAAGTGCCAAGAATTCAAGGCCTTCCGAGCTTTCGGGGTATTCCCGTGTCCACTCCCGCCAAGCCGCAGTGTTTCCAGGATCTCATCCTGACCCTGCAGGATTACTGGGCCCGCCAAGGGTGCCTGATCCTCCAGCCCTACGACATGGAAATGGGTGCGGGCACCTTCCATACGGCGACGACCTTGCGCGCGCTGGGCCCCAAACCCTGGTATGCGGCCTATGTGCAGCCCTCGCGCCGGCCAAAGGATGGTCGCTATGGCGAGAACCCCAACCGTCTGCAGCACTACTATCAGTTCCAGGCGATCCTGAAGCCGTCGCCGCCGGACATCCTGGAGCGCTATCTCGGCTCGCTCGACGCGATCGGCATCGACACGTCGGTGCACGACATCCGTTTCGTCGAGGACGACTGGGAGAGCCCGACCCTGGGCGCCTGGGGGCTCGGCTGGGAAGTGTGGTGCGACGGCATGGAGGTGACGCAGTTCACCTACTTCCAGCAGGTGGGCGGCATCGAGGTCGACCTGGTAGCCGGCGAGATCACCTATGGGCTCGAGCGGCTGGCCATGTACCTCTTCGACAAGAAGACGGTCTACGAGCTGCCGTTCAATTCGCCACAGTCGAACGTGCCACTCACTTATGGCGATGTCTTCCTGCAGAACGAGCAGGAGCAGTCGGCCTACAATTTCGAGCACGCCGATACGGACATGCTGTTCCGCCACTTCGCCGATGCAGAGAAGGAGTGCGGTCGGCTGATCGAGAAGAAGCTGCCGCTGCCTGCTTATGAGCAGTGCATCAAGGCGAGCCACACGTTCAACCTGCTCGATGCCCGCGGCGTGATCAGCGTCACCGAGCGGCAGAGCTACATCCTGCGCGTCCGAGAACTCGCCAAGGCTTGCTGCGAGATCTGGCTGGCGACGCAAAGAAATAGCCCTCCCCATTCAAATGGGGAGGTGCCCGCGTTTGCGCGGGCAGAGGGGTCATGATCATGAACCTTCGCGCTGCATATGACTCCTCCGCCCCGGAAGACCGGGGCACCTCCCCATTTGAATGGGGAGGAGTCTGATGGCCGAGCTGCTCCTCGAACTGCTGTCGGAAGAAATTCCCGCGCGCATGCAGGCGCGGGCGTCGGACGATCTCAAGCGCCTGGTCTGCGACGGGCTGAAGGCGGCGGGTCTCACCTTCACCGATGCGCGCGCTTTTGCGACGCCGCGGCGGCTGGCGCTGGTCGTCGACGGCATTCCCGCCGCGCGCGCCGATACCAGCGAAGAACGGCGTGGTCCAAGAGTCGGCGCGCCTGACAATGCGATCCAGGGCTTCCTGAAGGGAGCGGGCCTCGCCTCGCTCGATCAGGCCGAGAAGCGCGATACTGGCAAGGGCGAGTTCTGGTTCGCCGTCATCCGGAAGAAGGGCGGCCCCACTGCCGAGGCGCTGCCCGGCGTGATCGAAGCGGCGATGAAGGCGCTGCCCTGGCCCAAGTCGATGAAGTGGGGCAGCAGCACCATGCAGTGGGTGCGTCCGCTGCAGGGCATCCTCGCGCTGTTCGACGGCAAGGTGCTGGCGGGCGAGGTCTCGCCGGGCGGCGACATGGCGCCCGTCCACTTCGGCGACACCACGCGCGGCCATCGTTTCCTGGGCAAGGGCGCAGTGAAGGTCACGGGCTTTGCCGACTATGAGGCGAAGCTGCGCGCCGCACACGTCATCCTCGATCCGGCCGAGCGTAAGAAGATCATCGCCGACACCGCCGCGCGTCTTTGTGCCGATGCGGGCGTCACGCTCAGGCAGGACGAAGGCCTGATGGATGAGGTCGCGGGGCTGGTCGAATGGCCGGTGCCGCTGATCGGCACCATCGACGCCGCGTTCATGGACGTACCGGCCGAGGTGCTGATCACTTCGATGAAGGTTCATCTCCGGTACTTCGCGACGGAGAAGGCAGGAGCGCTCGCCAACCGCTTCGTTGTGGTGGCGAACACCATCGCGCGCGATGGCGGCTCGACCATCGTGACCGGTAACGAGCGCGTGCTGCGCGCGCGTCTGGCCGACGCAAAGTTCTTCTGGGATCAGGACCGCAAGACCAGGCTCGAGGAGCGGCTGCCGGCGCTGAAGGGTATCGTCTTCCACGCCAAGCTGGGTTCGCAGGCCGATCGTGTGCAACGCATCGTGGCGCGTGCCCTCGAGGTCGCGCGCCATGTGCCGGGCGCGGATGCGGCGCAAGTCACCCTCGCCGCCGAGCTCTGCAAGGCCGATCTCGTTTCCGGCATGGTCGGCGAGTTCCCCGAGCTGCAGGGCATCATGGGGCGCTACTATGCGCTGCAGGAGAAATTGCCCGCTCCTGTGGCCGACGCGATCGGTGATCACTATGCGCCGGCCGGTCCCAACGATCGTTGTCCCTCGGCGCCAGTGTCGATGGCGGTGGCGCTGGCCGACAAGCTCGATGCGCTGACCTCCTTCTGGTCGATCGGCGAGAAGCCGACCGGCTCGCGCGATCCGTACGCTTTGAGACGCGCGGCTCTCGGCGTCATTCGCATCGTGATCGAAAACAAGCTTCGTCTGCCGCTCGGTACTTTCTTCCAGCAGGATGACCTGCTCGCCTTTTTCGCCGAGCGCCTCAAGGTGCAGATGCGTGAGAAGGGCGTGCGTCACGACGTCGTCGATGCGGTGTTTGCGTTGGGCGGCGAGGACGATCTCGTGCGGTTGCTCGCGCGCGTCGACGCCGTGCAATCCTTCCTCGCGACCGAAGCGGGCAAGAACCTGCTCACCGCCTACGGGCGCGCGGCCAACATCGTTCGGGCCGAGGAGCGCAAGGACAAGGCGCTGTCCGAGAAAATCTCGGGTGCGCCGGATCCCGCACTTCTGGAACAAGCGGAAGAGAAGGGCGTTGCGTCCGCGTTGTCGGAGGCGCGTTCCTTGGTGACCGAGACGTTGCAGCGTGAGGATTTTGCCGGGGCCATGGCCGCTCTGGCCGGTTTACGGGCCCCGCTGGATGCCTTTTTCGACAAGGTCACCGTAAACGTACAGGACAGGGCCGATCTCCGGCTCAATAGATTGAAATTGCTCAACCAGATTCGTGCGACGATGGATTCCGTCGCCGATTTCTCGAAGATCGAGGGCTAACGATGGCTCAACAGACGGCCAAGTGGGTTTACAGCTTCGGCAACGGCAAGGCCGAAGGGCGCGCCGAAATGCGCAATCTTCTGGGTGGCAAGGGCGCCAATCTCGCCGAGATGTCGAGCCTCGGCCTGCCCGTGCCGCCGGGCTTCACGGTCACCACCGAGGTCTGCACCTATTACTACGCCAACAAGGAATCCTATCCGCCCGAGTTGAAGGACGAGGTCGAGACGGCGCTGGCCGCGGTCGAGAAAACGGTGGGCGCAGGTTTCGGCGATGCCAACAATCCGTTGCTGGTCTCCGTGCGTTCCGGCGCGCGTGCCTCGATGCCGGGCATGATGGATACGGTCCTGAACCTCGGTCTGAACGACAAGACTGTGCTCGGCCTCGCCAAGTCGTCGGGTGACGACCGCTTCGCCTGGGACAGCTATCGCCGCTTCATCCAGATGTACTCGAACGTCGTGCTCGATGTCGGGCACCACTATTTCGAAGAGGCGCTGGAGCTCAAGAAGGAGGATCTCGGTGCCCACATGGACACCGACCTCAAGGCCGACGACTGGAAGTCGGTCGTGGCCGAGTACAAGAAGCTGGTCGAGAAGCGCACCGGCAAGCCCTTCCCGCAGGAGCCGCGCGAGCAGCTCTGGGGTGCGATCGGCGCGGTGTTCGGTTCGTGGATGAACCAGCGCGCCATCACCTATCGTCGTCTGCACTCGATCCCCGAAAGCTGGGGCACGGCAGTGAACGTGCAGGCGATGGTGTTCGGCAACATGGGCGACGACTGCGCGACCGGCGTCGCCTTCACGCGCGATCCGTCGACCGGCATCAACCTGTTCTACGGTGAGTATCTCGTGAACGCGCAGGGCGAGGATGTCGTGGCCGGCATTCGCACGCCGCAGCATCTCACCGTCGAAGGCAAGAAGGCGCAGAAGTCGGACGCGCCGGCGATGGAAGAGGTGATGCCCGAGGTCTTCAAGCAGCTCTGCGAGGTGCGCGAGACGCTCGAGAAGCACTATAGCGACATGCAGGACATCGAGTTCACCGTGCAGCGCGGCAAGCTCTATATGCTGCAGACCCGCAACGGCAAGCGCACGGCCAAGGCCGCGCTCAAGATCGCCGTCGACATGGTGAAGGAAGGGCTGATCGACAGGAAGGAAGCGGTGGCGCGCATCGTGCCGGCTTCGCTCGATCAGCTCCTGCATCCGACCCTCGATCCCAAGGCGCAGCGCAAAGTGATTGCCAAGGGCCTGCCCGCTTCGCCGGGCGCTGCCTCGGGCAAGGTCGTGTTCTCGGCCGACGCGGCGGAGAGGCAGGCGAAGGCTGGCGAGAAGGTGATCCTGGTTCGCCGCGAGACGTCACCCGAGGACATCCACGGCATGCACGCCGCCGAAGGCATCCTGACCTCTACCGGCGGCATGACCAGCCATGCGGCCGTCGTGGCGCGTGGCATGGGCAAGCCCTGCGTCGCCGGCGCGGGCGATGTGCGCATCGACGCCAAGGCCGGCACGCTTTCCGTGCGCGGCACGACGGTGAGGGCGGGCGAGGAGATCACGCTCGACGGCGGTACCGGCGAGATCATGCTGGGTGTCGTGCCGACCGTGCAGCCGGAGCTCTCCGGCGACTTCGCCGAGCTCATGGTGTGGGCCGATGAGGTGCGCACGCTCGGCATCCGCACCAATGCCGAGACACCGGCCGACGCCGCCCAGGCGCGCAAATTCGGCGCCGAGGGCATCGGCCTCTGCCGCACCGAGCACATGTTCTTCGAGGGCGATCGCATCGTCGCCGTCCGCCAGATGATCCTGGCCGACGACGAGAAGGGCCGTCGCACCGCGCTTGCCAAGATCCAGCCAATGCAGCGCCAGGACTTCGTGGAGCTGTTCGAGATCATGACGGGCCTGCCTGTCACCATCCGCCTGCTCGACCCGCCGCTGCACGAGTTCCTGCCCAAGACGCAGGCCGACATGGAGGTCGTGGCCAAGGACCTCGGCGTCGACGTCAAGGAGATCGAGGCGCGGGCGCACAAGCTGCACGAGTTCAACCCGATGCTCGGCCATCGTGGCGTCCGTCTCGGCATCTCCTTCCCGGAGATCTACGAGATGCAGGCGCGCGCCATCTTCGAGGCCGTCGCCGAGGTGCAGAAGAAGCACGGCAAGACGGTGATCCCCGAGATCATGATCCCGCTGATCGCGACCAAGAAGGAACTCGACCTGATGAAGGCCGTGGTCGACCAGGTCGCCGAAGAAGTGGGTCACGCCTCGGGCCAGAAGCTCGAATACATGGTCGGCACGATGATCGAGCTGCCGCGCGCCGCGTTGCGCGCCGCGGAGATCGCCGAATCGGCCGAGTTCTTCAGCTTCGGCACCAACGATCTCACGCAGACGACCTTCGGCCTCAGCCGCGACGACTCGGCCTCGTTCCTGGAGAAGTACCAGCAGCGCGGCATCCTCGAGCACGACCCGTTCGCGTCGCTCGACGTCGAGGGTGTGGGCGAGCTGATCGAGATCGGCTGCGAGCGCGGCCGCAAGGTGAGGCCCAAGCTCAAGGTCGGCATCTGCGGCGAGCACGGCGGCGATCCGGCCTCGATCTTCTTCTGCCATAAGGCCGGCCTCGACTATGTCTCCTGCTCGCCCTATCGCGTGCCCATCGCGCGGCTGGCGGCGGCTCAGGCGGCGCTCGGCGGTCCCCTCAAGACGGAATGACGCTCGACGCGCTTCGGCCCCTCGCTCCGGAAGGGGGCGGCAAGCGCGCTCTTGCGACGGCGCTCGCCGGGCTGGAGCGCGATCCCGACGGCATCGAAGCGCAGGCCTTGCTCGACGAGGCATGGCGCCATCCGCGCGCGCATGTCGTCGGCGTCACCGGGCCGCCCGGCGTCGGCAAGTCCTCCCTGTGTGCGGCACTGGTCGCGGCCTGGCGGCGGGACGGCAAAACCGTCGGCGTGATCGCGGTCGACCCCTCGTCGAAGAGCAGCGGCGGTGCGTTGCTGGGCGATCGCGTGCGCATCGCCGCCGATGCGGCCGACGAGGGCAGCTTCGTGCGCTCCATGGCCGCGCGTGATCGGCTGGGCGGGCTCGCCGATCAGACGCTCGCTGCCATGGTGCTGATGCGCGCCCTGTTCGACCGCGTGCTGATCGAGACCGTCGGCGTTGGCCAATCGGAGACCGATGTGGCGGGTGTCGCCGACAGCGTCGTCTTCTGCGTGCAGCCGGGCTCGGGCGATTCGCTGCAGTTCATGAAGGCCGGCATCGTCGAGATCCCCCACGTCGTTGCCGTCACCAAGGCCGATCTCGGCGCGGCTGCCGAACGTGCGCGGGCCGATGTCGCGGGCGCCCTGTCGCTCGCCATGGCCGGCGACTGGCCGCTCAGGACGCTCGCCGTTTCCTCGCGCAGCGGCACAGGCGTCGAAGCGTTGATGGCGGCGCTCGAGGCCCATCGCGCCCATCTTACGGCTGAGGGACGTCTTGCCATCGCGCGCCATCGCCAGAGCGAAGGCTGGCTGGGCGAGGCATTGCGTGAGCGCTTCGGCACACGCGGGCTTGCACGACTGTCCGCTCTTGGCTTGGATGCGTCGCTGCCGGCGGGCGGGCAGCCTTTCGCGCGCCTGCGCGACCTCACTCACGCCCTGGAGAAACCGCGATGAGCCATCCGCCCGCTTCCCCGGTCGACGCCGACTGCGTCTTCTGCAAGATCGTCGCGGGCAAGCTGCCCTGCTTCAAGCTGCTGGAGGACGAGACCACCATCGCCTTCATGGACATCAATCCGGTCAATCCGGGGCATGCGCTCGCCGTCGCCAAGGGCCACTGGCCGACCGTCGATGTGATCCCGGCCGAGGTGCTGGCCAATGTCGCGCGTACCGCCCAGAAGGTGGCACAGGCTTCGATGAAGGCGCTGCAGCCCGCCGGCGTGAACCTCCTTCAGGCCAATGGTGCCGCGGCGGGGCAGAGCGTGCCGCATCTGCACATGCACATCATGCCGCGCCACGTCGGTGATGGCGTCGCGCTGAACTGGGAGCCCAAGCCGGGCGCGATGCCCGAAATCGAGGCCGTCTACAAGAGGATCAAGGCGCTGCTGTCAGCATAGGCTGCAATCCAGAGCTGGTTTTAATTAACCATATATTATAGATTAACCATCTTCGGAGACCCGGATCCGTGGCATCAGGTGCCGAAGCGCGGGGGCCTCGGGAGACGCTGCACGGTGGGGCAGATCGAGCGAGGTGAGGGGAGTTAGCGCAATTAGCGCAGCTGCGCAGGCCCTCGTCGTTCTTATTTCCCGTTTATTTAACGGGGCCGGCCTTCAGTACGAGTTGGACGAGCTGCATGACGTTGGAGAAGCGCGGCTCGGGCAGGTGCTGGTCGCGGTCGACGCGGCTGACGACGACGAGATCATGGGCCGGGCTCACAAAGGCATACTGGCCGCCCGCGCCGATCGGGGTGAACCAGTCCGGGCCCAGGATGCCCGGCGAGCCTGTGCTCGGTGCCGTCCACCACAGATAGCCGTATCCTACCGGAATGCCGGAGAGCGTCGTGTCGGAATAGGGCTGGGTACTCTCATGCACCCAGTCGGCGGGCACGATCTGGCGGCCAGCCCAAGCGCCCTTGTGCAGGTAGAGCAGGGCGAAGCGGGCGAGGTCGCGCGCGCTCATGCGGATGGGGTAGGCGCGGTGGATCGAATCGCGGCCGGTGAAATAGGTGCCGTCGATCGGACGATAGTCCTGCATGCCGATGGGCCTGGCGATCAGCCGGTCGAGTGCATCGTAGATGCCTTCGTGCGTGGCCTGCTCGTAGATCGTGCCCAGGACGTTGAAGTCCCAGTTGTTGTAATACCAGAAGGTGCCGGGCGGATGACTGCCGCGCGCCGGTCGCCTCGCCGCCATTCCCGCCGTCTCGTAGAGCGCGGGATGATAGATGCCCGAACGCGCCTCAAGGAGCATGCGCACCGTCGCCTGCTTTTCCTCCGGTGTCAGCGAAGGCGGATTGTCGTCGATGCCGAGCTCGGCCATCGTCTTGTCGAGCACGATCTTGTGCTCGGCGACCGCGATGCCGATCAGCGCGCTCAGGAAGCTCTTGCGCACCGAGGCGAGCTCCGTGCGCTTGTTCGTGTCGCCCCAGGCCGCCACCAGCGCGCCGTGATGCACGACCATCACCGCCGTCGAATGGATCTGCTCTGACCATTGCCGGGCCTCGGCAAGCCCCGTTTCCGACCAGCCGCTTTCCGCCGTCGGCACGAGCCGCCATTCGGCGCCCGGGACGGCCTCCTGCGCCCAGGCGACGGGATGAAAAAGGAAGAGCGCCGCAAGAAGCGGCGCGAGCAGCCGCAAGGCGGCCGCGTTCAGGCGGCCGCGATCGAGGCCCGATGAGAGGGCAGGCTGAACCACTCGCGCTCGTCCTCGCGGAACTTCTCGCGGATGTAGTCGATCACCGCGCGGATGCGCGCGCCCTTGTTGGTCTCTTCGTGGCTCACGAGCCAGATGTCGCGCACGATACCGAGATCGATCGGCACGTCCACGAGGTTTGCCGACTTGCTGGCGTAGCTCGGAAAGACCGACAGGCCCCACGCCTCCTTCACCGCCTCCATCGCCGAGTGCGAGGAGTTGGTGCGCAGCACGACGTTGGTGCTGCGCTCGACGACCTCGGTCCACGCCTTCATCGCCGGCAGGGAGTGCAGGGTGGTGTGATCGACGATGTGATGGTCGCGCAGATCCTCGAGCTTCTGCGGCATACCGTATTGCTCGATGTAGGCCGGTGCGGCGAAGACCGCCATGCTGAACTGGCCGACGCGCGCGGCGACGAGCTGGTTCGAGGTCGGGCGGAAATAGCGGATGGCGAGATCGGCCTGGCGGGTGGCGAGGTCGAGCACCTGGTCGCCCACGATCACCTGCACGACGATATCGGAATGCAACCGGCGAAGCTGTGTGAGCCGCGGCACCAGCCATTGCGCGGCGAGACCTTCAGTGGCCGCCACGCGCACGACGCCCGACATCTCGCGATCGAGACCGGCGAGATGGCGCTCGATGGAGCTTGCGTTGGCGAGCATGGATTCGGCCTGCACCAGCACGCCGCGCGCGGCTGGCGTCACTTCCATGCCGTGACGATGCCGGTCGAACAGCTTCGCGCCGAGGCGGCGCTCCAGTGCCTGGATGCGGCGACCGACGGTTGTCTGCTTGGTGTTCAACTGCGTGGCCGCGGCACTAAAACTTCCGGTCTTGGCGACCGCGAGAAAGAAACGAACGTCGTCCCAATCACCGAGAATATTGGGTGCTTTTGATTTACGAGGTGCAATAACTGCCATAGCAACAATCGATACAATCGGGTTGTGATCTGAACGTTTACTTTAAAAAGCCTGCGTGGTTTATCTTACACCATTGCTTGTGGAATGTCGTTTTTCGTCTCTTTTGTAGGGGACTAGCCGATTTTTCTCACGAACCAGTTACCTTTCTGGCCCTATATCTAGTTGTCGTATTCGTTAGTCAATCTATTCCTAGCGTTCTGTTGGGTTGACGGACGAAACGGAGTGCGTTGTGGCCGCGGTAAGCGTGGAGACCAAGACGATGGCCCTCCAAGGCCTGGCCGGCAAGGTCCGCCGCTATGTGCGCAGCCCGTCGACGCGCATGGCGGCGTTTGTCGGCCTGCTTTCGTACGTGAGTTATGCGTACGCGCACGGCAGTTGGACTAACCCGGCGCTGATCGGCGTGTCAGTCTTCTCGGGGGTGTTCCTTCCGAGCTATGCAAAGCTCTCCAACAAGGCCGAGTTGTGGGCCAACAATCGCTTCGGCTTTGTTACCGCTGGCAGGCTCGGCCGGTTTGTCCCGCAGTATGCGTTCAACCTGGCAGTATTTTTGATCATGCTCACGGGAGGTGCGCTCAATCGCGCGGGAATGGCCGCAGTCGGTGGTGCCGCCGGCGCGGCGCTCGTGACGTCGCTTGCCTCCCAGGGCGCGCAGTATCTCGGCCTCTTTCTTTTCCAGCGCGGCTGGGGTGACGCCAACCGCAACGTGCTGATTGGCGTTTCCATCAACATGATGCTGGCCGCACTCGGCACGGCGGGCGTGCCCCTCGCCCGTGAGTTGTTCCTGATCTCTGGCTTCGTGCTCGGCGCCATTTTCTTCGGCGTCGGTTTCCTGTCCGATGTGCGCTCGCAATTCGCGCCCAAAGGCGGCATCGGCCTTTTCTTCGGGACCTTCAATCCCTTCCATAACAGCCATCTCGCCATGGTGCGTCGCGCCATGGACGAACGCGGTCTCGACCGGATCATCATCCATCCGACATTGGTGCCGCGGATTCATGCCGATGCCTTCCGCAAGGGTCAGTTGCGTGTGGCGCGGCTGGAGAACGGCTTCCAGATCTACGAAAAGACCGACAAGGCCGACGTCAACGTCGATTACTTCCCGACCGGCAACAAGTTCCTGCCGCCCGAGACACGCAAAGTGCTGATCGAGCTGGCGCTCGCCGAGGCGGGCCTCGGCAACCGGGTCGAGGTCGCATTCTATCCCGAGACTTACAACACGAAGGGCTTCCCGGGCGTGATCGCCGAGGTGAAGCGCAACAATCCGGGCGTTCGTCTGCATTCGCTGCACGGCACCGACATCGGCGGCATGTACGTACGTCAGATCAGTGACGAATGCGGCTGGATCTATCCATGGCGCATCCTGCGCCGGGACAATGTCTCGGCGACCGCCATCCGGCGGGGCGCCAAGGGCATGACGGCTGGTGTGGTGACCGACGTGCTCGATCAACTGTCAAAGAACGTACCGGTCGTGGTGGCTGGGGGTCGCCGCTTCCGGAACGAAAACGGAGTGCTGACCGAGGGGGTTTGACATGACCACACATACGTCGACGGGAGTACCCGCACGGGATCCCGTCGTGACTATCAAGCTCGCCTCGACGTCGGACGAGCTCATGCAGTGTTTTGCGCTGCGTGCTGCGGTCTTCATGGGCGAACAGGCGTGCCCGTACGGGGAAGAGTTCGACGGCAACGACTACGCTGCGAGCCACATCATCATGTACGTCGATGGCGAGCCCGCCGGATCAATGCGGCTGCGCTGGTTCCAGTCTTTTTGCAAACTCGAGCGCTGCGTGGTGCTGCGCCGTTATCGCGGTCTCGGCATCCACCACGAGATCAACGCCTGGGCCAAGCGCTTCGCCCAGCGCAAGGGCTACACCAAGGCCTACGTTCATCTGCAGAAGCGGCACATGCCGATGATGGAGAAGGAGGGCTTCCGCCGGGTCGACGATCGCTCGTTCAAGTTCTCGGACCATGAGTACTACGCGATCTATTGCGATCTCGCGGCGGTCGACAACGCCGTCAGGCTCGAAACCGATCCGATGGTCCTGAACCGGCCGGAGGATCGTCTGGACGAGGAGGGGATCCTCGAGAAGTCGGCCATGCGGCCGGCGACAAATCCGCATGCGCCGCATGCCGAGCGGCTGCGGAACTGAGGGGGAATGAAATGAGCACTGCTCAATCGATCGACGGCGAGGCCGTCACCACCAAGCTGGCCATGCGCATGGAGGATTCCATGCAGGCCTTCGCCGTGCGCGCCGCCTGCTTCATCGGCGAGCTCGACGTGCCGTTTTCGGAGGAGTTCGACGGCCACGACTTCGGCGCGACGCACGTGCTCGCCTATGTCGGCGAGGAGCCGGTCGGCACCGTGCGCATGCGCTGGTTCCAGTCCTTCGCCATGCCCGAGCGGCTGGCTGTCATCCAGCGCTATCGCGGCCGCAATATCGGCGCGCTGCTGCTCGAACGCTGCCGGGCGCTGGCGGCGAGCCGCGGCTGCAACACGCTCTACGCGCAGGCCCTGCCGGCCGACGTGAAATACTGGGAGAAGCAGGGCTGGCGCCGGCTGGTGGCTGAAGAGGGGGCGGCGGGCGACAAACGCATCGTCGCCATGGTGAAGGCGGTCGATCCCAGCAAGCCGCTGCCCGAACTCGAAACGCCCGAGGCCGTCGTACTGCACCGCGAGCCGCAGCTCGATGCCAGCGGCATGCCGCGCGGCACCGCTTCGAACTGAGGCGCTCTGCCACGCCTCAATGTGACTTCTGTCACAGACGGTGCGGACCGACTCTCTCTAGGCTCACCCAAAACACCAAGGATGGGGATTGGTGATGGGGGATACAGGAATTGTCGTCGAACCTCGGCCGCGCCGTAAGCGCGTCAGGCGTAAAAGCCTGTCCGGAAAGCAGCGTGCGGCCGCCTTGTTCAAGCTCTGGCACGGGGTGCGCGAGCTGATGGGCGATGCCGAGCGGTTGGGCGAGAGCGAACTCGTCCATTTCCTGGCGATCACGCAGATGCTGGTCGAGGACAAAGCCGCCGAAGCCCATCCGGACGCAGCGGCCTTCCGCGGCATGGACACCAGCCTGGTGAACTGACCGCGGCGCTGTCGTTGTCACTTGTGGCGAGGGTCGAGTGCGTCGCGCAGGCCGTCGCCGAGAAGGTTGAACGACAGCACGGAGCAGAAGATCGCGAAGCCCGGCCAGAAGGCCATCCACGGTGCCTGGGCGATGAAGCGCTGCGCCGAGTTCAGCATGCTGCCCCAGGACGGCGCGGGCGGCTGCTGGCCGAGGCCAAGGAAGGACAGCGCCGCCTCGGCGATGATGGCGCCGGCGATGGCGAGCGAGGCCTGCACCAGTAGCGGCGGCACGATATTGGGCAGCACGTGGCGCAGCGCGATGCGCCAGTGCGGATTGCCGACGGCGCGCGCCGCCTCGACATAGTCCTCGACCTTGGCGCCGAGCGTCTGGCCGCGCGTTAGGCGCACGAAGACCGGCGTGGCGGTGACGCCGATGGCGATCATGGCGTTGGACAGGCTGGGCCCGAGGAAGGCCGAGAGCGCGATCGCCAGGATCAGGAAGGGGATGGCGAGCATCGCGTCCACGATCCGCGACAGGACCGCGTCGATCCAGCCGCCGGCATAGCCCGCCAGCAGGCCGAGCGGCACGCCGGCGCCGATGGCGATGCTGACCGAGACGAGGCCGGCGCTGAGCGAGGCGCGCGCCCCGAAGATTACGCGCGAGAGCACGTCGCGGCCGACCTCGTCGGTCCCGAACCAGTGCAGCCAGGTCGGCGGCTTGCGCACGGAAGTGAAGCTGGTGGCCGTGGGGTCGTAGGGCGCCACCCAGGGCGCGAAGACCGCCATCAGGATCAGCAGCACGACGACGGCCAGCGCCACCATCGCGCCCTTGCGCCGCTTGAGCCGTCGCCAGGCGCGCGCCCACGGGTTCTCCTCGCGCAGCTCATTGATGATCGCCGCCATCAGCCGCGCAGCCTCGGATTGACCAGCACGTAGGCGATGTCGGCCAGCAGGTTCAGCGTGATGTAGAGGCTCGACGTCACCAGCACCACGCCCTGCACGACGGCGTAGTCGCGGTTGAAGACCGAATCGACGATCAGCTTGCCGAAGCCCGGGATGGAGAAGATCTGCTCGGTCAGCACCGCGCCCGAAAGCAACGTGCCGAACTCGAGGGCCAGCAGGGTGATGACCGGCGTCATGGCGTTGCGCAGCGCGTGCTTCAGCACCACGCGGCCCTCGGCCAGGCCCTTGGCGCGGGCGGTGCGGACATAGTCGGTGCCCATCGCCTGCAGCATCGCCGAGCGTGTATGACGCATCAGGACGGCGGCAAGGGCGTTGCCCAGCACGAAGGCGGGCATGATGGTCGTGGCGAGACTGTCCTTCCAGTTCTCGCTCAGCTGCACGTAGCCCGAGGCGGGCAGCCAGCCGAGCGTCACCGAGAAGAGGAAGATCAGGAGGATGCCCAGCCAGAAATTGGGCGTACTGAGCCCCCAGAGCGCGAAGAGGTTGGCGGCATAGTCCCAGCCGGTCTCCTTCTTGACCGCCGAGATGATGCCGGCGGGAATGCCGATGCCGAGTGCGATCAGCAGCGCCATGGTGGCCAGTTGCAGCGTGACCGGCAGCTTCTCCTTCACGAGATCGCCGACCGAGGCCTTGAGCCGCATCGATTCGCCCAGATTCCCCGCCAGCACGCCCTTGACCCAGTAGACATATTGCACGGGCACGGGCTGATCGAGCCGATACTGATGACGGATCTCGGCCAACACGCTGGGATCGCGTTCCTCGCCCGCCATGATCAGTGCGGGGTCGCCCGGCAGGAGCTGCTGCAGGCCGAAGATCAGCATCGAGACGAGGATGATCGTCGGGATGATCTGCAGCAGTCGTCGGGTGAGGAAGGCGAGCACGCGCGGTCTTACTTCAGCTTGAGGCCGACCACGCGGATAAGGCCGTCGGGCATCTGCTTGTAGCCCTCGAGCCTGTCGGTGTGAGCGACCAGCACCTGCGGATGGTAGAGGTACAGGATGGAGCCTGCGGCCTTGTCGATTGTCCTGGCCGCCACCTTCTCATAGGCCGCCTTGCGCTGGGCGAGGTCGCTCGTGGCGCGCGCCTCCTCTTGCGCGGCATCGACTTCCTTGTCGCAGAACTTCGATGTGTTCTGTGGCTGGCCGCAAACCTGGAACGAATAGGAGTTGCCGTCCGGATCGCTGCGGCCACTCCAACCGATCAGATAGACCTGATAGTTGCCGTCCTCCGCCTGCTTGAGCGACGTCGCGAATTCGGTGAGGCGGATCTTCAGATCGAAGCCCGCTTCCGCGGCCATCGACTGCACGAGCTCGGCGACCGAACGGAACTCGACGCCATTGGGCACCATGAAGTCGAGCGACAAGGGCGTCTTGACGCCGGCCTCCTTCAGAAGCGCCTTGGCCTTGGCGACATCACGTTTGGGAATCGGGAACTTGGATTGGTAGTAGGGATTCTGCGGGCTGATCCACTGATTGCCCGGCACGAACTCGCCGTTGAAAACGACCTGATTGATGGCGTCGCGGTCGATCGAAAGCTCGAACGCCTCGCGCACCTTGGGATTCTTGGCCAGCGGATTGTCCGACTTCGCGCCATTGGCCAGGTTCACGGTGAGGCCGACATAGCCTAACGACACGGCCTTGCTGAGCGAGAGCTTCTTGTCTTCACGCACCGCCTTGATGTCGGTCGCGAGCACGCGCTCGATCAGGTCGAGGCTGCCCGACTTTAGATTGGCGAGGCGGACCGTCGAATCCACGATCGGCTGGTAAATGATCTTGTCGATGAAGACGTGGTCCTTGTCCCAGTAGTCGGCGAATTTCTCGACGACGATGCGATCCTGCTGAACCCTCTCGACGAACTTGTAGGGCCCGGCGCAGACCGGATGGAGCCCGAACTTGTCACCTTCTGCCTCGGCGGCTTTCGGCGAGACCATCATGCCGGCACGATCGGTGAGCTGGGCGAGCAGCGGCGAGAAGGGCGCCTTGAGATGGAGCTTGATGGTCAGAGGGTCGACGACTTCGACGGACTCGACGGAGGCGAGCTCGGGCTTTCGGAATGAGCCCTTCATGGTGAGGTGCCGGTCGAGGCTGTATTTTGCGGCCTTGGCGTCGAACGCCTCGCCGTCGTGGAACTTCACGTTCGGGCGGAGCTTGATGGTGACAGTCTTGCCGTCGGCCGACGTCTCGTGGCTGAGCGCGAGCTGCGGCACGATCTTCAGGTTCTCGTCGATGTCGAAGAGCTTGTCGCACAGCGAGGCGAAGACGATGCGGCCGACATAGGTGCGCGCGAGCGAGGGATCGAGAACGTCCGGATCCTCGGCGAGGCCAATGCGGAGCGTGGTCTGCGCCGAGGCGCCGGCGATCGTCGCCGCCATCATCAGGAGGGCGAGCAGGAAAGAACGGATCATGTTCATGGTCGGCCTACTTCAGCTTGAGGCCAATGACACGCACCAGCCCATCGGGCATGGGCTTATAGCCTTCCAGTCTGTCGCTGTGGGCGATCAAGACCTGCGGATGATAGAGGTAGAGGAAGTCGCCCTGGGGCAGAACCTTGGCCGTGATCTTTTCATAGACCTTCTTGCGCTCGGCCGGGTCGGTCTTGCTGCGCGCCTCGTCGTGCAGGGCATCGATCTCCTTGTCGCAATACTTGCCGTAGTTCAGGCCGGCTTTGCAGGTCTGGATGATGAAGGCATTGCCGTCGGGATCGGCGCGACCGCTCCAGCCGAACAGGTAGAGCTGGAAGTTGCCATCCTCCGCCTCCTTGATCGAGGTCGTGAATTCGGTGACGCGGATCTTGAGATCGAAACCGGCTTCGGCTGCCATCGACTGCACGACCTCGGCGACTGCGCGATTCTCGGCACCGTTGGGCACCAGGAAATCGAGGGTCGCAGGACCCTTCACGCCGGCTTCCTGCAGCAGCGCCTTGGCCTTCGCGACGTCGCGCTTGGGGATCGGGAAGGACTGCTGATAGTAGAAGTTCTGCGGGCTGACCCATTGGTTGCCCGGCACGAACTCGCCGTTGAACACGGCCTGGTTGATGGCATCGCGATCGAGGCTGAGCTCGAGCGCCTGGCGCACGCGGGGATTCTTGCCGAACGGCGTGTCGGCCTTGGCGCCGTTGCCGATATTCTCCATAAGGCCAACATAGCCCAGCGATACCGCCTTGCTGAGCTTGAGCTTGGGGTTGTCACGCACCGTCTTGATGTCGGTGGCTTGCAGGCGCTCGATCAGGTCGAGGCTGCCCGATCGCAGGTTGGCGAGACGTACCGTGCCGTCGACGATCGGCTGATAGGTGATCTTGTCGATGAAGACGTGATCCTTGTCCCAGTAGTCGGCGAACTTCTCGACGATTATGCGGTCCTGCGGCACGCGCTCCACGAATTTGTAGGGTCCGGCACAGACCGGATGGAGGCCGAACTTGTCGCCCGCCGCTTCGGTCGCCTTGGGCGCCATCATCATGCCGGCGCGGTCGGTGAGCTGGGCGAGCAGGGGCGAGAAGGGGGTCTTGAGGTGGAGCTTGATGGTCAGCGGATCGACCACCTCGACCGACTCGAGCGCGCTGAGCTCGGGCTTGCGCACGGAGCCCTGCAGGGTGAGGTGACGATCGAGGCTGAACTTGGCGGCCGCCGCGTCGAAGGCTTCGTCGTCGTGGAACTTCACGTTCGGCCGGAGCTTGATGGTGACGGTCTTGCCGTCGTCCGAGGTCTCGTGGCTCAAGGCAAGCTGCGGTACGATCTTCAGGTTTTCGTCGATGTCGAAAAGCTTGTCGCACAGGGAGGCGAAGACGATGCGGCCGACATAGGTGCGCGCGAGCGTCGGGTCGAGGACGTCCGGATCCTCGGCAAGTCCGACGCGTAGATTGGTCTGGGCCAGCGCACTTCCTGCCATGAGCAGGGAGAATGCGAGCGACAGGGCCAGTCTTTTCATGTTGCCTCCTGTGAAACGAACGCCGCCTGAAGGCGGTCTAGTCTGATTCGATCCTGCTCGCCGCGCGCGCCCTCGACGATAGCGAGCGGCGGCGGAAACTCGGGCCACCACGGGCAAGCGGTGGCATGGCCAGATCGAGCGCCAAGAGGGCCGTCGTCGGCCAGCACCGGCGCGTCTCGCCGGCAACTGTCCTTGGCGAAGCGGCAGCGCGTGTGGAAGCGGCAGCCGGCCGGCGGGTTCATCGCGCTCGGAATGTCGCCCTCCAGCAGCGCACGCTCGCGCGCCGCCGTCGGGTCGGGCAGCGGCACGGCCGAGAGCAACGCGCGCGTATAGGGATGGCGCGGGTTCCTGAACAGCTCGTCCGTTGTCGCCGTCTCCACGATCTTGCCCAGGTACATTACGGCGATGCGGTCGGCGATGTGCTTCACGACCGCGAGATCGTGGCTGATGAAGATGTAGGCGAGACCGAAGCGCTTCTGCAGTGACTGCATCAGGTTGATCACCTGCGCCTGGATGGACACGTCGAGCGCCGACACGGGCTCATCGGCCACGATCAACCGCGGCTCGACGGCCAATGCGCGTGCGATGGCCAATCTTTGGCGCTGGCCGCCGGAAAATTCGTGCGGGTAGCGCCGTGCATGGTCAGGCCGGAGACCCACGAGTTCCAGAAGCTCGGCGACGCGAGCCCGGCGTTCGGCTTCGTTCGTGATCAAGCGATGCAGGTGAAGCGGCTCGCCCAGCATCGCGCCCACCGTCATGCGCGGATTGAGCGAGGCGTAGGGGTCCTGGAAGATGATCTGCAGACGGCGGCGGCGGGCGCGCATCTGGGCGTGGTCGAGGGCGAGGATGTCCTCGCCCTCGAAGCGCACCCGACCCGATGTCGGCTCGAGCAGCCGCAGCACCAGCCGGCCGACGGTCGACTTGCCGCAGCCGGATTCACCCACGATGGCGAGCGTCTCGCCCTCCCCGACGTGGAAGTCGACGCCATCGACGGCGCGCACATGACCCGAGACGCGGCCGAAGGCGCCGCTCTTCACGGGGAAGTGCTTCGTAAGCCCTTCGATTTCGAGCAGGGCCGTCATGTGAGCATTTGTTGAAGCGGCGCGCGGCGGCAGCGGCTGAGATGGCCCGGCGCGACCTCGCGCAGGGCCGGCACCTCGGCGCGGCAGGCCGGTTCGACGAAGGGGCAGCGGTCGGCGAAGCGGCAGCCGTCGGGCGGGCGCGTCATGTCAGGCACGCGGCCTTCAATCGAGGGCAGGCGCTCGCGCTTTTCATCGAGGCGCGGGATCGAGCCCAGCAAGCCCACCGTGTAGGGATGTTCGGGCCGTGCGAACAGCGTCGCCACCGGCGCGCGCTCGACGATCTGGCCTGCGTACATGACTGCCACATCGTCGGCCATTTCGGCCACGACGCCGAGATCGTGCGTGATCAGGATGATGGCGGTGCCGGTGTCGCGGCGCAGCCCGCGCATCAGGTCGAGGATCTGCGCCTGGATAGTGACGTCGAGCGCTGTTGTCGGCTCGTCGGCAATCAGGAGCTGTGGGCCGGAGGCGAGTGCCATGGCAATCATGGCGCGCTGGCGCATGCCACCGGAGAGCTTGTGAGGGTAGTCGTCGAAGCGCTTCTCGGGGCTCGGAATGCGCACCAGGCGCAGCACCTCGATGGCGCGCCCCTTGGCTTCCGCCGCGCTCAGCTTCTGATGCCGCTGGATTGCCTCCACGATCTGGTTGCCGATCGTGTAGGCCGGATTGAGGGACGTCATCGGCTCCTGGAAGATCATGGCGAGCCGCGCGCCGCGCAGATCGCGCAGGTCGCGCGGTGCGATAGTCAGGAGATTGCGGCCTTCGAACTGCACCTCGCCGCTGACCTTGGAATTTTCCGGCGGCAGCAAGCCCATGACGGCAAGCGACGTTACGCTCTTGCCGCAACCCGACTCGCCCACGAGTCCCAACGTGCGGCCGCGTTCGAGCGCGAGGTCGATACCGTCGACGGCACGCACGATGCCGTCGTCCGTCGCGAAGCTGACCGAAAGCCGCTTCAGCTCCAGCAGTGGCGCGGTCATTCCCCGAAGTTAGCGTCCCGCGGCATAGCCCTGCATGCCACGGGGATTGGCAGCGGCCTTGCGCCAGGGATCCTGGCGCGACGCGGCGGTCAGGCGGCCCTCGGACCAGTCGTCGTTCATCTCGACCTCATGGCCGCGCTTACGCAATTCCTGGACCGTTTCGGCGGGCACGCGGCCTTCCAGCACCAGCACGCCCGGACGCGCCGTGCGCGGCCAGAAGGACGAAGGGAAGTGCTCGGAATGCCAGGCCGGCGCATCGATCGCCTCCTGCAGGTTCATGCCGCAATGAACGTGGCGCAAAAACATTTGCGTGATCCACTGCTCCTGCTGATCGCCACCCGGCGAGCCCCAGACCATGTATGGCTCGCCGTCGCGATGGGCGAGGGTGGGCGTGAGCGTGGTGCGCGGCCGCTTGCCGGGCGCGAGCGAGGAGGGCTGGCCTTCCTCGAGCCAGCAGATCTGGCCGCGCGTGCCGACCGGGAAGCCAAGCTCCGGCACGACCGGTGAGCCATGCAGCCAGCCGCCCGACGGCGTGGCCGAGACCATGTTGCCGTCCTTGTCGATGATGTCGAAATGCACGGTGTCGCCGCTGGTCTGGCCCATGCGGCCGACGGAGGGATCGGCGCTGTTGCCGCCCATTCGTCCGAACGTCGGCTCGCCGGCGCCGCTCGCCGCGACAGCGGCACGCGAACCGTCAGCGCGACGCAGCTTCACCACGCCGCCGTAGCCGTCGACCTTGCCCGGCCGCTGGTCGAGCGAGGCCTTGGCCGGATCGATCAACTTGCGGCGGTCGGCGTTGTAGGCGTCCGAGAGAAGCGTCTGCATCGGCACGTCGACGAACTTGGGATCGCCGTAGAAAGCTTCGCGGTCGGCGAAGGCGAGCTTGCTCGCCTCGACGACGGTATGGATGAAGTCGGCCGATGTCGGATCGGCGCCGTCGAGATTGAAGCCCTTTAGCAGGGCGAGCTGCTGCAAGGTGACGGGGCTCTGCGCCCACGGCCCCGCCTTGAAGACGGTGTAGCGCCCGTACTGGTAGGAGAGCGGCTCCTCGATGGTGGCTTGCCACTTGGCCATGTCGTCGCCGCGCAGCAGGCCCTTGTTGCGCTTGCCCGAGACGTCCATCAGCTCTTCGTTGGTGTAGAAGCGATCGATCGCCTCGGCGACGAAGCCTTGGCTCCAGATCTTGCGCGCGCGCTCCAGCACTGCCTCGCGGCTACCGCCGCCGGCCTGGGCTTCCTTGATGATTCGCAGATACGTGTTGCCCACCGCCTGGTTGCGGAAGAGCTCGGCGGGCGCCGGCACCTTGTTGCCGGGCAGGTAGACCGCGGCCGAGGTCGGCCAATTGTCGCGGAAATTGTCCTTCACCGTGTCGATCGTCGCCGAAGCACGCTCGAGGAGCGGATAGCCGTTCATCCAGTAGCCGATCGCGGGCGCCAGCACCTCTTCGAGGGTCATGGTGCCGTAGTCGCGCAGCATCAGCATGTAGGCGTCGAAGGTGCCGGGCACGGCGGCGGGCAGCAGGCCCGTGCCGGGGATCAGGTCGAGGCCCAGCCCGCGGAAGTGCGCGATGCTCGCCTTGGCGGGCATCACGCCTTGGCCGCACAGGATCTCGGTCCTGCCCTTCTTCACGCTGTGAAAGATGAGCGGAGCGTCACCGCCCGGGCCGCAGAGATGCGGCTCGACGACCTGCAGGGTGAAGGCGGTGGCGACGGCGGCGTCGAAGGCGTTGCCGCTGCGCTCGAGGATGCCCATGCCCACGCCGGTCGCGATCCAGTGCGTCGTCGTCACGACGCCGAAAGTACCGGTGATCTCCGGCCGGGTGGTGAACGGGTTCGGATTGATGAGCTTCAAGGGACACTCCCGCGAAATGCGGGGTGGACCATAGGCCCGTCATGCCCGGGCGACAATGCTACTGAAATTGGTCAGCCGAGCTTCAGTCGCGGCCCCAACCGATGGATCAGATTGCCGGCATCGGCATACATCTGGGCCGCGAGTTTGGTGTAGTCCGCGCTGTCGCGGTACAGCACCGGCATGGCGTTGAGGTCGAGTGTCTTGATGACTTCCGGATCGTCGAGCGATTTCTTGAACGCATCCTGCAACCGCTTCACGATTTCGGGATCCATACCTTTGGGGCCCGCGAAGCCCGCAGGTCCGTCGGCGACAACGTCGTAGCCCAACTCCTTCAGCGTCGGAACGTCCGGCCAGCGTGTGGTCCGCGTGCTGCCGTACGTGGCGATCAGCCGGAACTTGCCCGAATCGACGAATGGCGCCCA
>Ga0153954_1000436_pt1 | contig 33570 bp, 25 predicted proteins | sample TSFL038MetaG_FD_102277 | JGI IMG/M metagenome (GOLD analysis project Ga0153954, IMG submission 102277) | Attine ant fungus gardens microbial communities from Florida, USA - TSFL038 MetaG | ecosystem: Host-associated > Fungi > Mycelium > Unclassified | place: USA: Florida, Wekiwa Springs State...
CCCCTGCTCCAGGATGCGCCCGGCATACATGACGACCACGCGGTCGCAGAGGCTGGAGACGAGCGCGAGGTTATGCGTAATGAGAAGGACCGCCGAGCCAGAATTCTCGCTGAGATCGCGGAGCCGCCGAATGATCTGGTCCTGCACCGTCACATCAAGTGCCGTGGTAGGTTCATCCGCGATCAGAAGGTCGGGGTCATTTGCAAGCGCCATTGCGATCATGCCGCGTTGGCGCATCCCGCCGGAGAATTGGTGCGGGTAGGCTTCGGCGCGCTCTTTCGGCGAGGGAATTCCAACCCGCGCCAGTAGTTCGACCGTCCGCTCCTGTCTTTGCCGGGCATTCGAGGCCCCGTGAAGAGCAAGCGCCTCCTTGATCTGACTGCCCACTCGCTTCACGGGATTCCAAGATGTCATCGGGTCCTGGAACACCAGGGCGATTTCAGCGCCCCTGATCCTTGCCATTTCTCGTTCACGAAGGGTCAGCAGGTCGCGCCCCTTGAAGATGACCTCGCCACCAGTCACCTGGCCCGGAACAGGGACCAGCCCAAGTATGGAGCGAACGGCGATTGATTTTCCGGATCCAGACTCGCCGACGATGGAGACCCGCTCCCCCTCGTGCACATCAAGGCTGATTCCATCCACGACCCTGGCAGTGCCTTCTCTCTTCCGGAATGGAAACTCCGTCACCAGGGAGCGAATGCTTAGCAGCGGCTTGTTCGAAGTCTTGGCAGGTACGGCGTCCATCGCAGCTACACCCCCCGCTCGGCGGATTCGCCAGAATTCAGTCCGTCGCCGAAAAGGTTCAGCCCGAAGATTGTAAGGAACAGGGCCAATCCTGGAAATACGGTCATCCACCAAGCGGACCTGAGATAAAGCTGCGCTTGTTGAAGCAACAAGCCCCAGCTCGGCGCCGCCGGATCGCCTAAGCCGAGGAAACTCAGAAAGGACTCTACGAGAATCGCTGAGCTCATCTGCAGAAAGGCGGAGACGAGAATGATTGGTCCCACGTTCGGAAGAATATGCCGAACGATGATGCGCACCGTGGAGGCTCCGCTCATTTTGGCCGCCAGGACAAATTCCTCCGAGCGCAGGACCATAAACTGTGCCCGCACGATACGGGCAACCGGCGGCCAGCTTAGGAGCCCGATCACCAGGACGATCTTAACCAGGCCTGTCCCGAACAGAGCGACGATCACAATGGCAAAAAGGAAGCGGGGGATGATCTGGAAGATCTCCACGACACGCATGACAATCTCGTCGAGAAGACCACCGAAATAGCCAGCTGTCGCCCCAACGGCGCAGCCGACGACGATCGAGATAATCGCACTCAGGCCGCCAACCACGAGGGAGATTCGCGCTCCCAGGATGACGCGCGCGAAGACGTCGCGCCCAAGGTCGTCCGTCCCCATCGGATAGGTCAGGGATGGCGGCAAGAAGCGTCCGCTGCCGAGGGCAAGCGGATCGCCGCTCCAGAGCAGCGGGCCAAGCAGGCCGACCAACACCATCGTGCCGACGATGAGGGTACCGAACAAGAGCGAACGGTTTGATGCGACGGCTCCCCGCGCCCGGTCAAAAAAGCGTCCGTATCTGTTCGATGTGACGGCCAGACTCATCGTACGATCCGAGGATCGAGCAGCGAACAGAGGATGTCGGTCACGAGATTGACCAGAATAACGGCAAGGGAGGCAAAGATGAACAGACCTGAGAGCAATGTGAAGTCCCGCCTGAAGACCGCATCGTAGAAGAGCCTTCCAATACCCGGCCAACTGAATACGGTCTCCGTCACGACGGCTCCAGCAAGCAGCGCACCGAACTCAAGTCCGATGATTGTTATGGACACGATAACGGCGTTTGGAAACGCGTGACGCCATACGACATGTCTCTTCCGGCCACCTTTGGCAAACGCAACGACAATGTAATCCCGCCCCAGCGCGTCGATCATGGCGGTCCGCGTGAAGCGTGCAATGAGTGCGAGCTCGAAGACGGCCAGCGTACAGGCGGGAAGGATCAGATGCCGGGCGACGTCAACGAAATGCGCAAAACCGGTATAGCGTAACCTGACTTCGGTCATCCCGCTCGCCGGCAGGAGAGGCAGATAGACGGCAAAGAGCAGGACGAGCAGCTGGCCAAGCCAGAAGGTCGGAATCGAATAGCCGAGAAGCGACGCGCCGCTGACGATACTGTCCGTGCCACTTCCCTTCCTTTGGGCCGCCCATGCGCCAAGCGCAACCCCTAATACCGAAGCGAGAACCATCGCCGTTCCCGACAACAGCAGCGTCGCGGGAAGCCGCTCAACGATGACGTCGATCACGGGACGCTTAAAATAGATCGAGCTGCCGAAATCGAGTTGAGCGGCCTTGATGATGTAGATGAGGAGCTGCTGCCAGACCGGCTTGTCCAGATTATAGGCATACCGGATTTGCGCGAGAAACTCCGGCGCCGGGGCATCTCCAGCCAGCAATACGGCTGGATCGCCCGGCGCAGCGTGGATCAGCAAAAAGGTGATGACGATCACAGAGAGCAGCAAGGGGATGGATAACACGATCCTTCCCAAAGAAAACTTTAGAAGACTCCCGAGCATCCCCGAACTCTGCGACCGTCACGAGAACTTATTTCTTCACGAGCTTTGCGCTCTTGTAATCCTCTTGGTTCCCATAGGATCCATTGAAAATCCCAGTGACATAGCTGGAACGGAATGCGTTAGGAGCATTATAGCACAGGACAGGCAGCACAGGGATATCTTTCCAGATCAAGCGCTGGATTTTGTTATAGATTTCCCTGCGCTTTTCCGGAGAAAGCTGAACGCGCTGTTCGTCGAACAACCGATCGACTTCGGGATTGCGATAGCCGCTGCCATTGGTGAACGGGACAGGCGGAGTAAGAATGTTGTTTGAATTGTAGAGGCGTTCAACTCCGATATCGGGATCCGGCCCGAGCCCGTACGTTTCCATGATCATATCGAACTCGCGCCCGATGTAACCCTTCTGGTTCAGCGCGGCACGCTCCAATGGAGTCAGATTGACCTTCACGCCAATGTCGGCAAGGTTACGGAAAATGATGTCCGCCGCCTTGGTCATGACCTGATCGTAGTTCGGCCACAGCAGATTGAATTCGAACCGGATACCGTTCGCTCCCTTCGGGTAGCCGGCGGCATCCAGCATCCCTTCCGCCTTCTTGGGATCAAACGGATAGTCCTCAATGGTCTTGTCAACCAGTGGCGACGCTGGCGGCAGCGGACCAACCATCTTGAGAGCATATTCCGGCGCGACATTGTCGCGGATGAAGGCACGGTCAATCGCCATGGCGAGCGCCTGACGCACTTCCGCCTTCATGCAGGGCCCCTTCTCGACATTGATGATGCCAAGATAGGCCGCGCCTCGCATATCGGTGGTCTTGACGGTCACCCCACTCATCTTCGCCAACCGCGGTGCCTCCGAGAAGGGGATGGCACCGTGATAGACCATGTCCACATCACCGTTCTCAAAGGCCGATACGCGGGCGGCGGGATCGGGAATAATGCGCAGGATCACCTCGTCAATCTCAGGCTTCTCCCCGTAATACTGTTCGTTACGAACGTAGCGGATAGCCTCGCCCCGAACATATTCCTTGAACTTGTAGGGGCCCGTTCCGATCGGCTTGTGATTGAACGGACTGGTCGCGATGGTCTCCTTCTCCCAGATATGCTTGGGAAGGATGGCTCCACAAGCGCTATCCGTGCCGGAGATCAGCGAAGCCTGAGGCTGCTTCAACTTCAATACAACCGTTGCCGCGTCCGGCGCCTCGACGGAGCTCACCGACTTGAAGGCGCCGCGCCCCCAAGGATGCAGCTTGCCGTTCGCATTCTCGATCGAAAACTTGACGTCAGCGGAACTAAACGGCGCGCCATCGTGCCACAGCACGCCACGACGAAGGTGGAAGACATAGGTGAGACCGTCCGGAGAGATTTCCCACTTCTCCGCCAGCTCCGGATGAATCGAACCATCCGGATGAATTTCGGTCAACGCGTCGTACACCGGAGAGCCGCTCGCATAACTCGAAACGACAGCCGTGATGGCCGGATTCATGACCGGCGGATCTTCCTCCAACACACCGACGAGGGTCGTTCCCGGTTCAGCACGCGCAAAAGAAATCCAGCCACCTGAAAAAGCAATTCCGGCAAAGCCCGCGCCCAGGAAGCTTCGCCTGTTGAGACCCGTCTTAATTCGATGGCCCACCGCTGTTTCGAGGCTTCGATTCATTGCATCCCTCCCCACCGTAATATCTCACGATATCTTATTCTTGCAATGTCGCCAATATTACTAACGCATATCCGCTTCAGTAACGCAAGCCTCAGATGGGAGGTGGCCCAGCGGTTTTCGGAGAGCGGATCAACTGAAAATCAGCGCCATTAAGGCCGTTACTCATCCTTAAGGCCTTGTCGGTGCCAGCTAATGCCGTCCTCTACATTGACTTGCTGCGACACTTCGCGCCACCTTTTAGATATGTTACGGTTGGCAAAATTTGACACTTCGTAGAAGAAAAAAGAAGCTTATAGGCGCATTCTGCGGATGGAGGACAGTCGCATGCTGAAGGATACCCCAAAGGGAAGGACACTTTCGTTCGCGGAGCGCATCGACCCCGCCCATACCGCATTGGTGGTTGTTGACGTTCAAAACGACTTTTCGCACCCCGAAGGGGTCACCGGCATCGACAACACCCGCATCCATGAATATCCGGAGATGCTCGCGAGATTGCGAAAACTGATCGAGGAAGCGCGCGCGGCCGGCGTTTTCATCATCCATGTCCGCAGCCTCTACGACGATATACATCTCAGCAGGTCGGCAGCGGAAAAATGGGTCAGCCGGGGCTGGGTCGACAGCCTCTGCCGTGGAGGCACTTTTGGCGCTGAGTTCGCTGATGGCTTCCGACCACGGGACGCGGAGAACGAAGCAATCGTCACCAAGCATCGCTTCAGTTCGTTCTGGGGGTCGCCGATTGATCTTCTGCTGCGGTCGAACGGCATCAAGACGGTGGTGCTGGCGGGAATCTCCACCGAGATCTGTGTGGAGTCACATGCACGCGACGCTTTTTTCCGGGACTATCACGTCGTGGAAGTTGGTGACTGCGTCGAGTGCGGATCGCCGGAGCGCGACCGGGCCTCCAAGGTCGTCATCGAGCGCGCCTTCGGACCGGTCGTATCAGCTTCGATGGTGAGCGACGTATGGAAGACATCGAAGAACAAGACACGCGGCTGGCATCAGGAAGAAAAGAAAAAGAAGCTGCTCTCCACCCTGGGCGAACGTCTCGCTCCACCGCACACCGCCCTGATCTTGATCGACGTCCAGAACGATTTCTGCCACGAGAACGGAGCGGTCGGCCGGCGGGGTGAACCCTTTGAGATGATCAAGGAGACCGTGCCCCGCATCATTGACCTGCTGGGTGCCGCGCGCAAGGCCGGGTGCATGGTCATTCACATAGCCGCCCAATATGGTCCCCAGATCAGGAATGTCGGCTCGCCCTATCTGCGGCGTAATCCGCGCTCGCGCGACGGACTAGCGTGGACAGCCTCCTCCACGGAACTTATTCACGGCGAACTCGCTCCTGATTTGGTGGAGGTCTGCACGCCGGGAAGTTGGGGCGGGCGCTTCGTGGAGGGTATCGATCCCCGGGAGAACGAACTCGTGATCACCAAGCATCGCTTCAGCGCTTTTGTCGACACCAGCCTGGAGCAGATGCTGCGCTCGAACGACATCAAGACCGTGGTTCTTGCGGGAGTCACGACCAATTGCTGCGTGGAGTCAACGGCCCGCGACGCCGTCATGCGTGACTTCAATGTGGTGATCGCCGAAGACTGCGTCGCGGTCAAGGATATCAATCGCGACCTGCACTTTGCTTCCCTGGAGACGATGAGTATGTATATCGGGCTCGTCGAACCTCTCGCCAGGATTGCCGAAAGCTGGAGCGCGAATGACCTTCCGCGCGCGTCACTGGTAGCCACGGGATGAGTTGTAACGAACAGGGGCGCTCCGATGAAAAGCCCCCGATAGCGGCTCGGCGATCGACTCGATGAAAGCTCGAGGAGGCAGGATCATCGGTGCATGACCGCATCCGGGCAATTCGGTCACGCGCACTCCGGGCACGAGATCTGGCAATTCCCGACGCGTCAGATCAGATCATTGGGATAGTCACAAATGCATAGCAACAAGATCTACCGTGAGTTGAGGAACGACATCCTGACCTGCCAGGTTGCCGTTGGAGCGGAACTGCGCGAGCAGGAGCTGGCAGTGCGGTTCGGCGTCAGCAAATCACCGGTCCGCGAGGCCCTGCAGCATCTTGTTCTCGACGAACTCGTTACCGTGATGCCGCGCCAGGGCTATCGCGTGTCGCCGGTCTCCATGACCGACGCACACGACATGTTTTCCTTCCGCCAGGTATTGGAGCTCGCTTGTATCGTAGAGGCGACAAAAAACGCCTCTGACGATCAGTTGGCAACGTTGAACGCGTTCCGGGTTTTTGAAGGAACCCCGGATAACGACTTCATCGCCTACAACAGGGAATTTCACTGCGCATTGGCGCGCTGCTCCGGCAACAACCGTATGAGCCGCGCGGCCTGTTCGCTTATCGAGGAGATGGACCGGCTCGTGCGCCTCAGCGTCGGTGTCATCCGTGGAAGAGACCCGCAAAAGCTCGTCGAGGAACACATAGCGATCATCGACGCGGTTCAATCGCGCAATCGTGGGCTTGCCTCCAGTCTTCTCAAGTCCCACACGACGGCCGCTGAAAAGCGGTTGCGCTCCGCGCTCGAATGGGCAGCGGTGCAACGCTGAAGGTCCCGGCGAAAGACGCGAAACGGATTTACTGGAAAGAGCGCGGATCGCCCATGCGGGCACCGGTGACGTCGACCGCGACGTTAAGAGCGCACGAGCAGCGTTTCAAACCGAAATATGGAACAGAATGGACACGCGACGCGCAGCCAGCTGATTAACAAGCTCGCGGACCTCATCGAGCGTGACGACTTGTTCGCGATCCAGCAGCGCCTGCCTGCGTTCGATCTGTGGCAGCGTGCGAAGGTCACCGTCGCGCCAGAGCAGATCGAACGCGCAATAGACCAGCTGAGAGAACAAAAATCGCTTGCCACTCGGTCACGAGAAAAGGTGTTTTCCGCAGTCGCAGCAAAAGGAATTTCGCTACCCTTGCTTTTGCAAGGTGTATTGCGACATTTGGAGGGTGTCGCCCTGGATTAACAGCCCATGAGTGAGCTTGACTACGACCCCTTTGGAGAGCCGGTGCTTCCAGCCGAACAGTCGGTGGCGACCGGGAACAAATGGCTAAAGTTGGCTGGAAACGGCCTCTTCTGGTTGCTCGTGGGCAGCATTGTGCTGACGCGCGCCATCTATTTTCAACCGGGCGCTTTCAAGCTTGAAGCCGTCGCCGGTTGGATGCAGACGATGCTCGCGTCGCTTTAGCGACGCGTCCAGCGCCAACGGTCCGTTGAACTGTTGTTTCACGAATAATGCGCTCGAATGCGGCTGCGGCCGGCGAAACCAGGCGGCCCGGGCACTTCAATTGCCAGAGCGTACGCTCGATCTGTACGCCCTTGATCGGGACAACCTTGAGCCGTCCAAGGCGTAACTGATCCTCGATAGCCGCCGCCGACACGATCGCAATCCCGACACCTGCCGCGACAGCCTGTTTGATCGCTTCGGTGCTGCCGATTTCAAGGCTCCGTTTCGGCTCGATTCGCTTCGCGGCCAGCGCTTGGGCGACCACCTCCCGTGTGCCAGAGCCGGGTTCGCGCACGATAAGGATCTCCTCGGCCAACGAAGCGCAATCGATCGGTCCGGACGTCTTTGCAAACCGATGATCGGATCCTGCGATCAGGCACATAACATCTGTGCGCCAAGCTTCGCTAACGAGGCCCTCGTTCACGACCGGCCCCTCGACAAGCGCGATGTCGATGTCGTGCGCCAGCATCAGGTCGGCGATATCGCTGGTGTTGGCGCTGGTGACATGCAGGTCGATGCCGGGATGTGCACGATGAAAGATGCCCAGACATTCCGGGATCATGTAAGTTGCGATCGTCGTGCTTGCGCCGACGCGCAGCGATCCACTAGTGAGACTACGCAACGCCTGCAATTCCTCTTCAGCCGCGCGCTCTGCCGCAAACAAGGTCTCCGCATGCCGCGCCAGCGCAAAACCCTCTCGGGTCGGTCGCACACCTTTCGAGGTCCGGTCGAGCAGGCGACATCCAACCTGGAACTCGAAATCCCGGACGCCCTTTGAAATCGCCGGCTGGCTGATGCGGAGGAGTTCGGCAGCGCGGGAGAAACTCCCGGTACGTGCCACGACGGCGAAGAGACGAAGCAGGTGCAGGTTGAGGGGCATAACTTCCCTTTATCGGCCCAATCCAAAAATATATTAGCCGACATGACATCAATCGCGCACAAATTCTTCTACAAAAAGGGAAATTTGTGCCAGAGCCCGGGAAAAAATCAAACGGCAGGGAAACATCTTCCGGCGCGTTCACTCGCATGTTTCTGCTGGTTCCGGGCATTCTTCTCTGCGGGCTGATCACGATCATCTCGCTCGGCATCCAGATCGCAGAAGAGCGCTTCCTGGCCCATCCCTATGTGGAAGCACTTGTCGTCGCCATCTTGCTGGGAATGATCGCGCGGACCGCCTGGCAACCCTCCGAGATTTGGCGTACCGGCATCGCTTTCAGCGCCAAGCAACTCCTGGAGTTCGCCGTCATGCTGCTCGGGGCGTCCGTCAGCTATGCGTCGATCGTCACATCCGGCTATCTCCTGGTTGTTGCCATCGCCGCCACGGTAGCGATCGTGCTCGCGGCCAGTTTTGGGCTCGGCAGGATGCTCGGGCTTTCCAGGAAGCTGTCAATCCTGATTGCATGCGGCAATTCCATCTGCGGCAATTCGGCGATCGCGGCAGTCGCGCCGGTGATCGGCGCCGACGGCAACGATATCGCTTCGTCGATCTCGTTTACTGCGGTCCTCGGCGTGCTGATGGTGCTGGGCCTGCCGTTATTGATTCCGCTCCTGAACTTGTCTGCCACGCAGTACGGCATCCTGGCAGGTCTCACCGTCTACGCCGTGCCGCAAGTCCTGGCGGCGACGATACCCGCCGGCGTCGTGAGCACACAGATCGGCACGCTGGTGAAGCTGGTGCGCGTTCTCATGCTGGGGCCCGTGGTGGTCGGCCTTTCTCTTTTTGTCGCGCAGCGCCAGAAGCGACGCTCAGGCTCCTCGAAAACCGTCTCAATCAGTCCTCTCAAACTGGTGCCCTGGTTCATCATCGGCTTCCTGATGCTGGCAGCCTTGCGCTCGTTTCAGCTCGTGCCCGACGTGGCCATCGCGCCGATTACGAAAACGACATCCATTCTCACCATCGTCTCGATGGCGGCTCTGGGGCTCGGCGTCGATGTGCGCGTGCTCTCGACTGTTGGTGGCAAGGTCTCTGCGGCTGTCACTCTTTCACTTTTGTTGCTGCTCGCGCTCGCAATAGGCCTCGTCAGCGTCATCGCGTGAATGCTGAGCGGCTCGCGCTGCCGGCGCAGGCGAGCCTGGCCAACCTCACGAAGGGCTCCATCGCGAAGCTGCAGGACAGCGGCGGCAGTTGGGTGCCGGTCAACTGAAGGGACATGGTGGCATGACGCATCGATGTTGGATTCAGCCATGCTCCTCAGGCGACGTGGTTGCCGCGCAGCAGAACAATGGTGCGATGGGCCACTTGCCGGCTGTCGCGCCTCAATCACGGATGTTCGCTAAGGGATCGATCGAATCCGAATGTTTTCATTTCACAAAGCGCTGCGCGATGCTCCTGATCCACGGTGCATGCTGCACCGCGGCTCCCGCGATGGCGCCGGGAACACTTCCGGACCGGAAGATCTGATAGATGGGCGACTTTTGCGCACCGAATAGGGCTTTATAGGGCTCATCTCCAATCGTGAAATCGAGCTCGCGATCGCCGACACTTATGGCGTGCTTTGCGACCATCTCAAAGATCAAGGAGCCGAGCGACTGGCTCTTGTAGTTGTCATGATCAAATCCAGTGAGAATGACCAGGAGCGAGCCTTTATGAGCAAGACTCATGGCGCCCGCGATAGGCACGCCATCCATCAACGCACTGTAGACCCGCGCCAGCGTCGAGCGCGCGCGAATCGCGACGTCGAGATAGAAATCAAAATACGTCTGATCCTGCAGCAAGTCCCCGGTCTCAAAGCGGGACTGGCGATATTCCCGCATCTTGAGAAGTGTTGCTTCGATTGTCTCCACATCGGTCACACGATCGAACACCACCTGTCCCTTGCGGTGCAGCTGTCGAGCCTTCTTGTCGAGTTCCTTGCGATAGGACGCTGTAATTTTTTCCGCTCGCCAAGCCGTGAAATCGGCGCCGAGCGGCACTGCATAGGCACTCATCGACATCTCCGAGCAAGCTGTCGTGCCAAGCAACCTCTGTACCGACACCGAGGTCGATCGCAGCTTTCGAATGCGCAGCATATCGAACGGCTTCAACACTGCCTTGATGCGTCCGCGCGCGAACGGGTCTGCGGCAACTGCATCAATCGTCGCGTCGCTGGCGACAGGCGCCACGTAGTCGGACACGCCGAGATCCGCAAACTCAATGCTGCGCAGCCCGCGATATCGTCGGCGCACCAGCGGCAGCACCATGATGAGACGGCCATTCGCCGCATCACGGACGGTCACAATCAGGGGTTCAACATTCAGTCGCGGCACGAGCCTGTGGTAAATGGCATCGAGCCAGATCGGGTGCTGAAATGCGGTCGCGCGCGACTCCGCAAATAGCGTTGCGTATTCTCCAGACAGGAAGTCGAATCGTGACGCGACCGCTACATTAAACACAGATGAATCCTAAATATCATTGCCATTATCTTGCAGGCTGATCAGAATTGATTGAGCTGAAGAGAGTGTGACGCCCTGGAGAACGAAAGCTCGAGCTCTCCGCCATCGCGGGGCTTTATCGTCGAAATATTCCTGCGCATTGCTCCGCGACCAACCGAGCATTTGAAGTCTATAACTTGAAGCTGGCCGAGCTGATCAAAACTATGAAGTCCATCCATGGACAGCTCAGCTTGTCCGTCCCAGTCGGCCATCTTTCGTTCGCTGAAGCGTGTCGACGTCAGCTCGGTAATTTCAAACCAGACGATGCCGGCACCGTAGGTTCGATCGCAGTTCTGCGCGGGCCGGAACAGGCGACCGCCTTGCTGGATGATGCGACCAGCGGGCCGGGAAAAGCGGCTGTCCCATTTCACAGGGTTGGCAGGATGCGGCTTCCAATCGCCTTGAAGCGTTTCGCTGAAAAAGATCGATAGCTCGTCCTGCGTCGATGTGCCGAACCAATCGGCTGTCACGAAAAGCCACCAGAGGCCGTCGCGAAACAAAACGGTCGCGTCGGAAAATACGGCGCCTTTCATCAGGACCGAGCTGAGCTCCCATTTCCAGGGAAATTCGACCGCCCGGTAAAGCTCAATAGACCGGTTTTCACCGGTCTCCGGGATCATATAGAACTCGTCTTCGTGTTCGAAAACGAACGGATACGAAAGGTGATAGGGTCGCTTGAGCACCGGCACTGGCGCAGTCAAAAGCCGATCGCCCACGACCTCCGCAGCTGAGATCACGCCCCTTCGGCCGGCGTAGGGATACTCTTCGACAAACAGAAACGTGCGTCCGTTCGCTGGATGCAGAAATGGATCGGCGTAGAAACGGGCACCATCATCCTGGACGACCTTGAAGGCCCCCGCACCGTGGCGCAGCGCCACCTGCCAATGCTCGCGGCGCCGGAATGGCTTCATGACCGAGTTCAAGACTTTACGCGCAATCATGCGTGGAACGAACCCGGTCAAGGTACCGCTTGCCGGCGCTGCCGCGGTGCTTCCCTCGCCGCCAAGCTGACCGGCGGTCGGACATAGCGCGCGGTCGATCAGCGACACGCAGCGGGAGAAAGAGGCCTGCAGCCCGCCCCCAATCAGGAACTTGTCTTCAATCGCGACCCTTGATGCAGCGAGAGTGCCGTCCTTGCTGGTGCAATGGACGGCAAGATTCGGCGACCTGCGCGCCAACAATCCGTCGATGAGCGCGCAACTGTCCAGGACGCCGTCATATCGAAGCTCGAGAGCCCCGCCATAGAAATGAGAGCACTCAGACAAGTTGATGACGACCCGACCGAAGACGTCCTCAAACTCGGAGACTGGACGCCAGTCGCCCTCGGGCGCAATCCGTTTTGGAAGGGCCCCACTGCGGAACACCAATTGCTCCAATTTCAACCAAAGTCGTGTCGCGCGAGGATATGGCGGCGCGCGGTCGTCGAGAAACACCGTGACATCGTAGGTCTTTACGAGATGCAGGAGCAACTGACGGTGCCACTCCCAAAGCCGGTGCCTTGGCAGAATCACCGCGAGGCGCGCTCTGTCATCCCCTTGGGATACCGGGCTGATGTCAACGTCAAGCAAGCGCGGCTGCGCAGATCGCAGCAATCGCTTCAGGCTCTTCGATGGGGCTGCCGTGCAACAATCTGCAGACATCAAGCTGGCTCCCTAGCTTTGCGTCGGTTGGACGCAGAACTACAGCGCCGACCTAGCATATTCGGTTGCGACCGCGACCGTCCTTGGCCTCCAGGGTTAAGGCTTGGTACCTGCCACGAGGGTAACACCGCGATACGGCGCAAGCGCGGCCCAGGATCGTCGTTTTCCATCACATCAATGGCGACCATCAAGCCGGCTGCTCCGACGTTCGTCCCGCGTGAAGCGCCGTGATGGCTACGAGAATCCACGTTTCCGGGCGACGAAACGGATCGTTGCTCATTCCGCCGAGTATCAGGCTGAAAATGCTGCCGAGCAGGGCCGCATTCAGAAAATTCAGTGATGAGCCGCGCGGCAGTCGGGCCGCCGCCTGCGCTATTCGAATGATTGCCATGACCCAAAAACCGTACCAGATCACCAAGCCGGGCGCCCCGAGTTCCGCGCCGAGCCGTCCCGCAACGTTGAAGGTCGGCGGCAACTCGTCAAACATCTCAAACCAATTGACGACTTCGTAGCTGTCCCAGGCCCATGCCGGAAGAACTGGACCGGCATGAAAGCCGAACTGCCCGAAGCCAACGCCAAAGACCGGATTGTTGGCGAAAATTGACGCCTGCGCGCTGAACAATGCCAATCGCGATGTCGTGGAGACGTCGCCCGCATTGAGGGTGGTTTCGACGTTGTGCAAACCAAGCCAAGGCACAAGCACGACCGCGGCAAACACGGGAACGGCAGCGACGGGCGCAAGGATACCGAGGCGCAGGCCGCGCAGTCCGATCCAGTAGATGAATTCGGCGAAGATCAGCCCGCCCAGCATCAACAGACCGGTCCGCGAATTGCTCAATAATAACGTGATCAGGCCGAGCAATAGCGGCAGGCCAGCCAGGATCGGCGCGCTGAGCAACGAACGGTTCTTGGCTCGCAGCCGGTAGGCCAGCAGCATCCACGGGCACGCGAAGCCGCAGAAGTAAGAAAGATCGGGCGCCTCGAAGGCGAGGCTGATCAGGCGGCCGGCGGCGCGCCCCACCTCGCTGTCCGCCGTATGTAGCAACCCAGTCGAGATTTTATAGACCAACTCACCAGCTGACGAAAACCACGACAAGACCTCCGGCACAGCGAAAGCTGCGCATGCGAACACGGCAACGACAAGCGGTTTCACGAACAACTTCTCGATATCGCTCACGCGCCGGAATGACGGTATGCAGACGATCGCGCTCGCGATGCCGAAAATGAGAACAGCAGAGGACGTGGCGAATTTATTGACGCCGCTCCGGCCGTGATAAACAGCCGTCAGGATTCCTTCGAAATTGACCGCGGTGGTCACAACGAGCCAGACCAGCAGGCAGGTCACGAAGATGAACAGCGGCCGCGGTATCAGCACTTCGCTGGGCGGCGTCATGAAAATCGCCACCAGAATCGCTATCGCGAGAACATAGACTGTAGCTGATCCCTTCAGTTCCCCGAGCGCGCCAATACCTGCGAGGCCCGTGACTGGCAGCAACACGACCGCAAGCCAGACCAGCCGGTCGAGCAGGACGCTTTGCGTCCCCCTTCTCGCACCAATCGCTGATCCCGCCAGTGACGTCATCGAAGCTATCGCGCCTTGGCCGCCACGCCGCGTTCACCTGTGCGGCCCCAATACAACTGCGAAAGGCGGGCCCACATCGGAGCCGGAACAAGCAGCGTGACGATCGTACGGACCATCCCGACATATGCGGGGACGCTGGTCATATCGAGATACTTCAGCTGAATTCTCAGGCGCGACCGCAATTGCGCGCTGCGGTTCCTGCTGCTGATGCTGCCGGCATTTTTCTCATAGATCACGACAACATCGTCGAGACAGGCAATATTGCCCCTTGCATAGGCGCGACGCATGAATTCGTAATCTTCAGCGTGCGGATAACTTGTCGAATATTCACCAAATTTCTGAACGCATGACGTCCGAAAGAAGAATGTCGGATGCTTGAACGCCGCGTTGTCCTGAAGCTTGCGCCCGATCGCTGTCCTGCCACCGGACGTCCCCTCGAAGAATAGATGACTGCCGCGCTCGTCCACGATGTCCGCGAACGCTCCAAGCAGATCCGTATCCGGATTGGCGTCCATATAGGCTTGCTGTTTTGCGATGCGATCCCGCGCGCAAATGTCACCGCAATCCATGCGCGCCACGAATTCATAGCCATTCCTGACGATGTATTCGAGGCCGTGGTTGAGCGCAGCCGCGATGCCTTGATTGCGATCAAGCCGTAGCAGGACGATGTTATCGTGCGGCACGAGCATCTCGCCGATGGATCTCCGCGAGCCGTCGTCAACAATGACGATATCGGCGCCTTCAGTTTGCGCCAGCAGCGAGTTGACGGTTCGCGTCAGATCATCATGGGGCGGATTATAGGCCGGCATAAGAAAGGCAGTTCGTCGCTTCATCTCTTTTCGATGCTCCGTCGCGATGTCGTCGTTGCGAGGGACGCTCGTGATGCGGTCGATCACTGACGACGAACGTGCGATAACGTTATCGATATCGTAGACTCTTATATGTCAGATCCTTTGAAATAGTTGAACGGATAGCGATTGTGGTGAATCGATGCGTCGTCTTGCTGTCTTGTTAACCAACGGAATTCTTCCTCGAATGCGCGTTCGCGTCGCCGCGATCGCGTTCGCTCTGCTTGCGCCGCTTCCTGTGACCCACGCACGGTCGTCAGATGCCGCGGTCTCGAGTGGGCTCTCCGTACAGTTTACGGATAATTACTTGAACCTTCCGGATTGGCGCGAACGTCTTAACCTTGCGTCCACCCTCGGCGCGACCATCGTCCGCATCGACCTCAACTGGCCATGGATCGAGAAGCAGCCGGGCCACTATGATTGGACCCTCTACGACGCATTCGCGGCAGAGCTGGAAAAGCTTCGACTGCGTCCATTGTTCATTCTGAACAGGCCCAATCCGCTGTATGGAACGCCCTACGATGCAGTTGTGGATGGCAAGCGCGAAAGAGGCGCCGCGCCGCCCTCGACGGCTTCGCAGATTGGAGCATTTGCCCGATGGGCGGCGGCGGCAGCGGAGCGATACCAACACCTCAACCCGATCTGGGAGCTCTGGAACGAGCCCGACCAAGAAGGATTCTGGCCGCCAAAGCCCGATCCTCAGAGCTATGTCGCTCTCGCGCGCGACGCCTGCGTCGCGATCAAACAACGCGTCCCAAACGCGTTTGTAACCGCCCCCGGTGCGGCCCAGATGCCGACGGTCTGGCGCCCGAGAAAGCCGCTGATACAGGCGCTGCTGAACGATAAGCAGCTGTTGACTTGCCTCGATGCGGTCAGCCTGCATACGCACCGCTTTGGGCAGGCTCCCGAGACGGTTTCGCGCGACTACGCAGTTCTCCGCGACAACTATCTCGCCGCCTGGCCGACGGAGATCCCACGCAAGCCGATCATCGACACCGAATGGGGCGACTCGGTCCACCGCTCTGGGATATCCGAAGACACCCAAGCGCTCTGGCTTCCACGCATGTTCCTCACCAATCTGATGGAGAACGTCCGCTTGACCAATTGGTACTGCCTGATGGACGTCGGAACGGATGATGATGAGATCGAAGACCGCTTCGGGCTGGTACGAGCCGACGGAACATTGCGTCCGGCATTTCAAGCCTACAAAACCATGTCACGTGAGATCGGCGGGATGTCCTTGCGCGAGACGATTGCGCGTTTCGATCCGGCGACCGCGCGGGGCATCACGATTTTGCGATTTTGCGATGAAGCCGCGCAGCAATGCAAACTTGCTGTCTGGACCACGGAGCGAGACGGGATGTCGCAAACGGTAACTGTGCCTGGCTGGCGCAGGTCCGGCCCGGTGATCGATCACCTGGGACGAGAGGATGTCTCACAACCGAACACAAATGGCATTTTGGAAATCCGGCCGAAGCAATCCGTGAACTATATCCCGGTGACTGTTGCACGCTGATACATTGAGCATTCTTTCGCTTCTCTATTCACCTTGTTTTTGCTTTTGCCACCCGTCCTCGCCAGCGAGGCGATAAATTCAAGCGCATTGTTTGCGGACGATGAGCTCGCGGTGGGCGCAACCTCCGGAAACTAGTCTGCCTATTTTCAGAGACGTAACGCAGGTATTTAATGAAAATCCTTCACGTCTGCGAAAGCCTCATTGGAGGCCCGGCCTCGTATCTCGAGGAAATATTGTCGTATCAAACGCAGCAATTCGGACCGGGCAATGTTGCGCTGCTGGCGCCGGCAAACCAGCGCGAGGCCATCGCATCATCGATCAATTGTGTCGTCGAAACATATGAGCGGAGAGGCCGCGATCTCCGCTCCATCCTGGCGCTCGCTTTGGCAATTCGGGCAAGCATCAAACAGCACGATCCAGACATCGTCCATCTACACAGCAGCTTCGCCGGCGCGATCGGCCGATTGATCATTCGGGGAATGCGCCTGCGGCCTCACGTCGTCTATTGCGCACACTGCTGGGCGTTCGATCGCCCCCGGCAGACTGCTGTGACCCGCCTCAGCGCGTTGCTCGAACGCAAGCTCAGCCATCTAGCCGACGCCATCGTCAACGTTTCTCCTCACGAGGAGCCGGTCCTTCGACGAGCCGGCATTTCGCTCAAGAGTGCCAAGCTGATCGTGAGCGGCATAAAAGACCTGACGCCGTTACCCAATGCATCGCCGCCACCAGCCCGACCTGCCGGTCCATTGCGTTTACTCTTCGTCGGGCGGCTCGACTTGCAGAAGGGCGTCGACCTGCTCTTGCGCGACTTCGCGCTGCTCAAACCTGGGCGCGCAACTCTGAAATTGGTCGGCGCAAAGATCGTCGACAATCGCGACCTGATCGTACCTCCCGAGGTCGAGGTTCTGGGCTGGATACCACGCGAGACATTGCCGTCGATGTTCGGGAATTTCGATGCCGTTGTCATGCCCTCGCGCTGGGAAGGCATGCCGTTGCTCGCGATCGAGGCGCTCCGATCTGGATGCCCGTTGGTCTGCAGCAATCACGGCGCTTTTCCGTACTTTATCAAAGACGGCGTCAACGGCGTCCTGATGGACATCAACACCCCCGGCTCCCTGGATCGAGCCTTGACGACACTCGAAAAGGCCGACCGCCGGGCGATGAGCGCGGCAGCGCGCGCAACCTTCGTCGCCAAGTTTCAACGAGAACGGATGAACCGGGACCTGGTCGCGCTGTATGACAGCCTCGTCGAGACACCGCTTCAGTCGAAAATAGCGCCATCGGCTCAATCTCGGCTAAAGAACCCGGAACGAACCACCCGAAGCGCCGTCGGCGAATCGCTCCAATGATTTCCTCAGTCGAGCATCAGCATTGCCGCCCCCGCATCGTCGCGGCGCCATGCGCTTGTTCTGCCGCTGTCCACAGAGGGTGAGTCTTTGCTCGTCGACCTGTCGCTAGATACGGTACTGAGTAGCCGCACTTTGACGTCGTTGACGATCATGGGGTTGCGCGGAGTGGCACTGGCCGCGAAGTTCGCCCTTACGCTATTCATCGCCCGATTTATCGGCCTCGAGACGTTGGGGGTCTACGGCCTCGTCGCCGGCGCGGCAGTGATGTTTCCAGTTGTCGCCGGCCTTGGGCTGATCCGCGTCCTGAGCCGCAACGCGGTCTCGCAACAGCTCGACGAAGTTAGCCGCATGCTCCGTCGCTATTGGGGCATTCAAGCCGCCGTCTACGGGATCATCAGCTTTATCGCCCTCTGGATCGGCATCTACCTCGACCAGCTCGCTCTCACCTCAATTGTCATCGCCATCGTTTTTCTTGAGCACGTGAATGGCGATCTGTTCATCCTGCTAAACCATCTCTTGCGGCCATGCCTGGCGAATGTGCTGATGTTCTTCCGCACCGCTGGATGGATCTGCGTCTATATGATCCTCGCCTCGATGTTCCCGGCCCTGCGTGATCTGAACGCTCTGCTGACGTTCTGGATAGGAGGTGGTTTGCTGGCGATTGCAGGCTTCGCCGTGGCCGCGCGCGAATGGCCATGGTTGCACCCTACTTCCGGGACAGGGCATAGGGAGTGGTTTTTACACCACTTCAAGGCGTCTCGGATTCTGTACGTCAATGACATCGCCAATACTGTGGCGCAGTACACCGACCGCTATCTCGTCGGCCTGTTCATGGGGCTGGAGTTTACGGGCGTCTATGTGTTGTTCTGGTCGATCGGCAATGCCCTGAGCAATCTTGTTGATACGGGCATTATTCAGATATCCGGACCAAAACTCATCAACGCACATACGCGTCAGGACCGCTCCTATTGGCGCGTCTTTCGACTTCTGCTCGTTGAGACCGCAGCGATTTCGATCGTATTGGCGATTGCCACCGGGGTGCTCGTAGAAATCGCTATTCCTTACCTGAACCGCCCCCTTGTTGCCGATTGGATACCGGTCCTCTGGCTGGTGCTGGTGGGGTTCGTGCTCCGCATGGCCTATGAGGTTCAGGGCACCGTCTTTTATAGCCGCTACAAGGACGTATTCACGCTGTTCAGCGGATTGTTTGTCATCGCGCTATCAATTGTCACCAACGTGATACTAATTCCGCCTTTCGCGCTCTACGGCGCCGCCAGCGCAATCATTGTCTCCTATGTTGCTGGAATAGTAACCCGTCACATCATGATAACGAGCTATTTTAGATGACCGCACCGGCCTGTATTCCTGTGTCGCAGCTCGTCGCCGACGAAACACGACCTGACGTCGCTCTTTTTCTTCCGACACTTTACAGCGGTGGAGCGGAACGTGTGCAGCTCAATCTGGCGAGATATTTTCTCGACCACGGGCTCCGAGTTGATCTTGTCGTCTGCAAATACTTCGGATCCTTGAAAGATAAAGTGCCTGAAGGCGTTCGGCTGATCAGTCTGGATGCCCGCAGAGTGATGTTCAGCGCGCCGGCCTATTTGCGCTATCTGCGGATCGCGCGTCCAACGGTCGTTCTGAGCTCGGTCGAAAACGCTGCCATCATCTCGTGCATCGGGAAAATGTTGAGTTCGCATCGCCACCGGCTGCTCGTTCGTCTCGACAACTCGCTATCTGAGCCCGGAATATTGCCGTTGCAGATGCATCGCTGGCCGGTGATGACGGCCATCGCATCCACGTTTCACGCCGCGGATGCGTTCGTCGCGGTGTCGCGCGGGTTGAAGGAACAGCTCAGCCGCCTGCCCGGCCTGCGTAATAAACCGATCAGCAGCATCTATAATCCGATCATTCACGAAGGGTTCGAGGCACAAGCTGACCTGATGCCCGCACTGCCATCTTCGATCAAGCCCGGAGAGCCGTTCGTGCTTGCGGTAGGTCGCTTGCATAAGCAGAAGGGTTATAGACACTTGCTGATGGCATTCGCTCGCGTCGTGAAGCAACGGCCTTCGCATCTCATCATCCTAGGCGAAGGCGACGACCGCGAAGAATTGCAGGGTTTAGCCGCTTCATTCGGCCTGGCGCCCTACGTTCATTTTCTCGGATATGCGGCCAACCCGCTCGCCTACATGCGACACGCAGCCGTCTTTGTCCTGTCATCGCTCGCCGAAGGTTTTGGCAATGTCATTGTGGAGGCTCTCGCCTGCGGGACGCCGGTAGTCAGTACGGACTGCCCTCATGGTCCCAGGGAGATTTTGTCTGACGGACGGTACGGCACTCTCGTTCGAGTTGGCGACGTCGATGCGCTCGCGCATGCGATAGTGGCGAAGCTGACCCTTCCCAAGCCAACCATGTCGGGGGAGCTGAAGGAGCACCTTCAACTCTTTTCCATCGAAACCATCGGCAAGCGTTATATTGAAGAGTTGGGCCTTCTTTCCGGCACGATATCGCAAGGTGCACCGGCGAGGGCTGCCATCGCGTAACGCGTCAAGAACCAACGTCCTTGTCGCGAAATGTTAACCGTGGGGGGTATCCCCGAAGTTCGGCCGTGGCGGGATGATAAGGTTCATGGGTATTTTCGTAGATAATCACATGACATACGCTGATCGTGAAACGCTATCCAGATCTGGAACACCCAAGAGCGAGCGCATTGCGATCATCGGCGCCGGCCTGAGTGGTTCTCTCGCTGCTGTCGTTCTGGCGCGGGCCGGTCACCGGGTGACGCTTATCGACAAGCATTCGGTCTACCCAAAGCAGTTTCGTGTTGAAAAGATTGCGGGTCGGCAAGTCGACCTGATGCGCAAGCTGGGCGTTTTCGATGCGATTGCCGGAGAAGCAACGCCGTTCCGCGACACCCTCAACGTTCGCGCAGGCAGCATCGTCGATCGCAGCCAAGACCCGCATTTCGGCATCCTTTACGAAGATATCGTGCGTATCGTGCGCGCACAGCTTCCAGCGTCTGTAGATTTGATCATCGACGAAGTCACCGACATTCAGACCGGCCCGCAGAAGCAGCAAGTATCCCTGTCGAACCACGGCTCGATCTCTGCCGATCTGATCATCCTGGCGACGGGAATGGCAGACTCGGTCCGGCACAAGCTTGGTATCAGCCGCCGTATCGTCGTCGAAAAGCAATCGATATCGTTCGGCTTCACGCTCGCACCGAAGATGGGGCGAGCACCAGCGTTCCAAGCACTCACCTACTACGGCGCGGGCGCCTCCAACCAGATCGACTATCTCAGCCTCTTTCCGATCGGCAGCTTCCTGCGCGCTAACCTCTTCACTTTCCTCGACCACCAGGATCCATGGATTCGCAAGTTCCGCCGCGATCCCACCGTAGAGCTGTTCAACGCATTGCCAGGTCTTGCTGATTTCGCCGGCGAGATAGAGCCAATCGATAAGGTACAGAACTGGGTGATGGATCTTTCCATTGCCGAAAACGTCAATCAAAATGGCATCGTCCTCATCGGAGATGCATTTCAGACGTCGTGTCCCGCCGCGGGAACCGGCGTCACCAGGCTGCTCACCGATATCGACAGGCTCTGCAATGTGCTTATCCCGCAATGGCTTGAGACACCTGGGATGGGAACGGAAAAGATAAGGAATTTCTATTCCGACCCGGTCAAACAAGCGACTGATGCCGAGGCCATGCGGATGGCCCACTATAGACGCTCGCTCACTGTAAATCGCAGCCTACGATGGCACTTTCATCGCCGGCAGCACTTCACGCGACGACGCGTCGCCAGCTGGTTCAATCGCGCGAGCGCACGTCGGCCCGACGTACCAAATCGCGCAGACGTTGGCTGATGAGCTATAGCGGCTCAGATAGCCGCCAGGAGCGTCTGGTTGCGCAAATTTCCAATCTGGCGTCAGTATCTCGTCGCCGAGATATCGTGCAATTCAAGCAGCCAACGCGTGTGACGTTGGATCGATGAACACTGCCTTCGCCTTTATCTGACGATGGCGCAACAGGTCGGCGAGTACGGAGACGTCGGATACCTGGTCGCCATCCACGGCCTCGAGGAAGAGGACTTCATCCGCCATGGCATAAAGACCAAGTTCGGACGGCGTCGTGCCCAATTGGCCGCCATCGATGATAACACGACCGAACTCGCGCGCCTGATGCAAAGCTGTCGAGAGCGCGCTTCGCATTTTCTGATTGGGCAGCGTCAATGCCGCCATGCCGACGGGCACGATTTTTATGCCGGTCCGCCCCAACCCAAGAGCGGTCTCGCGAATGGAAGCCTTGCCGGCCAGTATGTCGCGGACGCCCAGGTGCTGATTGTATCGCAATCGTGACGATACGATATGGGCTTTCAGATCGGCATCGATCACGACTGCTTTTTGCCCAGACTCTTCGACAGCGCGCGCCAACTCCAATGCAACCAGATCCAGCGCCTTGTCGCTCGAGGCTCGCACCAGCAGAATGGAATGGTCTGCTGGCGCAGCGAGCAGTTCTTCTCTCAGACGAGATAACTGCTCTCGACGTCCTATAGCAGGAACTCCTGCGACTTGCGAAGGCGGCTTTTTCCCCCGTTCGCTCCTTGCACTCGGATGCGGCGGCGTTCCCATAAATTGCTCCAATGCGCCGCGCAGTAGAGCCAGCACGATACCGAGGAATATTCCGCCAAACAACGCCCCAGCCATTACGGGGATCGTCGGTGGCCAGCTCGGTCGGTCGGGAAGAATCGCTCGGGAAATCAGCCTGATATTGGTATTGTTGATGACTTGCTCTTCGGTCGCCGCTTTGGCCTTTGCAAGATACGTTTCATACACTGCGCGGTCGGAGTCTGCCTTGCGCTCGAGTTCGCGCAACGGAACCATGGCCTTTTCGTTGGTTTGCGTGAGCGCCTTCAATGAGTCGAAGCGCACCTGAAGGTTCTGAACATTTGTACGCTCGCTTGTAGCCACGTTCCGCACGGCTTGAGCAATAAGCTTGACCTCGTTCTTGATTGCGACCTGGACATCTCGCACCTCCGCTCGTGCCTGCTGCAAGGCGGGATGATTGGGGCCGACGACCTGCGCTAGCTGAGCTTCAGCACGCGAAGCGTCAACGGCGCGCGCCCGCAATTGCGCGATGGTACTGGACTGTATGGCTTCGGGCAGAGAGTCGAGCGACGCGCCGCCCGATTCGATAGAATCAACAAGCTTCACGCGCGCCTGCACCTCATTCAACCTTGCCCTGGCATTGGTTAGCTGAGTGTTGGCTTCGGTGAGCTCTTGGTCTGTGACCAGCTTGTCGCGCGAGCCCACCAAATTGTGGGCCACTTTGTAGGCTGCGATTGCCTGCTCCGAGTGGCTCACAGCATCGCGCATTCTTTCCAATTGCGACGTGATCGCCTCGGAAATCCGCCGGTCGAAGTTCGCATTCGCGCTGGCTTGCTCCTCCAGATAAGCGTTAGCAACCGCATTCGCGAGGTCTGTCGCCCGTTGCGGCGTATGAGCCGAGACGGAAACATCGATGACGAAGGAACGCTCATTCCGCCTCGCCGACGTTGCCAAACGTAAGCGGCGCAAAGCGGCCAGTTTCGGGTTACCGGCTTCTCTGAAACCGAACATCGCTTTGATGTTCGCGATGAGGCCACTACGGCCGTCGAATTCCGGGTCCTCGGACAGGTTCATCTGATCGACGACTCGCGAAAGCACCTCGCCGGATGTGATTATTTTCAACTGGCTTTCGACGAGAAGAACACCGTCTCCCGGCACATTGCTTTTCTCGCCTGGGTCTCCTTTAGGGGTCGGACGATCGCGAGGATCGACATAGACTTCCGCGGTAGATGTGTAGGTAGGTTTTACGACCGCCAGATATCCGGTCGCCAGCACAAGACAAGCGACCGTTGTTCCGAGAACCCACGCCCTGTGTCGAACGACGATGCTGGCCAAATCACCGAGGTTGACGCCATCTGGAGCTGGAGTTGCAGCTGTCGCGTCGTCATTTGCGTTCCTGATGCCCCCCTTTTGCTCAAGCGACATGCCAAAACCCAACTCGAGCGACACCACAAGACCCAGACCGCAATCGTCCCCAAGGTAAAGATCTACGGTTAATTTTGAATTGACGCCAAAGAGCTGGATGGCCGCAACCTAAGTTCGACGATTGAGGGGAGAAGCACATCAATGCGCCCCCAAAATCGATTGGCATTAACTTTTTGACAAATGTCCGCTTAGAGTCATTTTCGACCGAACCTACGGGCATCGCCTGCCATTGCCATTTCGCCGACCGCGCGCCAGCATGAATCGGCGACCAGCCGGTCGCAAGTCTTTATTCAGCGGCGGTGCGCGCGGTCGAGAAGTAGGGGTTTTGCGGTATCGGCAACCCCATGTTCTCGCGCAACGTCTTGCCGGTGTATTCCTTGCGGAAGATGCCGCGCCGCTGCAGTTCCGGAATCACGAGATCGACGAATTCGTTCAAGCTGCGGGGCAGCACCGGCGTCATGATGTTGAAGCCGTCGCAGGCCTTGCTCTTGTACCAGTCCTCCATCTGATCCGCGATCTGGCTTGGCGTCCCCTTGAACACGACATGCCCCATCGACGGCAGAACACGCTGATACGTCTGGCGCAGTGTGAGCTCATCGCGCTTGGCCATATCGACGATGCTGTCGCGGAAACTCCTGATGGCGATCGTATTCTCAACCTCGGTCGGCATTGGGCCGTCGAGCGGATATTTCGACAGGTCCATGTTGCACAGCTTGGAGAGGTAGGGCACGCCGAGATCGGGCGAGATCAGCGACTGCAACTCCTCGTAGAATTCGTCTGCCTCTGCCGCCGTACGCCCGACATAAACGCCGACGCCCGGAATGATGCGCATGTCTTCGGGACGCCGATTGTACTTGCCGAGCCGCCCCTTTACATCGGCGTAGAATTTCTGCGCGCCTTCCTTTGTATCGGTGACGGCAAAAACGCAGTCCGCGGCATAGGCCGCGAACTCGCGGCCCGGCTCCGACTGTCCCGCCATGAACAACACTGGATAGCCCTGCGGCATGCGGGCGACGTTGAGCGGTCCCTTGATCTGGAAATGTTTGCCCTTATGCGCGAGGGTGTGGACTCTGCTCGGCTCCAGATACTGTCCAGTTTCCTTGTTCTGCAGGAATGCGTCCTCGGCCCAACTGTCCCAAAGTCCTTTGCAAACCTCGACGAATTCGCGCGCACGTTCGTAGCGCAGTTCATGTTCAACGTGCTCGGCACGACTGAAATTCAGTGCGTCGCCCGGAAAAGAGGTGGTGACGATATTCCAGCACGCGCGGCCTTTGCTGATGTGATCGAGCGACGCAAACTTGCGCGCCAGCAAGTATGGCTCCTCATAGGTCGTGGTCGCGGTGGCCAGGAAGCCGATATGCTTCGTGTGCATCGCCACCGCCGACATCAGCGTCAGCGGCTCAAACACGGCCGGTCGGTCCGACGGGCTATTGGCGGCGAACAGAGCAGGCTTGTCCATTTGGCGTACGGCATTGCCGTCCGCCATGAACAGCAGATCGATCTTGCCGCGTTCGGCGATCTTGGCGATCTCGATCGCGTGATCGAGATTCATCACCGTGTCGTCCCAGGAATCCTTGTGCCTCCAGCCCCCGAGATGTCCACCAAGGCCTAGCATCCCGGTCATCAAGTTCATCATGGCGCGGACCCGTTATTGAATTTCGACGATTACATTTTAGCACGCGGATTGGCGCAGCATACAGATGACGGCGTAGCCGTCCACTGTGTGATGGTTGACCGTCCATCGAATCAAGGCGCGGAGAATTAGGGCCTGCTTTGGCTTCAACTTAGCCTCGTTAAGCTCCACCCGGCCCGCCCCCGTCGGTGTTGACTACGCCACCGGCTTTGATGACGAGGCTGCCCACCGAACTGCCACCATGGTAGCGAGGGAGCACTACCGCTTTTCTTCACACCAACCGAACCTGCGATATTGCGTCCGATCGGGCGCATAAAGAAGCAATCTGACCACAAGGCAGAGCAACACCTCTAAATCGATGAACGGCGGGACGAATGCATCCGTTGGCTCGTTAACCGTTTCTTACCCTTGCGGGCATCGCCGCTTCGCGCCGAAACAACCTTGGTATGGGCAGGCCTGTCATCGTTCCGCGAGGCCGGTGTCTTCTTCGCTGCAGCGGCTTTATCTCTCTTGGCATCTTTGGCGCTTCGCTTCGGCTTTAGAGCCCGCTTCTGCTTTGACGCTGCAGAAACGGAAACCTCCGGTCCGGTGATGTCGACCATCTCAATCCCGAACAGGGCTGCCACATCTTCGTCATTCAGCACGGCGCTCGCGTCGGGTGCGGATTTCGAGCGTGTCATCTCTTGCCCGGAGCCGGCGAGCAATTCACCCTCGTCGACGCCGCGCAGCACGAACAGCAGTCGGGGTGCTTCGTCGAGACGGGCGCCGACGCCATAGAGCGTTGCCGCCACATGCTTACACATGTCGGCCCAATCCGGACAGTTGCAGGAGAGCTTGATTTCATCGGGCGCCGGAAACAGACCATCGCCCTCCCGGCAGACCCGATCCATGACACTCTTGGCCAGACGGCCCTGCAACAGCTCCACCAAAGAATCGATCGTGCCCGAACAGTCGCGACAGATAGCCTGCCAGCGCCTCGCGACGACGGGAGCAATGGAGATCGTGACGTCGTAGAGCTCTTGACCACTGACCTTCGCTGCGATCTTTCCGGCGGCGATCTGCAAATCGACAACGCAGCCGTTACGAACATAGCTCCGGCCACGCGGAAGGCGGCTCGCAAAATCGCTGTAGCGTTCGAGATTGCTGCACCACGCCTTCCCCCAGAAATTCTTGGCGATCGCGCGTCCTTCGATCGTCACGGGCGCGATCGGGCCTCCCTTTTTCTTGAGCTGGGAGATTTTCCGCTGGGCCTGCCGACGTTTCTCGGCGACCGAGACGTAGTGCCCCCAGCCGTATTCGAAATAGCTCACCGCTACTCCTCCCTCATCGCCGCTGCCAGATCGAGCCTTACAAGCTTCAGCAATTCGTCATCCTTCATTTCAGTCAGTGCGGCCTCGGCGCCGCCACCCAGCAAATCACCTGCGAGTTCGCGTTTGGCCTCGATCATCCCGTCGATCTTGTCCTCGACGGTACCGCGGCAGACGAATTTGTGCACCAGCACATTCTTGGTCTGCCCGATGCGGAATGCACGGTCTGTCGCCTGGTTTTCAACAGCCGGGTTCCACCATCGGTCAAAGTGGATCACGTGCGACGCCGCCGTCAAGTTAAGGCCGGCGCCCCCCGCCTTCACCGACAGCACGAAGAACGGCACATCCTCATCTTCCTGGAACCTGCGCACCAGATCCTTGCGCTTCCCCACCGCAGTCTCGCCATGGAGAACAAGGCCCTCCCTGCCAAAGACGGCCCCCAGGAACGCCGCCAATGGCGCCGTCGTCTCCCTGAATTGAGTGAATATCAACGCCTTCTCCTGCCGGGATGCGATCACCTCGCCTATGTCGCGCAGGCGAGCGAACTTGCCGCTGTCCTCCGCCGCCCACACATTGTCGCCGAGCCACTGCGAGGGGTGATTGCAAATTTGCTTGAGCCGCATGAGGAGGGCGAGGACCATGCCTTTTCGCTCGATGCCGTCGGCATCATGCAGCTGATTCGCAGCCTCGCTCACGGCCTGCTGGTAGAGCGCGGCCTGCCTGCGGCTGAGTGAGCAGAACGCCTTTATCTCGGTCTTGTCCGGCAAATCGGCGATGATGCTCCGGTCGGTCTTCATGCGACGTAAGACGTAGGGCCGGACAAGCTCGCGCAAGGGACCGTACGAGTTGGATGTGCCGCCCTCGCCGAGCCCCTTAATGTAGGAGGAAAAATGCTTGGCCGATCCGAGCAATCCCGGATTGAGGAAATCGAAAATCGACCAGAGATCGCCAAGCCGGTTCTCGATCGGCGTACCCGTCAGCGCGATGCGCGCGTCGGCGCGCAATTGCTTGACCGCGCGTGTCTGCTTGGAGCCCGGATTCTTGATGGCCTGCGCTTCATCGAGAACCACTAGCTGCCATGGTGTCGCTGCCAGCCACGGCACCCGGCTCAGAAATCCATAGCTGGTGATAACCAGATCGGTGCCGCTCAGTCCGGTCTTCTGGCCGACATGCCTCAGCTCTTCGGCCTGCATGGTTGACGGATGAGCGACCAGAACCTTCAGGCTCGGTGCAAAGCGGTCAATCTCCGCCGCCCAATTGGCGAGTAGTGACGCCGGCGCGACCAGCAGCGATGGCTTGCATTCGCCGACGGCCCGCTCTTTTTGCAACAGCAGCAACGACAACACCTGGATGGTCTTGCCGAGACCCATGTCGTCCGCAAGACACGCGCCAAGTCCGAGCCTTGCGAGCAGATGGAGCCATTGCACGCCTGTCTGTTGATACGGCCGCAGTCTGCCCTGGAGCGATCGGGCAGGATTGACGCGCAATGAGCCATCCGGCTGGCGCAATTCCGCCAGCGTCTGCGCGAGCCAGGGGCCAGCAGCGACCTGGCTCCAATCGGCCCCGATCTCAACGCCGGTGGCCGGATCGCCGTCAATGCGGGCTCCTGCCAACAAGCGCATGGCCTCTCCGAAGGAGAGGCCATCGTCAGCCGCCCGTCGTTCGATCGACTTGAATTGCTCAAGTGTCCGGTTCAATCGTTCTCGATCGATTTCGACCCACCTGCCGCGGATGAAAGCCAATCCTTCGGAGTGCGCGAGCAAGTTCTTTATCTCGGCACCCGACAGCTTCTCTCCGTCGAGCGTCACCTCCATACGAAAATCGAGGACCGTATCAAGCCCGAGCCGCGCAGGCTCATTGTCGGCGATCGTGGCCTTGACCTGCGGGCGCGCGGGCCGGTTCATGCGCCAATTTGCCGGCATACGTATGACGACGCCGGCGCTTTCCAGTGCCGAGGCGTCCTTCAGGAAGCACAGCGCTTGTTGCGGGTTCCAGCGCAGTGGATGAAAGATTTCGCCGGAATCGACCATGGACTTCAGCCAGGCACATTGTTCGGCGGCGCGCTGGACCGGCGTCAGCAGCGACAGCAGGCGCTCGCGGTTCCTTGCGCCCGCATATTCTTGCAACGCTTTGCCGAGCGGCAGATGCTGCGCCTTGGCCTGCGCCGACAGCCGTGCCGTATAGGTCGCCAGAAATGCGAATGGCGCCTCCTCGTCCTTGCGGTTTTCCGCAAGGTTGAAATGTACGCGACCAACCAGATTCCACGCGGGATGCCGAGACTTGAGGAATTCCTGAACGCTGGCTTTGGATTCGGCGAGTTCGCTGTCGCATGCGGCATCCAGGCTACGCCAGAGACTAGCGAGAACCGACGCGGTCAGGTATTCCGCGCCGACCATGGGCGGAGCCGCCGCGGCGAGCTTGTCCAGGTCCTCCTCGTTGGGAGAAGGAACCGCCGGCTTGGTCAACGCCTCGCTCATATCCGGGAGGGCGCACACCGCCGTGACGTAGCGGACGCCAAGCTCACGCCAATATGCCAGCGCGGCAGGAAGGCTCGTTCCGACCTCGTCCGCACCCAGGCAGAGGATTCCATGACCCGCGCCGCGCTCGAACGCCCTCACAAGCCGCGCGCTGCGCGCCGGCTCCCATGCCGTCGCGTCATTCGAAGGCTTGAGGCTGAGCACACCGTGGGGGGTGAGAGCAGGAGCCAATGCGGACATGGGGAACAGGGTTTTACCGAGCTTCGAATCGAATCACGAAATTCTAGGCCAAATCCAACACGGCTGCCGCATCCTATCTTCGTGCAGACGTGCCACGGAACCACGTGGTGCGGTCTCGCGACGTGGCTACAGGACGCTCCCCACATCGGTCTTCGAAAAATCGTCGCTGACGAAGAGCAGACGACATGAATGTTCCATTGCGAGCTCATACGCAAAGCAATCGCCAAAATTCAAACCCGCCGGGTGCAAGCCCCCTGCTCCAACGCTCATAAACTTTCGCGCCGCGCACTGGCCGGCGTGACCGTGATGATTTCCAAGCCAAGGCCTTCGATGAGACGAGCCATCTCCGGCTTTGCCTTGATGGCCCCTCGACCTTGCTAGCGGCCTGCGCTCGCTATGACCGGATGCCTCACGCTACAAATCCTGCCAATCGCTCGATGAACCAATACGCCGCCAGAATTCCAATTGCATAGGTTGCAAATGAGAGCGCGTAACGTTCGACAAGGGCAGGAATCGGGAGCAGCCTGGCGGCTCGCAGCGCGACGAGGACCACTGCGATGAACGCAAGCTGCCCGACTTCCACGCCGACGTTGAATGCAAACAGAGCCAGCGGGATGTCCGCCTGGGGCAGGCCGATTTCGGTCAAAGCGCCGGCGAAGCCAAAGCCGTGCAGGAGGCCGAACGAAAACGCCACGACCCAGGGAAACTTCGCGGTCAGGCTTGCTTGTCCGTGCTGCAATCGGATGATTTCGCAGGCCAGCAGCAAAATGCTGAGGGCGATGGTGGCTTCGACTGGCGGTCCCGGCACATGCACCAATCCGAGTGTCGCGAGGCTCAACGTGATGGAATGCGCAACGGTAAAGGCAGTGACCGTCATCAGCAGCCTCCGACCGCTGCGCACGATCAAAATGAGGGCGAACACGAACAACAAGTGGTCGAACCCGAATAGAATGTGGCGAACGCCGAGCTTCAGATATTCCCAGGCGACCGACCAGCCGCTCTGTTCGGAAGGCACCTCGTACCAAGGCTGCGAAGGGCGTATGATCGCGGTCGCCTTTCTGCCGTCCAACCAGGTCACGCGAACGAGGACATCGGTGATCGTAGCCTGAAGGCCGACGAACTCGATCCGAAGCCCGGCCAGGCCGTCCGGCACGCTGATGATGCGCTTCTGCAGGATAGAGCCGGGCAGTGGCCTTTCCAGCGGATCCAACACATGTTTCACATTGTCGGGAAGCTTGAGCACGACAGGCAGCGGCATGCCCGAAAGGAGCGGCGTATTCCAGAGCATCGTGTACTGGTCGGCGCCCGTCTGATCGATCTGAAGATAGGCGGGCCTGACCTCATGCGCCGCGGCCGGAGCGATCAGGCCGAGAACGGCGACAACGATCGCGGCCAGCAGCCTCGCCGCGGCCAGGGAACGGGTGAGCGCGATCGTCATTCCGCGACCGCAATGCCGGGGTCAGGCGGCGGCGCGATGGTCAGGTCATCGATGTTGAGGCCATCGAGCGGTGGGGCGACGACCACGTAGCGGGAGCGGATATCATCCATCGCGCGCTGCTTGACCTCGTTATACTTTTCCTCCTGCCAGGCCTGAACAACCCTCGGCCGCACTTCCTCGAACGTCGGAACACGAGGCGGCTCGAGTGAATCGATCCAGATCAGGTGCCAGCCATAGCCGGACTCGATCGGCCCACGCCAATCGCCAGGCTTCAACTCGAACAGGGCGCTCGCAAACGCCCCGCCGAATTCCTTCGCCATCTGCTCGGGCGTCACATCTACATAGTTGTAGTGGAACATGAAGGGATCGGCGATGTCGGCCGTTTCGAGGGAGGCGGGCGAGTGACCGGCGACGCGCGCAAGACTTGCCTCGGCGGCATCGTGCGCGCTTCGCCCCCGCTTGTCGGGAGAGAAGTAGAGATGCCGGAAGCTGATCCGCGGCGGCTTCGTGAATTCGGCCTTGTGCGCAGCAAACCAGGTCGCCAGTTCCTCATTGGTCGGCGGGGCCAAGGCTGCGACATCCGCGAGAAGGAAGTCCATCTTCTGCGCAAGCCGGCGCTTGATGACCTCGTCGTCCTTGTCGAGGCCGAGCGCGATCGCCTCGCGAACGAGCATTTCCATGTCTGCCTTCTGGTTCACCAGGGACTGCAACTGTTCGGTGGTCGGCTTCTCACGGCCCTGGGCGAGCCACACGACCGCCAGCTGGCGCAGATCGTCGTTGGTGATCTCTATGCGCTGAGCGTTGGGAGCAGCCTCGGTCTGATGATTGACCAGCCTATAGCAGCCGAACACGACGGCGCCGAGCACGACAAAATGCACGAGCGGCTCGCGCAGAGCGCGCCCCATCCACTTGCGCATTTCGAACCTGGAGGGAGCGGCTGGGGTTACGGACAAAGATGCCCCGCCAGGGGAACCATTTTCGGTGAGACTGCTCATCTGGATGCCCGTCAGTTCGCCTGTTCGGTGAAGGCTGCCGCTGCCGATTGCGCTTCGGCCTGCGGGCAGTCCCGCAGATAGACCAGAATCTCGAACTGGTCGGCAGGGTCTTTCACCGCGTTCGAGCGGAGCACATCGAGATAGTCCGGCACGGCGTCCCATGCCTTCCAGTCATCGAGGTAGGTGGCGACAAATCCGGCCATCGGCTTCCGTTCGCGTATGAAATTCCGGTAGGCGTCCACGATCCGCTGCCGGGGGACCACGTCGCCGTTGGTTTCTCCGTGCACGCTGAGGGCGAGCAAGGCCGCCTCGATCTCGGGCAGCGAGCGGCTGCGGTCCAGGAGATAGTTCTCCTCGATCCATGCAATGCGAGATGATCCGCGCAGCTCGAGATCCGCCGCAAGCATGGCGGCGATATTTGTCGCATCCTGCGACGTATGGGCGTCGACGAGGCGCTGCTCCAACATCGCCGCGTCATCGGTGCCACCCGTGGCGCCCAGCAGCAGCAGATAGGGGGCGCGGCGTTTTGCAAGGGCAGGATCATCAATCCAACGCCGCAGCTTGCTGGTATCGAGGGTGGGCCTGAGCGTACGCAACGCCTCGTACGGCGCTCGCGACAGTTCGCCGAACGCGATCTCGGCAACGAGCGGATCGCTGCTTTCGAGTTGCGGCGCGATAAGGACGATCCGCTCGGGCCAATTGGTGCTGTCGGGGACGGCCTGCACCGGACTGACAAGCGGCCACGCGCGCGGCGGTGCCTTCGCGCGACCGTCATTGGTCTTCAAGAGTTCACGCAGCCAGGCGGCGCTCTCGGCTTCGACCACCCCGAAACTCGTCCAGCGGCCGGACATGCCATTGCGTGCAAGCAAGTAGAGTTTCCCCGCCTGAGACGGCGGCGCATCCGAGCGGTCGGCGTTCGCCGCGACGGTCGAGCCGAGGGGAACGTCGCCCTTGATGGTCTCCGTGAGCCGAAACCGCTGGCCGTCGGAGAGAGGCGCGGCAAGGGCGACCTGATCGGCGGCATCCAGCTTCTGCCCGGTCGTCACAGACACGGCCGAGAGGCAGATCGCGCAAGCGAGAGCGCGGCCGAGGCCGCCGCCCAGAAGGAGTGCGGCGCCGAGCAGCGCCGCAGCAAGCTTCGGTGCCGGTCTCATTCCGGCACCGTCGCGTCCTTGACTTCGTGCCCGAGGAACAAGGGTGTCGGGACGATCTCGTAGTTCGCGTAACCGAACTCGTTGCTTCGGGCGGCAACGTAGGTGTCTTCCTTCTTCGTGGCATCCTTCGGGTCGCCCGCCAGCTTGTACACCGTGAACTCATACTGGCGATTGCCGAACCAGGTCGCGACCTTGCCGTCATGGATCGAGTAGTCGCTCGGAGTTCCGAGATAGGAGGCGCTCGCCACATCGCCCACTTCCGACGGTTGCGGAATGCGGGGATCGACGTTCATGGTCAGCATCTGGCCGCTCTCCGCCCACTGGACCTTGAAGACACCGCCGGTGACATTGTTGCGAATCCAGGTGAATTTGCCCACGAGCAGTGCCTTGAGCGCGGCCTCGTCGAGCGCGACGGCGCCCTTTTGCTTGAGGTCCGCTTCTGTCGCGCCTTTCTGGGCGGCGG
>Ga0153954_1000437_pt1 | contig 33570 bp, 36 predicted proteins | sample TSFL038MetaG_FD_102277 | JGI IMG/M metagenome (GOLD analysis project Ga0153954, IMG submission 102277) | Attine ant fungus gardens microbial communities from Florida, USA - TSFL038 MetaG | ecosystem: Host-associated > Fungi > Mycelium > Unclassified | place: USA: Florida, Wekiwa Springs State...
CTGAACACAACGGAAGCACTCACGATGCAGGCAACACCGAGGGCTGCGGAACTCTGTTGGTGAAGCCGCGTTTTCATCGCAACAAGAGTTGAATACCGAAGTCGCCGTGCCCCCGTCCATCGATTCCCTGGAACTGCCGCCTTTCCGCCCCCGCTTCCCCTGGTGGGGGCCCGACCTGCAAACGCTGGCGGTCCTGCTGCGCACGTCGGCGTCGGATCTGTCGCCCCATACGAGCGAGCGCATCTGCTTCCCGATGGCCGATCGTACCGGAGACATTCTCCTGGGGATGATCGACCGTCCCGCGGAGCCCTTGAAGGGCACGCCGCTTGTGCTTCTCATTCACGGCCTGACCGGTGACGAGAACAGCCCTTACATTTTGAGCGCGGCACACCATCTGCTCGATTGCGGTTACACGGTACTCCGGCTCAATGTGCGGGGCGCCGGCCCGTCGCGTGCCTATTGCGGCGAGCACTATCATGTCGGCCGTACGGCCGACTTCCGTCGTATCCTGTGGCAGCTTCCGGAGGAATTGACCCACGACGGTGTTGTCGCGGTGGGTTATTCGCTCGGCGGCACCATGCTGCTGAAGTATCTCGGAGAGGAAGGCGCGTTTTCCTCCCTGCGCGCGGCGGTCAGCATCTGCGCACCGATCGATTTGATCGGCACGTATCACCACATGATGCGCCCGCGGAACATTCTTTATCACGCCTATATCCTGAATGCTCTCAAGGCGGAGACCCTGGGCGAAGGCGGACGCCTCTCCGATGAGGAACGTGCGATCATCCGCAACGCGCGCAGCGTCAAGGAATATGACGATCGCTTCATCGCGCCGCGCTACGGCTATCGCGATGCCGAGGATTACTACACGCTGTGCGAGCCTCGAGCCTTCATGCCCGAGGTTCGCGTGCCGACCATGGTGCTCGCCTCGAGCGACGATCCCTGGATTCCCATCGAGCACTATCGCGCTTTCAAATGGAGCGACTCGCCGTGGCTCCTGCCGGTCCTGTCGCACGCCGGCGGCCATGTCGGCTTCCACGGCCATGCCGGCCCCCGGCCCTGGTGCGATATCGCGATCGAGAAGTTCCTGGAGCGGATTGCGGGAACGCCCGCGTCTAGCTGATGGTCATCGGCTCGGCCGGTGGACCGTCGCGCAGCAAGGCCTTCAGGCGCTGCCCAAGATCGATCGGCTCGAAGCGTTCGCTGGAGTCGATGATTTCGTCAACTGACCACCAGCGATGGTCCATCGTCCAGCTCTTCTCCCGCTCGTCGAGGCCCGATGTGTCGACCGTCGTCGACAGGGTGCGCGCGAGGAAGAACCGTTCAAGATGCATCACTCGGCGCTCACGCCACTGCATCACCCGTTCGCGCTTCCAGACCCAGCGCACATCGCCGGATACGGTCATGCCCGTCTCTTCGCCGGCTTCGCGTACCGCCGCCTGCGCATACTCTTCACCAGGATCGACCATGCCGCCGATCATCACCCAGAAGGGATCGTGGAATGGATCGGCCGGGTTATAGACCGCCGGATTGTGCACCTTGAACAGGAAGAGGCGATCCTGACCGTCGAGCAGGATCAGCCTTGCCGAAGGACGTTCGATCATTTGGTCTTGAGGAGCCTGGCCGCGTCGACTGCGCCATAGGTCAGGATGCCATCACAGCCCGCGCGCTTGAAGCCCGTGAGCGTCTCGATCAGGACCTTGTTCCAGTCGAGCCAGCCGCGCTCGCAGGCGCCGCGCAGCATCGCGTACTCGCCACTCACCTGGTAGGCGTAGGTCGGCACGCCGAAGGCGTCCTTCACGCGACGTACGATGTCGAGATAGGGCAGGCCGGGTTTCACCATGACCATGTCCGCGCCTTCCTCGATGTCGAAGCCCACCTCGCGCAGTGCCTCGTCGGAGTTGGCGTAGTCCATCTGGTAGGTCTTCTTGTCGCCCTTCAGCGCGCCGGAACTGCCGATGGCGTCGCGGAACGGATTGTAGAAGGCCGAGGCGTACTTGGCCGCATAGGACATGATCTGCTCATGCTGATAGCCCTTGGCGTCCAGTGCCTGGCGGATCGCGCCGATGCGGCCGTCCATCATGTCCGAGGGCGCCTGGATGTCGGCGCCGGCCTCGGTCTGGACGATCGCCTGCTTGACCAGCGCCTCGACCGACTCGTCGTTCAGGATCACGCCATCGCGCACGATCCCGTCATGACCGTCACTATTGAAAGGATCGAGCGCGACGTCGCAGACGATGCCGATGTCCTTCACGGCTTTCCTGGCCGCGCGGATGGCGCGGCAGACGAGGTTTTCCGGATTGTAGGCCTCGCGCGCGTCGGGCGTCTTCGCGTCAGGGTCGGTCTCGGGGAAGATCGCCACGGCCGGGATGCCGAGATCACGCGCTTCCTTCACCGCCTCGACGAAGAGATCGACCGACAGGCGATCGACGCCGGGCATCGACGAGACAGGCGTGCGCGTGTTGGCGCCTTCCTGGACGAACACCGGCCAGATCAGGTCGTCGACGCTCAGTTTCGTTTCGGCGACAAGCCGGCGCGACCAATCCTCGCGGCGGTTGCGGCGCAGACGGGTGGTCGGGTAGCGGCCCAGGGTCGAATAGCGTTTCGCCATGGGCGGGGGTTATCGCGCGATCCAAGCCGCACCGCAATGTGGCTTGTTTGACTGAAAAAGCGCCGTCTTTATGATCCGGCGCGCATGGATTTCACTCTCTCCGAAGACCAGCAGGCCTTTCGCGATACGGCGCGGCAGTTCGCGACGGAACGCATGCTGCCACATGCCGCCAAATGGGATGCAGAGAAGATTTTCCCCGTCGAAACGCTGCGCGAGGCGGCAGCACTGGGGTTCGGCGGCATCTATGTGCGTGACGATGTCGGAGGCAGCGGGCTCAGCCGTTTCGACGCGGCGCTGATCATGGAGGAGCTGGCGGCCGCCTGTCCCAGCACGGCAGCCTACATCTCGATCCACAACATGGCCGCCTGGATGATCGACGGCTTCGGCGACGACGAGCAGCGCCAGCGCTTCCTGCCCAAGCTCTGTTCGATGGAGCATTTCGCGAGCTACTGCCTCACCGAGCCTGGCGCGGGCTCCGACGCGGCGGCTCTTGCGACGCGCGCCGAACTGCACGGCGACCACTACATCCTGAACGGCGCCAAGGCCTTCATCTCGGGCGGCGGCCGCAGCGACATCTACGTCGTCATGCTGCGGACCGGTGGACCGGGAGCAGGGGGCGTCTCGACGCTGGTCGTCGAGAACGGCACACCAGGCCTTTCCTTCGGCAAGCAGGAGCAGAAGCTCGGCTGGAATAGCCAGCCAACGGCCGCGGTGATGTTCGAGAACTGCAAGGTCTCCGTTGCCAATCGGCTCGGGCCTGAAGGCCATGGCTTCAAGATCGCGATGATGGGTCTCGACGGCGGGCGCATCAACATTGGCGCGTGTTCGCTGGGTGGCGCGCGGGCCTGCCTGGAGACAGCCTCGCGCTATGTCGTCGAGCGTAAGCAATTCGGCCAGCCGATCGCCGATTTCCAGGCGACGCAGTTCAAGCTTGCCGACATGGCAACCGAGCTGGATGCGGCTCGGCTCATGATCTGGCGTGCGGCTTCGTTGCTTGACGCCAAATCACCGGAGGCGACGCAGGCGGCGGCGATGGGCAAGCGTTTCGCGACGGACGTCGGCTTCCGGGTCGTCAACGAGGCGCTGCAATTGCATGGCGGTTACGGCTACTTGAAGGACTTTCCCATCGAGCGCTACTTGCGCGACCTGCGTGTGCACCAGATCCTCGAAGGGACCAACGAGATCATGCGCGTGATCATTGCGCGGCGTTTGTTGATGGGATGAGTGATGTCTGACGCAGAGATACTGTTCGAGGTGAAAGACGGGCTGGGGCTGATCACGCTCAACCGGCCTAAGGCGCTGAACGCGTTGACCCATGGCATGATCCTCGATCTCGAGAAGGTCATTCCCGGCTGGGAGAAGGATCCGGCAATCAAGGCCGTCGTACTGCGCGGCGCGGGCGACCGTGCCTTTTGCGCCGGCGGCGACGTCACCAACCTCTATCGCGAGAGCATCGATCCGGCGGGCGGCACCCTGCGGCGCGACTTCTTCTACGACGAGTACATCGTCAACCGCCGCATCTATCGCTACGCCAAGCCGTGGATCTCGCTGATCGACGGCATCGATATGGGGGGCGGCGTCGGCCTGTCGGTGCACGGTTCGCATTCGGTGGCGAGCGAGAAGTTCATGTTCGCCATGCCCGAGACGACGATCGGCCTGTTCCCCGATGTCGGCGGCGGCTACTTCCTGACGCGACTCCAGGGGGCGCTCGGCACCTTCCTGGCGCTGACCAGCCATCGGCTGAAAATCGCCGATGGCGTATGGGCCGGTATCGTCGATGCGCATGTGCCCAGTGCCAAAATGAATGATCTGCAGGCGGCGCTGGGCGCGGCCGATCTTTCAGGCCCTGGCGCCGACAGCAAGGTCCAGGCGATCATCGACAGCTTCAAGGCTGATCCCGGCTTGCCGACCTTGCCGGCCATGATGCCCGACATCGACCGTTGCTTCTCGGCCGAGACGGTTGCCGAGATAGAAACCAAGCTGGAGAAGCATGGCGGCGAGTGGGCCTCCAAGCAGCTCGCGGCGCTGCGCAAGCTGTCGCCGCTGGCTATGGCAATCACGCTGGAGCAGCTCAAGCGCTGCGCCAACCGCTCGTTCGAGGATTCGATGACCATCGAATACCGCATGTCCCAGCGCTGCATGCAGAAGGGCCACGACTTCTTCGAGGGCGTGCGCGCACTGCTGATCGACAAGGACCAGAAGCCGAAATGGAATCCGCCGACCATCGAAGGCGTGACGCAGGCATTGGTCGAGGAGCATTTCAAGCCGGTGTCGAACGACCTGTTCTTCGACTGAGGCACATCCAGGGAGGATTAAGATGGCGAAAGTCGCCTTCATCGGTCTCGGCAACATGGGCGGTCCAATGGCCGCCAATCTCTGCAAGGCCCAACATCATGTCGTGGCCTTCGATCTTTCCGGACCTGCTGTCGCGGCGGCGGTCGAGAAGGGCGCCCACAAGGCCGCAAGCGCGGCCGAAGCCGTGAAGGACGCCGAGATCGTCGTCACCATGCTGCCGGCCGGCAAGCATGTCCGCGAGGTCTATGAGAAGGACGTGCTGCCCCACGTCGCCAAGGGTGCGCTGCTGATCGACTGCTCGACCATCGATGTCGAGAGCGCACGCCACGTGGCCGACGCGGCCAAGAAGGCCGGCTTCGAGATGATCGACGCGCCGGTGTCGGGCGGCGTCGGCGGCGCCACGGCCGGCACGCTCACTTTCATGGTCGGCGGTCCGGAGGCGACCTTCGCCAAGGCCAAGCCGATCCTGGACAAGATGGGAAAGAACATCGTCCATGCCGGCGACAGCGGCGCTGGCCAGGCGGCCAAGATCTGCAACAATATGATCCTCGGCATCTCGATGATCGCTGTCAGCGAAGGCTTCATGCTGGGCAAGAAGCTGGGACTCGACGCGCAGAAGCTCTTCAACGTCGTCTCGACCGCATCGGGTTCGTGCTGGTCGCTGGTGAATTACTGCCCGGTGCCAGGCCCCGTGCCGACCTCGCCCGCCAATCGCGATTACCAGGCAGGCTTCACCGCCGCGATGATGCTGAAGGACCTGCTGCTCGCGCAACAGGCGTCGGCCGCCGCCGGTGCGAGCACGCCTCTGGGCGCCGAAGCCGCGCAGCTCTTCAGCCTGTTCGCCAACAGCGGCAACGCGGCCAAGGACTTCTCCGGCATCATCAAGATGATCGAGGGAAAGTAGGGCGGTGATCACGCTTTACGACCTGGTCTTCGACCAGGACCGACGGCCCAGCCCCTTTTGCTGGCGCACGAAGCTGGCGATGAAGCACAAGGGACTCGTCTGGCGCGACGAGCCATGCGGCTTCACCGAGAAACAGAAGATCGCCTTTGCCAATTCGCAGACCTATCCCGTCATTCATGACGGCACCAAGGTCGTGAAGGATAGTTGGGCCATCGCACAGCATCTCGATGCGGCGTATCCGGACAAGCCGCTTTTCCCCAACGATCCGGTGAAGGCTTATGCGCGCTTTGTGAACGGCTGGGTCGACACGACCGTGCACGTTGCACTGTTCCCGCTGATCATCGGTGATCTGTCCGATCGCGTCCATCTACAAGACAAGGCCTACTTTGAAGAGTCGCGCGGCAAACGGCTGGGCACGACCGACTTTGCGGGTTTTCAGGCGAAGGCACGCGAGAAGGGCGTTCCGGCGTTCCGATCGACGCTCGAGCCCGCCCGCCGCATACTGCGCGAGCAGGCATTCCTGTCGGGCGAAGCGCCGGCCTATCCCGACTACATCTTGGTAGGCGCGTTCCTCTGGGCACGGATCGTGAGCCCATTCGAACTCCTCGCGCCAGACGATGTCGTTCATGCCTGGCGCGAACGCATGCTCGATCTGTTCGAGGGGCTGGGACGCAAGGCCAAGGCTGCATGATCTGCGACGTTGCCGCCGGCTGACTTCAGCTTCCATTGATCACAATGGATGGGCGAGGGATGTGGCGGTAAACTCCCCGCCTTTCGAGTTGCATACTGGAAGTTCACTCATGTCCCCGTCGCCAGTCGGCGTCGAGAAAACCGTTTTTGAACCGTTTAGACACCGTTTTCGACCGTTTATCGGCGAGCGCGACAGCGGGAAAATGCCGTGGCATCTGGCTTTTCGAGCCTTTGCGCTCAGAAAAGCCGATTAAAAACGGTGATAACGGTCGAAACGGCTGAGGAAGCTGCTCTAAGGTCGGCCGAAAGAGAGGACGCGTGAGCGAGACAGCGAAATTCGATCCGGCGGAACATCGCTTCGGGCCGACGCACTGGTTCGAGGACCTGAAGGTCGGTCAGAAGTTCTACATCAACTCGCGCACGCAGACCGAGGCGCTGTTCTCGGCGTTTCAGCTCGCCGCTGGCGACAACCATCCGATCCACTACGATCGGGAATACTGCAAGGCGCAGGGTCATCGCGAGTTGCTGGCGCACGGCCTGCAGGTCGCCATCCAGGGTGCGGCGGGCGGCGGTATCTTCCCGCATGTCGTCGGCGAAGCGCTGATCGCCTTCCTCGAACAGTCGTCGCGCTTCCTCAAGCCCGTCTATTGCGGCGACACGCTCTATCCCATGCTGGAGATCAGCGAGCTCAAGCCCGGTCGCACGACGGGCACCGTGACCATGAAACTCACCATCCATAACCAGGTCGGCGTCCTGGTATGCGACGGGGAGCACAAGTACCTTGTCCGCAAGCGTCCGCAATAAACGAGGAGACGATCATGCTCGGAGTCATCGCAAAGCTCACCATCAAGCCCGGCGCCAATGCCGATTTCGAGGCGACCATGAAGGCGCTGCAGGCCAAGGTCCGTGCCGACGAGCCCGGCAACAAGCTCTACGCGCTGCACAAGACCGACGATGCCAGCGTCTACATCATGCTGGAGCGCTACGACGATCAGGCCGCGCTCGACGCCCATCGCGCGGCGCCGCATTTCAAGGAACTCGGCCGCAAGCTCGGCGACTATCTCGCCGGCCGGCCTGACGTGCAGGTCATGCAGGAAGTCTGACGCCGTGAGCGCCTATCGCCTGTTCGGCTCGGAGCTGTCGCCTTACTCGGTGAAGGTGCGCTCCTACCTTCGCTACAAGGACGTGCCGCATGAATGGCTGCCGCGCACGCCCGAGAACCAGGCCGAGTTCCAGAAGTACGCCAAGCTGCCGCTGATCCCCTTGGTGGTGACGCCGGAAGGCGAGGGCATCCAGGACTCCACGCCCATCATCGAGCGGTTCGAAGCGCAGCAGCGCGAACCCTCTATCGTGCCCGAGGAACAGGCGCTCGCCTTCCTGTCGGCACTGATTGAGGAATATGCCGACGAGTGGGCCAACAAATGGATGTTCCACTATCGCTGGAACTACAAGGCCGACCGGTGGGCGACGGCGGAGCGCATCGCGCTGCAGATGGCGGGGGCGCAAGGACCGCTGGGCGTGGCGAAGGCGCGGGCGATGGTGGCCGACCGCATGACCGGACGCCTCGGCTTCGTCGGCTCAAGCGAGAAGACCAAGCCGTTGATCGAGGCCTCGTTCAAGCGCGTGCTCGGTCTGCTCGACACGCATCTCGCGTCTCGGCCGTATCTGTTGGGCGGCCGGCCAGCGTTGGCCGACTTCGGCTTGTGGGGCCAGTTCTACGAGGCGGCCACCGATCCAACGCCGGGCCACCAGATGAGGGTCATGGCGCCCCACGTCATAGCCTGGGTCGAGCGCATGGTGTCGCCCAGGAACGAAGGACCGTTCGAGAACTGGTCGGCGCTGTCAGCCGGCCTGACGCCCCTGCTCGCCGAGGAAGTCGCCACGTATTTCCTGCCATGGTCTGCGGCCAATTCTGCGGCCATTGCGGGCGGCGCGAAGTCGTTCGAGGTGACCTTGGGCGGCGCGGTGTGGTCGCAGGAGCCGCAGAAGTACCACGCGCGCTCGCTGGCCGAGATCAAGCGGAAGTACGCCACCGCCAAGGATGCGCCGGGACTGAACGACGTTCTGGAGAAGACTGGCTGCCTGAGGTGGCTCGCCGCCTGACTTCAAGTCAGAGCGGAAAAGATCAGGCTGATGCCGGATACGCCCAGCATCGCCAGCATGATCTTGCGGAACTGCAGGTCGTTCACTCGACCGTAAGCCAGCAGTCCGAACCGCGTGCCGATCAACGACACCGGGAAGGTGACCGCTGCCCAAAACACCCAGCGGGAGTCGAGCAGGCCGCTCACTGCCGCCGATATCAGTGCCAGGGCGAGGATCGCCATGTTGTAGGGTTGATTGACGCCGCGCTGCTCGCTGCGCGTCCAGTCGCGCAACTGTACCCAGGTGACGGGAACGGGTCCTGAGAGGCTCGCCATGCCGCCCAGCACGCCGCCGATGAATCCCGCAACGGCGTCGGCAATGCGCCCACCCCAGGTCGGGATGGCCGGCGGCTTGCGGACGAAATAGTTCCAGGAGACGTAGACGACGAGCAGCAGGCCGATGCCGAGCTTCAGCGGCTCGGGTTGCACATGGCTCAGCATTGCCGTGCCGAGCGGCACGCCGACGAGGCCGGCCACGAGGAATGGCCAGAGGCGCGGCCAGCTTACGCCCTGCGATATCTGGGGCAGGGCCTGCAGGTGGCCGCCGACGGCGCACAGGCAGACCAGCGGGGCGGCGAAGGTCGGCGGCATGGCATGCAGCCAGAAGCTCATCGCTGCCAGCGCATAGGCTGTGCCGGTCAGTCCGTTGACGAAGCCCGCCACCAATGCGCCGATGACAACGATGACGATGTCACCGGTGGGCGGCAGGACCATCGGATCAGCCTGCGGCGGTGAACGCCTGGATGCCGGTGATGGCGCGGCCGAGGATCAGGGCGTGCACGTCGTGCGTACCCTCGTAGGTGTTCACCGCCTCGAGGTTCATGGCATGGCGGATCACGTGATACTCGTCCGACACGCCGTTGCCGCCGTGCATGTCGCGCGCGACGCGGGCGATATCGAGCGCCTTGCCGCAGTTGTTGCGCTTGATGAGGGAGATCATCTCCGGCTGCGCATGGCCCGCGTCCTTGAGGCGGCCGACGCGCAGGCAGGCCTGCAGGCCGAGCGCGATCTCGGTCTCCATGTCGGCGAGCTTCTTCTGGATGAGCTGGTTGGCAGCGAGCGGCCGGCCGAACTGCTTGCGGTCCAGCGTGTAGTTGCGAGCACGCTTGAAGCAGAATTCGGCGGCGCCCATAGCGCCCCAGGCGATGCCGTAGCGGGCGTTGTTCAGGCAGCCGAACGGACCACCCAGGCCGGAGACGTTGGGCAGCATGTTCTCAACCGGCACGAACACCTCGTCGAGCATGATGGCGCCCGTCACCGAGGCTCGCAGGCTGAACTTGCCCTCGATCTTTGGCGTTTCGATGCCCTTCCAGCCGCGCTCCAGGATGAAGCCGCGGATGGCGCCGCCGTCGAGCTTGGCCCAGATCACCAGCACGTCGGCGATCGGCGAATTGGTGATCCACATCTTGGAGCCGGAAAGCTTGAAGCCACCGGGCGCCGTCACGGCGCGGGTCTTCATGCCGCCAGGATCGGAGCCATGGTCGGGCTCGGTGAGGCCGAAGCAACCGACCCATTCGCCGGTGGCGAGCTTGGGCAAATACTTCATCCGCTGCTCTTCGGTGCCGTAGGCGTAGATCGGGTGCATGACCAGCGAGGACTGCACGCTCATCGCCGAGCGGTAGCCCGAGTCGACGGCCTCGACCTCGCGCGCCACCAGACCGTAGGTCGTGTAGTTGGCGCCGGCGCAGCCGTACTTCTCGGGGAGCGTCGAGCCGAGCAGGCCGAGCGCGCCCATCTCGTTCATGATTTCGCGGTGAAACTTCTCGTGCCGGTTGGCCTCGAGCACTCGCGGCATCAGCTTGTCCTGGCAGTAGTCGCGCGCGGCGTCGCGGATCGCGATCTCCTCCTCGGTGAGCTGGTCGTCAAGGAAGAAGGGATCCTCCCAGTCGAACGGCTTGGCGTCGGCGGCGATGCCGCGGGCGGCGCTCTTCATCGGGGTGGCGGTGGCCATGGCTGCTCCTGGTCTGTAACGGCCGCGTCTTATCAGGACGCGGTGACGCCGCCAACCGCTGGCCGGCCCGTCAGGGTCCGGAAGATATCCAGACTAAGCCGGCCGAAGGGCTCGGAGGCACGCAGTTCGACGGTGCGGGGGCGGGGCAGGTCGATTTCGAGGTCGGCGGCGATGCGGCCGGGGCGTGGCGACATCACCACGACGCGGTCGGACAGGAACACCGCCTCGCCGATGGAATGGGTCACGAACAGCACGGTCTTGCGCCTGTCGCGAGCGAGGTCGCGCTCCCCCCAGATGCGCAGCAGCTCGAGGGCCATGTCGTCCCGCGTCATGGCATCGAGGGCGCCGAACGGTTCGTCCATCAGGAGCAGCGGCGGATCGAGGAGGAGGGCGCGGCAGAGGGCGGCGCGCTGCTGCATGCCGCCCGACAGTTCGCGCGGCAGCTTGTCGGCAAACCCGCCGAGGCCTGCCATGTCGAGGAGCTCCAGGGCGCGAGTCTCTAGATCCGACGGGCTCTTGCCGGAAAGCTCGGCCGGCAGCAGGACGTTCTGCAGGATCGTCCGCCACTTCAGCAGGATCGGCTGCTGGAACACCATGCCGATATCGGGGATCGGCCGGGTAACCTTGCGGTCGGCCACATTCACCGTGCCTGCCGTCGCCGGCCGCAGGCCGGCGATAATGCGCAGCAAGGTGGATTTGCCGCAGCCGCTCGGCCCCACCAGCGATACGAATTCCCCCGTACCGACCTTGAGCGAGATGCCGGCGAGCGCCTCGACCGGGCCGCTCGCCGCCTCATACGTCATGCCGACCCCGGAGAGGTCGATCAGGCTCACGTCGCGATCCTTACTTCGGCATCTCCACCTTGGTGTAGAAGTCCTTTGTGTAGACGTCCTTGCAGTCGACCTGCTTCGGCATCTTCATGTAGGTGTTCATCAGCTCGACCGAATGGCACATGCGCTGGTCGTCGATCGAACCGATGCCGTCCTTGGCATAATGGTCGGTCTTCATCAGATCGAGGCCCATCTTCATGTTTTCCTTGATGGTGCTGAGATCCATCTCAGGCACGTACTTCTTCTGGATGGCGAGCGCGGCGTCCGGATCCTTCATCACATCGCGCCAACCCATGTAAGACGCTTCGACGAAGGCCTTCAGCTGCTGTGGCTTCTCTTTCATGGTCTTGGCGCTCGCCATGATCGACATCGCGTAGAGGTCGAAGCCGAAATCGGCCCACGGCATCATCAGGACGTTGCCCTTGCCGGCGGCTTTCTCGTAGAGCGGCAATCCGGTCGTGTAATCGCTGACGCCATCCGTGCGCTTCTCGGCCAGTGCGGCGATCTTGGCGGCGGGATCGATATTCACCCAGGTGATCTTGTTGACGTCGATGCCCGTCAGCTTGGCGAAGGCCGGGAAGACCTGACGCTGGGCGTCCCCGGGAGGGGACGCGAGAGTCGCGCCCTCGAGATCCTTGGGCTTGAGCAGAGGCTTGCTCTTCAGGCTGAAGATGTTGAGCGGCGTCTTGTCGAACACCATGCCGACGGTCTTGATCGTGCCGCCGCGCGCGATGAAGGGGATGATGGCGGCGACGTCGGCGAGGCCAGCGTCGGCGCGGCCGGTGTCGACCTTGGCCATCGAATCGCCGGAGCCCTTGGAATTCTCCAGGGTCACGTCGAGGCCCTTGGCCTTGTAGTAGCCCTTGTCGAGCGCCACCCAATAAGCGGCATGGTCGCCGACGGCGAACCAGTTGAGCGCGAAGGTCCACTTTTCCTGCGCGGCGGCGCTGCCGGTCGCGGCCAGCAGCGCGGCAAGCGCCAGGGCGATGGTGCGTTTCATGAGTTCCCCTTTTCCCTTCCCCAAAATCAGTCGACGCCCTCGGCCCAGGGTGCCCAGAGACGCGCCAGCAGGACGACCAGGCCATAGAGCACAAGGCCCACAATCGATATCCAGACGAGTGCTGCGAAAGCGAGCGCGGTGTTCATGCTGCTCTGGGTCGTGGTGATCACGTAACCCAGGCCGCGCTGCGAGGCGACGAACTCGCCCACGATCGCGCCGACGACGGCGGCGGTTGCCGTGATCTTGAGCGAGCTCAGGATATAGGGCAGTGCATTGGGGATGCGGATCTTCAGGAAGATCTTCCACTTCGGCGCATTGAAGACGCGGCCCAGGTCGAGCATGTCGGCCTCGACCTGACTCAGGCCGACGGCTGTGTTGATCACCACAGGAAAGAAGCCGATGAGCGCCCCCATCAGCATGTTGGGGAAGATGCCGTAGCCCATCCAGATCAGGAACAGAGGCGCGACCGCGACCTTGGGCAGCGTGTTCACGAACACCAGGAACGGCACCAGCGCGTTGGCCATCAGCGGCGACCAGGCGATGGCGACGCCCAGCAGGACGCCCACGGCACCGGCCAGGACGAAGGCGCCGATGATCTCCCATGTCGTCGCCCAGAGATGCTGCGCCCACGGGATCTCGGGATACCAGAGCGCATTCCAGACCGAGAGCGGCGAGGGCAGAAGGTAGGCACGGATGCCGCCCACGCTGACGGCGAGTTGCCAGGCGATAAGAAGAGCGAGGAACAGCGCGGCGGTCGGCCAGTACCGACGACTCAGGGCAATCATTTTCGTGATAACGTGCCGCGCATTGCAGTCAGACTGGCGAACGCGGATTTGGCCGTCAAGGTAAGGATCATCTGTGAAGCTTTCCCTGTGTAACGAGGTGATCCGCGAGCTCGCCTTCGACCGCCAATGCGCTTTCGCGGCGGGCCTGGGTTATCGCGGTCTCGAGATCGCTCCCTTCACCTTCGGCGACGATGCATGGAGCATGCCGGCGTCCAAACGTGGCGATATCCGGAACGCGTGCAAGGCGAACGGCGTCGAAGTGAGCGGCCTGCATTGGTTGCTCGCGGCTCCCGCGGGGCTCTCGATCACCAGCGCCGATCGCACGGTCTGGCAGAAGAGTGTCGATGTTCTGCGCGCGTCGGTCGAATTCTGTGCCGAACTGGGAGGAACCTATCTCGTACATGGCTCGCCCGCGCAGCGCCGCGTCGCCGATGCCTCGGATGCCAAGCGGGCGGAAGAGGCCTGGGCGATCGCCGCCGAGGCCGCGCAGAAAGCGGGCGTCGTCTATTGCCTGGAGCCGCTGGCCCAACCCGATTGCAACTTCATCAATACGCTGGCCGAGGCTTCGGCCATGGTCCAGCGCATCGGCAATCCCGCCTTCAAGTCGATGGTCGACACGCTCGCCGCTTCGTTGATGGAAGCCGAACCCGTCGCCGACGCGATCCGCAAATGGATGCCGCATGGCCTGATCCGGCACGTCCAGCTCAACGACCGCAACAAGCGCGGACCGGGGCAGGGCGAGGACAAGTTTGCGGACGTCCTCGCGGCATTGCAGGAGACCGGTTATGACGGCTGGGTCGCGATGGAGCCGTTCATCTACGAGCCGGACGGCCCGACCTGTGCGGCGCGCATGATCGGCTACGTCCACGGATTGCTGGAGCAGGCGCAATGAAAGTGAAGCTGGAGGAGGTCGAGCGCTATGAGCGGCCGATGAAGATGCGGCTCGCCTTCCGCTTCGGTGTGATCACCGTGACCGAAGGTGTGCAGGCCGTGATCCGCGCCCGCATCTCATTGCCGGATGGAGGGTCGAGCTGGGGCGTCGCGGCCGAGGCGCTTGCCGCGAAGTGGTTCGAGAAGAGTCCGGAATTCACCGACGAGCAGAACCTCGACCAGCTCCGCCAGTCGCTCGCGATAGCCATCGAGCATTACAAGGAGCACGGCGCGAACACGCCATTCGGCCTCTTTGCCGGAACCTACAAGTCACAGCAGCGCCGCGGTTCCACCCTCGGCCTCAATCCGTTGGTCGCTTCTTATGGGCCGGCGCTGCTCGACCGTGCGATCATCGATGCGCTGGGCAAGGCGACGGGTCAGTCCTTCGCGCAGATGATCGCGACCAATGTGCCGGGGATCGAGGCAACCGAGCTCACTCCAGACATTGAAGCCGCTGAGGTCGCGCCGTTCCTGGCAACGCTGAAACCGTCGGGCTCGATCGACCTTCGTCATACGGTGGGCCTCGTTGATCCACTGACGGCGACGGACCGGCCGGCGGCAGACCGCGTCAATGACGGTCTGCCGGAAACGCTGGAGGAGGTCGTCGAGTACTATCATGGACGCTACTACAAGCTGAAAGTCGCGGGCGATATCGAGGCGGACCTCGATCGCCTGACGCGCATCGCGTCCGTGCTCGATGCCGTCCCCGACTACAAGACGACCCTGGACGGCAATGAGCAATACGACGATGTCGAAGGCATCGTCGAACTGTGGCGCAAGGTCGAAGAACAGCCGAGGCTTGCGCGGTTCGTCAAATCGACCTTGTTCATCGAACAGCCAATCAAGCGCGGCGTGGCGCTCAGCCGGTCGGTCGAACCGCTGGCAAAGCTGCGGCCCGTGATCATCGACGAATCGGACGGCGAACTTTCCGCTTTCCCGCGAGCGCTCGACCTCGGTTATGCCGGCGTCTCCAGCAAGAACTGCAAGGGCTTCTACAAGTCGATCCTGAATGCGCTGCGCGTCGCCAAGCTTGGCCCGGGTCATTTCATGTCGGCGGAGGATCTCACGACCCTGCCGGGCGTGAGTGTGCAGCAGGATCTGGCGCTGGTGTCCTTGCTTGGCATGACGCACGTCGAGCGCAATGCGCATCACTTCGTCGACGGCATGTCCTTCGCTCCGCCGCAGGAGCAGAAAGCCTTCGCGGCGGCACATCCCGATCTTTATGAGATCAAGAATGGCCATCCGGCGCGGCTGAAAGCGGCGGGCGGCAAGATCGCGCTCGGCTCGCTCGACGTGCCGGGCTTTGCCGTTGGTGCGGAGATGGATTTCAGGTCCATGCGGACGATGACTGGAGTAACGGTATGAGCGTCCCCAAGTCTTTCGCAACGGTCGAGGCCGTCGAGGATTTCATGACCACGCCGTCGCAGGCGCTGATCGACGATCTCGCCAGGACATCGGGCGATATCTTGGTGCTGGGCGTGGGCGGCAAGATGGGCCCGACCCTGGCGCGGCTCGCCAAACGGGCAGCGCCGTCCAAGCGCGTGATGGGGGTGGCGCGTTTCAGCGAGGCAGGTGTGAAGGAGGCTTTGCAGAAAGCCGACGTTGAGCCGATCTCGGCTGATCTGTTGGATCGTGCCGCGCTCGAGAAGCTACCAAAGGCGGAAAACGTCGTGTTCATGGCGGGCCGCAAGTTCGGCGCCGGGGGGAACATCCCGCTCACCTGGGCGATGAATGTGCAGGTGCCGGCGATGGTTGCCGAGGTCTTCAAGGCCTCGCGCATCGTCGTCTTCTCGACAGGCTGCGTTTACCCGTTCGTGCCCGTCGAAAGCGGCGGCGCCACCGAGGACATGCCGCCTGTCCCGCCGCCGGGCGACTACGCGACATCGTGCGTCGGTCGCGAGCGCATGTTCGAGTATTTCTCCGACCAGTACAAAACGCCGGGCCGTCTGTTCCGTCTCAACTACGCGATCGATATGCGCTACGGCGTGCTGCACGATATCGGCCGCAAGGTGCGCGACGACGAGGAGATCGACCTCGCGATGGGGCATGTGAATGTGATCTGGCAGGGCGACGCCAACACCGTGGCCTTGCGCTGCCTCGCACATGCCACGACGCCGACCACGCCGATCAACGTCACCGGCCCCGAGACCATCGAAGTGAGCTGGCTGGCGCGTGAGTTCGGGAAGCTTCTGGGCAAGACGCCGAGGCTCACCGGCAAGCCCGCGCCGACGGGCTGGCTCAACAATGCGGGCCGCATGGTCAGGGAATTCGGGCCGCCCAGCGTGCCGCTCAAGACCATGATCGAATGGACGGCCGACTGGCTGTCGCGCGACATGGCCACGCTCAACAAGCCGACGCACTACGAGGTGCGCGATGGCAAGTATTGAGCCGATAAGTCCGGCCGAGGCCGAAGCCGTCTGGCCGCTCTCGATCGAGGCGGGCTGGAACCAGAACGTCGCCGACTGGCGCTTCATGCTCGGCGCCGGACACGGCTTCGGCCTGAAGAACGAAAGCGGCGTCTGGGAGGCAAGCTCACTCGTCCTGCCGCTCGGTCGGAACCTCGCCTGGATCAGCATGGTGCTGGTGACTGCGGCTCGGCGTCGTAGCGGCCTTGGCACGGCTCTGCTGAGACACTGCATCGAGGAAGTGCGGGCCAACGACGGTGTGGCGGGGCTCGATGCCACGGAACAGGGACGGCCGATCTACCTGCCACTGGGCTTCCGCGATCTCTACAAGATCTCGCGCTGGCATCTCGACCCCGCGAAGGATCCGGTCGCACCGCCGGCGGGCCTCTCCATTCGGCCGTTCGTGCTCACCGATCTGCCGAAGCTCGCAGCCTACGACCGGCCGCGCTCGGGCATGGAACGTCCGAGCCTGCTGGCGCATCTCGCCACTCGCCAGCCCGGCCTCGCCTGGATCGCCGAGACGCCCTCAGGAAAGCTCATGGGGTTCAGTCTCGGTCGTGAGGGCAGGGGCGCCCACTCGATCGGGCCGGTGATCGCCGACACCGAAGCGGTGGCTTTGGCGTTGATGTCGAAGGCGACGGTCTCGGCCAAAGGGTCCTTCATCGTCGACGTGCCCGACGCGCACGGCGAGATCAGGATTTGGTTGGAGAAACAAGGAGCGGTATCGCCGCGTGCCTATATGCGTATGACCCTCGGCATGGCGAAAAAGCTCGACGATCCGAGCCATGTCTTCGCTCTCGCCGGGCCCGAACTGGGATAGAGTATAAGCCATGCATTGGAACGATCTTCCTTCGCCGGTCCTGTCCATCCTGCGCCGCGGCGCGGTGATCCCCGCACACCCGCTGGCGCTCGATCGCGACCGGCAATTCGACAAGCAATCGCAACGCGCGCTCAGCCGCTATTACGTCGATGCCGGGTCGGGCGGCCTGGCGGTCGGCGTGCACTCGACACAGTTCGCCATCCGCGAGGTCGGCCTCTATCGCCCGGTGCTCGAACTGGCCATCGAGACGGCGCGCGACTGGACCGATCGGCCGCTGGTCATGATCGCGGGCGCCATCGGCAAGACGGCGCAGGCGGTCGAGGAGGCACGCACCGCGCGTGCGCTCGGCTACCACGCAGTGCTGCTGTCGCTGGCCGCCTTCAAAGGCGCCAGCGAGGATGAACTGATCGAGCATTGCACGGCTGTTGCCAGGGAGATGCCGCTGATCGGCTTCTATCTGCAGACGGCCGTCGGCGGCATTCCATTGTCGCGCGGCTTCTGGGCGCGGTTCGCGGCGGTCGATAACGTCGTGGCTATCAAGGTGGCGCCATTCAATCGCTATCGCACGCTCGATGTCGCCATGGGTATCGTACAGGCCCAGGCCGAGGATCGTGTCACGCTCTATACAGGCAACGACGACCATATCGTCGCCGATCTCGTGACTCCCATGGTCGTACGCACCGGCAATCGTGAGGTGACGTTGCGCTTCCAGGGTGGGTTGCTCGGTCATTGGAGCGTCTGGACGCGCGGTGCGGTCGAGATGCTCGAGAAGCTGAAGCTTTCGGTATCGGCCGGCGCGATACCGCCGGAGGTTCTGGCGCTCGATTCCTTCGTGACCGACTGTAACTCCGTCGTCTTCGACGTCGAGCACGACTTCGCGGGCTGCATCCCCGGCTGCCACGAGATCCTGCGACGACAGGGCTTGATGACGTCGGTCGAATGCCTCGACCCGCACGAGAAGCTGAGCCCAGGCCAGAGCGAAGGCATCGATCGGCTCTATGCCACCTATCCGGAGCTGAACGACGACGCCTTCGTCGCCGCCAACCTGGCGCGCTGGCGGAACTGACGGTGGACGATCTTTTCGCGACGCACGATGCGCTCGGCGTCGCGCAGTTGGTCAAGACGCGCAAGCTGGGCGCCCGCGAGCTCCTCGACGGCACGCTCGCCAATTTGCGCAAACTCAATGCCGATCTGAACGCGATCACCGACTTCTACGATGACGCTCCTCCCGCGGCCGATGGGCCGTTTGAAGGCGTGCCCTATGTCGTCAAGCAGCTCATGGCCGACTGCGGCGGCCATCCGACGACGTTGGGCTCGAAGTTCTTCGCCCGGCAGCCGGTCGCCGTCGCCGACAGCGCCGCCGTGGCGCGCATGCGGCGCGCCGGGCTGGTGATCGTCGGCCGCACCAACACCAGCGAGTTCGGCCTCGCACCGACGACCGAGCCAGCGTTCGGCGGAGCGACAGTTAATCCCTGGCGCAAGGACCTGTCACCGGGTGGCTCCTCGGGTGGCTCCGCGGCCATCGTCGCGGCGCGCGGCCTGCCGATGGGACACGCAACCGACGGCGGCGGTTCGATCCGCATCCCGGCGAGCCTCTGCGGCTTGTTCGGCCTGAAGCCGTCCCGCGGCCGCATCAGCCTGGCACCGATCGGCGAGACATTGGCAGGGGCGGGTGCGCAACATTGCGTGTCGATCTCGGTTCGCGATTCGGCGGCCTTGCTCGATGCCGTTGCAGGCACCGAACCTGGCGATCCCTATGCCGCGCCCGAAGCCGGCTCCTTCCTCGAAGCGACGAAGCGGGTACCGGGACGTCTGCGTGTCGCCGTCATGACCAAGCCGGTTGGTGGGCCACCCCTTGATCCGGTGCTGGTGAAGGCCATCGAACGGACCGCGAAGCTTCTGGAAGAGCTCGGGCATCATGTCGAGGAAGCATCGCCCGACTATGATGCGGCGGCGCTGAACAACGCCTTCTGGATGGTGATGAGCGCCAACACCTACACCAACATCCAGCTCCGTTCGGCCGGCCGCACACCCGGACCGGACGATCTGGAGCCGGTGACGCGTCTCGCCGCCGAGCGTGGCAAGGGTGTCAGTGCGAATGATTACATCCGTGGCGTCCAGACCTTCCATCGTACCGGTCGTCAGCTCGGCGCATTCTTCACGAAATACGACATGCTGCTCTCGACGACGCTCGCGCGAATCGACTTGCCGCTCGGCACGGTGCGCATGGACGGGACACTGGAGGCGTTCGACGAGCAGGTGGCGCCCATGACGCCGTTCACCGCTGTCTGCAATGCGACCGGCGTGCCCGCCATGTCGGTGCCCCTCGAATGGACTGACGCCGGCCTGCCGATCGGTCTGCACTTCGTCACCAAACTCGGCGCGGAGGAGACACTCTATTCACTCGCGGCCCAGCTCGAACAAGCAAGACCCTGGAGGAATCGTCGGCCATGATGATCTGCGACGCACAGGTCCATATCTGGGCCGCGAACACGCCGGAACGTCCGTGGCCCGCGCGTGCCGAACCTCATCGCGAACCGCTCGGCAAGGAAGAGCTGCTGGCCGAGATGGACAAGGCGGGCGTCGATCGCGTGATCCTCGTGCCGCCGTCCTGGGAGGGCGATCGCAACGATCTCGCCATCGATGCCGCGAAGAGCCATCCCGACCGTTTTGCCATCATGGGCCGCTTCGATCCCGATGCGTCCAATGCGCACGAGACAATCAAGGGCTGGAAGACGCAGCCCGGCATGTTGGGCATGCGCTTCACCTTTCACACGCCGGTGCTGCGTCAGCCACTGCTCGACGGCAAGTTCGACTGGGTGTGGGGCGAGATGGAGACGCTCGGCATCCCGGCGATGGTGTTGTTCCATCACGAATACATGCATCTCGCCGACAAGGTAGCCGAACGCTATCCCGGCCTTCGGCTGGTGCTCGATCATCTTGGCCTGAAGAGCGGCAAGGACGTCCGAGAAGCACAGAACTTTGCGACGCTCGACAATGTACTGGCACTCGCCAAGCGTCCAAACGTGGCGGCCAAGGTCTCGGCCATGCCGTGCTACGCCGACGACAAGACCTATCCCTTCAAGTCGGTGCATCCTCACATCAAGCGTGTGTTCGACGCCTTCGGCCCTGAGCGCACTTTCTGGGGCACGGACTGGTCCCGTCTGCCGTGCAGCTACAAGCAGGGCGTCACCATGTTCACTGAGGAACTGCCGTGGCTGAAAGGCCAGGACCTCGAAGGCGTAATGGGTCGAGGCGTCTGCGAATGGCTCGGCTGGCATCTTCCCTGACCCTCGCTTACTGCTGAAGTCGATCTTGAGTTGTTCGAGCACCTGCCTGATCCATTGATCAGAATCATGGGCTCAGTGGTCCACGCCTTAAGCTCCGGGCCTGAAATGAAGACCCGGATCCACGGCCCGTGTAGGAGTTAAGGCCGACGCGCGGACCGCAGGAGACGCTGCCCGGTGGGGCGGATCGAGTGCCGTGGAAGAGGGTCGGTATGGCCGACCTCACCATTAGATTCGATACATTAGCGGTCCTACTGGTAACCATCATTCGGAGCGCGGGCTTCCAGCCCGCTCACCGAATGACAAACAACCAGACCGTTGAAATGCCCCGTGCGCCTTGACGGCGCATAGGCTCTGCGATACCGAATCGATTTGAGAGACTATTATGTCCCAAAAAATGGGACAGATCATTCGGCTCATGCGTGGCGGAGTGCCCGATGCTGACGGCGGAAAAGAATCGACTGCTGACGGAAGTCGGGCCGGGAAAGCCGATGGGCGATCTTCTTCGCCGCTACTGGCATCCGATCGCGGGCGTGAGCGAATTCGAGACAAAGTCGATCAAGCCGGTGCGCTTCTTCGGCGAGGACCTCGTGCTCTTCAAGACGCTCAAGGGCGACTACGGGCTCGTCTCGCGCAAGTGCGTGCATCGCGGTTCGGATCTCACCTTCGGCATCGTCGAGGAAGATGGCATCCGCTGCGGCTATCACGGCTGGCAATACGACAAGGCCGGTGTCTGCGTGTTCCGCCCGTTCGAGGCGGTGGTCAATCCGCAGGCCCGGCTACCACCTTCGGTGAAGCTCTCGGCCTATCAGGTCCAGGTGAAGGGCGGCATGTTGTGGGCCTATATGGGGCCGCAGCCCGCGCCGCTGCTGCCTGACTGGGAGACCTTCAATTGGCCGAACTGCCATGCGCAGGCAGTGATGGCGGAGATTCCCTGCAACTGGCTGCAGTGCCAGGAGAACACCGTCGACCCGGTGCATTTTGAATGGATGCACAATAACGGGCCGCAGCGGCGGGCAGGGGACTTGGGACCCTATTCGCCGCAGACGATCGATCTGCAGGTCGAGGATTGGGAGTACGGCCTGATCTCGCGGCGCCATCGCGAAGGCACGGACAAGAAAACGCCGCTCTGGTCCGTGGGCCGCGCCATCCTGTGGCCGAACGGCTGGTACTTCGGTCATCACTTCGAATGGAAGGTGCCGATCGACGACAACAAAACGCTCTTCATCACCTGGAGCATTCTCCACGTTCCCACCGAGTGTGAGCCCTACGTCCAGAAGCAGATTCCGACCTGGTATGCGCCGATCAAGGACGAGAAGGGCGATTGGATCATCAGCCACGTCGGCAATCAGGACATCGCGGCCTGGGTCAGCCAGGGCACGATCGCCGACAGGACGACGGAGAACCTTGGCGCCAGCGATCGCGGCGTGGCGTTGCTGCGCCGGCGCCTGTTCGACGATCTCGATGCGATCACCGCCGGCAAGGATCCGCGCGGCCTCATCCGCGATCCGGAGAAGAATGTCTGCATCAAGCTGCCCTGCATCGCCCGTGAAACACTGATGAATGGTTTGCCGCGCGACGAGATGCAGCGTCATCCCGTGATGGGGCCGTTCCTGCGGGACTACTACTCGATGGCGGGACAACCCGACGACGTGCGTCGTGAATTCGAGGAGGCGATGAGCGTCAAGCGGTCGACCTTCGAAGTGCACAAGTTCGTGCCGCAATGAGCCAGTTGCGCAAGGCATTGGATGTCGTGCAACTCGTGGCCTTGCGCCGCGAGCTGACGGTACGCGAGATCGGCGAAGCGATGCGACTCCCCAAGAGCACGGCGCACCGTCTCGTGGCGAACCTGGTGGATGTCCGCCTGCTCGAACCCCATCCTGGTCCGGACGGCGATGTGTTCGTGCTTGGCACGCTGGTGCATGACCTGAGTGGCGGCCAGACCTCCTGGCGCGCACTCGCCCAGCATGCACGGGACGAGATGCAGGCGGTGCGGGACCAGACGGGGGAGACAGTCGGCCTGCACATCCTGTTCGGCGATCGCCGATTGCTGGTGGACCAGGCTGTCAGCCGCCACGAGCATCGCTGGGTCTACAACAATCAGATGGTGCCGATGCCGATGTATGCCGGCGCGGCGGCCAAGATGCTGTTGGCGATGTTGCCGGATGCGGAAATGCGTCGGCTCGCGGAGCGTGAGCATGCTGTCGCCGTTTCGAAGCGGCGCCGAGGCCGCGATCTCGGCGATTTTCTACAGGAACTGCTCGAAATCCGCCGCCGCGGATTCTCGTCGACCTCCGACGAGGTCAATCCTGGCATCGCATCGATCGCCGTGCCGGTGGTCGACGATGCGACGGCCGGCTATCCGCTGGCGGCGCTTACCCTCGCAGGCCCGAGCATCCGCTTCACGGAGAAGGCCGTGAAGAGCTCCCTGCAGAAGCTGCGTCAGGCGGCAAAGAACATTGCCGACGATCTGAAGGCCTCTGGCGCCAGGATAGCCAGCGGCGAGTCCGCGACCTGGAACGGTCGCAAAGCCGGCAATGGCACACCGGCCGGCGCGGAGAGGTAGACCGGAATGGAAGCGCGCCAGATCGGCATGGGCATCCTCATTCTCGCGGCTCTCTGCGTGCTGTGGGAGGTCGCTGTCCGCGCGTTCGGCATCGCCTCGTTCCTGCTGCCGCCGCCGTCGATGGTCTGGGAGGAGATGGCTTCGCGGCCCGGCGTCTATTGGGACAACACGCTGGTGACCTTATGGGGCACGGTGTTGGGTTTCGTGATCGCGTCGGTCGCGGGCGTCGCTCTCGGCATCATGCTCGTCTATTCCAGGATGCTCCGGACACTGCTCTACCCGATCATCGTCGTGCTGCAGACCGCGCCGAAGATCGCCATTGCTCCGCTCCTCATCGTCTGGCTGGGCTACGGGCTGGCGCCGAAGCTGGTCATGGTGGTGTCGGTCGCCTTCTTCCCGGTGGTGATGAGCACTGTCGCCGGCCTGTCGTCGGTCGAGAAGGACCTGCTCGACATGGTCCGCATGCTGCGCGGTGGAATGGTCCAGCAGTTCGTGAAGATCGCCTTCCCGCAGGCCATGCCGTTCATCTTTTCCGGCCTCAAGGTCGCGGTGACACTCGCCGTGATCGGCGAGATCGTCGCGGAGTTCGTGGCGGGCAACTCCGGCCTCGGCAACGTCATCGTCGTGGCGAATTCCGGAATGAACGTGGCGATGGCGTTCGCGGCCCTCGTCCTGCTTTGCGTCATGGGGCTGGCGCTTTTCGGCCTGATGGAGCTCCTCGAACGCCTCCTGATTCCCTGGAGCATCGAGGACGCCGAGGGCCTGTACGCATCGTCTTAGGGGAACTGGGAAGGGTCACATGGGAAAGCTCAAGGGTGCAATCAATCGACGTCGCTTCACCGCGGCGATGGCGGCGACCGCGGCTTCGGGCCTGGCGGCGCCGTCGGTCTGGGCTCAGTCGGCAAAGTCGGTGATCTTCCTGCTGGACATCGGCGCCTACGGAAAGCACGCGCTCTTCTATCCCGGCCTGGAAAAGGGTTTCTTCAAGGATGCCGGTCTCGATGTCCGTTTCGAGGCGGCCAAGGGATCCGGCGACAATGTCCTGAAGGTCGCCGCCGGCAGCGCGCAATTCGGCTTCTGCGACACGCCGACCAGCATGCTGGCGCGTGGCACCGGCGCGAAGGTGAAGCAGGTCTGCATGGTCCACTACAAGGCCATGAGCAACGTGGTGTCGCTGGCGTCCAACCCCATCACGAAGCCACAGGAGATGGTGGGCAAGAAGTTCGGCGCCGCGGCGGGCGACGCTCCGCGCGTGGCGCTCCCGGCGTTGGCGAAGATCAACCACTTCGATGCCAGCAAGGTCGAGATCATCACCATCGAGGGATCGGCCAAGCCGGCGGTGCTCGCCTCCAAGCGGGTCGACGGCGTCCTGGGGCTGTCGGCCTTCGCGCCGGTCTATGCCGAGGTGATCGAGAAGGCGGGCGACAAACTTGTTCAGTTCGAGTTCTCGGATTACGGCCTCGACATCTACTCCAACGGCATCATCGTGACCGACGAGCTTGCGGCGAAGGATCCCGCGCTGGTCAAGACGTTCAACGAAGCCATGGTGAAGAGCATCATCTTCGCTTGCGAACATCCCGACGAGGCGATGGCGGCGTTCATGAAGCACAATCCGCTGGCCAACCCGAAATCGTCGCGCGCACAGCTCGACGTCGCGATCGATCATCTCATGGTCGACGAGGTGAAGAAGAACGGCATCGGCCCGATGTCGGCCAAGAAGATGCAGTTCACGCTCGATATCGTCCGCGAGTTCTTCGGTCTGAAGGGTGACGTGAAGCTGGAGGAGACCTATTCGAACGACTTCGTGAAGCCTGGGCAGTTGCCGGCATGAAGTTCGGCGAGGCACGGGTCTTGCAGCGCGCCGACGCGAACGCGATGGTCGATAACCGTCCCGCCGTCATCCGGATGGCCGAGGTCGGCATGACCTATCGCACGCGGCGTGGCGAGGTCACGGCCTTGTCGAACCTCTCGTTCAACATCCGCGAGAACGAGTTCGTCACGGTCGTCGGTCCGAGCGGCTGCGGCAAGTCGACGATCCTCAAGATCGTGTCGGGCCTGTTGCAGGCCAGCAGGGGCAAGGTCGAGGTGTTCGGCGAGGCGGTGACCTCGCCGCGGCCGGACGCCGGCATGGTCTTCCAGCAGCCGCGGCTCCTGAAGTGGCGCACCGTGCTCGACAATGTCCTGCTGCCGATCGAGATCATGCGCCAGCCAAAGGCCAAATACGTGGACCGGGCGATGGATCTGCTCGCTTTGGCGGGCGTCAAGGATACAGCCCATATGCGGCCGTCGGAACTGTCCGGCGGCATGCAGCAGCGCGTGGCGATCTGCCGGGCGCTGGTCTACGATCCACGCCTGTTGCTGATGGATGAGCCGTTCGGCGCCCTCGATGCGCTCTCGCGTGACATCATGAATGTCGAATTGATGAAGATCTGGAGCGAGCGCAAGAAGACGACGCTCCTGATCACGCACAGCATCCCGGAAGCGATCTTCCTCGCGGATCGGGTGCTGGTGATGAGTCCGCGACCGGGCACGGTCGTCGAGGATGTCGAGATCGATCTGCCGCGGCCGCGCCATCCCCGAGTGCGCGCGACACCGGCATTCCTGGAACTGTCGTCCCGCATTCATCGGCTTCTGGGCGTCGAATACGCGTGACGGCGAGACAATGAGAAGGAGGACCACATGACGATTGCCAACACACTGAGCGGCCAGATGGACGCGCATACCGGCCTCTATGTGAACAAGATTCCGGATTGGGATGCGTTTCCGGCGAGCCGCGGCTATCCCGAGCTCGACCGTGCGCAGATCCGCTACATCGGCGCGGGCGGCTCGCCCAAGATCGACGATCCTTCGACACTGAAGCCCGGTGCTTTCACGCTCAGCATCGTGCACCAGCCGGTCGGCAAGTACGGCGCCTCGCACGCGCATGAAGTGCCGGAGGCATTCCTGGTGCTCGACGGCGTGCTGACCGTGGGCTGGGAATGGGACGGCGAGGTGGTCCTCGCGCGCCTCGGACCGAAGGACATGATCCTGCACGCCACGAACCGTCCGCACGGTTTCGCCAACGAGGGCTTCGACCCGGTGAAGGTGTCGATCATGGTCGGCAAGGCCAAGCCGATGCCGCCGCACTATCTCTATCATCCGAAGACACACTCTTCTGAACTGTCGCGCGCCTTCGGCGCCCAACCCGGGCACAGCCAGCCGATCTCCTTCACCAGTGACGATCCCAGGCACCAGGAGATGGCCCGGCACATCATCCGCTACAGCCAGAAGAAGATGGAATGGCTGCCGGCCGGTATCGGCCGCATGGTCTATATCGGCGAAGGCGGCGCGCCCGCCGGCACTTATCGCAAGGACCTGATCGAGGTTCCGGGCGGCGTGGAGATCAAGCCCTACCAGCGCGACGTCGAAGACGCGTATTTCGTCATGGATGGCGTGCTGACCGTCGGCTGGGAAGAGAACGGCGAGAAAGTCGAGAAGCGCATCGGGCCGAAGGACATGGTCCTCAATCCGCCAGGCCGTCGCCACTACTTCAAGAACGATGGCCGGCACAGCGCCCAGTTCATGATGGTGGTGGGCACACCCGGTCCCGAGACCGTGACCTTCGAGGCAGCCTGACCGATGAGTGTTGCAGACGATTCGTCCAAGGCGATCGCGACGAACGGAGTCATCTTCTCCTACCTCGACGGCGGCACCGGACCGGCGATCGTGCTCCTGCACGGCATCGGCTCCGGCGCGCGGTCCTGGCGGACGGTGCTTCCGATCCTGAGCCGGTCGTTTCGTGTCGTGGCGTGGGACGCGCCGGGCTATGCCAGTTCGACGCCGCTGCCAGTCGAGCAGCCTGATGCCAGCGACTATGCGGAACGTCTGCGCCTGCTGGTCGATGCGCTGGGTATCGACCGCTTCCAGGTGGTCGGTCACTCGCTGGGCGCAATCACGGCCGCGCGCTTTGCGACCTTGTATCCTGGCCGCGTGACCGGGTTGACGCTGGCCTGCCCATCGACAGGACATGCACGACTGGCGCAGGAAGAGCGCGACAAGCTTCGCAATGCGCGGCTTGGCGATCTCGCCAAGCTCGGTCCGCGCGAGATGGCCAAGCTGCGGGGCCCGCGCCTGGTCAGCGGCCAGGCGAGCGACGAGGTGAGGCAGTCGGTGGTCGAAACCATGGCGTTGATCCGGCCGGATGGTTATCAGCAGGCCGTGCGTCTGCTGTCCGGTGCCGATACGCGCGGCGATCTCGAACAGCTGCCGACGACCGTGCCTGTGCAATTCATCTACGGCGATGAGGACGTGATCACGCCGCCGGCCGGCACATTGGCTCTTGCGACCGCACGGCCCGATGCGGCGATCCACAAGATCGAAGGCGTGGGCCACGCGCTTTATCTGGAGAAACCGGAGGCATTCATCAATCGGCTCGCGGCCTTCGCTCGTTCGACTGAAGGCGCCACTCCGGACTACGCTTTGTCGGGCCTTGCAGCCGGACAATAGGTTGCACCCGGAAGGGCCTTGTCGACGGCAACTTCCAACCTACTTGCATCGTAGAGTCCCGATAAGGAGGACACGATGCTCGGAGAAAAGAAGACCCTGCAATTCTGGCGCCGCCGCCGCCCGAATTTCCTGTCGCTTGAGCGCGCCCTGAGTTCGGACGACCATCGAGACGAGCGCCGCAGCGAGGCCGAACACACAATGCTCGGGCAGAAAGCGTTGCAGCGCCGCTTCGAGGAATCGAAGGGAAAAATCCATCCGCCGACCTGACGGTCGTCAGAGCTTGCGAAGGACCGTCTGCGAGCCGCCGCCCCATATTGGCAAATAGGCCATCTTGTAACCGGCACCGCCGGTCACGATCGGATGGATGGCCTCCGGCGAGAGGGCAACGTCCTCGCCCTTGTCGAACATGTATTGCTGCACGCGCTTGATGTCCCAGGCGTCGTGCTTCGCGATCTTCTGCGCCAACTCCAGCGGCAGGAGGAACACCTGCTCGCCGCGCTGGTTCTTCCGGCTTTGGCCGGACATGACGATCTCGGCGCGCATGCCGGCGATGATCGGATCGAGGATTGCTTCCGGCGTCGCGCCCTCACCGTCGCCGGGCAGCACTTCGGCTGTGCCGGAGATGCCCATCACCGTGATGGCGCTCACATCCTTGCCGAGGCCGTGGCGTTCGGTGAGCGTGGGGAAGGGGCCGTCGGTGCGCTCGGCGAAGCAGAGCGTGTACTTGCCGGGCTGGCCCATGGTGGCCATATCGCCGGTTTCCGACCGCGCCCCGCCGATATTGCGCAGGCAGAGCTGCAGGGCGCGGCCAATACAGGCATTGGCGCGCGTGCCGGGACCGATGCAGTTGGTCAGCGCATTGACCCCAAGCTTGCTGGCGATCGGCCCGTGCACGCAAAGCGCCACGCAGGCGCTGCCTGTCGTCGTTGCGATGCCCAACAGATTGAATTCAGGTTCCAGGATGGCTTGTGCCGCCATCAGCACGACCGGCAGCTCGGCGGGCAGAGCGCCAGCAATCACGCATTGATACGCGACAGCCTCAGGTGTGATCTCGCCGAACATGGGCGGCATCATGCCGTAGGACTGGGTGCGGTCGGCGATGCCCGCGACCATGGCGTCGAGACGCGCCCTGGTCGGCGGCACTAGGGGGAGGCCGTCACTGAGCTCGGCCTCGGTCAGGACTTTTTGCGCAGCTTCCCAGCCGGTCGATTCAGAGACGACCGGCCAGCCGCACCACTCGCTCACAGACTAACGCTCATCGAGCGATACGGACCGATGCGACGGTCGTGCCGCCGAAGGACGGGATGAAGGCCGAGTGCTTGCCCGGGCCGCCCGCCACGGTGATGTGGATGTCGCCGGGATTGCGGCCGATCGGAAACCAGTCGCCGTCCGGCTTGTGGCCGGTGCTGATATAAGTGTCCTGGTTCTCCTTCGAGATGCGCGAGACATGGATGCGCGAACGCTTCCACAGTTCCTCGCGGATGCTCTCGATGGTGAAGCCGTCGCGCTTCAGGGTCGCGGCGTGCTCGGGCCCGATGATCACGAACATCGGTCCTTTGCCGTACACAGTATTGGCGCCCGGATTGGCCATACCGCCGGCGAACGTCGTCAGCAGACCGTCACCTGTGGTCGAGCCGTGGTCATTCAGGTTGTGCGGACCTTCGCCCGACATCACCGTCACCACGCTGTCGGTCGGCGCGAAGCCGCGTTGCACGTGGTAGGGCGTCCAGGGATTCTCTTCCTCGTTCTCGCCGAAGCAGAAGGTGAACTTGGCGGGATTGCCCTGGGTCGAGCGGTCCATCTCGCCCGGCTTGGCGCCGGCGACGTTCAGCAGCATCAACCCGAGCGCGCGGCCGATCGTGGCATTGGCCTGCCACCCCTGGCCGAAGCAGTTCGAACTGCAGTTGATGTTCAGTTCCTTGCGGATTGGACCGCTGACCATGACCATCGGCGCACAGGAGTGTGTCGTGGCCAGCGAACCATGCAGATTATATTCCGGATCGAGTACGCCGCGCATGGCGGCGGTCACGACGGGAAAATATTCCGGCTTGCAGCCCGCCATGACGGCATTGGCGGCAAGCGCCTGGATGGTCGGCACGATCTGGCGCGGAGGCACGGCCGGGTAGGGGCGGTTGTCGCCGCGCACCGTTTCCACGAACTTCGCCACCTTCGTCTCGGTCGGGACGAAGAGCGGCATGCCGTCGCTCCAGCCCTGTTCGACCGCGAACTCGTTGAACGTCTCGACGTCCATGTCGTCGAGATCGATCACTTCATGGTCGGCGATGTCCTTCATTTCTCCGTCGCCTCGTAAAGGCCCTTGGTCGCGGTATCGATACGCTCGCGCAGTTCCTCGGCGTTGAGACCGCCAACCGGATGCTTCACAACGATAAGCCTGGGTTCGATCTTGCGGGCTTTCGCCTGGGCAAGGACGAGCGGCTTGAAGGTCTCCGTGGCGATCACGAAGGCCGTGATGCCGCGCTTCTCGAGTTCGATGCTGTCGTGGAAACTCCACGATGAACAGCTTCCTCAATCCCCTAAGGCGAGGAGCGCTCCTCGATACTTCCCGGCCACCAGGTCGATCAGATCCTTGGGCGCGGGCTGGCTGGCGCTGTTCTTGGCGTGGAACTCGATGTTGTCGATCTGGCGGTTGGCGCCGAGCTTCTCGCGGACACCCATCAGCAGCTCGCGCGCGTTGGGCTTGGAATTGGAGATCAGCGCGATCGCGTCGGTCTTCCAGTTGACCGGCTTCAGGGCGATCTTCTCGTTGCCGGCGGCCGAAAGGCCGAATGTCGGATTGTAGATACGCATCCGAGGTTCCTCCTCAATTCTTCTTCAGGGCGGCGATGACGGCCTTGGCGGCGCGTTGCCCATCGGCAATGGCGTCCGACAGATAGTAGCGCGTCCCGGCACGAACGTCGCCCACGGCAAAAACCGTTGGCGCCGAGGTCCGTCCCTCGGCATCGACAACGATATGCCCTGAGGCGTCGCGTGCAAGCGAATCCGGCAGGAATTCCGCAGCGGGAGACTGATCCGTGTAGACGAAGACCGCGCTTGCCGGGATCGACTTGCGCGCGCCGCTCGTCTCGATGGTCACGGACTGCAGGCCCTTGGCACCTTCCAGAGCGACAACGCGGCTCGGGGCGGCGACGATGGTGACCTCGCCGACCACGCCTTCCAAGGTCGCGGCTTCCTGCTTGGCCCAGCCTTCGGCGCCGGCGACGACTACCGGCAGGCCGGCGTAGAGAGGGCCGTCGCAATGGGCACAGTGGGACAGGCCCCGGCCTTCGTAGTCGCCCTCGTTGTCGAGACCAAGCTTGCCCTTGTTGAGGCCGGTCGCGATCACGACGGCGCGGGCCGTGTGCTTCTCACCGTCAGACGTCTCGACGGTCCAGGGACCGTTGCCGGAGAGGCCGGCCACCTCACCGAAGCCGATTTCGACCCCGGCGACGGTCGCGTCATCGGTCATGCGCGAAGCCCAGTCAGGGCCGGCGAAGTTTTCTTCGAAATCCTCGAGCTCGCCGAGATTGATCAGCGCGCCGCCGGGGGCGAGCTTGTCGAGGCAGAGTACCTTGAGGCCGGCTCGGGCGGCGTCGGTGGCGACGCTCAGGCCCGCAGGGCCGGCGCCGATGACGACGAGATCGTAAGAAGGTGTGTCCATGACGCCGGATTAGCGCATCGCCGCGGCTCGGGCACCTGCAAATCAAGTGGTCCGCGATTTGCAGGTCCCACAAGGGGTGGCGCTTTGCCGGCTTGCCAGCGCAGAGCGAACCGTCGTACGTCGCAGAGAAGGGAGAGAAAGCAAACGGGCATGGCGTATTTCTCACAACAGCTCATAAACGCCATCACCCTCGGCGCGATCTACGGCTTGATCGCCATCGGCTACACGATGGTCTACGGCATCATCGGGATGATCAACTTCGCCCATGGCGACGTGTTCATGATCGGCGCATTCATCTCCCTTATCTGCTTCATGATCTGCACCATGCTGGGAATCGGCTGGGCGCCCTTGGCGATTGTGCTGGTGCTGATCGTGTCCATGGCCTTCACTGCCGTCTATGGTTGGGCGATCGAGCGCACGGCCTACCGGCCCCTGCGCGGCTCCTTCAAGCTTGCGCCGCTGATCTCGGCCATCGGCGTGTCGATCCTGCTAGAAAATTACGTTCAGCTCGCTCAGGGTGCGCGGCCCAAGCCCAGCGGCGACATCCTGGTGGGCGGCTACAACCTCTTCAGTGCCGACGGTTTCGACGTCCGCGTCACCTGGCTGCAGATCGTAATCGTCGTGGCCACGGTGGCGCTGATGGCGGGCTTCTCCTGGTTGATCGCCGCAACGCCGCTCGGCCGTCAGCAGCGCGCCTGCGAGCAGGATATGAAAATGGCGTCGCTGCTGGGCGTCGACGTCAACCGCACCATCTCGCTCACCTTCGTGATGGGCGCAGCGCTGGCCGCCGTCGCCGGTACAATGTTCCTCATGTACTACGGTATCGTCGATTTCTTCATCGGCTTCCTGGCCGGCATCAAGGCGTTCACGGCGGCAGTGTTGGGGGGCATCGGCTCACTCGCGGGCGCCATGCTGGGCGGCCTTCTGATCGGCCTGATCGAGGTCTTCTGGGCCGGTTACTTCTCAAGCGAGTACAAGGACGTCGCGGTCTTCGCGATCCTGGTGCTGGTGTTGATCTTCCGACCGACCGGCCTGCTCGGCAAGCCGGAGATCGAGAAGGTCTGACACGATGGGCCCGCGCCTCAAGTACATGCTGAAGGACGCGGGCCTCACGGCCGGCGTCGCCTTTGCGCTCGGTTTCTTCATTGTCGGATTCCACACCTACGACGTCGGCAAAGGTCTCACCTTCGACTACCAGTTCGTCGATCTTGGCATTGCCGTTGTGACGATCTTCTTTGGCCGGCTTGGCCTGTTGCTGGCGGCGGAAGGGCAGCGCTGGCCAGCCTTCGCGCTGGGCACAGTGTTGGGTGTGATCGGCGCTGCGCCGCTCGAGATGCCATCGACGTTCTTGCGCTGGTTCGTCGCGCTCGGCGGTGTGCTCATCCTGCTGCGTACGATTTGGCCGATGGCCAACCATGCGCTTGCCGCGGCGCGCCATTCGCCGCGCGGCGTGCCGGTGGGGCAGAAGTTCGCCAAATGGTTCGGTGGCATCCTGCTGGTGGCGGCGCTCCTGCTGCCGCTTACGCCCATCGCCAGCCAGGCGACGATGGATCTTGCCGTCCTGATCTTGACCTACGTGATGCTGGGCTGGGGGCTGAATATCGTCGTCGGGCTCGCGGGCTTGCTTGATCTCGGTTACGTCGCCTTCTACGCGGTCGGCGCTTATTCCTATGCGCTGCTCAGCACGCAATACGGCCTCGGCTTCTGGTCGGTGCTGCCGCTCGCCGGCATGATGGCGGCGACTTTCGGTCTGGTGCTGGGCTTCCCCGTACTGCGCCTGCGCGGCGACTATCTCGCCATCGTCACCATGGGCTTCGGCGAGATCATCCGTCTCGTCCTACTGAACTGGGTCGATCTCAGCAACGGTCCAGCGGGCATCGGCAGCATTCCCGGCCCGACGCTGTTCGGAGCGGTGTTCGCCGAGACGGCCCCTGAGGGTCATAGGACCTTCGCTGAGATGATGGGCGTGCCGTTCAATGGCAATCAGCGCCTGATCTTTCTCTATTACATCATCCTGGCCTTGGCTCTGGTGACCAACGCCTTCACCCAGCGCATTCGCCGTCTGCCGATCGGACGCGCCTGGGAGGCGTTGCGCGAGGACGAGACGGCCTGCCGCGCACTCGGCATCAATCCGACCAACACCAAGCTCACGGCCTTCGCGGTTGGCGCGATGTTCGCGGGCTTCGCCGGATCGTTCTTCGCCGCCAAGCAGCGC